>Ga0315272_10001261_pt1 | contig 12612 bp, 9 predicted proteins | sample C3_middle_MG_FD_203918 | JGI IMG/M metagenome (GOLD analysis project Ga0315272, IMG submission 203918) | Sediment microbial communities from Yellowstone Lake, YNP, Wyoming, USA - C3_middle | ecosystem: Environmental > Aquatic > Freshwater > Lake > Sediment | place: USA: Wyoming | collected...
TCTGGTTCGCCTACCTGGCCAAGGCGCTGGTGGTGTTCCCGGGCGGCTTCGGAACGCTCGACGAAATGACCGAGATTCTGACCCTGATGCAGACTCAGAAGCTGGAAAAGCCGATGATGATCCTGCTTTACGGCAGCGAATACTGGCACGAAATCATCAATTTCCAGGCGCTGGTCCGGCATGGCATGATCTCGGAGAAGGACATGAACCTGTTCCGCTTCGCCGACGATCCGAAATCGGCCCTCTCGGCGCTGAAGTTGTTCCTCACCGCGAACTATCTCCAGCCCGAGCAGGTCCGGCACGCGGACGATCTGCCGGACATCGCCCGTTCGCGAATCTGAATCCATTTTCCGAGGACCGCCCACTTCCCCGCGTTGACGATGGGATCTGGACCGCACACGAGACCCGGGATCGGATAACCTGGAACGGAATGGCGCAAGGACGCGGGCGCAGCCTGTTCAGCCAGATCACCTGGACGGAGCGCCTTTTTGGCATCTTTCTGCTCGTCGCAATCACCGGACTGCCGCGCCGGTTTGGTTCAGGCGTGTTTCTGTCCGTTTGGGCCATTGTGTACCTGCTCGGCGCCTTCGCCCTGCTGCGGCGCGGACTGCGGCTCGGACGGCAGCAGATCTGGTGGCTCCGCAAACGGCTGGTGGTCGCCTACCTGTTCATTGCCGTCGTACCGATTGTCCTGCTCGCAATCCTGATCGAGGTGAGCGCGTACACGCTGGCCAGCCAGGTTGGCGCGTACCTGTTGAGTTCCGAGGTCGACCGCAAGATTGAAGTCTTGAAACAATCGGCCCAGACTCTGGTGCGCGTGGCGCCTTCCGCGCGCGTCGAGGCGCTGCGCCGCGCGGGGCAGCTCTTCCGCGAGCGCTTCCCGGGTTCGCGGGTGGTGATGCGCGAGCGCAGCGGCGCCGTGCACGGCTGGCCGGAGGGTGTCCTGGCCGAGCCCCCGCCGGAGAAATACGGCGAAGCCGAAGGGCTGCTCCTCAAGGACGGTGAGTACCACCTGTGGGCGCATGTGGTCGGCGACGACGTGGACGTGTCGATCGTCGTGCCAGTGACGCGCGCCTTCCTGAACTCCCTGGCGCCGGGGTTGGGCGATATCCGCTTGCGAGTCCCGCTCAGCCGCAGGGGGGACACGCCGCCCGCTCGCATCCACGAGCCGGTTGAGGGAGAGCCCCTGGTGAGGGAAGTCTCCATCGCCGCTCAGGCCAATCCGCTGGACCTGGAAATCACCTGGGGCATCCAGATGAAGATGAACCTGTGGCATGCGCCGGAGCAGGTTTCGGAAGCGGTTCTGGGCACGAAGACGCGCATGTGGCCGGTCTATGCAATGGTATTCAGCCAGGCCGGAAACAGGGTCGAAACGCCCTTGCTCGCCTTGCTCGGCTTGTTCGTGATCGTGTTCGTCATGGTCGAAGCATTTTCCTTGTGGATCGGCGTGAACCTGACGCGTACGATTACCGCCGCCGTCGACGGCCTCTACGAGGGGACGCAGCGCGTGATGCGCGGCGACCTGTCGCATCGCATCGAGGTCAAGGGCGACGACCAGCTCGCCGAGTTGAGCCGCTCGTTCAACCGTATGACCGAAAACCTGGGCCGCCTGATCGGGGGCGAGAAAGAACGCCAGCGCCTGCTCGCCGAGCTTGAGATCGCCCGCGAGGTGCAGAGCCAGCTTCACCCCAAGCCCATCGCCGGACTGGGATCCCTGCGGCTGGACTCCATCTGCGAGGCTGCCCGCATGGTCTCCGGCGACTACTACGACTATCAGAAAATCGGTGACACCCAGCTCGCCCTCGCCATCGGAGACGTAGCCGGCAAAGGAATCTCCGCGGCGCTGCTCATGGCCACCCTGCAATCGTCGATGCGCAGCCAGTTGCGGCAGTGGACCGAGGCGATCAAAGCGGGCCACGAGGACAGCATCTCGGCATCAAGGCTGATCGCCAATCTGAACCAGCAGGTTTTCGCCTCCACGTCGCCCGAAAAGTATGCGACGTTCTTCTTCAGCCTGTATGACGAATTGACGAGTACGCTGACCTATGTGAATGCGGGCCATCTGCCTCCCATCCTGATCCGCGACGGATACTCGTCCACGCTCGATACCAATGGCATGGTGGTCGGCGCGTTCCCCTTTGCCCGCTACAGCGAGAGCCGGTTGAGCTTGCGCTGCGGCGACATGCTGGTGCTATACACGGATGGCATCACGGAACCCGAAAATGAATACGGGGAGGACTTCGGTGAACAGCGCCTGCGGGACTTGCTGGTTGCCCACGCGGATCGGGACGGCTCGGAGATCACCGCCGCGGTGGTGGACGCCGTGCGGCGCTGGACCGCTTTCCCCGAAGAACTGCAGGACGACATGACTCTCCTGGTACTGCGAAAGCTGTAAGCCATGAATCTGGTACTGCGGCGAGTTGCGATTATCGCCGCCGCCATTGCGGTCACCCTTGGCGTCGGAACGGCGGGTTTCATATTCGTAGCCGGTTTCCCCCTCTTCGACGCGTTCTACATGGCGATGATTACCATGACGACGGTCGGCTACATGGAGATCCACCCACTCTCTGTGGCGGGCCGGGTCTTCAATTCGTTTTACATGTTCCTCAGCGTGTCCACTCTGCTGCTCGCCATGGGAGTCATGACGCAGGGGATCGTCGAAGCGCAGCTCGGCAGTCTGCTGGAGCGGCGAAGGATGCGAAAAATGATCGATCAATTGCACGGCCATTTCATCGTCTGCGGTTTTGGGCGCGTTGGCCGCGGCGCCGCACAAGAACTCCGCGAGGCCGGCGTGTCCCTGCTCATTGTCGACAAACGGGAAGACCGGGTGGAGTGGGCGATACGCCTCGGATACCTGGCCGTGCTGGGCGATTCGACGCGCGACGAGACGCTGAAGGAAGCCGGTGTGACGCGAGCCGCTGGCCTGATTACCGCGCTGGCCACGGACGCGGATAACCTGTTCGCCGTCATCTCGGCCAAGACGCTCAATCCGAAGCTCCACGTCGCGGCCCGCGCGGCCGAAGAAGAGGCAGAGCGCAAGATGCGGCAGGTCGGCGCCGATTCCGTCTTCGCGCCCTACACCATGACGGGCACGCGCCTGGCTCAGTCCCTGCTCAAGCCGCACGTGCGCCAGTTCCTGGATTTCACCACCACGCACCTCGGCCCGAGCGTCAGCATCGAGCAGATCGAAGTGATGGCCGGAAGCGAACTCGTGGGACGGACTCTCAAGGAATTGAAGATCGGACGCGAGTTGAAAGTCATCGTGCTCGGAATCCGGCGCGCCAGCGGCGAGATGATCTTCAATCCCTCGGCGGAGACTGTCGTGGAAGCGAGTGACTTTCTGATCGTCATGGGCGAAGCGGAGCCCTTGCGCCGTTTGGAAGCCCGTGTTGGGGGAGCGGCCTCATGAAGATTCTGACAGCCGATCAGATGCGCGAAGCCGACCGGCGGACCATCGAGGCCGGCATTCCGGGACTGGTGCTCATGGAGAACGCGGGATGCCGCGTCGTTGAGTTCCTGGAGAAGTCGTACGCTCCCCTGGAGCGGCAACGCATCGTCGTGGTCTGCGGCAAGGGCAACAACGGCGGTGATGGGCTGGTGATCGCACGCCAGTTGTGGACGCGCTTCAGCCCCGCTTCCCTGCACATCCTGCTGGCCGCGCCACCTGAGCAGTTCCAAGGCGACGCCGCGGCAAATTGGACCATGGTCCAATCTCTCGGCATCCCCTTTTCGCACAACGTCGAGGCTGAAATGCGCTCCGCGACGCTCATCGTGGATGCGCTCTTGGGCACTGGCCTCAGAGGCCCCGCGGAGGGTCGTGCGCTGGAGTTGATCCGGGAAATGAACGGGGGCTTCCCGCTGGCCGCAATCGTCAGTGTGGATGTACCGTCCGGACTGCACGCCAAGGGTGAATCGGTTCGCGCGGCGCACACGGTGACGCTCGCGGCGCCGAAGACTGAACTGATCCTGCCGCCGACCTGCGACCGCGCCGGCGCAATCACGGTTGCACCCATCGGCATTCCACGCGCGTTCGTTGAAAATGAGAGCGCCCATTGGCTGAACCTGGTGGAACCTGGCATGTTCACCCCCTTCTTCGCGCCTCGCGAACGGAGTGCGCACAAAGGTTCCTTCGGGCATGTTCTGGTGCTTGGCGGCGCGCTCGGCAAGGGTGGAGCCGCGGCCATGTCCGGCGCGGCGGCATTGCGCAGCGGCGCGGGGCTGGTGACCGTGGCAACCGATCCGCGTGAGCGTCCCACCATCACGACGCTGATGCCGGAGTTGATGACCAGCGATTGGGCCGACGGCCTCGGCGAGCGCGACGTGCTCGCCATCGGACCCGGTCTCGGACGCGATCCGGAAGCGGCGGCCCTCGCGCTGAACCTGTTCTCGAATGCGTCCGTACCGGCCGTCGTCGACGCCGATGCGCTGAACGCGCTTGCTTCCACCACGCTCAACGCTTCCGGACATCTTCGCATCCTGACGCCGCATCCCGGAGAGATGGCCCGCCTGTGCGGCTGCGGCGTCACCGCCGTGCAAAACGACAGGGTCGGCACGGCCCGGCGCTTCGCAACCGAACGTGCCTGCGTCGTCGTTCTGAAGGGGCAGCGCACCGTGATCGCTGTGCCCGACGGACGGGTCTTCGTCAACCCGACCGGCTCAGCGGCGATGGCGACGGCGGGCAGCGGCGACATCCTCACCGGAATCGTCGCCGGGCTGCTCGCTCAGTTCCCTCGCGATGCGGAGGATGCCGTGCTTGCCGCGGTCTGGCTGCATGGCCGCGCCGGCGAACTCGGCGCCTCCGAATTGGGCGAGCAAAGCCTGACCGCAATGGATCTGCTCCGCCACCTGCCGCGCGCGATGCGCGAACTGCGCCCATGAAACCCACTGTCTATATCACGCATAACGAAGATGAGACCATCGCCCTGGGAGAGCGACTGGCCGCTGAGTGGCCGATTCCTGTGACGATTCTGCTGATCGGCGATCTGGGCGCCGGCAAGACGACGCTGGCCAAGGGACTGGCCGCGGGCTATGGCGGCATCTGCCCTGAAGAGGTATCGAGCCCCACCTTCCCTCTGATTCACGAATACGGCGACCCGACGACGGTCTATCACGTCGATCTTTACCGGCTGGATACGATCGCCGAAGTCGAGAGTCTCGGGCTGGACGAGATTTTCGCACGCCCCGCGGCGGTATTCCTGGAATGGGCGGAACGTTTCCCTGCCCTCTTGCCCCGGCGGCGCGTCGAGATCTGCATCTCGGCTGAATTCGACGAGAGCGAGAACGAATCAAGGCGCATCGAAGTGCGGGAGGTCAGCGAATGAACCGGGAGCCCAGTCGACGTGATTCCATGATCGCGTTGCTTGTCATGCTGGCGATCGCGCTGTATCTCATCTGGCAGATGCTGGCGCCCTATCTCAATGCCATATTCCTCGCTTGCGTCCTGGGCATTTCAGGCTTCCCGCTCTACGCGGCGTTGGAGCGGCGCTGGCGCAGGCCGGCTCTCGCTTCGCTGGTCGCGACGTTGACAATCATGGTATTGATTGCCGGACCGCTGCTCTTTCTGGCCGTCACGGTCGCGCGCGAGGCGCAGAGTCTGTACCAGTCCATCTCGGCAGCCAGTCGCTCCCAAGGAGGCTGGAGCATTTGGGTTGCAAACGCTTTGGAGCGCCCACTGGCCTGGCTGGCCCAATCCACTGGTATGGCCGTTCCCAATCTGCAGGCGGCTCTGATGGCGCGCTTGCAGAGTGCCGGCAACGCTGCCATGGCGAGCATTGGCGCGCTCTTCGGCAACGTTACCGCCACTCTGGGCCAAGCCGCCATCATGTTCTTCGCACTCTATTTTTTCTTCCAGGCCGTGGTGCACATGCAGGCGGTGGCAGTACGCTGGGTCCCTCTCCCGGCGCGCCGTGTTACGGAACTGATACGCGTGACTGCCGAGAGCATTCGCGCCAACGTCAACGGGACGCTGATTGTCGCGGCCGCTCAGGGAGCGTTGATGGGGATCGGTTTCGCCATCGTGGGTCTGCCGCGGCTTTGGTTATGGAGTGTCGTTGGCATGTTCTCCTCGTTGGTGCCGATCGTGGGCACATCGCTGATCTGGGTTCCCGCCGTGGGTTATCTCGCACTCTCCGGCGCATGGATCCGCGCGCTGATCCTGCTGGTCTGGTGCATATTGGTCGTCGGATTAAGCGACAACATCCTGCGCCCGTGGATCCTGCGCGGGAGTATGCCCATGAATACGCTGCTCGTGGTGCTCTCGATTTTCGGCGGAATCGAGTACTTCGGCCTGGCGGGCATTATCGCGGGCCCCGTCGTTTTCAGTTTCACCGCGGCGCTGCTGCGCATTCTGCGGGAGATGCTGGAGGAGAATATGAGCCAGGCCGAGGAGTCCTGAGCGGCTGCCGCGCCGGCGCTATTGTTTCTTCTTGTCAGACTTATCGGACTCGATCGTGACGGGCTCTTTTTCCAGACTCTCGCCCTTCTTGAGCAGCGACGCTTTCTTCTTCGGAGCCGCCGGTTTCTTTTCCGCCGCGGCGGCCTGCTGCTTGTCGTCCTTCTTCTCCGGCGCGCTCATCGCTTCGCGTTCTTTTTCGATCCGCTCTTCATTCGCCTGGACCTCCCGGCTGCGCTCGTTCACATCGACATCGGATGTGTCGGCGCTGTCCTTCGTCGTGTCGATCGCCTGGTCGAGACTGAAGCGGTAGCGCTCCGCGTCGGGCGCCTGGATCTGGGCAAACTTCTCCAGCTTCCCAAGCAACTCGCGCTCTTCTTTTGCGATGTGCGGGAGCACCGTCACCGGCCGCTTGCGGGCCAGCGCGTCATCCACCACCGTGTCGATCGCTTCGATGATCTTCGTGTACTGGTCCAGCGTGTCGTGAATGAGCAGGCTGCGGCCCGTCATCTCCTTCGCGAAGAGCTGGCGGAGCAGGTCCACACGCTGGCGAGCGAACAAAACGTACATTCTGAGCCGGTCGTCGGGCGCTTGTACTTCCCGCAACTGGTCCACTTCGTCGGCCGTCAGAAAATCGCGCTGGGCCGCGGCCGGCGCCGCGCAAAGCAACGCGAAAAACAGGGCGAGGAACGGAAACCGGAGCATATTTGCCTCATTTGCCGCTCATGACTCCAAACAGAAATTCATCGTGCAGAACGGCCAGACGCGCCTGTGCCTTCTCCGCCGGCGGCCGGCTGTCGAAGGCCAGCGCCTGGACCAGATTCTCGATCTGCTTCTGCATCTCGCGGGTCTTCAGCTCGCCGCGCTTGTAATATCGCGTCAACTTGTTAGGACGCTTGCCCGTGTCCCGCAATGACTTCAGCGACAACTCGACCGCTTCGATCATCGTGTCCATCCGCTTCTGCAGATCGTCGACCGAGCCGCCTTCGGTGGGCAGCGCGCGCGCTTCCTTCAGCGCTTCCATGGCGGCGTCCAGGGCCATGTCGCTACGCTTTTGAAGGTCTGGCTCCTTCTTGACGGCCTCCAGGTCGACCGCACCCAGGCAAAGCGCGAAACAGAATAACGCAATCAGGACTTTCATCGATTTACGATCCTCGTGAGGATGCGGGCCCGCTGCCGCGCTTTGAACTCTTCGTCCGGGCTCTTGCCCTGGCTCATTTCCAGAAAGCGCTTGTAGCTTTCCAGCGCCGGCTTATACTCATGTTCCGCATCGAGCATGATCGCACGATACCAATAATAGGCAGCCGTCTCGCCACCCAGTTGCCTGGATTTTTCGAGCGTCTCCAGCGCTGCTGGATAGCTCTTGAGAATCACCAGCTCACCGGTCAACTCGTTCCAGGCTTCGAGCGATCCGGGCTTCAGCTTCGCGGCCGCCGCGAACTGTCCCGCGGCCGCCGCGTATTTCTTCTGATCGCGCAACAGGCGGCCATAAAACATGCGCGCATCGAAATGGTCCGGAGTCTGCGCGACCAGGGCGGAGGCTTCTTCAGCCGCCTTTTCGACCTGCCCGCTGCGCAGCAGGGCGATGGCCAGCGCATAGTGCAGTGCCGGAGTCGGGCTGGCCTGAACCGCGAGCGTGAGTTGCTCCACCGACTGTTTGGCATTCCCGGCGTCGAGTTCCAGAACGCCCGCGCGCTCCATGGCCACCGGATCTCTCGGAAACCGGCGGTAAATCGCCGCGGCTTCGGCCGGCTTCTTCGCCTTTTCGAGCGTCTGCGCCAGTTCCATTTGCGCCGCGGTGTCGGCCGGAGTCAACTCGGTGTAACGAGTGAGCGGCTCGGCGGCATCGGCCCATCGCTGCTGCGCCGACAGCGCGCGGGAGAGGAGCAGGAAAGCTTCAGCCTGTTTCCCGTCGAGCGCGGTCACAGCCTTGAATCGTGCTTCCGCCTCGGCGGGTTTGCCGGTGGCGAGCAACACCTTCCCGAGCATGAGTTGCGGGCGGATCTCCTGCGGCTTTTGCTCGACCGCCTGCGTCAGAAACGGTATCGCGTCAGAGTACTTCTTCTGCCGCAGCAAGACCTGGGCCAGGTTGAGCTGCGCCTCATACAGTTTCGGTTCGAGCGCAAGCACTTTGCGGAACGCGGTTACAGCCTCGTCATCCTGGCCGGCCATACCGTAAGCGACGCCGAGATTGAACCAGACTCCGTAATTATCGGGATTCTGTTCCAGGACTTCTTTCAGGGCTGCTATGGCCTCCTGAGGCTTGCCCGCGTCCAGATCGCGCGTCGCCTCGGCCATCGGGTCGCGCGCGGGCGCGGCTGGCGTGTGAGCTTTGGGCGTCTGAGCCAGTGCCGCGAGCAGAAGTAGGATCACGGGTGTCATCCTGATTCCATTGTGCCCGTTTCCAGTGTGAGTGGGGCGGCGCTCCAGCGCCGCGCGGGCTCTCCAGAGCCCGCCGGACAGTTGCGGGGCTTGGAAGCCCCGTGCGGCTCTGGAGAGCCGCCCCACTTTATGACGCGAGCAGCGGACGCAGGTAGCGGCCTGTCCAGGATGCATCGCACGCCGCGACGGTCTCCGGCGTACCTTCCACCACGATGCGCCCTCCGGCGTCGCCGCCATCGGGTCCAAGGTCGATGAGCCAGTCCGCATGCCGGATCACTTCCAGGTTGTGCTCAATGATCAGCAGCGACGCGCCCTTTTTGATCAGCCGGTCGAAGGCGTCCAGCAGCTTCGTGATGTCGTCGAAGTGCAGCCCGGTGGTCGGCTCGTCGAAGAGGTACAGGATGCCTTTGGCGTCGGTTTGCGTCAGATGGGAGGCCAGTTTCACGCGCTGCGCTTCTCCTCCGGAGAGCGTTGTCGCGGACTGCCCCAGGCGCAGGTAGCCCAGCCCGACGTCGGCCATCGGCTTCAGACGCGAGACAATGCGCGGCTGATCGGCGAAAAAGGTGAGCGCTTCCTGAAGGGTCAGTTGCAGAACGTCGTGAATGTTCAGTCCCCGGTAACGAACATCGAGAATCGATTGCTTGTAGCGCGTGCCGCGGCAGTCCTCGCAGATCAGCTCCACGTCGGCCAGGAACTGCATTTCGACCGTCACCGTGCCGTCTCCCTGACAGGTCTCGCAGCGTCCGCCGGCGATGTTGAAGCTGAAGTGGCCCGGCGTATAACCCCGGCGGTCCGCTTCCGGCGTCGCGGCAAACAACTCGCGAATCGGGTCGAACGCTTTGCTGTAGGTCACCGGGTTCGACCGGGGGGTGCGCCCGATTGGCGATTGGTCGACCAGCACGACTTCACGCACCTGCCCGGCGCCCGCCATCTGGCGGCACACCTGACGCTCGGGTGGAGCGTCCGTAGACTCCTCAGCCGGAGCGCCCTTCCGCCTCGACGGTCCGGCATCGTTTGAATCGAGGCCGAGTTCGTGCGTGTAGCGCGACGCCAGAGCCTTGTTGATCACATCGTGGACAAGCGTCGATTTGCCCGAGCCCGAAACGCCCGTCACAACGGTCATCAGCCCCAGCGGAACGGTGACATCGATGTTCTTCAGATTGTGCCCGCGGCAGCCCAGGAACTGTAACTTCCGTTTCGGATCCACCGGCCGCCGCTCGCTTTTGAGCGAAGTCTTCAAATCGCCGTTGAGGTATCTCGCGGTGAGCGAGGGCTGACGTCCATTTCCATTCGTGGCGGCGGATTTGGATCCGCTCTTCGATCCATTCCTGGAACCGTTCTTCCCACCCGACTTGAGCATCGCCTTGAGCGTGCCCTCGAATGTGATCTGCCCGCCGAGCTCGCCCGCGCCCGGTCCCATGTCGACGATGTGATCGGCGGCGCGCATCACGTCGGCGTCATGCTCCACCACGAGGATCGTGTTGCCCAGGTCGCGCAGGTCGTGCAGGATGCGAATCAGCCGTCCCGTGTCGCGCGAGTGCAGCCCGATGGAAGGCTCGTCCAAAACGTAAGTCGCACCCACCAGCCGCGAGCCCAGGCAGGTGGCCAGAGTGATGCGCTGCGCCTCCCCACCGGAGAGCGTCATCGAGAGCCGGTCAAGCGTCAGGTACTCCAATCCGACGTCGTTCAGAAACTGCAGCCGCTGCCGGATTTCGACCAGAACCTTGTCCGCGATGGCCGCCTGTTCCGGCGCCAGCGCGAGCTTCGAGAAAAAGTCGAGCGCCTCGGCGATGTTCATCCTCGAAACTTCGGCGATCGTCTTGCCGCCAACGCGGATGAACAGGGCCTCTTCCCGCAGCCGCGCGCCGCCGCAGGCGTTGCACTCCGTGTAGCCGCGATAGCGTGAGAGGAACACGCGCACGTGGACCTTGTATTTCTTCTTTTCCACCTCGCGGAAAAACCGGCCCACGCCCTCACGCAGCAGAGCCTTTTCGGCGGGACGCATTTCCGCGTAAGCCACATTGGTGCGGACGCGCCCGGCCATTCGCGACAGGCATTCCTCCAGGCCCCAATCGTAATTCGGCTTGGTCCACGGATCGACCGCGCCGTCGTTCAGCGATTTCGAAGGATCCGGGATCACCAGCTCCATGTCGTAGTCGATGGTGTTGCCGAAGCCCTGGCAATGCGGGCACGCACCATAGGGATTGTTGAAGCTGAACAGCGACGGCTCGGGCGTCAGGAACTCCCGGCCGCAGCTCTTACAGGCAAAGCGCTCGCTGAAACGCAGCCGCTGAGGCTCCGTCTCGCCCGCCTGCTCGAAGATCACCTCGCCCGCTTCGCGGTAACAGATTTCGACGGTATCCACCAGGCGCTGGCGCATCTCGCCGCGAATCACCAGCCGGTCGACCAGTACGAAGACCGGCTGCTTGAAGTCGATTTCCAGCAGCGATTCGGGCGTGGAAAATTCGAAGATCCGCTCGTTCTGATAGAGGCGTGTGAAGCCCCGCTTGCGCAAATCGAACAGGTGGTCCTTGAGCGCCTGCTCACCTTTGAGACCTTCCACCTTCACGGGAAACAGGGCGTACCAGCGGGTGCCTTCCACCTGCGCGGCCATGGCCGCGGCCACCGGATCGACGGTGTCGCGCAGCACGGGTTTGTCGCAGGTTGGACACCACGTTTCGCCGGCGCGGGCGTACAGCAAGCGTAAATAGTCGTGAATCTCCGTGGCCGTCGCGACCGTCGAGCGCGGGTTGCGCGTCGTGTTCTTCTGCCGGATGGCGATCGGCGGCGAGATGCCGTCGATCTCGTCCACGGCGGGCTTCTCCATGCGGTCGAGAAACTGCCTCGCGTACGCCGAGAGCGACTCCACGTAGCGCCGCTGGCCCTCGGCATAGATCGTGTCGAAGACGAGCGACGACTTGCCGGAGCCCGATACCCCGGTGACGACCGTCAGCGCGTTGTGCGGCAGATCGATCGAGACGTTCTTCAGATTATGGACCCGCGCGCCGCGGACCCGCAGCAATTCTGGCACTTTGTGCGAAATCCTATGGAATCGAGGCGGAAATGGGGGATCGCCTATTATTGTATCAACCTGGGCTGAACGCTCAGGCGACGCACACGAATGCTCCAACTCCGTCTTTGCGGTCAAATGCTGCTCGACTGGTATCAGGGCGCGCGCCGGGAACTGCCCTGGCGCGGGACGCGCGACCCGTGGCGCATTCTGCTCTCGGAAGTGATGCTGCAGCAGACGCGCGTCGTGGCCGTCGTTCCCTACTACGAGCGTTTCCTGGAGCGCTATCCGACGCCGCAAGCGCTCGCGGAAGCGCCGGAGCAGGAACTGCTCGCATTGTGGAGCGGGTTGGGCTACTACGCCCGGGCGCGCAATCTCCAGCGCGCGGCACGGGCCATCACGGAACTCGGAGCCTTCCCCGACACGTTTCAGGAGATCCGCGATTTGCCGGGCGTGGGCGACTACACGGCGGCGGCGGTGGCCAGCATCGCTTTCGGCCTGCCGCACGCCGTTCTCGATGGCAACGTGGTGCGGGTATTGAGCCGCTTGACTGCCGAGCGCGGCGAGGTGCGGAGCTCCTCCGTGCGAGTCAGGCTGCAGCAATCCGCGCAGACGATGCTGGACCCGCGCCGGCCCGGTGATTTCAACCAGGCCGTCATGGAACTGGGCGCGACCATCTGCCTGCCGCGCGGCCCGCAATGCCTGCTGTGCCCGCTGCGGGAGCAATGCGCGGCCCGCGCGGAAGGCATCCAGAACGAGCTGCCGGTGAAGCTGAACAAGCGCGATGCGATCAAACTGGCGATCGAGCTGTTGCTCGTTGAGAAAGACG
>Ga0315272_10001262_pt1 | contig 12610 bp, 8 predicted proteins | sample C3_middle_MG_FD_203918 | JGI IMG/M metagenome (GOLD analysis project Ga0315272, IMG submission 203918) | Sediment microbial communities from Yellowstone Lake, YNP, Wyoming, USA - C3_middle | ecosystem: Environmental > Aquatic > Freshwater > Lake > Sediment | place: USA: Wyoming | collected...
TGCATTTCCTCTCCTTTGCTTTTTTAAGCAATGAGAGAAGATTATCATGGATCCGTGGAACAAGGGCAGTCCCTCCAAATACGACAATATCTGAATTAAAGAAGTCGTTATCAAGTTCATCAGGACCGTACTCCCATGCCGCTGCGATAGAGTTTATGAACATTCTCTCACCATTACCGTTTGAATAGCCGGGATCAGATAACACTACAGTTGAAGGAGTCGGTTTGTCTGTCTGTCTGAAATCTTTCAGAACCAGGGGTGTCTTCTTAAGAGCCGATATCAGGTATCTGCCCTGTTCATCATTTCCGCAACGCCCATAGAACCTGACTTCGCAATGATCTTTATCAATCAATTGAGCGATATTTATCAATGACACAACGGATGGTCCGCCAATATTGATTTTATCGGGATTGCGTTCACCTGTCATTTCTTTCAAAATATCTTCTAAGGGCCTTCCCGCAAACATTTCGAATTCTTCCCTGAAGACGAGATGACCGGGTGTGAGACCGCCATCGCCACGTCTTGCTGAAAGATATGGTTTTATATTATCGCCTTCAAAACTGATGTCATTGTACAGAAGGTCGACAAGGCAACATCCGACACCTGAAACAATTATTCCTGACATAGAATCCGGTTAACGGGTTTATAAAAATGTTTAAAGATATCGCTGGTAATCATTTACAAGAAGATGAAGAGGTCTTTCATCTTCAGCAATATCGGGGAAACGGCCTATCTTATCATAGAAACGGTTGTCGTTTGCGTCGTCATTTACCATGCTGACTTCACCGATCAGAACACGACCATTTCCCTTTTGCCCGTAGAATCTGTGATAGACTCGCGGTTTAAGGCAGATGCTCTGTCCTGGTTTTAATATCAGTGGAACTCCGGCTTTTACTGTTGTAAGTACTCCGTCGATACTTACTTCTACTGGTTTATCAGACATCCCGTCTGTTTCTGTAGCTTTATAGAGTTCCATTACCAGATTGCCTCCTCCTCTGTTTATGATATCTTCCGACTTGTTCCAGTGGAAGTGCATGGGAGTCTCCTGGTTTTCCCCGGCAGCCATAATCTTCTCGCAGTACATTTTGTCTTTCTTGTCCCAGTTGCCGTTGCGGATTGTAAAGAGGCATAGTCCCACCCTGTTAAAGTCGCCGCTGCCGAAATCGGTAATATCCCAGCCAAGCTTGTTATCCACTATTTCGCTGCAGGTTTTGTATTTGCCTTTCCAGTCATCAGGCGACCATGCGGCCCATTCCGGTAACATGAAATGATGTTTAATCATGAAATCACGGAATCCGGTTATTATTTTGTTCACTTCGCTTCTAGTCATATTGCTGGCAGAGTTTTAAGGTTGATCAGATACAGGAATAAAGATATATCTTTCATCATAATCGATTTCATAATCATTCAGAATTTTTGAATATTCCTCAATAAAAGAATATTTATTGTGATGTAATTTTTGATTCTCTATATATGCTGCAACAGACTTTATTTGAGATTTACCAAGAGAAAAGGATCCATATCCTTCCTGCCATGAAAACCTTCCCATTATTAATTTATTTTGGTTAATCCATTTGGAAGAATCTCCCTTGATATCCTGCATCAGATTGGAAAGAGATTGAGTAGTTTTCATACCGATAAGTATATGGATATGATCATGTATACCATTAATTGCGAGTAGTTTATGTTCATTATTCCTGATGATGCCGGTGATGTATTTATAAAGGCGTTCTTCCCATTTTGAAGATATGAGACTAGCACGGTTTTGCACTGCAAAAACAGCATGAATGTGAATTTGGGTGTAGGTATTTGCCATAATTAAAGATTTTTAGGTTATTAATTACAAGTACTATTAATTGAATTAATTAGTGTAATATTTTTGGCACATTCACATGCCGCAGGCATGGGAGCCCGGTAGAAACTTAGGTATCAGGGTTTTCCGGAGTCCCGTACGGGACGCGACAAATCGTGGTGTTCCCTTTTTTACCAATCTTTTGTCCCTACGGGACATGACAAAGCAGATATGACCATATCTGATCTTTTACTTCGTAACTATGTATTAGAATTTCAGCGAAACAATTCCAATTATAAATATAAGTCAATTTAAGTAATATTGTAACAATTCAAAAAAGATGGACTACAAATGATTTTAAGAATTTAAATTAAAACTTACACCTTGTTCTCTCTTTGTATTGCAATTATCCAAAGGGAATTTGACTCCGCTGTGGTTAATGGATTTATGATTCTTTTAAATATCTTAGTAGTAATTATTGATATTGACCTGTTCCGAAAAACCTGATCCGATGAAAAGATACCATTCATTCATTATTTATGCTGCCATGCTCATCCTTATGAGCTGTGCCGGTAGCAAAAAACCTGTTGACAATGAGCCGATAAAAGCATACGATATTGATTTTAACTGGGGAGAGGGCGGTCCAAACGGCTTTGCTGCTCCCGGTCTCTGGGCTGACGCCGATCCTGCCGCACATGTTGAATGGTATGCCTCCCTGGGCTGCAATGTCATTCAGTCATTTGCCGTATCATGCAACGGGTACGCGTGGTACAAAAACGGTATCGTTCCTGAACAACCCGGACTGGTACATGATTTCCTTACCGAACAGGTGAAGCTCGCACATCAGAAAAATATTAAGGTATTCGGTTATTTCTGTGCAGGTTCAAATACCCGGTGGGGACTTGAAAATCCCGATTATAGCTATGGAGTCCCTTCCGCTCCGCATATACCTTATACCACGAAATACCTTGATTTTCTTTGCGCCTCAATCGGGGATGCAATCAAAAAGACAGGGATTGACGGTGTCTTCATCGACTGGCTCTGGAATCCGGGAGCCGTTATGGAGCCGTATCCTCCCCTGAAATGGATCCTGTGTGAACAGGAGATGTTTACAGAACTTATGGGAAAACCTTTCCCTGGGATCGATAAAATAACTCCTGAGACAGAACTTGAATTCCGTCGCAAAGCAATAGACAGGACATGGAAGAGAATTAAGGAGACAGTAAAGAAGGCTGATCCCGGTTGCATAATCTGGCTCACATGCGCGCAGCTGACTAACAGGGACATAGCAGGTTCCGACATGCTTAAAGAGGTCGACTGGGTACTCAATGAAGCCGGCGATACAGCTACAACAACATCTGCCCAGGCAATGCTTGGAAAACATACAAGAATGGTAACCTGCCTCGCAAACTGGAATGGTCAGGATGCTGCTATGGTCATTCCGGATGCCACAAGAAAAAAGATAGGCCTTTATGGATTTACAAAACCTGTCAACGGTTCTCTCATGCCTCCTGTGGATCACTATCTGTCAATTCATCCCGACAGTCTTAAAGGAGATGCAAGAAATATTGCCCTTCTGGCACGGACTTATAACGGGTTGCCTTTTGATTATGTAAAAAAATAGCCCAGGTCATCAAAAATTTAATGAACTATGAAAAAATATCTTTTTCTGCTTGCATTCATAGCCAGCGCTGTCATCTCATGCAAAAATGAGCGGATCAGCAACCTTAGATTTGAAGGAGATCTGGTTGCAAAAAAGATACTCTCTGTTAGTTATGATCTGCCTGAAAGATATTCTGCCAGTGAGATCTCCTGGTACATTTCTTCAGCCCCTGACAGTGTCTGGGAAAAGCTTCATGGTATCGAAAGTGATGAAATCGTTTTGCTGACATCTTATGAAGGGAAATATCTGAAGTGTGAAATAATCGGCAGTTCATCGGACAATGGGAAAAAGATCACCGCATCACTTGTCTCCCCAAAGCCGGTTGAGATAAAAGGCAATCCAGATACCGACTGGTTCCATGACGCCGGATATGGAATAATGGTACACTACCTTAGTTCAAATATTGTTCAGGATAAAGGATCAAAAGAGTGGAATGATGCTGTGGAGAGTTTCAATACTGATGATTTTGCATCAAAGGCAGCTGGTGCCGGAGCCGGTTTCGTAATGTTCACTCTAGGACAGAATTCAGGTTACTACTGTTCACCTAATGCATACTTTGACTCAATAGTTGGTATTAATCCCGGAGATCTCTGTTCACGGCGTGACCTGCCGTCAGACCTGATAAAATCACTTAAAAAATATAACATCCCGGTAATACTTTACCTCCCTTCAAATCCTCCTGTAAGCAATAAGCTGGTCTCGGAAAAATTCAGATATGTTTTTGGTAAAGATTCAGCTACAAGCCAGTTCAATCAGCCAATTCTCGAGAATATGATCAGAGAATGGAGCCTCCGTTACGGAACAGATGTAAAGGGTTGGTGGTTTGACGGATTATATGAATGGAACAATATCAGGGGCACAAGGATGGATATGAATCTGAAACACAACATAAGCACTCATACACTGGCCGCCAAATCAGGTAACAGGAACAGTATTGTCACATATAATTACGGCTTCGGGAAAATCCATGTAAATACTCCCTATTGTGATTACAGCTCGGGGGAAAAACAGACAATCGATGAATTTCCATCTTCAAGATGGGTAGAACCCGGCGTTCAATGGTTCCTATTCACATATCTTGGTGAAAAATGGGGAGGACATGGAAGCCAGTTCAATACAGAGGATCTTTGTGAAAAGGCTAAAAAAATTACAGAGAACGATGGCGTTCTTTGTCTCGAGGTGGTCGTTAATGCAAAAGGAGAAATACTTCCTCATCATCTTGATCAGATTAATGCTGTCGGGAAAGCGCTTGGGAAAACAAGGTAATCTAATAAAATCGAATATGAAAAACCGGGTCAGAACATCAATCATCTTTGTAATCATTCTATTCCTGTATTCATGTAGTAACGAACCTGCTGAAACAGGCGAACCTGCAATCATTCCACAGCCTGTCAGTATGAAACCTGAAGATGGTACTTTTGAGGTAAGCAGTAGTACAGTGATATTTTACAAAGGACAGGATCTCCAGATACTTGCCGATTACCTTTCTGAGGAGATCACTGATGCTACAGGATTTGAGCTGAAGGTTAAAGAGGGGAACGGAAACGGAATTAACCTGTCACTGAATGGATCTGAGCTTAAAGAGCTTGGTAATGAGGGTTATAAGCTTAGTGTGAAACGGAATGATGTTGAGATTTCAGGCAACAAGCCGGCAGGTATTTTTTACGGGATCCAGACATTGATTCAGCTTTTTCCTGTTAAGGATGAAAGTTGTTCAACCGAATATATAAACGGTAATCTCCTTCAATGTGTTGAAATTGAGGATTATCCGAGGTTCAAATGGAGAGGATTATTGCTTGATGTCAGCCGGCATTTCTTCACAATCGACGAAGTTAAGAGCCTTATTGACCAGATGTCCAGGTATAAATTTAATGTACTTCAGCTCCATCTGACAGATGATCAGGGCTGGAGGATAGAGATAAAACAACTTCCTGAGCTGACAGCTAAAGGAGCATGGAGAGTTCCACGTACCGGTTTGTGGTGGGACAGGGAATGTCCCCAGCAGGGAGAAGTTCCTTCATATGGAGGCTTTTATACACAGGAGCAGATTAAAGACCTTGTTGATTATGCGATGGCACGGAATGTCAATATTCTGCCTGAGATAGAAGCGCCCGGTCACAGTCTGGCTGCAATTGCTGCATATCCGTATCTCTCTTCAACCGGACTGAAGTACAATGTTAACCCCGGCTGTAAGTTTTACACTATCGATGATAATTCCATCTGTGCCGGAAAAGAATCGTCATATGAATACATGGAAAAGGTATTGTCGGAAGTGGCTGATCTCTTTCCATTCGAATACATTCATATCGGAGGAGATGAATGCTACAAGGGATTCTGGAAGAAATGCCCCGATTGCCAGAAGCGTATGAAGGAGAATGGACTGAAAGATGAAAATGAACTTCAGAGTTATTTTATCAGGAGACTTGAAAAAATAGTGGAAGCAAAAGGCAAAAAGCTGATAGGGTGGGATGAGATACTTGAAGGAGGACTTGCCCCAAATGCAGCAGTCATGAGCTGGAGGGGAATGCAGGGTGGGATTACTGCAGCCAACGCCAAACACAATGTTGTTATGTCACCGGTTGAATTTGCATACCTCGATTTTTACCAGGGCGATCCGGCAATTGAACCTCCTACCTATTCAATGCTGCGTTTAAAGAAAGTATATGAATTTGAACCTGTTCCGGAAGGTGTGGACCCAAATTACATCCTTGGTGGTCAGGGCAACCTCTGGTCGGAAAGTGTACCAACCTTCAGACATGCGGAATATATGCTCTGGCCGCGTTCATTTGCACTCGCAGAAGTTTTGTGGTCGCCGGGGGAAGCCAGGGTGTGGAGCGATTTTGCACGACGTACTGAGGCACATCTTGGCAGACTGGAACAGGCAGATATCAACTATTCAGTCAGCTTTTATGATGCTATTGTTACACCATCAAAGGATGAAAAGGGAAACCTGCTGATTGGACTGGGAAGCGAACTTGATAGTATTGACATATATTATACTTTCGACAATACATATCCTGATGATCACAGTCCTCTTTATAAAGCTGGCGAAAAGCTCACCATCCCGAAAGATGCAGATACTTTCAGGGTTATAACATACAGGGACGGCAAACCTCTGGGGCGGATAATAACCATACCAATTGCCGATATTTTGAAACGATTACCAAATACTTGATATTCATATAGATATAATTTATTGATAATTAGTTTGTTATGGTGAAGTTTAGAGAGGTCTTAAGAAATGCCTTGGTTTTTTTCCTGATCCTTTATTCTTGCAGTAATCCGTCAGCAGATAAGAGGAATGTATCTTCAGGAGAAGAGACTGGCCTCAATGTGACAAAAAAATATCTCAACCTGCCTGTTTCCCGGTCTGTCGACAGGGCTGAAATGGTCTTTGAGATTAACGGGAACCGGGAGAAAAAGTTTGTTATACGGCTTGCTCCGGGAAAGCCTGATTACTGGGTTTTTTATGATATATCGCGTTTCAGCGGTAAAACACTTAAAATAGTTTATAAGGGCAATCCATCAGGACTTAAAAATATCTACCAGGATGATAAGATTGCCGGACAGGATAGCTTGTACCGTGAAATAAACCGGCCTCAGGTACACTTCTCTTCACGCAGGGGATGGAATAATGATCCAAATGGTCTTGTCTGGTATAATGGTGAATATCACCTATTTTACCAGCATAATCCTTTTGAAAAATACTGGGAGAACATGCACTGGGGACATGCTGTCAGCAAAGACCTGGTTCACTGGGAGGAACTTGGCATTGCACTGGAGCCTGATACCCTTGGTACTATGTTCTCAGGTTCAGCCGTGATTGATAAGGATAACACTTCAGGCTGGGGCAAAGATGCTCTTGTGGTTTTCTATACTGCCGCCGGCAAACAGATGACTCAGAATGTAGCTTACAGCACCGACAATGGCAGAACCTTCACAAAGTATAAAGGTAATCCGGTACTTGGTCCTGATCGCGATCCTAAGGTATTCTGGTATGAACCAAAGAAGACTTGGGTAATGGTTCTTTATAATGATAACTATAACATTATCTACAATTCAAAGGATCTGAAAAAGTGGGTAGAGAAGAGCATTGTTCCGGGATTTTATGAGTGTCCTGAATTTTTTGAACTGGCAGTTGACGGAAATCCTAATAATAAGAAATGGGTAATGTATGGTGCTTCAGGTACCTATATGACAGGGAGTTTTGATGGAGAGTTGTTTACCCCCGAACATGGCAAATATTTTTATTCCTGGGGAAGCCAGTACGCAGCCCAGACATATAATAATATACAGGATGGGAGGAGGATCCAGATAGGATGGGGGAGAATAGAGCACAAAGGAATGGCTTTCAATCAGATGATGTTGTTCCCGTGTGAACTTACCCTCAGGACAACACCTGAAGGCATCAGGCTTTTCTGTGAACCTGTAAAAGAGATTGAAAACCTTCATCAGAAATCATTTTCATGGAGTAACCTGACAACCGAAGAGGCCAATGAAAAACTGAAAGAAGTAAAAGGCGATTTGTTTCATGTGAAAATGGATGCTGAAATAGTACTTGGCCTTGGGCTTGAAGTCTTTTTTCACGGTAATCCGCTAGTCAGTTTTGATGGTAACTACAACAAGTTCAACGGGGCTCCCTATATCTGCGACAAACCCGGGATTTTCAGATTCACTATTGAGATTATCCTCGACAGAACTTCTGTTGAAGCATATATCGGCAAGGGGAAACTATTTATTTCAGAAGCTCTTATGGATAAAAAAACAGACGATGGACTTGCTTTTAAAGGGAATCTGAAAATTAATTCTCTTGAAGTCAATGAATTGAAATCAATATGGTGAAATCTGTTGATTCGCCCTTTGAAGGGGTCAGGGGATTGACTGAGCTATGTGGAAAAAGTTGATTCATAATATTATTAACCATATATCATTGCTAAATGCTTAAGATCAGATTATTTATTATTTCAGCTTTTATTATTTCAGCCTGCACAACAAAACCGGTTGAAAGGAATATCTCAACAAAAGATGCTCTGGCAAAATATAGCCAGGAACTTGACGGAAAGTTGTTTCTGGTTTTTCCCGAGACCCGCGAATGTCCTCTGAAATGGTTTGATTCGATCCCTGAAAACAGGTTATTGGAATCGCTTCATCCCGGAAAATTCAAGATGAATGGTAATCCCGGAGAATTCTTTGTTTTTCAGGTTGGAGTATGGTCTCTAAATAAGGATCTCAGCAATGTAAAGATTGTGTTCACTGATCTGACAGGAGGAGGCGGGAAAAAGATCCCGGCTGAAAAGCTTACATGTTTTAATACAGGAGGGACCGATATAAAAGGCAATCCTTTTGAAAAAACAGTCAATGTTCCTGCAGGAAGGGTACAGGCATTATGGATGGGAGCAGATCTTGATAGTTCAATTGCCGGAACTTACAAAGGATCTGTGACTGTTACAACTGGTTCCTTGAAACAGTCAATAGATCTTGAACTGAAAGTTGAAGGAGAACGGGTTGCTGATCATGGTTATAATGAAGGTGTCAGGTTATCAAGGCTTAACTGGCTTAACTCAAAAGCAGGCATAAACAGCGAGGTCACAAAGGGCTACTCCCCTGTAAAGGTTGAAGGAAACAGATTAAGTATTCTTGGCCGCACATTCACCATTTCTGAAAACGGGCTACCCTCATCAGTTGAAAGTTTCTTTGACTTTTCTAATCAATCATTGAAGGAAAAAGGGGAATATGTAATCAGGAATCCATTCAGGTTCATTATTGAAAAAGAGAATGGAGGAATTATTAAGCTTATTCCCGGTGAAATCCGATTTTCAGATAAATCAGATGCCGGAGTAAACTGGAAAGTCATTAACACTTCCGATGAAGCTGATCTTGAGATTGCCGGGCATCTTGAATTTGACGGTTTCGTTGATTACTCTCTTAAGCTCACCGCCAGGAAACCGCTGAAAATTAAGGATATCCGTCTTGAGGTTCCTCTTGCCAAAGATAAAGCAGAATATATGATGGGACTTGGCCATGAAGGTGGTTACCGTGCACCGTCATGGAAATGGAAATGGGACGTTACAAAAAACCAGGATATGCTCTGGATTGGATCAGTGAACGGGGGCATGAGGATCAAATTGAAAGCGGAGAACTATATCAGGCCACTGATAAATGTATATTACAAGTTTGGTCAGTTGCATCTGCCTCCCTCCTGGGGAAATGAAGGAAAGGGAGGTGTTGATGTTTCAGAAAAGGGCAGCGAAGTGCTGGTTAACGCATATTCAGGAGCCCGTGAGATAAAAAAAGGGGAAGTGCTTAATTATAACTTCGAACTGCTGCTGACCCCTTTCAGGTTAATTGACAGGAAAAATAAATTCGGCGAAAGATACTTTCATGGAGGAGGAGCAAATACATCGGTGAAAGTAGCAACTGCTCTTGAAGCCGGGGCAAATGTCATCAATATTCACCATGCTGAGGATATTTATCCGTTTATTAACTATCCCTACCTCGATGCAAATGTTCCTGAACTGAAAAGCCTGGTAGCCAGTGCACATGAAAAGAATATAAGGATGAAGTTCTATTATACCACACGAGAGCTTACTAAAAACCTTCCTGAATTCTGGGCTTTTTACAGTCTTAATGGCGAGATAATTTATCCTGGTCCCGGAAATGAATGCACGACAGTTATCAATCCGAAAGGACCAAATGAATGGCTTGTTAAAAACCTCAGGGAAAAATATATTCCCGCCTGGTACAATGTCATAAAAGAGGGAAAATTCAAGGATGAAACAGACCTCTCAGTCATTACCACACCCGATGGCAGACTTAATAATTTTTATGTAGCCGGACTTGAATGGATGGTGAAGAATATCGGGATTGACGGAGTATATATTGATGACTCGGCTCTTGACCGGTACACCCTTCAAAGGGCAAGGAAGATAATCGACCAGAATCGTCCTGAAGGAAGAATGGACCTTCACAGCTGGAACCATTTCAACAAGTGGGCTGGTTTTACAAATTGCCTGAATCTTTACATGGACCTTCTGCCATATTTTGACCTTGTCTGGATAGGCGAGGGACGCGATTATAACCGTGCCCCCGATCACTGGCTCATAGAGGTTTCAGGAATTCCATTCGGTTTGCCAGGACAGATGCTTGAGGGAGGCGGAAATCCATGGAGGGGAATGGTTTATGGAATTACAAACAGGGCCGGATGGGTTGGAAATACTCCAATAGAGATATGGAAATTCTGGGATAAATTTAAGATAACCGACAAACTTCTGATTGGCTACTGGGAGGATAACTATCCTGTAAAAAGCAGTAATAAGAACATCTTTACATCAGTTTTTAGGGGCAGGGACGAATCAATTCTGGCTGTAGCAAACTGGAGCGATAAGGACCAGCCTGTATCGCTTAAATTAAACTGGTCTGTTCTTGGTATTGATCCGGCGAAAGCAGAGATCTTTGTTCCCTCAATTAAGGATTTTCAGGATGCAAAAGAAAAGGTCCCGCTTGACGATCTTATGATTCCTGCAAAGAAAGGATTCCTTATAATAATCAGAAATAAAAAATAAATATTTGGCAATATGAAAAAAAGACAACTGTTTGTTCTTCCTGTTTTATTGGTTATTATAACGATATCAATGGCTTATTGTAAACAGTCATCTGATTCACCTGAACCTGTTTACAAATTCGCAATTCCTCCCGATTACCTCAGGGAAGCGCCTGAAATACCTGCATTCTGGATTTCAGAATATAAGAATGTATATGCTTTTCTCGATAAAACAGTAAAGAAGGGTAAGATTGAAGTTATTGGCAGATCAGCCGGGGGAAGGGAGATCAGGGCAGTCTTCTATGGATCACCCCGTCAGGGTAAAGGGACTACAACATTCTCAGGTTCACTTGGTTTCGGTGATGTCAGGGCATACCGCGGACCAGACCACGACAAGACTGTTTATATGGCAATGGCTGCTGTTCATGGTGGTGAATTTGAAGGAATTGTGGGTATGGTCAACCTTATATCAGTTCTGGAAACAGGAAAAGATCTGCGCGGAAAAGAATGGCCTCAGATTAACGAAATGGCCTCAAGGATAAACAGGTTGATACTCATTCCTGTAACAAATCCTGACGGACGGGAGCGCATTCCATTGAGGATGGAGCTTTACCGCGACACTGATTTTACAGTTGCTGAATATCTTAATACCGGAGGTGATGCTAATGGCAAAATAACAGGATGGCCTCAGATCAAGGAGTATATTCCAATGGATTTTTCAAAGCCCGGATTTCCGGGAGGCTATCCGAATGATGCCGGGGTCAATTTCCAGCACGATAATTTCCTGGGAAAAAAGCAGCCGGAGACTCAGGCTTTGTTCGATCTTACCGAAAAGGAAAAACCTGACCTGATCATTAATCTTCATACAGGAGCCGTCTATATGAGAATGGACCGGCCTCTTGGAGAGCCTGCCCTGCATACTGCCTTTGATACTCTTTTCCATTACGTACACTCTGAACTGGCTTTGAAGGGATTGCAGTACACTAATGATCCGGCTGTTATGGGCAATGCTGCTGTACAGGCTTCAACCGGTGCTTATAATCTTGATGGTGCCCTTAACTGGCATTGCGGTGCACTGAGTGTCGTAGTAGAATCTCCAAGTCATTCATTTTCAGGTAACAGGGAGACTCAGAGAAGAAAAATAGAATCACCTGATAACCTTCTTGATGCACAGTTGATATGCCATCAGCAGGCAATGAAGTTTCTGGCAGAAACAGGAGGCAGATCAAAATGGTTACCGGGTAGGAAGAGATAATTATTTATGATAGAATTAACCACAGATTTCCACGGAGTAAAACACGGAGTTAAAACAGTGCCACTCCGTGTGAACACCGTGAAACTCCGAGGTAAAAAAGATATTATTATGAAAATTAAGTTTCTCATATTATCAGCCGTCCTGTTGCAAAGGGGTGTAGGGATCGGGTATTCACAAGATAATTTCACACCTGGCGATCCGGAATATTATGCCATGGAACGTCAGCAAATGAGGTTCGATGACTACCAGGTGATGCTCATCAACTATAGGGGATTTGTCTGTCCGCGGCAGTACAGTACCACTTGTTTTACAAATATTCAGTTCCTTCCGTTTAGCTCACCTTCCTACAGTTTTAACCTT
>Ga0315272_10001263_pt1 | contig 12608 bp, 11 predicted proteins | sample C3_middle_MG_FD_203918 | JGI IMG/M metagenome (GOLD analysis project Ga0315272, IMG submission 203918) | Sediment microbial communities from Yellowstone Lake, YNP, Wyoming, USA - C3_middle | ecosystem: Environmental > Aquatic > Freshwater > Lake > Sediment | place: USA: Wyoming | collected...
GCGCGATGCAGCCACAGCCTCAGGCCAGCCAGGAGCCGTCCAGCAGGGCACAGGCAGGAGCCGCAGGGCGCGCCGAGGCCCAACAGCCCTTGACAGAGGAGCAGCCAAGCGAGGTAAAGGTCGCAGCTCCATTGACGGTAGCTCCTCTCCAAGTTGGAGAGCTAAGGCAGGCGGCCCCCCAGGGCGTCAATGTGGAGAAGGTCATGAAGCTCCTGAGCCTCTTCGCTGACATGAGCATGTTGTCAACTGACTTCTTCGAGAACGTGGTAAAGGCCATGGGATCCCTTGGGGTGTTAAGCGAGGGCGAGAGGGACGCCCTGGTTTACCTACTTAACACCATAAAGCTTGGGATTGACAAGGGCCTGTCGCCCCAGGAAGTCATCTCGCTCCTAGCCATACTATTCAGTGAGGCTGGGGTCAGCAACGATGATGTCATAAGGAGCGGCCTGGCCAAGATGATACTCTCGAAGCTCAGAAGGCAGGAGGAGTCGAGGTGAGAGCTTGAGCGATGTTGCTGTGAGCCACACGATCTTCATACTAGTTACCGTGATACTGGCCTCGGCGGTCAGCGCCACGGTTATATTTAAGACATACCAGATAATGAGCGCTTACTCCCAGAGGTCCAGCGCTGAGGCCCGGTCGCTGGAGACGCAGCTGACCCCTGTGTACGCCTACTACAACGCCTCTGACTCATCATACTACGTCTTCATCAGGAACAGCGGCTACGTCACTTTAACTCAGGCAGAGCTCAGCTATGTTGAGGTCTTCCTTGGCCCTGCCAACGGCACCCTGAACATGTACATCTACTCGCAGTCAGGCGGCCGGGGGACCTGGGGGCTGGTCACCATCTACGGCTCCCAGGGGGGCCAGCTGAGCCCAGGCGCCATGGCTGAGATAGTTGTGAGGACTGGGGCCAACTTCGGCAACACCGTTCACGTCATAATCTCGTTGCCGGACGGCCAGGAGTTCAGCGCATACCTTCAGCAGTCCCCTTAGGTGGGACGCGTGGGCGTCGAGGTAGCTGTAGGCATGGCAATAGCTGCGGTCGCCCTGGTCGTAGTGCTCGGGTCTCTGGCCGGGATGATATTAAATGCCTACCAGGTTGCGTCGCTGCTGCACAGCTACCAGCCCTTGGCCTACGTCAGGGTGTCCTCGGCGCTACTTGCTGCTAATAACAGAACGCTGCTCGTAAATATAACAAACTACGGCCAGGAGCCCCTGTACCTGGTCGAGGACACCTACGTTGTAGTCCTTTACTACACGTCCACGGGGCCCGAGGTCCAGGTGTTCAACCTGACCTCAAGCCCTCCTGTGCTCTACTTCGTGGGCAGCTACTCAGCTCGATACTCGGCCGGCTCAGGGCTCATGCCGGGCGAGACGCTGGAGCTCAACCTGACGCTGTCACAGCAGGCCCTAAGGACCCAGCCAATAACAGTAACAGTGATACCCCTTAAAGCACCTCCTGCGCAGTATACTTTTACACCGGGCCCCTTAGCGTGATACTCAGCACCGGGAACGAGGAGGTGGATTCAAGGCTTGGAGGAGGCATACCTCACCCAAGCCTTATAGCCATTGAGGGCGACAACGGCTCGGGCAAAACCAGCATTGCGCTCCTGCTCACCCAGGCCTACCTTAGGGCGGGCCTCTCGGTGACTTACTTCACTAACGAGGGAAGCAGCTACACGTTCATAAGCAAGGCTAAGGAGTCGGGCTTCGACCTCTTCAGTTACTTCATCAGGGGGTCACTGAGGGTCTACACCATGAACGTGGGGATTCCAGTGACTAGGGACACCGCTGAGAGGCTCCTGGGGGCCCTCGCTTACGTGTTCACCTCAGGGAAGCTGAACTCTGACGCAGCTGTGATAGACACGCTCTCATACCTGTCATCGGCTGCTCCAGAGGGCTCGATAAAGATGCTCTTCGAGGCCCTTAGGAAGTCTGCTGACAGAGGCATGAGCGTGATTGTCACGTTTCACCCTAACACGCTGCCGAAGGCCCTCTCGGAGCCCATAAAGGCTACCTGTGATGGTTACATCAGGCTGAGCGAGGCGAACCTCGGCGGCAGGAGGCTAAAGGTACTCACGATAGTTAAGTTCAAGGGCCTCCCCTCTGGGGCCCAGAGCTCCATAACCTTTGACGTGGACCCCGCCTTTGGCATCAAGGTGATACCCATAGTTCTGTCCTAAGGTGATGGCTTTTGAGGTTCAGCCTGTTGCCCAGAAGGCATAGGGGCACTGGGCCTTCAGAGGCCAAAGAGCCGGACTTCGGCGAAAGACCCCAGTACCTACAGGACTACATTTCGAAGGTCAGCGGCGAGCTGGGGGAGCCTGTTTACATGGAGAAGCTTGACCCCTCGCTGAAGAAGCAGAGGACCTACAACGTGGTTTACCCAGTGGGAGGTGGCGTTTTCATCCACGCCTACTCAGTCAAGGGTAGCGACATGGGTAAGTACGTAGTCATAGAGCCCCCAAGGCCCTCGCCCGAGCTCATGAGGGCGATCGATGTCGCCCTGGCAAACGTGATAAGCGGCGAGGCCCCGGAGTCGGCGGAGGAGAGGAAGAGGCTCCTCCTCTCGCTCCTGGACAGGATACTCGAGCCGACGGACTCTGACGTGGACTACTCGTCGCTGGCCAGAGACATTGAGCTCAGGAGGGTTCCAGTGAAGAGGGGGTGGGCTGACTACATAAAGTACCACGTTATCAGGGACAAGATAGGGGTTGGGGTGCTGGAGCCCTTCCTCAGGGACCCCTACCTTGAGGACATATCGGCCAGCGGCGTCGGCAACATATACATAGTGCACAAGATATTCAACAGGATGGAGAGCAACGTGGGCTTCTCCTCAGAGGACGAGCTGGACGCCTTCGTGCTCAGGCTCAGCGAGAAGATAGGGAAGCCAATAACCAGGGCCAGGCCAATAGTGGACGCTACGCTGCCTGACGGAAGCAGGTTAAACATAGTGTTCGGCTCTGACGTGAGCCTGAGGGGCACAAACTTCACGATAAGGAAGGCGTCAAAAGTGCCCATAAGCGTGACCCAGCTGATAGACTGGGGCACCATAGATGAGAGGGTCGCGGCCTATGCGTGGATGCTGCTGAGGGAAGGCATGAGCGGCTTCATATGTGGCGAGACGGCCTCGGGGAAGACCACGGCATTAAACGCCATAGCTGTCTTCATAAGGCCCACATATAAGGTTGTGACCATTGAGGACACTGCTGAGGTCCAGCTGCCCCACCCCAACTGGACCAGGGAGCTTGCCAGGGACACCGGGAGGCCTGAGACGAGCGTCTCCCTCTTCGACCTCCTCAGGGCAGCCCTGAGGCAGAGGCCTGACTACATAATTGTCGGTGAGATAAGGGGCGCCGAGGGCGCCGTGGCATTTCAGGCCATGCAGACCGGCCACCCGGTGCTCTCCACCTTCCACGCGGGTGACTTCACCAGGCTTATACAGAGGCTCACCGGGCACCCCATAAACATACCTAAGCCCTACCTGGACAACCTGAACTTCGCCTGGTTCCAGGCGTCCACATACTCTAAGACGGGCCTGCTGGTCAGGAGGATGACGGCGCTTTACGAGATTGTGGGCTATGACCCTAACACGGACTCCGTGAGCGCAATTCCCGTGTTCACATGGGACCCCTCCACGGACCGCTTTATCTTCTCGGGCAGGGGGTCCAGCTACCTGCTCGAGGAGAAGATAGCGAGGATGAGGGGCCTCCCCAGGAGGGACTACAGGCTCATATATGACGAGCTCGACATGAGGGCCGCCTTCCTCAGGGAGCTGGTCAACAGGAAGGTCTTTGACTACTTCCAGGTGTTCAAGGCCGTGGTGAAGGCTGAGAGCCTGGGCGTGGAGAGGGCCCTGGCGGAGCTGAGGGCAGGGAGGCTTGAACTGTCTTGAGCCCCAGGGCAGCAAAGCTTAAGATGCTAAGGGTAGGCCCGCTTCACGCCTCAGTGATACTCATAGCGATTGGCCTCCTGCTGATGGCGTTAAGCAGGGGTAGGCTTGAGGTCCTCTCGCTGCTCATATTGCTCTCTGGCGCTGGGGTTCTCATCTACTGGCTGCTCTTTTATAGGACTTACATAAGGCTTGACATAGACTTCCTGTACTCCCTGCTTCACATGTACATCGTCTCCACGGGGTTCCAGCCGCCGGGCGAGATAGTTAAGAGCGCCTCCAAGGGACCCTATGGTCACTATTCAAAGGTCTACAGGAGGGCCGCGGAGCTCGCAAAGAGATGGGGCTACACAGTGCCCGAGGCCCTCTCTCTGTCATCAAGGGGCGAGAGGAACAAGGTCTTCAAGGAGTTCATGGAGAGGCTCGCAATAATATCAGCGGTGGGCGAGGAGGTGAAGTCCTTTCTAAAGGTCGAGTACGAGACCATAAAGTTCAATTACCAGAATTACTATAACAGGAGCCTCGACTCGCTCAACGTGCTCTACGGGGCCTATGCCTCAACAATGGTTTCAGTGATCTTTGCAGTCACTACAATGATGCTTCTGTTCTTCTTCTTTGGCGGCACCAGCCTTAGGATAGTTGTACTGAGCTACATTGCAGCCCTGATAGCCATAGCAGTGCTGGGCGTGCTCGTCATACTGAAGGCCCCTAAGGACCTCTTTGAGGCCAGGAGGTCCAGGAACCCCACAGCGCTCCTAGCCGACCTGCTTGCTGTGGTCGGGCTCGTGCTGGGCGTGATTATATCATATATGATACTGTCCCACGGGGTTAACTACGTCACTGTGGGCTTCTCATTCATAGTGTTTGGCCTACTCTTTATACCGGCAGGCTACATCATAAACAACATGGAGAACATGATAGACGAGTATGACAAGTTCTTCCCGGTCGTTATAAGGAGCCTGGGGATATACCTGTCCCAGGTGCCAGACCTGAGGCAGGCGGTCAAGGAGCTATCCAGGATAGAGGTAGGCAAGCTTAGGAAGCTGTTGGAGAACCTGCAGGCCTCCCTCACCATGGGCGTCGACAAGAGCGTGGCCATGGCTAAGTTCGCGGCGCAGACCAGAAGTGAGAACATATACAGGTCGCTTCAGGTGTTCTCGGAAGCCATTGATCACGGAGGTGACCTAAATGAGGCGGGCGTGGCGCTCTCCGACCACATGAACCTCCTGCTTACACTGAGAGAGAGGAAGCTGCAGGTGACCGGCAACTTCCTCTCAACGCTTATACTCATGCACGTCAGCGTGATAGCAATAATGGTCTTCATGGCTGAGATGATGTACTACTTCTCACAGCTGCTCATACCCCTGAGGGCCAGCGTAAGCGCCTCCCTCGCTAACGTCTTTGTCTTTGGCAACATTAACGTGCCTCTGCTGGAGTCCTCGACCATAATATTTGCAGCTGTGATAACAATCATAAACGCCTTCATAATCGCTGTTACCAAGGTTGGGAGCCCCAGGTCATTCTACCTCTTCCTGGCAATACTGTTAATAATGACTGGAGGCACTATAGTTGGGGTGGCCGTCCTGATGTCATACCTTTTCCACATATTCCCAGTGGCCACTGTAGGCCTCCCCTAAGCTCTACCTCCTGCGCTAAACATCCTCCCGAGGTAAGCCAGCCTCGGGGTCCTGCTTAAAGCAGGATAACGCTTTCTACTTAGCGCCGCTGGCAGCCTACGCGACCTACTCGGCGGCGTGGTCATACATGAAGTTAGCCAAGATATACGGCCTTACCTCGCGGTACCTCCAGCCTTTAGCCTCGTGAACTTAGTTATATCCTTGTTTACAGCATAGAAGGTCAATAGTTCAACCATGTTCCTACGCATGCCTCCAAGCTCGACAAAGGCCCTGCAAAAGTCCTTCTAGGTAACGGCGCAGCCCTGATAACAACTGTTCTAGTAGCTTCGTTCAGTCTTCTCAGCCTCCTTAGGTGTTGAGCCTGCCTCTACTACGTCCACTCCGAGGGGCGAGAGGAAGGCAAGGGCGCGCCTGCCGTCCTACGAGTGGAGGGCTATGCGGGGCCCTGAGAGGTCAGCAGGCGGTAGGCCCTTAAGCCTTCTCCTGCCTCCCTAAACAAGGCCGATGAAGAGACCATCAGTGGTCAGACCTTGTGGGATGAAAGCGGGTTACCCCTCGAGGCCCTCCCCGCTGGCCTAGGCCTGAAGGGCGCACAGGTGTGCTGACGTCCTCTCCTTACGCCTCTGCCTGCCGTCCCCCTCTTCTTGCTTGGCCATACACTAAGCCTGAGGGCGCGCCTGAGGTACGAGAGGGACAAGACGCTGGAGGAGGCCGTGAGGTGCGTCGCGAGAAGCCTCGGCCTCACCTACATAGACCCCGAGAGGCTCTACGTCATAAGGAGCTACGGCTCCAGGTCAAGGGCCATAGCAAGGATATACATGATGCCCTCTGCCTGGAGGTTCGCCCTCAACATGGGGCCCGTCTACCTCATAGAGTTCATATCCGAGAGGTTCGACAGGCTGACGCCAATGGGGAAGGCGGAGGTCATAGTACACGAGCTCCTTCACATACCCCCTGCGTTCAGCGGCGGCCTGAGGCCCCACGGGAGGCTCGTCAACGACGGGCTCGCCCGGAGGCTGACCTCGAGGGTTGACGAGAGCTGCCTGAGGCTTTTAGGCGGCCACGGCGAGGGCGGTAGTGCGGTCACCTGAGCCCAATCGCGGCGAAGGGCTACCCCCTGCCCACTGTGCTATCGGTAGGACCTGTGGATGCCCAGAGACCTTAGGAGGCCTGAAACCTGCTGAGCTAAGGACCTCCTTGGGAGCGGCTAGGCCTTGGGCTCTCAGGGCCCGAAAACCTGTTCAGCTTCTCCATGAGTACGGACCTGCAGTCGGCCTTCAGGCTGCCAGTGAGGACAGGCTCCTCAGGGGGAGCTAGCTCGCCCCAGACCCTGAGGGGCTCAAGCGTAAGCTTATCGCCCTTAGCATGGAGGTAGAGGACGTTGTCGTAGTAGGTCGAGAGCGGCGCCCTCCAGGTGTTCTCCCTGGGCAGGGCGTAGAGGTGGAAGGTCGTTATGCCCATGGAGGCCCTGCGCACCAGCACCCTGTAAGCGGCGTTAACGTAGTCGTTAGGGGTCATGAACCTGCGAAGCATGTGGACGCCCTCGGCCACTACTACGTCGGGCCTGAAGTCCCTGTCGCTCGTGTAAGCCCTCAGCTCAGTGTCTCCTACCGTCATCAACGAGGCGTCATAACGTTCCACCGACAGGTTGCCAAGCTTGTCGCCCAGAAGGTCGCCGCAGGCCGCAAGCAGGTCCCTCACGCTGGCGACACTGTGGAGGTAGGAGCTGTACTTCACCCTCAGGCCTGAGGCCAGCGCCGGCGCCACTAGGTAGTAGACGGAGAACCTGAGCGGGTCGACCGAGGGGTCGTAAAGTATGAGGGTCGCCATGCCCGGCCTCAGCGTCAGCTCGCCCAGCCTGCACGTCCTCTCGGACCTGGCGCCGCTTGGCAACGCCTCATGCCTCAGAGGGGGAGGGAACTCTACCCCCCTCGCGGTAAACGTGTAGGGCATAGAGGCGTACTCAACGCTCGTTCCCCTCATCTTCCTTATCTCGGCGTACCTCTCCATCTTGCCCTTGACGTAACGGTACTTCATTATTATGACGCCGTCTGCTATGAACTCCTCGGGGCCCAGCTGGGATGACTCAGCCCCGAAGGGGAGCTCTGCTATCAGCAGGGAGGTCGCTCCCCTGAGCTTAAGGCCGAGGTAAAGCGCCGAGTGAAGCACCTCCCTCACCCTCGTCGGGTCCTTGGCCAGCTGCTCAACGGTGGTCACGCTGTCGATGGCGACGCGCCTCGCCTTCATGGAGTCGATCTGGAGAAGGATGTCCTCGATCAAGTTGCTCAGCGCCTCAGGGTCGCTCACGTTAAGCGCCTCATAGTACCTGAAGAGCCCCTTCTCCTCCAGCGGCCTGAAGTCCATGCCGAACGAGAGCGCGTTCTCAATGAATGCGCTCCTGGGCTCAACGAAGCTCACGTATATTGAGGGCTCCCCGGAGGAGGCGCCGGCGTAAACGAACTGGGACGCAAGGGTTGTCTTCCCGGCCCCAGGGTAGCCGGCAACCAGGATGACCGAGCCCCTCGGCACACCGCTTGCGAACAGTTCGTCAAGGCCTGGGACGCCTAGCCTGATCCTCTGCCTCTCGTAACTCAACAGGGCCCCCCTTTCCTATAGTTAGTGCTTTATTTTAGTTAGCGCTTCTAAAGGAGCGCGGCTACCTGATTAAGTTGACGAGCTGAAGGTAACGCCCTACCCCTTGAGTCGCTCGGCCAGGTCGTAGAGGGCGCACGAGAGGGCGCAGGCCACGTCCCAGGCCTTGAGCGGCTCCCCTCCCCTTATCCTGACCCTTTTAGTAGCCAGGGACAGCACGTCCTTGGAGAAGGGCCCCCTTGGGAAGGCCCCGAAGCCTATGGCTGAGCCGGTCTCGTAGGCCTCCCTCACTATGTCTGCGGGCCTCTCCTCGACCTCAGCGTCCTCGCTCAGCAGTATGAGCCCCCTGTTGCCCAGGAGCCCCCTTAGGTCCTTGGCCGCGGTCCATATCAGCGGCTCCCCCTCAGGCGGGGCCCTGCCGACCCTGAGCACCTGGGCCATGAGGCCCTTGAAGCGGTCGTAGTTCTTCGGCAACCTCACGCCTGGCGAGAACGCGATCACCCTGCCGTCCTGGAGGTGCACGAAGACCTCGGCAAGCCCCTCCCTCACCGGCGCCTTCTCGAGGAGGTTGAGGAGGCTCAGGTGCACTATGTCTGGCCTGCCCCTCCTCCACCAGGCCTCAAGCGACCTCATGGCCTTCCAGTGTATGCCCGCGTCAAGCAGCATCTCCCCTGGCCTCAGGCCGTACCTCCTGGCTGTCCTCACCACCTGGGGGTGGCCCGCTATCTGCTCAGGGATAAGCTCAAGGGCGGCCTCAAGGAGGACCACTGTGACCTTGGCCATAAGCTCATCCTCAGCGATCGGTAGGCCTCTTCATCGGTGCTCTCGAAAGCCCTGCCCCTGTCATCACTGGTTGCCAGAGGGGGAGGAGAGGGTTTTCTGCGTTTCCACAGTATGTGAGCTCTAGCCTGACAGTCCTGGCGTCTGACGACCTCTACCTTTTAACGCCCTCAGGGGGACTGGCGTGTCGGGCAATGTGTCAAAGGGGCAGTGGAGGTATCCAAGGGGCTACCTGAGGCTGGTCTCCACGGTCACCGCCTTCGCGGCCATCCTCACGCCCCTGGACAGCACCATAGTCAGCGTCTCCCTCCCAGCCATAGCGAGGGGGCTGAGGGCCTCTTACCTGGAGACCATATGGGTCCCCATGGGCTACCTGGTCTCCCTGTCGGCCTTCCTCCTCCTGTTCGGTAGGCTTGGCGACGTGAGGGGCAGGAGGAGGGTCTTCACGACTGGGTTCCTCGTGTTCACCGTGGCCACGGTCATGTGCGCCCTCTCAACGAGTGGGGCAGAGCTTGACGCCTGGAGGGTGGTCCAGGGCATGGGGGCGGCTATGATACTGGCCAACAGCGGCGCCATAATAACTGACGCCTACCCGCCCTGGGAGAGGGGCAAGGCCTTCGGCTACTGGACCCTTGCCGTCTACACGGGGACCACGGTGGGCCCCGTCCTGGGAGGGGCGATAACGACCCTGAGGGCCATAGCTGGGGTGCCGAGCTGGAGGTGGGTCTTCCTCGTAACGGTGCCCCTGGCCCTGACAGGCTACCTGCTCTCGCAGGCCTACCTCAAGGAGTCCGTAGGGCAGCCGGGCCAGCCCATTGATGCAACAGGCGGCGCCCTGGCCGCCGTGGGGGTAGCGGCCTCTCTCTTCGGCCTGACGGCGGCCTCCTTTGAGGGCTGGTCGCCCCCTTACCTGGCCCTCACAGTCGTGGGGGTCGCCCTCATAGCGGCGTTCGTTGCATGGGAGGCCAGGCTAGGCCCCCTGGCCCTCCTCGACGTGGGCCTCTTCAGGTCTGTCCAGTTCTCCATGGGCAACCTGGCGGCCCTCCTGAACTACGCCGGCTACTTCTTCGTCCCCTTCTTCCTCAGCTACTACATGATAGTGGTCCTGGGCATGAGGCCCATAGAGGCCAGCCTCGCCCTCCTCTCGCTCTCCCTAGCAATGGTTGTCCTAGCGCCCATAAGCGGCAGGCTGTCAGACAGGGTGGGCGCCAGGCCCCTCGCCACGGCCGGGATGCTGCTGATAGCCCTCGGCCTCCTGCTCCTCATACCGCTGGGCCTAAGGGCCACGCTGGCGGACGTGACCTGGAGGGCCCTCATAATCGGCGTGGGCATGGGCCTCTTCTCAAGCCCCAACTCGGCCTCAGTCATGGGCGCGGCCCCGAGGGAGAGGCTGGCAGTGGCCTCGGCAACGCTGAGCCTCATGAGGTTCTACGGCCAGTCCCTCAGCCTCGCCCTGGCCAGCTCCCTTGCAGCGGTATACATACCCAGGCCCGTCCTGGTGAGCGTCTTCACCGGGCTGCCCGTGAGCGCCGCGGCCAGCGCCCTCGACTTCATCAGGGGAGTTAGGCTCGTCTACGAGGTCATGGTAGTGCTAGTCATAGTAGGAGCCGTCGCGTCAGCCATGAGGGGGCGCGAGAGGAGAGCCTAAGGGCCTTCAGGAGGGGCCTGCAATGCGGCGACTTTATAACGTGCCCTAGGCCCAGCCGCCAGGGCCTCGCTTGAGGTTCACAGTCAGGAGGGCCCTCGAGGGCGCAGGCCCCGAGGCCGCCTGGGCGGTCGTTAAGGACGTTGAGGACATGTCAAAGTATTGGCGTGGCCACAGGGAGGTCAGGGCGAGGAGGCTTGAAGACGGCTCCTGGGACCTGGCGATAAGGTTCGCCTTCCCGGGCCCCAACAACAGAGGGAGGGCAAGGGCCACGCTCGAAGAGGCCTCCAGGACGTTGACCCTAAGCTACGTTGAGGGGCCCGTAAAGGGCGTTGTGAAGGTCTACGTGACCGAGAGCGAGGTCGTGACTGAGTGGGACGTCAGCCTGGCCTGGTACCTCAGGCCGCTTGAGGCGTGGGTTAAACGGCACTTCATGAGCGGCGCCCAGCACGCGCTCGACAGGATAGTAGAGGCCGCCAGGGCTTCGGCGGGCGCGGGGCCGGCCCCTCCAAGATCCTTGACCAGCTGACATGGCCTCGATGATATGAAAGGCGCGAGAGGCGACCTTGCCAAAGTTCATAAAATTGGAAAACTAAAAAACTAGGACTTAGAATTAACGTCAGTCCCTCATCATGGAGCGTACGGCTTAACCTTCTCCACTTCCTCCTTGGGGGCCTCGGCGTAGGTGAACCACCAGGCGTAGCCCTTGTACTGCCTGAGCCTCTGCTCGGCGTCAGCAACGTTACTCGGCGGGGGCAGGATCATCTTGTCCCCTATGAGCTCGTTGTTGGGCCAGTTCGCCGGGGCCACCATCTTGGTCCTATCGATGACCTGCAGCGTAGCCACAACCCTCAGTATCTCCTTTACGTTCCTGCCAAGCTCCAGCGGGTAGTAGAGTATGGCCCTCACGATCCCCCTGTTGTCCACCACGAACACGGCCCTGACGGCGGCCGTGGGGCTCTCGGGGTGTATCATCCCGAGCCTCCTGGCCACCTCGCCCGTGGGGTCGGCTATGATGGGGAACGGGACCTTGACGCCCAGGTTCTTCTCTATCCACTGGACCCACTCTATGTGGCTTATGTTGCTGTCAACGGAGAGGCCTATGAGGCCTGTGTTAAGCTTCTCGAACTCTGGGTAGAGCCTGGAGAAGCTGTAGAACTCAGTTGTGCAGACTGGGGTGAAGTCGCCTGGGTGGCTGAAGAGTATGAACCACTTGCCCTGGCCCGTGAAGTGGTCAGGCAGCTTGATCTTCCCGTGGGTGGTCACTACCTCCATCTCGGGGAACTTCTCGCCTATGAGAGGTATCCTCTCAGACATACAGGTTCACTCAAGGCTCCTACGCACCTTCTAGTTAAAAAAGCTTTTTTAACAAGAAACTGAGAAGGGTCTTGAGGCCTGTTAGCGCGGCGCCCGGCCCTTGTGTGAGGGCTTCCCTTAAGGCCGTCCGTAGCCAATTTAGTTATATATGCAAGCGTTAATTGACCCCGCCTACCTTTACTATATCATAACGGGGTTTCCAAGGTGAGGAGGAAGGAGCTGGCGCTGGCGGCCGTCATATCCTCGGCTATAGCTGTGGCCATACTCTCAATGCCAGACGTCCTGAGGCCCGCGGCAGAGAGCCTGCTTAGGGCGCTGGGGCTCTACTGGCCCGTGGCGGTGCTGCTGATAGGGGTCATCCACGGCTTGAAGCCGGACGAGCACACGTGGCCCATAACGGTCTCCTACGGCATGATGCAGGAGAGCCTCGGGAAGGCCATGATCTCGACGAGCGTGTTCGCGGGGGCCCTGACCCTGGTCTGGGCCTCCTTGAGCGCCCTCACCTCCCAGGTTCTCTCGTTCTTCCAGGGCGAGGGGCTCGAGGCCTACGTGGACATAGTTGTGGGCCTAACCATGGTGACCGTGGCCGGCGCCCTGCTCACCTGGAGGAGGGGACATGGGGTCTCAGCGGGAAGCCGTGAGGCGAGGGCGGACTACAAGGTTATATGGGTCCACGGGGTCGCGGCCGCCTTCGGAGGGGACTTCTTCATCGTGTTCTACATGACCGTGATCCTGCTCCCAG
>Ga0315272_10001266_pt1 | contig 12600 bp, 7 predicted proteins | sample C3_middle_MG_FD_203918 | JGI IMG/M metagenome (GOLD analysis project Ga0315272, IMG submission 203918) | Sediment microbial communities from Yellowstone Lake, YNP, Wyoming, USA - C3_middle | ecosystem: Environmental > Aquatic > Freshwater > Lake > Sediment | place: USA: Wyoming | collected...
TTTGTCACAAAACATTGCCCGCAAAAAAATCTTCAAACTGACTAAAGACGAAGAGTGGCTTACCACCAACTCCCTTGAGAAACAAAACGCGGAAATCCAAAACGGATCTTTTGTCTTCACCAACCATGAGTCAAAATTGTGGAGGGATCTGATCCGCCTCAACCAGATTTATGGTCGGGCATATTTCACCCAGGACAATCATGTTGAGATATTGACCGACGGAACTCAGATGTTTGATCGACTGTTGGAAGATATCAATGCAGCCAAAGAAACCATAAACGTGATGTTTTTCATTTTGCGAAACGATACAATTGGCAAGGCTTTTGTGGATGCCCTTACAGAAAAAGCAAAAAGTGGGGTGGAAGTCCGCCTGCTGGTGGACGCTCTGGGCAGCCGGTTTGTCAACCACGGCATGCTGAGTCAATACATTGAGGCCGGTGGCAAATACGCATTGTTTTTTCCTGCTGAAATCAAAATCATCAATCGGCGCCTCAACTACCGGAACCACAGGAAACTGGTAATCATCGATGACCACATCGGATATGTGGGCGGATTCAATATCGCCAGAGAATATTTGGGCATGAAGAAAAAATTCGGCTACTGGCGGGACACCCATCTTCGAATCAAAGGTGGTAGTGTGCAGGATATGAATTACCGATTCATGCTGGACTGGCGCTTCGCATCCAAAGAGCAAATTGACCTTTCAAAGATATTTTTTGAGCCCGGCGAGGCGGCAGGCACTACCGGCGTTCAAATTGTATCTTGCGGTCCGGATTCGGACAAGCAAGAAGTAAAGCGGGCTTTCATGAAGATGATCACCTCCGCAACAAGAAACATTTATATACAGACACCATACTTCGTACCGGACCAGTCCATACTGGAATCCCTCAAAATGGCATCCCAGTCCGGAGTGGACGTGCGGATCATGATTCCGTGCAAACCGGACCACATGTTTGTGTATTGGGCCACCTATTCTTTCATCGGAGAGATGCTCAAAGACGGGGTGCGGGTATATATCTACGAAAATGGATTCCTTCATGCCAAGACCATCACAGTAGATGGCGAAGTTTGCTCCGTTGGATCCGCCAACTTCGACAACCGGAGCTTCAAACTGAACTTTGAGGCAAATGCCTTTATGTACGATGGCCATGTGACCAAAGAACTGGACAAAATCTACAAGGAAGACCTGAAACAATGCAGGCAACTGACCTGGAAAGAATATCTTTCCAGACCGATTATCATTCGGCTCAAAGAGGCTATTTCCCGATTGCTCTCCGACTTCCTATAGTGGAATCCGGACAACCGTCAACATAGAACAGAAACGATTGGAGAACAACATGCGACGAGCTATCAATCCCTGGACCATTGGTCTGCTGGCCATACTAGCATACTTTGCCATAAGAAACGGTGCGATGAACGACCCGATAGCCTGGCTGATGAATATCGTTATTATGCTGCCGGGCATCGTTATCGGACTTTCGTTTCATGAGTTTGCCCACGCGCTTGTGGCTTACAAACTTGGTGATGACACACCAAAAATTCAGGGGAGGGTCACGATCAACCCCCTGGCACACATTGATCCCATCGGACTGCTTGCAATCCTTTTGATTCGATTTGGCTGGGGCAAACCGGTGGAAATATATCCGCCAAATTTCAAGCACCGCCGTCGGGACACGATTCTAGTTGGTTTGGCTGGGGTCATGATGAACCTTTTTATTGCCATATTCTTCACGCTGGGTCTAAAACTATTGCTGACGATTGTAGGAGTCAACTTCTTCATTGCCGGAATGGGCAACAGCATATTCATGATGATTTACTACATCATCTTCATCAATTTAATGCTTATGATTTTTAATCTCCTCCCGGTTCCGCCGCTGGATGGATTTTCTGTCATCACGGAGGTATTCAACCTTCGAAAAAGCGAGTTCTATTATTGGGTCTCCAACAAAGGGTTTCTGATCCTGATGGTGCTGATTATTTTCAACATCACCGGACTGGTTCTAACCCCTGCCATCAACTTTTTCATGGGGATTGTTGACAAGGTGATTTACCTGTAAGATTTACTGTATATGTAAGTATTAATATAGGCAATCAACCTCTTGACAAAATTTGGAATCTGCTATATGATGACCAAAAAGGACATCCTATGGCAAAGTAACCGAAAGGTTGCGACGCAAAGCCAGGGGGCTAAATCGAAAGACATGCCAGCCCGGTTGCTGCATCGATAGATGTATAAAAGTTGACTTCGTATTTGCCATTCGGATTATTCCCGAATGGCTTTTTTATTGGCGGAGGACAGGGAAATGAACAAAACACATGAAGTAAAAGGCAAAAACCGATGGATTCTTGGCGTCATACTTGTTTTGACGTTGGTAGTAAACGGAAGCATCCTTCATGATGTGCATGCCGCCGAATACACGGCAGCCATCGGTACCGTCAACTATATCACCCTGGATGAGGCAATCGCAGCGGTTGCAAATGGAGAAACCATACGATTGCTCACGCCGGTAACCATTTCCAAAGGGATTGAAAATGGCATCGTGAACAGACCTGGAGTCGCATTTTTCCTGGATTTGGGGGGCCAAGTGGTTTCCGGAGAACAAAAGGAAGCGATTCTTCAAGTCACTGCGGGGAGTGTGACGCTCTACAACGGGCAGATCATCAATAACCTGCCGGGTGGCTTGGCTGTTTCGGCTGTTGCCGGAACCGGAGGCAAGGTGGCGTTCCCCATTGGATATCAAAAACCGGAGCCGATGGGTGCGCAACTTATTCTTCCTTCGGCTTATCATCTGAGCTTTGCCGGAAGCACGAACGGCACCATTCGCTATGGATCACCGACCGGTTCGAAAATACCCCTTTTGGCGGGGAATCTATTTGCAGCGCAAAACGTAGAACACCATTTTTACTTTGTGCCGGATCTGGGCTATAAAGTCGATAAATTTACCATTAATGGGGTAACTCAGCCGACAAACACTCAATACGATATTTCGAATATGACTCAGGATGAATTAATCATAGTGAGTTTCAAAAAAATAACATTCGCCATTGTTCCAAAAGCCTATGCCAACAACACGGTGGCTAAGTTGGGCGTATTTTTGTCGCCTTCCTCGGCAACGGTTGAATATGGCGGAAGTCAAACCTTCACTTACACAGTCCGCAAAGGATTTCAGCTCCTGGATGTTTTGGTCAACAACGTCAGCATTGGTCCTGTTACAACCATTGAATTAAAAAACGTCACGACCCCACAAAACATCAAAATCATACTGAATAAAACAGCATTGTTCATCATGCTGGATGCCGGACACTATATCAATTACAATCATAGTCCCGTTCTTGCCAGCTATTATGAAGGCAATGCCATGTGGACATATCATAAATATTTGAAGCAGTCCCTGGAGCAGTATCCAAATATAATTGTAGATACCACAAGGCCAGACAATTCAAGAGAAATCGGAAGTGCACTCGGCCCATGGGAGAGAGGCGCCATGGGCGAGGGATATGACCTGATGCTTTCGGTGCATTCCAACGCGGCAAGCACTTCCAGCGCCGACCACCCGGTGGCAATTTGCACCTTGGATCCTAGATATTCCGCGGTGTCCAAAGGATTGGGTACCAAACTGGCGACAAAAGTGGCCGAAATAATGAAAACCAACGAAACTGCAAAAATATATACAAAAGCTCAATCCGATGGGCAAGACTGGTATGGAATCAATCGTGGCGCGACCAGCGTCGGTGTACCCAGTATTATTCTGGAGCATTCGTTCCATACCAATTACCGTTCGACTGTGTGGCTGTCTCAGGATGCCAACCTACGGGCACTTGCAGTGGCAGAAGCCAAAGTCATCGCTGATTATTATGGAATTTCTCCGGCGCCCGTCACACCGGTGCCTGCCGTCACTCCACCTGCGACACCACTCCGCTTTGCCATTTCACATATCTCATACAACAGCCTAAAACTAAGTTGGGATGTCAGCCAGGATGCGACAGGTTATGAGGTGTATCGTTCGACAAGCTCAACCACGGGTTTTGTGAAAATCGCAACTACGACCACAAATTATTTCACCAATAGCGGCCTGATTTCCGGCAAGGCATACTATTATCAAGTCAGAGCCTATCGGACTGTTGACGGAAAAAACGGATTTAGTGCGTTCACATCGGTTCTTGTAGCAAAAGCATACCCCAATCAGCCGGTGGTCCATGTTGTCGCCGGTGTGGATAAAGCATCCATTGCCTGGACGGGAGTGCCTGGCGCCAGCGGATACCAGATCTATCGTGCATTGGGGACGACCGGCACATACACCTGGGTCAAAACCATAACGAATACCACAACACTAAAGTGGACCAATTATGGGATGCCCACCGGAAAAGTATATACCTACAAAGTAAGAGCTTACCGGGTGGTGAATGGAGTTGTAATCTTAGGTTCATTCAGTACTCCGCAATCCGTAAAAATCCTGTAAAAAATCATATGAGCGGCATGGCAAATGATAAGGCCATGCCGTTTTTTTATTCCGGGGTTAGCACTCTCAAAGGCAGAGTGCTAAAAAAGTTGTTTACTTTTTGATTTGCCGGATATAAAATAAATATATATAAGGAGGTGATTCAAATGAATCTAGAAAAATTTACAGACAAAGCCAGAGATGCCATGGTTGAATGCCAAAATATAGGCATACAAGAAGGCCATCAGCAACTGGATGGGGAACACCTTCATCTTGCTTTAATGTTGCAACAGGACGGATTGATTCCAAAACTGGTGAAATATATGGAAGTTGAACCCGGCAAGATAGTCGCAGATCTGGAAGAACGGATCGACCAGCTCCCCCGGGTTTCCGGAGGCGACGACCAGATTTATACGACTCGGCGGTTCAACCAGATTCTCATCAACGCCGAAAAATACGCCACTTCCTTCAAGGATGAGTTTATCAGTGTGGAGCATATGTACCTGGCGCTGCTTGACGAGCGTGGTACCCCTTCCGAAAAGATCTTCCAAAAATATGGAATCAACAAAGAAAAATTCCTCACCGCGCTGACCACAGTGCGGGGAAACAAGAAAATCACAACCCAGAACCCGGAAGAGCAATACGAAGCTTTGCAAAAGTACGGCAGGGATCTTGTTGAGATGGCCAGAGAAGGCAAACTGGATCCAGTCATTGGTCGGGATGAGGAAATCCGCCACGTGATACAGATTCTTTCCCGTAGAACCAAAAACAATCCGGTGCTGATCGGAGAACCCGGCGTGGGGAAAACCGCTGTCGTGGAAGGGTTGGCTCAGCGTATCATCAACGGGGATGTGCCCGAAGGTCTGAAGAACAAAACCATCTACGCCCTGGATATGGGCTCATTGATTGCAGGCGCCAAATTCCGAGGAGAGTTTGAAGAGCGGCTGAAGGCAGTGCTCAACGAAATCGAGAAATCCGAAGGCAAAATCATTTTGTTCATCGATGAAATCCATAATATCGTCGGAGCCGGCAAGGCGGAAGGCGCAATGGACGCCGGGAATCTTCTGAAACCCAAACTTGCCCGTGGGGAACTCCACTGCATCGGCGCCACCACTTTGGACGAGTACAGAAAAAACATCGAAAAAGATGCGGCACTGGAACGACGTTTCCAAAAGGTGCTGGTGGATCAGCCCACATTGGAGGATACCATTTCCATTCTTCGTGGACTGAAAGAGCGATTTGAGACACATCACGGCGTGCGGATTACCGACAACGCCCTGATTGCCTGCGCCACTTTATCGGACCGTTATATCAGCGACCGCTTTCTGCCCGACAAAGCCATCGACCTGATGGACGAAGCGGCATCCAAAATACGAACCGAAATCGACAGCATGCCTGCAGAACTGGACCAAATTTTCCGCAAAATCATGCAGCTGGAAATCGAAAAACAGGCCCTTTCCAAAGAAAAGGACGAAGCCTCCCACAAACGACTTATGATCATTGAAAAAGAACTGGCCGACCTAAAAAATGAAAACGACGCCATGCGGACCCAATGGGAAAGCGAGAAGCGGGCCATCGGTGAACTGAAAAACACCAAAGAGCAAATTGAAGAAGTCAAGCTGCAGATTGAAGAAGCCGAGCGGCAATACGATCTGGAGAAACTGGCTCAACTAAAATACGGCATCCTGCCTGACCTTGAGAAGAAATTGGTGAAGGACACCAAGAGTGCCGACGAGGCGGAAGGTTCCAGACTCCTGAAGGAAGAAGTCACAGAAGAAGAAATCGCAGAAGTGGTTTCCAAGTGGACCGGCATTCCGGTGAACAAGTTGGTGGAAACCGAAAAAGAACGCCTTTTGAAATTGCCGGAAATTCTGCATCAGCGGGTAATCGGTCAGGACGAGGGCATCAAAGCCGTCTCTGAAGCGGTGCTTCGCGCCCGTGCAGGCCTTAAAGATGCGAGAAAACCCATGGGCTCCTTCATTTTCCTGGGGCCAACCGGTGTGGGCAAAACCGAACTGGCAAAAGCCTTGTCGGAAGCCCTGTTTGACTCGGACAAAAATATGATTCGAATCGACATGTCCGAATATATGGAGAAGCATTCTGTATCAAGACTGGTAGGCGCTCCTCCGGGATACGTGGGATACGACGAAGGCGGCCAGCTGACCGAAGCGGTTCGCAGAAGGCCTTACAGCGTCATCCTGTTCGATGAAATCGAGAAAGCACATCCGGATGTATTCAACATTCTGCTTCAACTTTTGGATGACGGACGTCTAACCGACAACCAGGGGCGGACGGTTGACTTCAAAAACACCTTGATCATTATGACCTCCAACATAGGCAGCATCTACCTGATTGAGAATATCCGAGAAGACGGAAGCATCGATGAAGAGGTTCGCGAACGGGTTGTGGAAGAAATGAAAAAACATTTCCGTCCGGAATTTGTCAACCGGATTGACGACATTGTGGTGTTCTCACCGTTGACCGAAAAGGAAATTGTCAAGATTATCGATATTTCCATGAAGGACATCGAAGCCAGACTGGCGGACAAGAATATCACACTCAAACTGACCGAAGGCAGCAAAGCCCGGATTGCAAAAGAGGCATACTCGCCGTTATATGGCGCAAGACCGGTGAAACGATACCTCCAGAAGTACATCGAAACCGAAATCGCCAGAAAAATCATCAGTGGCGAAATCAAGCCCGGTGAAGAAGTGGTCATTGACGAAAAAATCCACTTCGGCAGCGAATAATCATCGCCAAAGCGGGTTTTCAATCTCTAGAATTTCAATACATTATGGCCGGTGTCTGGCCCTGGAATGGTCCATATGGATCTCCATTGCCCGGACGCCGGCTTCTACGTTTTTGTCGACAAATGCCTGAAAAATGTCCCGGTGCTCCTTGAGAACGGTTTGCAGATATTCTTCTTTGTCGTCAAAGTCCCGCCTTCCATGACGGATATACGCCTGATAGGAAGCCAGAAGGTGTTGAAGCATCCGATTGTGGGAGGCTTTGTAGATAGTCTGATGGAAATTCACGTTGATGTTCAGCATCTTTTCCACATCGTTTTTCATGGTATAAAACTCCATGAAATCAAATGTTTCTTCCAACTGGGCCATTTCCTCATCGGTAATCCGTTCAATCGCCCAGCGAACCGCCTGCACCTCGTATATTTTTCGCAGGATGAACATGTCGTCCATATCCCGGGTTGACAGCCCAAGGACAAATGCGCCACGGTTGGGAACCATCTCAACAAGCCCCTCCATTTCCAACTGGAGAAGGGCTTCCCGGACCGGTGTCCTACTGACCTTATACTCATCGCAAATAGACTGTTCGACGAGTTTTTGATCCTTTTTTAGTTTCCCTGACAAGATATCCTCCTTGATCCGGTTGAACAAGTCCGTGGACAAGGGGGCGGCAGTTGTTTTTACACCAGTCAGGTCATTCTTTGTAATGGGCATTTATTTCACCTATTTCTTCTGTTAGGAAATTTTGGACAAAATGTAATCCGCGAATTGCTCTCCGGTTGCGCCGTCTTCGCGTCCAGTGATGACAAGCTTCTTTTCGGTGACCGTACATTCTTCAATGGCGGCAAACAACTGGTCTGCCTTGGCCTGATACCCGATATGGGAAAGGAGCATGGCGCCGGCACGAATGACGCTGCAGGGATCCGCATACTTGTCCCGACCTTCTTCCACCATTCTTGGAGCGGAGCCGTGGATTGCTTCAAACATAGCGTACTGTTTGCCGATGTTGGCGCTTCCGGCTGTGCCCACGCCTCCCTGGAATTCTGCGGCTTCATCGGTGAGGATATCACCATACAGGTTTGGTAGGATCATGACCTGGAACTGGGTTCTTCTTTTGATATCCACCAGTTTGGCCGTCATAATATCGATATACCAATCATCCACTTCAATTCCCGGGTACTCGGCACCTATCCGTTTGCAGACTTCTAGGAATTTGCCGTCGGTGGTTTTGACCACGTTGGCTTTGGTTACGATTGTGACTCTTTTTTTGTTTTTGGCTTTGGCATAATCGAATGCAAGCCGGGCAATCCGTTCGGTGCCCTGTGTGGTGATGACACGGAAATCAATGGCCAGATCCTCTTCGATGAGAACGCCCTGGCTGCCCATGGCATAAAGGCATTCTGTGTTTTCTCTGAAGAATGTCCAATCCACACCCTGGTCTTCAATCCTGACCGGACGCACATTGGCAAACAGATCCAATTCTTTTCGCATGGCCACATTGGCGCTTTCCACGTTGGCCCAAACATCACCTTTGCGGGGTGTGGTGGTGGGCCCCTTAAGAAGCACATGGCATTTTTTGATTTCAGTCAGCACGTCTTCGGGGATAGCTTTGCCAGCTGCGGCACGCTTTTCGATGGTTAAGCCTTCGATAATGCGAAATTCGACTTTGCCTTTGGCAACTTCATCGGCCAAGAGGGTGGCAAGAACCTTATGGGCGTTGGCTGTGATGGCAGGACCAATTCCGTCGCCACCGATTATGCCGATGATGATGGTGTCCTCGGCCTGGTAGTCGATGAAATCCGAGGATTCCTTCATCTTTTCGATTCTGGCCAGTTGAGACTTGACGATATTTTCGAATTGTTTCATATAATCCATGGAATTATTCTCCTTTAATCTGGTTGATTTTTCCGCCGGCCAGGATAATTTCCTTTTCGGGGAGAGTAAGGGCTGCTTTGACTTGGTACACTTTGCCGGTTTCACGGTTTTTAATGGAAATGGTGTCGTTTTCCATCTGAGCCACCGCATCATCAAGTTCTAGGGTTTGCCCCAGAGCGAAGTCGTTGTAATCCGCCGGGTTTATAAAGGTCATGGGGATAATCCCGCTGTTGATTAAGTTGGAACGGTGGATTCTTGCAAAGGATTTGGCGATGACAAACTTCACGCCCAAATAAAGGGGCGCCAGCGCGGCATGCTCCCGGCTGCTTCCCTGACCATAATTTTCTCCGCCGATGATGGCGACGGAACCCATCTCCTTGCAACGTGCCGCAAAAGCCGGGTCAATTTTCTCGAAACAGAAGTTGGCCAGATAAGGTACATTGGACCGGTAGGGCAGCAGGCGGGAATCGGACGGCATAATGTCGTCGGTGGTGATGTTGTCTCCGCCAACCAGCGCCACACGGACGGAAAGGTCGCCGACAAGTTGATGATTTCTAGGGAAAGGCTTGATGTTGGGACCCATTTCCACTGGTGTGTTGGTGGTGTTGCAGCCGGTGGGGTATACGATGAAGTTGTCGTTTAAGGGGAAATCGGTTTCGTCGATTTTGGGCATGGGAACTCCGGATTCCATTCCGTCGGTAAGTACCCCGCGGATTGCAGAAATAGCAGCGGTTTCTGGGCTGACAAGATATACAGAGGCATCCAAAGTGCCGCTTCTACCTTTGAAGTTCCGGTTGAATGTACGAAGGGAAACCGCACCTGATTTTGGGGACTGTCCCATGCCGATGCAGGGCCCACAGGCGTTTTCGATGATTCGGGCGCCTGAAGCAATCAGCACTGCCAGGGCTCCGTTTTCCGCCATCTTGGTGAGAATTTTGCTGGAACCCGGTGAAATCACCAGGCTTACATCCGGGTGCACTTTATGGCCTCTGAGAATCTCAGCAACCTTCATCAGGTCAGAGTACGAGGCATTGGTGCAGCTGCCGATGGCCACTTGATCCACCTTGATCTGCCCGATGCTGGCCACGGTGGCCACATTGTCCGGGCTATGGGGTTTGGCAGCCATGGGGGTCAGTCCGGAAAGATCAATGACAATGTGTTCATCATAGCTTGCATCCACATCCGCAGCCAAAGGAACGAAATCTTCCGGTCGGCCCTGGGATTTCAGATAAGCCAGGGTGTTTTCATCACTCGGAAATATGGAGGTGGTGGCGCCCAGCTCCGCACCCATATTGGTGATGGTAGCACGGTCTGTGACGGATAAGGATTTTACTCCCTCGCCGGTATACTCGACGATTTTGCCCACACCGCCTTTGACAGTAAGGGTCTCAAGGACCTTGAGGATAACGTCCTTTGCGGAAACCCACGGGCGAAGCTTGCCGTTCAATTCAACAGCCAGGACTTTGGGAACGCTCAAGGTATAAGTGCCCTTTGCCATGGCGACAGCAACGTCCAGACCGCCGGCTCCAATGGCAATCATCCCAAGTCCGCCACCTGTCGGAGTATGGCTGTCAGAGCCCAACAGAGTTTTGCCGGGTTTGCCGTAGTTCTCAAGATGCAACTGATGGCAGATGCCGTTCCCCGGTTTGGAAAACAACACGCCATGTCGTTTGGCGACACTTTGGATGAACGCATGATCATCCGCGTTTTCAAAGCCGGTCTGTAAGGTATTGTGATCGATGTAGGCCACAGAACATTCGGTTTTGACCTGGTCCACATCCATGGCTTCCAATTGCAGGTATACCATAGTTCCAGTGGAGTCCTGGGTCAGGGTCTGGTCCATTTTGATGGTGATGGCCTCTCCGGGGTTCAGATTTCCTTCCACCAGGTGAGCTTCCAATATTTTGTATGCCAGTGATTTTCCCATAGCTGATTCCTCCGTGTTATGTTTGAGTTTGATATTGTATACAATTATACAATGCGATCGACCCAAAATCAAGAGCACATTATGGGCAAATTCAAAAATTACAAAGTTTTATTTCATAAAACGGAGGGTATAAGTATTCAAATGGACCGTACTTTGTGATATAATTATCAAGACAACAAAGGCTGATAGCCTTGAAAAAAACCGGGAGGTGGAAATATGATTGATTATGACTATTTAGACTGGGGCGTAGGCCTTCCAATTGAAGATGATTTCAAAAAACTCGAATATCGGGAGCAAGCCAAATACAACTCCAAAGAAGTTGCCTCGGACAAGGTTCTCTATGAAGAAGGAAATGAAGCCAACGAAGCCAACGACTACGATGTCTGGTACCTTCAGTTGCCAACCGAAAAAACCTGGATTGAAGATCCTGAGCAAGCAGCTATCCGTCGACGGGAACTCGATAAAGAAATTGCGGATTATGCGGCCAGCATCGTTCCGGGCCACGAACTTTGGCGTCGTGGAACCAGTGTATTTTTGGATGCGTTTTTGTTGGAACAAGTACCCGACATCAGCGAAACCAAATATGACAATGTATTGCTCCTCTCTTCAGAAGGCATTTGTCAGGCGCCGCTTGCAGTGATCTGGGAGATGGTTCCCGAATGCAAACGGAATATTTTGATGAACGTTCAACGGGCCGGTAAAAAGATTTACGGCGTGGTCAACAATAAATACTGCTCAGCCAGTGATGGGCTGCTATGCCTGGAAGTCTACGGCAAAAAATAGGATACGTTTTTTATGGAGGGCGTCTTCACAGATGTCCTCTTTTTTCATTTGGGGTTCTGTGTTATAGTGTTATCCATTGGAGGATGCCATGTTAGGATATGTCACAACCGAAAAGCAAGAGTTGAAGATGCGGGAATACGAAATTTACCGCGGCTACTATTGTGGTGTCTGCAAATCCATCGGCAAACGATACGGACAGATTCCAAGGCTGGCGCTTAGCTACGACGCAGCCTTTCTGGCGCTTGTTCTTGCAGGACTTTCCAATGAACCTGACCGGATCAGCAAGGAACATTGCATCATTCATCCAATCAAAAAAAATACAACAATCCGAAACAACGCCATCGACTTTGCGGCGGATGTGATGCTGATACTCACCTGGTACAAGCTGCTGGATGATGTGAATGACGAGAAAAAAGTTTCCTCCCGGGCGGCTTTGACGATGATGCAACCCTTGTATCGCAAACTCCGCAAGACAAGAGGGCCGCTTTGCGACGAAATTGGCGGCTATCTTCAGGAGATGAGCCGACTCGAAAAAGAAAAAACAGCCAACTTGGATCAGATTTCGGAAACCTTCGCAAAGGTGTTGGAAGCCGTTTTTATAGCCGGAACCACAACTAGAGCAGATGTCGGCAACACAACTGGAGCATCCGGTGGCACCGTAAATAAAACAGCCGCCGGGAATCAGGGGACTAAGCGGGTTTTGGCTCGGTTGGGGTATCATCTTGGGAAATGGATTTATCTAATGGACGCATGGGATGATTTGGAAGACAACATCAAGACCGGCGCCTACAATCCGCTGATCTACCGTTATGATTACAAGGACACCGAATCC
>Ga0315272_10001267_pt1 | contig 12597 bp, 11 predicted proteins | sample C3_middle_MG_FD_203918 | JGI IMG/M metagenome (GOLD analysis project Ga0315272, IMG submission 203918) | Sediment microbial communities from Yellowstone Lake, YNP, Wyoming, USA - C3_middle | ecosystem: Environmental > Aquatic > Freshwater > Lake > Sediment | place: USA: Wyoming | collected...
TCCGCGTGATAAGCAGCAGGAGGCCGAGCACACCTCCGATGATGAATGCGTTTCGCCAATCATAACTGTTCGCGATGATGTTCGCGAGTATGGCGCCTGAGACGCCCACCGAAGCCACGAGCATGGTACCGTAGCCCCGAATGCTGGTATGCAGGACCTCGGCTACGAGAGTAATGCCCGCCCCCAGTTCTCCGGCCAGCCCGATACCGGCGATGAAACGCAGGGCCGCGTAGGCAGGGAGGGAGGAGACCATGCCGTTCGCAATGTTTGCAAGGGAATACAGGAAAATAGAGCCGAACATGATCTTGAGCCTCCCCTTCCGGTCGCCCAAAACGCCCCAGATAATGCCGCCGATCAGCATGCCGGCCATCTGCATGTTTAGAAGAAACACGCCGTAGTCGGTCACGTCCTTGCCGGACAAACCAAACGACTGGAGGCTCGGCACGCGCACGATGCTGAAGAGCACCAGATCGTAGATATCCACGAAATAACCGAGGGCTGCGACGATGACGGGCAGGCTGAAGATGTGGCGGAGATGACCACCGGTTTTCTGTTGCACAAGGTCCTCCAGAATAGGGCTCTTCTGACTTTCCTATGGGTGCCACGAAGTGCTTTTTGTTTATGTTCCTTGTCACCTTTCTTTCACGCCAAAGAAAGGTGACCCAAAGAAGGGCGCCCGGCGAAAATTCTTAACGCCAGGCTCGGTCGTCCTCACTACATTTCGGAAACTCGCCCTGCGGGCTCAGACAGTCCGAAATGCTTAACGCTCGTCCTCGGTCGCCTGGCTAAATTTCCGCATGGGGAACCGTGTCCAAAGCGTTGCTTCTAAATCTTTTAATCTTTACCACCAACCCCGCACGTCCCCGGAGCGGGCCTACGCTATTTTGGGGCACACGTCTTGGCCTAAGAGAGCGTCCCGCAGGGCGAACGCGCATGTCTGAGGCCGACCTGTCCCGACGAAGTCGGGGAGGCCGAGTTTGCGCGGTCGAGCGAACGTGGCCTTAGACGGGTCCAAAATAGCGTTAAGGCCGCGAAGGGGATGTGCAAAAAAATAGCCGATCTCCGCTGAGCAACCGTGTTAAAATCTGGAGAAACTCACCCACACCAAACCCAGAAGACCTCAGAATAGTATGAGGTAAATAAATAAAAACGTATCCAATGCATTGCTGAGCGTTGTGCAAGACTGTATCAGAATTTCATCCATCCTGCAAGTGGACTGAAAGCAAAAGCAATGAGTGAGTGCCGGAATAGCGCGCTTCTTGACTTTTTCCTGTTTTCAGCTATTCTTATCGCATCATGAGATTCAAACCGCATCAACCGCAGACTTATTGCCCGGGAGTTCCCTTTATGAGTAAGTTTCTCTCTATGATGATCATCGCACTGCTCGTTGCAGGCACAGCCTTTGGCCACGAATCCACGGCCACAACCGCTGATATTGCCCTGGACTACAAGCTCGGCCGGGATCTCCCTGCTGACGCGGTCTTCCGTGACGAGAACGGCAGGCGCGTCAACCTCAGGGACGCCATTGACAAGCCCACGATCATCGCCCCGGTCTACCTGGGCTGCATGCATGTCTGCCCCATGCTGCTGAACGGCCTTGCCGAAGTGCTCGGCAAGCTCGAGCTGGTCAAGCCGGGCAGGGATTTCAAGGTCGTAACGCTCAGCTTCGATGACCGGGACACGCCGGCCATAGCCCTCGACAAAAAAAGGAATTACCTCAAGGCCATCGGCAAACCCTTCCCTGCACAGGACTGGACCTTCCTGACCGGCGGCAGCGAGAGCATCAAAAAGTTCACCGACTCCATCGGCTTCAAATTCCAGCGGGACAGCGAGCATGATTTTTCCCATCCCGTCACGCTCGTGGTCATAGCGCCCGGCGGCAAGATCGTCCGCTACATCGAAGGGACCAGTTTTCTTCCTTTTGATGTTACCATGGCCGTGAACGAAGCGGCAGAGGGCAGGATCAGCTCAACAGGGCGACGGGTGCTCATGTACTGCTTCAGCTACGACCCGCTTAAGAAATCCTACGTGTTCAACATATTGAAAGTGGTCGGTACGGCGATGGTCCTCTTTGTCGGGTCTTTTTTTGCATACTTGATGGTCACAACAAAGAAGAAACGGGGATCGGCGTAACATGGAAAACTTCTACCATAGAACCGGCGGATATCCCGGCATCTTCGGCTGGATCTTCTCGACGGACCATAAGCGCATCGGCCTTTTGTACCTGGGGTCGATGTTCACGTTCTTTCTCGTCGGCATGACGCTCGGCCTCACCATGCGGCTTGAGCTCATCGCTCCGGGCACGCACTTCATCACGTCACAGACCTACAACGCGCTGTTCACGCTCCACGGCGTGATCATGATCTTCCTATTCATCATCCCCGGCATACCTGCTTCGCTGGGGAACTTCATGCTGCCGCTCCAGATCGGCGCGCAGGACGTGGCCTTCCCCCGGCTGAACCTCATGTCCTGGTGGTTCTATATCGCCGGTGCGGTCGTGGTGCTCACGTCGCTCTTCACCGGCGGCGGGCCGCCCGACACGGGCTGGACCTTCTATGTCCCCTACAGCGTCCGCACCGGCACGAACGTGTCTTTGGCGGTCTTTGGCGTTTTCCTGCTCGGCGCTTCGTCGACGCTCACCGGGCTCAACTTCCTCACCACGATCCATCGTCTCCGCGCCCCCGGTATGACCTGGTTTCGCATGCCGCTCTTCACCTGGTCGCTCTATGCCACCGCCTGGGTGCAGCTCCTCGCCACGCCGGTCATCGCCATCACCCTGCTCCTGCTTATCGTCGAACGGAGCTTCGGCGTCGGGTTCTTCGATCCTGCCAAGGGCGGCGACCCGATCCTGTTCGAGCATCTCTTCTGGATCTATTCGCATCCGGCCGTGTACATCATGATCCTTCCGGCCATGGGCGCGGTCACCGATATCATTCCCGTGTTCTCCCGCAGGGTAATCTTCGGGTACAAAGCCATCGCTTTCTCGAGTATCGCCATCGCGGTCCTGGGCTATCTCGTCTGGGGCCACCACATGTTCACCAGCGGCATGAGCGACTTCTCGCGCATGATCTTCTCGCTTCTCACGTTCCTCGTGGCCGTGCCGAGCGGCATCAAGGTCTTCAACTGGGTAGCGAGCATGTACAAGGGCTCGATCCAGCTCGATTCGCCCATGCTGTTCACGATCAGCTTCATCTTCCTTTTTTCCATCGGCGGGCTCACGGGTCTGGTGCAGGGTGCGCTTGCGACGAACGTCCATGTGCACGGCACCTACTTCATCGTCGCCCACTTCCATTACGTTATGTTCGGCGGCACGGTCTTCGCCTTCTTCGCTGCGCTCCACTACTGGTATCCCAAGATGTTCGGCAGGATGATGAACGAAAAGCTCGCGAGGACCTACTGGTTCATCATGTTCATCGGCTTCAACACACTCTACTTCCCCATGTTCATCCTCGGCTGGCAGGGCATGCCCCGGCGGTATTATGATTATCTGCCGAAATACCATGCGGGCCACCTGATCTCGACCATCGGTTCCTGGATCCTCGCAACCGGCGTGCTGCTGATGTTCTACAATTTTTTCCGGTCGCTCTCCAAGGGAGAAAAGGCCGGCAATAACCCCTGGAACGCGGCCACGCTAGAGTGGCAAACAACTTCTCCGCCGCCAACAGAAAATTTTGAAGAGGTCCCCGAGGTCACCCAGGGACCCTATACGTTCAGATAAGAGCTTAAGGCATATTTATTTTCATTTAGTCTTTCTCCGTGTCTCCGTGCCTCCGTGGTGAAAGTTAGGTTTTTATGTCCGAGAAACACCTGCAAAACGAACACATCGACTACACCGGGTCCAAACTCGGCATGTGGTTCTTCCTGTTCACGGAGATCCTGCTCTTCGGCGGCCTGTTCCTGATCTATGCCGTGTACCGGGCCCAGTACGCTCAGGAATTCCATAATACCGCTCACGGGTTGAGCACCATACTCGGCGCGGTCAACACCATTATCCTGCTCACCAGCAGCCTCACCATGGCACTGTCCATTGTTGCGCTGCGGCAGGGGAAGAAGAATTCCTCAATTGTCTTTCAGGCCATCACGCTCCTCTTCGGTCTGGCCTTTCTCGTGAACAAGTACTTCGAGTGGAGCGGCCACATTCATGAAGGGCTCTATCCGAATGCGCCCGAGCTGCTCTCCCGGAGCCACGGCGAGATCCTTTTCTACGGTCTGTACTATGTCATGACCGGGCTGCACGGCATTCACGTGGTGATCGGCATGATCGCGATCGCCGCCATGCTGTGGCTAACGGTCCGCGGCAATGTTTCTGGCGAGAACTTCAACAAACTCGAGAACGCTGGCCTGTACTGGCATCTCGTGGATATTATCTGGATCTACCTGTTCCCGTTGTTCTATCTGATTACGTAGGGAGAAACATGGAAGAACAAAACGTACATATAGGCAGTGCCAAAACCTACGTAGCGGTCTGGCTTGCGCTCCTTGCGCTCACCGCGATCACGATCACGGTTGCCACCATGCATCTCGGTACCTTCAGCACGCTCACGGCGCTCCTGATCGCATCGATCAAGGCAAGCCTGGTGCTCTGGTTCTTCATGCATCTCAAGTACGAGAAGAAGCTTTTCAAGTTCCTGTTCCTCATCCCGATAGCAACACTGACCGTAATGATCGGGCTCACTTTTTTCGATATCTGGTACCGGTGAAATCATGGTGAACGGCTGGCAGCATTTATCAGGCTCCGTAGACAGCATCTTTTTCTTTATTATGGCCATTTGCATCGCGCTCCTCACGGGTGTGACCGGCGTGATGCTGTATTTCGTGGTGCGGTACGGCAGGAAGCGAAACCCCCATCCCGAGGACATCGCCGATAATCTGTGGCTCGAAATTTTCTGGACCGTTGTCCCCACGCTTCTCGTGCTGGTCATTTTCTGGGTAGGCTGGAAAGGGTTCCAGTACATGCGCACGGTCCCGCCCGATGCCATGCTCGTCAAGGTCACGGGAAGAATGTGGTCCTGGTCCTTTGAATATGAGAACGGGAAACGAAGTAATGTCCTGAACGTTCCGCTGCAGAGACCGATCAAGCTTGCCATCACGTCCGTTGATGTGGTCCATAGTCTTTATATACCCGCCTATCGGATCAAGGAGGACGCGGTCCCGGGCAGGGAAACCTACCTCTGGTTCCTGCCGGACGAGCTCGGGACCTACGACCTTTTCTGCTCCGAATATTGCGGCGCCGGCCACTCGGATATGATCACGAAGGTAGCAGTGCTTTCCCCGAAGGATTTTACGCAGTGGTATGGGGCAGCGGAAAAACCGGCACAAGCGACGCCGCGACTGCCGGATGGCGCAAAGCTTATTCAGGAGAAAGGCTGCATTGCGTGCCACTCGCTTGATGGCACCGCGAAGATCGGCCCCACGTTCAAAGGACTATTCGACAGGAAAGAGACAGTAGTCGCGTCAGGCAAAGAGCGGGCGATCACCGTCGATGAGGAATACATCATACGATCGATCAAGGACCCTGCCGCTGATGTGGTAAAAGGTTTCCCTCCGATCATGCCGGTAATGCCGATGACAGACGAAGAGATGCGGGCGCTCGTTGACCACATAAAAACCCTTAAATAGCAGTAACTATTCAGTACAAAAGCAAGGCGTCTCGCGCAGAGTCGCAGAGGCGCAGGGAAATCATCAAACAGCAGAAGGTCGGTTTATTATCTTTCGTTTTAAAAAGAGCAATAAGGGCCGTTGCCCTCTCAGCGTCTCCGCGTCTCCGCGCGAAAACGTAGTTGAATTTGACTCGTTAAAACCAAAAAAACGAGCTGAATAGTTACAAATAGTGCGCGCAAACATGCCTATTATGCTCAAGATAAAAATCTATGCAGACCTCTGCAGGATACCCCTATCGCTGTTCGCTGCCGCGTCAGCGGCCACCGGGTATGCGCTGGGGCCGCATCCGAGCGCTGCCCAGGCGTTCGCAACAACAGCCTCGGTCGCCCTGCTCGCCTGCGGTTCGTCTGCACTGAATCAGTTCCAGGAACGGGACCTCGACGCACGAATGGCCAGGACCAGGAGTCGCCCGCTGCCCTCGGGGAAGATCACCCCTCGCCATGCGCTGTGGGTTTCGATCACCCTGTTGACCTCAGGACTGTTTATTCTTGGAGCATCAAGCACGTTGCAAACTGCTGCGCTCGGACTCATGGCGATCGGCTTGTACAACGGCCTCTATACGTTCCTCAAAAAAAAGACAGCGCTTGCCTTCCTTCCCGGCGCAATCGTCGGCATGATCCCTCCGGCGATAGGCTGGACGGCTGCAGGCGGGTCGCTCCTTGATCCACGGCTCGCGGTCATCAGCCTGCTCTTTTTCCTGTGGCAGATACCCCATGTCTGGCTGCTGCTTCTCCAGTATGGCGAGGAATATGAGCAGGCCGGTCTCCCCTCCCTTGCCCGATGGCTGAACAGCGACCAGATCAGCCGCCTCGCCTTCACCTGGATAACGGCGATCGCCGCGGCAAGCCTGGCGCTCCCGCTGGTCACCAGAGCAAACGCATTGGCGACCTATGCGGCTCTCATCCCTGCCGCAGCCTGGCTTGCGTTCTCCGGCTTCAAACTGCTGGGCGTTGCTCCGGGGCTCGCTGCTCAGGCTGTTTTCAGACGGGTCAATGCCTACATTCTCCTGGTCATGTGCACGCTCTGCCTTGGCCGTTTCATCCCTCATCTGCTATGAACCTGTAAACGGCAGTTAGCCAGTGAAAGCACATATCCTCCCTTGACAGGCCCAAAGGCATGAAATATACTCAGTTCGTCAAAGTTGCATAAATTTCATCCCTCCAATTCCGTAAATCCGTATTTGGAGGGGCGGAATCCGCAGTGGCTAAAAAGGGCACGTTACGCTGCAGTTACGTCTGATTTTCGCCCCAGTATTACCGGATTTTCGGAAATGGCGGGTCGGTTTCCGTCCCATCATACACTGGTTGGAAAAACATAAGGAGTAGAGGACACCTTTAATGATTAAAACAACCAAGAGCAACATTCACTGGAACTACTACTTAGCATTAGAGAAGGACCTAGAAGTAGTTTCTCGATATATAGAGTTTGTGGAGCCCAATTTCCCAGTTTACTCAATAGAACTAGCGCGACTTCTCTTTGCAGCCGCTTCTGAAGCGGATGTGGTGGCCCAGAGGCTTTGCAAATATATATCTCCGGACTTGTGCAAACCGGAGATGAATATTAATGATTATAAAGCTATTCTGAAGACTAACCTGCCAACAGTTGTTGACGAAGAAGTCTTTGTGCCGCGCTATGGATTATCCTTTAAGCCATGGGTTAACTGGACGGGAGACGAGAATCCAAACTGGTGGCGTAGTTATAACAAGGTAAAACACAACCGAGATGAATCCTTTGATCAAGCCACCTTGCAAAATGCTCTTAACGCACTCGGAGCGTTGCTAATCCTGACTTTAAACTTCTACAGCTTTGAACTGGCCGACGGCAAGCCACCTCTTCACTTAAAAGGCACTACATTTCGACTTCAACCAGAGTCAAGCCTACTACGGCTGAAAGAAGAATTTTATGCAGGAAGAGGGACGTTCTAATTCATCTGTGGTAACAGTTGGTAGGTCGGGTAGAACGAAGTGAAACCCGACAAAGAGCCGTTGGGTTGCGCTCCGCTTAACCCAACCTACAAACTGGTTAGACATTCAGGAGAAAAATAGCATGAACGGAATTATGAATGTAGTATTCGCGCTACTACTTAGTGTCTCCACGGCAGTTCCTGCCCATAGTCAAAGCATCGAATGGGAAACGCTCAACGACGAGGTCAATTCACTTTACAACCAAGGGAAATATGACCGTGCCATTGTTGTTGCGAAGAAGGCGCTCCAAGTCGCTGAGCAATCAGTGGACCCCAATCATCCCGGTGTGGCCACGAGTCTGAACATCCTTGCGATGCTGTACGAGGCGCAAGGCCAGTACGCGCAGGCCGAGCCGCTCTACAAGCGCTCGCTGGCGATCTGGGAGAAATCCCTCGGTCCCAATCATCCCTATGTGGCCACGGGTCTGAACAACCTCGCGGAGCTGTACCGCAACCAAGGCCAGTACGCGCAGGCCGAACCGCTCTTCAAGCGCTCGCTGGCGATCTGGGAGAAGTCCCTCGGCTCCATTCATCCCGATGTGGCCACGAGCCTGAACAACCTTGCGATGCTGTACGAGGCGCAAGGCCAGTACGCGCAGGCCGAGCCGCTCTTCAAGCGCACACTGGCAATCAGGGAGAAGGCCCTCGGCCCCAATCATCCCGATGTGGCCTCGAGTCTGAACAACCTCGCGGAGCTGTACCGCAACCAAGGCCAGTACGCGCAGGCCGAACCGCTCTACAAGCGCTCGCTGGCGATCTGGGAGAAGTCCCTCGGCTCCATTCATCCCGATGTGGCCACGAGCCTGAACAACCTTGCGATGCTGTACGAGGCGCAAGGCCAGTATGCGCAGGCCGAGCCGCTCTACAAGCGCTCGCTGGCAATCAGGGAGAAGGCCCTCGGCCCCAATCATCCCGATGTGGCCACGAGCCTGAACAACCTCGCGGGGCTGTACAGGGCGCAAGGCCAGTACGCGCAGGCCGAACCGCTCTTCAAGCGCTCGCTGGCGATCTGGGAGAAATCCCTCGGCTCCAATCATCCCGATGTGGCCACGAGCCTGAACAACCTTGCGATGCTGTACGAGGCGCAAGGCCAGTACGCACAGGCCGAGCCGCTCTTCAAGCGCTCGCTGGCAATCAGGGAGAAGGCCCTCGGCCCCAGTCATCCCAATGTGGCCTCGAGCCTTGAAAATATGGCTGAGATGTATCGGAAAACTGGTCGGGAGAAGGCTGCCGAGAAGCTCGAAAAACGCGCCGCAGCAATCCGGGCAATCCAGCGATGAAATCAGATGGGTAGGTCGGGCAGAACTTTTTTTGTGAAAGCCGACGCTTAAATGATGGAAAAATAGAAGAGGAAATGAAGACCATCGGAAAATGTCGGGTTTCGCTTCGCTCTACCCGACCTACCTACTGAATAGCTTCGTGAATATTTTTGGCACTCCAACCGATATGGTTCGAAATGAGAATCATCTTGAAGCCTGTTGGGGCGTGTGCATGAAAGATCGCATAGGATCGTTCTTCTCTAACAGAAGAAGATCAAGAGAATCTGATGTGTTCAAATATACCCCAAAAGTGCTAGAAACTGAGCATAGCCTGCCAATGTCGTTCAAATGCCATATATATCGTGAAAACTCGATAGATTCAGACTTCCTTTTTCTACGTTATCGTGTTACTTTTCTTGCATAGTATGGGGTGACAGAAAGTGAGGTATCTTATGGTCGATATATTTCAGATTACGGAGATGGAGGGTAAATTTTACATATCATCTCCCCACGGCGTCGCATTGGTTCCAGCAAAATATCGCGCTGTGCCAACCAACGGTATAAACCGACAACGGCGGCGTAACCTTTGGAGGGGGTAAATATGCTTGGTTATCTGAAAGATCAGTCTGCAACCACATCCTCGTTGGATGTTACTTTGCGCTTTCCGGATAATGTAACTTTAACACCGAACAAACCGATCAGCGTCGTCATAACAGAAGGGCATGCTAATCATAGCGATCAAGTATTTCTGCGCCCGCATTATCCAATACTTGAAGTAGATGGAGTTGAATATAATCGTGGCGTCGAAATAATATTGCCCGATAGTAGTTTGCCGAGCTTTGTCCCCGTCGGAATACAGCTTACTATCATAATATTCTAAGACATAAAGTTCTCGTATTAATTGATTAAGGTAGAAATGTCCACACGCACGTTGGGGAGGCAAAATAAGAGTCGATCAATTGATCAATTATCGGAACTTCTTAGGGCAACTTCTTAGGGCCAGGTCTATATTGTTGCACTTGGCATACCATAGCCGCAAAATCACAGAAGGATTGTTTCGGGTTACGCTTGACACGCTTCGCCTGCCGTACTGCCGCAAAAGATATTTTTTCAATGTGGGCTTTCATTAATTGGAGGAACGACTCATGGTAACGGATAGAACAAATTCAGTTTTAACCATTATAGGTTTGTTGGTAGCGCTATCTTTAGCCAATATTTCCTTCGCCGAACAGAAGACACCGCAGCAGTTAATCAATGAGTCCAACAAAGCGATAGCGAGGAACCCGCTATCTTCAGTTGCTTACTATAACCGTGGGTTTGCTTATAGTGTTTTAGAACGCTATCAGGAAGCTATTAATGATTACAGCAAAGCAATAGAACTGAAACCTAATGATGCGGAAACATATTTTATGCGGGGGAAGGCTAATTACCGGATAGGAAATCTTCGGCAAGCAATCAAGGACTACGACAAGGCAGTAGAGCTGAAACCACAATATGCTGCGCCCTATAATAATCGTGGACTTGTCTATGATAAACTAGGAAACCATGGACAGGCTATGAGTGATTACAATATGGCGATAAAAGTGGACCCTACATATGAAATTGCGTACGTTAATCGCGGAAATAATTATGCTGCTTTAAACGAGAGTACACATGCTTTAAGCGATTACGATAAAGCCATAGAGCTGAATCCTCAATATGCAGAGGCATATTATGCTCGTGGAAACGTTTATTACAATTTGAGAAAAATTCAACAGGCTATCATGGATTATAACAAAGCAATAAAACTGAACCCGATCAACGAAGGTTATTTTAATAATCGAGGAAACGCATATGCGGCTTTAGGAAACAACGGGCAGGCTATTAAAGAATACGACGAAGCAATAAAGCTAAATCCTAAATATGCCGACCCATATTTTAACCGTGCTATTTCTTATAGCTCATTCAACAAAGTCGATACGGCTCACCAGGATTTAATAAAAGCGGCACGATTAGGCCACAAGGAAGCCCGGCAATTTTTGAATTCACAAGGAATCCAATGGCAATGAACACGAGGGCTATGGGGTAAAATCTTTGATGTTGACAATCATATTGACAGGAAATATTTGACCCCATTGCACCTTTGGCCCCATTGCACCCTTGAAAATGCTCAGTCTTTCTGGAGCGAATAACTACCACGTTTATAGAACGAGCACAGGCACTACTATTGTTGGAGATGCCCATTGGGCCAGGTTCGACCGAACAATCATCTGTAGCATATCGGCAAGCAACGAAGAATTCAGAATAAACCCGAGATCCCGATTCCAAATAACGCATCCACTTCGCCATGCTTCGCGGCACGCGAAGCATGCGCTATACCAGCGAGGACTACACATGAACATAGAGACAATTTTCTACACACAGATAGCCTCAATCGTCGGCCTTATTTTTACTGTGTTTGCACTATATCGTTTACTTGTCTCACAGAAAGATAGCGTAATCGAATTATTAAGGCAAACGATTAGTAATTTGGAGAAAAAAATAACTGACCTCGAAACACAGTCACCTGATGTATTAGTAGAATCATTGGCCAGCAGGGTTGAGATTGCAAAAAATGAAATATCTAGGTTGCGAGAGGATGGGGAAGACTACAAAGGACAAATTGCAGAAAAGGAGGGCAAATTACACCTTCTTAACGGGAAGCTGAACAAGCTTAATGTTCTCCTAAAAGATAGCGCGTTGCTTTGTCCCAAATGTCAGGCCCCTCTACTGCGGCGCGAGTATCATACTATATATGACTATATGGACGGTCGAGAGGTTGACGCGGAAATTGAGTATGTTGAATACGAATGTGGTTTTGCGCGGAGAGAGGACCAGGATGTACCAATCTCTCCTTGTGGCGCTACAAAAGGAAAGGCATAGCCTTGGCTAGGTGGTTAGAGGGGACGAGTCTCATATATTGACAACAAGGTTAAGTATACCAACCTTCCGGTCCACAGCGACGCGCCAGAAAGCGGCGTGGCGCGCGCGTTGAACTACGGCGGAGTACGCGAGATCTTAGACATTGAGGCGATTTTTTGTGCTTTCTGTGCATTTTGTGGCTCAACTGCTCTTCTTTGAATGAAGCCCATGACCCCTGATCAGGCGAACCATTTAAAACAGCTCCTTGTTGAGACCTCTCCGCTCATTGAAGAATATACGGCCGCGGTCTGCCCGACCTGCGTTGCTGTCTGCTGCCGCCAAAAACACGGAACGCATTGCGAACGCGACCTTGCCTATCTGCGCTCACTGGGTACACCAGCCCCGTTTCTGGATGCCGACCGCGATCCCGACGGGCCGTGCCAGTTCATGGGACAGGCCGGCTGCAGCCTGCCTCGCTGGACCAGAGCGTTCAAATGCACCTGGTTCTTCTGCAAACCGCTGCTCGCTGCGATGGACGAAGGGGAACCGCGGAAGGCGCGGCGGCTCTCTGCGGCGCTTCAGGAGATGGTCGACCTTTATAATGGTTTGGAAGTCGAGGCTGGCGGCAGATAAGAGCGAAAAGATATTTGGCCGCAGATAAAATCGGATGAAGGCGGATAAAAACAAAAACTGCACAGCAAATTTATGAACATCAGGGGGACGTTGGTTCTCAGGATGCTTTAATAGGCCAGCGGCTAATTCAAAGTAAAGCACAGTTAGAAACAACCCAAAGTTCTAAACCTACAAACTACGTAAACAGCGAGCATAGGTATA
>Ga0315272_10001268_pt1 | contig 12593 bp, 13 predicted proteins | sample C3_middle_MG_FD_203918 | JGI IMG/M metagenome (GOLD analysis project Ga0315272, IMG submission 203918) | Sediment microbial communities from Yellowstone Lake, YNP, Wyoming, USA - C3_middle | ecosystem: Environmental > Aquatic > Freshwater > Lake > Sediment | place: USA: Wyoming | collected...
TAGTGCGGAGAAGAGGCAACAGGATAAGGCCCCGATCCTTTACCAGATCAAGGGCCTTTTGCTCTATGGCCACCTTGATACTCCCGCGACCATCCTCAACGGTGAGCCAATCCGGGCAGAGGTGGGTCAGTTTATCGGCATTGGCCTTGAGGGAATCAAAGCTGTCCGGATCAAAACTTTCATAAAAACCCAGGCGGATCTCCTGGATAGACGCGAATTGCTGGCCCCTCCCTTTCTTAAAGGGCGAGACAGCACTCGTTTGATTGGCAAAAAAAGGGAAGGTGGCAGCAGGGCCGCTATTGCCCTTGGAAAAATTCAGCCACAACGGCCTGATCGCCAGTTGTCTGGCCTGGTGTTCTTTGTTTTGGAGGGTCTTCAGCCGGGATTTGAGCTGCTGGACCGCAGGCGGGAGGGTAAGCTGCGAGGGGAGAAACAGGGTTTGCGCAAACAGGATAACCCCGACAAAAAAGAGAAGCCCCGCGCCAAACATGACAAGCCGGAGCCTGGGCCAGCGTTTTCCCCGTGCATCCAGAAAAACAAAGGACTCCGTGTTGACGACAGGGGGAGGGGAAAGGCTTCCCGGCTGGCGAGGGTTATCGGTCATTTTCATTCACCCACAATCTGCCAAGCGCTGGTCGGTTCGTTATTCGGCAAGGGGATGTGTACGGGGAGCTGAAGATATTTCATCCTGCGGATTATACGTCAATCGCCACAAAAAAGCTATCCGTCTGCACAGTGGGGAGCATTCCCGACGAACAAATAAAATACTTCCCAAACCGGCGCTGATTCCCGTATATAGACTCCATGCACACCGTCGACCCTCGTCCTGGCTTTGCCCAGCGAATGACTAAGGAAGAAATCAATACCTGCCCCGTACGAAGATGGGAGGGGGTGACCCACGTGGTCCGCACGACAACGGAACTGAATCAGGCGGTCCGCGCCCTGGCCAATGAAACCATCCTCGGCTTTGACACGGAAACCCGGCCCGCCTACCACAAGGGCGAGAGCTACCTGCCATCGCTCCTGCAACTGGCCGGGGAAAACGAGGTGTACCTCTTTCAGTTGAAACATCTCGGCCTGCCCACCCCCCTGCGGGAGATTCTTGCCAACCCCGAGGTGATTAAAGCCGGGGTTGCCCTGGCCTATGATCTCCAAGAGTTGCACAAGCTGGCCCAATTCAGGCCGGCAAGCTTTGTGGATCTTGGCAACCTCGCCAAAAAGGCGGAGATAAAAAACCACGGTCTGCGGGGGCTGGCCGCAGTGTTACTGGGCTTTCGCATCGCCAAAGGGGCGCAAACCTCAAACTGGGCCCGGGATGTCCTGGCCCCAACCCAGATCCAATACGCTGCCACCGATGCCTGGGTGGGGAGGGAGTTGTATCTCAAATTACGGTCGGACGAGGAGTAAACGTCAGACAGAAACCCTTCCCTTTTTGTTCCACAGTTTCTTTTCGATCTCGATAATCACAAAAACCCCCACCCCCGCCACCACCGTCCGTCCCCAAACAGCAAGATCAATCGGCGCGCTCTGGAACAGCCGGTTCATCACCGGCAGATAGGTATAGGCCAGTTGCAGCAGGAACATGGCAACCGCGCCGCCCAGCACCCAAAGATTTGAGAAAAAGCCGAGCTGAAAAATCGATTTTTCAAGGGAGCGACAATTGAACAGATAGAACAGCTCCACCATGACAAAGGCATTGACCGCAGCGGTACGCGCCTCGGCAAGGGTAGCGCCAATTCTCTGCTCCCAGGCAAAGAGCCAGAAAGCCGTACCCAGCATCAGAAAGCTCACGAGGGTAATGCGGAAGATCACCGGATGGCTCAGGATCGGCACATTGGGCTGCCTGGGCGGCCGCAACATGATACCGGGCTCCTTGGGTTCAAAGGCCAAGGCCAGACCGAGAAATCCGGCGGTGGTCATGTTGATCCAGAGAATCTGCACGGGCAAAATGGGCAGGGTGACGCCCAGAAAAATAGCGGCGAGGATGACCAACCCTTCGCCAAGATTGGTGGGTAGGGTCCAGACAATGAACTTGGTCAGGTTGTCGAACACCCCCCGGCCCTCTTCCACCGCCGCTTCGATGGAGCTGAACTTATCATCGGTGAGCACCATGTCCGCTGCTTCCTTGGCCACCTCGGTTCCGGTGATGCCCATGGCTACGCCGATATCCGCCCGTTTCAGAGCCGGGGCATCGTTAACGCCGTCGCCGGTCATGGCCACCACATGCCCCCTGGCCTGAAGAGCTTCCACCAGGCGCAGCTTCTGTTCCGGGGTCGCCCTGGCAAAGACCACGGTGTCTTCAGCCCGGTCGATGAATTCGCTGTCTGATAATTTTTCAAGATCGGAACCGGTGAGCACCGGCACCGATCCCACCATCCCCGGCTCCCCCTGGCTTGCACACAAATTATAGAGCCCGACCTGCCCGGCAATGGCTGCGGCGGTAATAGGATGGTCGCCGGTGATCATCTTCACCCGGATGCCCGCGACCTGGCAGATCTTAACTGCAGCAATGGCTTCCGGCCGAGGCGGGTCGATCATCCCCTGTAAACCGAGAAAAACCATATTTGTCGGCAGATCGACATGGTGAATAGTCCGTGTTTCAGGGGCCATCTCCGTGCTGGCCATGGCCAGCACCCGCAACCCCCTGGCAGCCATACCCTCCACCGCAGCCTGAACCTCAGCAACCTTTAGAGCTACCGGATTGCCCATGCGATCAAGCTGGGTCCCGCATCTGGCCAGGACCGCCTCCACCGCTCCCTTGAGATAAACCAGCCGAGGGGCGCCAAGGCCTCCATCGTGCAAGGTGGCCATGTACTGGTGTTCCGATTCAAATGGCACCGTGTCCAGGCGGGGATTGGCGGACAAAGCTTCCGGTCCGAGACCGCCTTTCCAGGCTGAAGTCAGCAACGCCCCTTCGGTGGGGTCGCCATGCACCTGCCAGACCCCGTCTTCTTCCACCAGCTGGCTGTCGTTGCAAAGCAACCCGGCCCGCAGACATTCCAGCAGCGCTGCAGATGTGCTTGCTGTGCTGGCAGAAGTCGCTTCCCGGCTGTCAATCCTGCCGTGCAGGGGATTGTAACCGGTGCCGCTCACCACATGCGACTGTCCGCCGGCAATTATCTCCTGCACGGTCATCTGGTTCTCGGTGAGGGTGCCGGTTTTATCGGTACAGATCACCGTTGTGCTGCCCAGAGTCTCCACCGCAGGCAATTTGCGTATAATAGCCCGCTTCTGGGCCATGCGCGAAACGCCGATGGCCAAGGTGATCGTAACTGCCGCGGGCAGACCTTCGGGGATGGCGCCCACGGCCAGGGCCACCGCCGCCATGAACATATCGACAAAGGTCTGGCCCCGGAGAAGCCCAACCACAATGGTCAGCCCGGCCAACCCAAGAATTACATAGAGCAGCACATTGCTGAACTCACTGATCTTGCGGGTGAGCGGGGTCTCCAACTCCTCGGCCGTTGAAATCAGTTGGGAGATGCGCCCCACCTCGGTTGCGTCCCCGGTGGCCGTGACAATGCCGGTGCCCTGCCCATAAGTGACCAGGGTCGAAGCGTAGGCCATGTTGTGCCGGTCAGCCAGGACGGTATCCAGGCCATGCAGGCCGTGATCCTTGGCAACAGGCGCCGATTCCCCGGTGAGGGCTGCTTCGGCAACCTGTAGATCACGCACTTTAAAAAGCCGCAGGTCAGCGGGAACCTTATCCCCGCTTTGCAGGGAAACGATGTCGCCAACCACCAGCTCCGTGGCCGGAAGACGCCGCTTCTCCCCCTGCCGCAAGACCGTGGCCTCGGTGGTCATGGTCCGAGCCAAAGCGGCCAAGGCGTTGACCGCCTTGGCCTCCTGGAGATAGCCGACAAAAGCGTTGACCAGCACCACCCCGAAGATAACCCCGGAATCCACCCACTCCTGCAAGAAAGCGGTGATCACCCCCGAAGCGATCAGGATATAGATCAGGGGCTGATGGAACTGGAGCAGAAAACGAATCAGCCGCCCCTGCCCTTTTTGGGCGGTGATGGCATTGGGGCCGAACGCCTCCAGGCGATGCTCCACCGCGAACCGGTCAAGCCCCTGCTCCTGATCTGATTCCAGCAGCTCCACCACTTCATCGATTGGCAAATGGTGCCAGTGCCTGGCGATCAAATTCATTTCTTTCATGCGTATCTCCTGTATATTCCGCGGCGGCTGTCAGCCATCAGCGGTCAGCTCCTTAAAATGGGCAAGGCTCTTGCTGCGCTTGAGTTGTCTGGCCAGAGGCAAGACCTCGGGGTCATGGACATGGCAAAGCACCTCCTTCATCTTACAGAGAATCTGGTACTCGCCGCAAAAAAGTGCCTGGTAACGGACCAGCAGTTCTTGCAGATACTCCCGCAGCTCGGCAACCTTGGTGGCCGGGGTCGGCTCACTGGGGCATCTGCCCCGCAATCGTTCAAACAACAGCGGGTCGGCAATGGCACCCCGCCCCAGCATCAGCCCGGCCGCCCCGGTCTCAGCCAGAACCCGCTGACCAATGGCCTCGCTAAAAATATCCCCGTTGGCGATGACCGGCAACAGGGTTTGCCGCACCACCTCACCGGTGATCCCGTGATCCGCCGGACCGGTGTATAGCTGCTTCACGGTACGCGGGTGAACCACGAGAAAATCGATGCCGCTGTCAGCAAACAGGGTCAGCAGGGAAAAAATCTGAGCCGGGTCGTCAAAGCCGGAGCGCACCTTGACGGAAAAACTGCCCCGAATCTCTTGGCGCAGCCGCTCAAGCATCCGCGCCAGGGCAACCGGCTCGCGTAACAGAGCACCGCCCGCAGTCTGGCTGGTCATCCGGCCATAGGGGCAACCGAGATTGATATTGAGATGCTCGGCCCCCAGCTCCTGCACGGTGTTGGCCGCAGCCACCAGGGCCTCGGTGTCAGTGCCGATCAACTGGACCACCAACGGCACCCCGCCGCTCGCGCTGACCACCTCCTGCCGGTCATTCTCGGTGATATTCTTTTTTGTACTCGCCTTGACCCGGACAAATTCAGTAAAGACCACATCGGGGTGAACCCGCTCGATGAACAGGGAGCGCAAAGCCCGGTTGGTAAGGCCCTGCATCGGGGCCAACATCAGGGGCAGGCTCCCCTGCGCCCAGGGCAATTTTGCGTTATGGTGTTTCTCTTGCATCAACAAAGAACCCCTCAGTGTAAAAATCCACGAATCAATGTCGGTGAATACCCTGCCCAAGGTCTGGCCGTCAAGACCTGCCTTGCGCTTTGCACCCTGCCTGGCGGCCAAACCATCATTGCCCGCAGAAAGCCGCCAACTCAACATTTTTCAAGTATTGACAATCCTTTAGGCCTATGGGATGTTTTGGAGACATGCGGGGGGATGGATATGTTCCCGGTTTTCCCAAAAAATAGGAATGCTATCCTCTGAATTTCTCGATGAAATCATCATACTACCCAGGCAATTTACCACCTAGGATTTAAGGAAAACAATGTACATCAATATCACCCAAGATCCGCCTACGGATGTCTTAGAGATCAAGAAAAAATACCTGCGCATCATCCCGTATCTTCTGGCCCTGATATTCTTCGCCATCCTGCTTGCTCTTTTCCTGGTTTTTTCTGATTCAGCCCATGGCGACCTTATTGAAAACACCGCGCTTGTTCTCTTCGTGGGGCCGGGCTTGGCGTTTTTCTATTTCGCCGAAAAACTCCATGACCATAAAACGCTTTCTGCAAAGCAGGAAAAGGAGATTGAAGAGTTCTGTCAACAAGATCATGCTGTTGCCGCCTATTGCGCCAAGGTCTCGACGCTGGAGAGAAAACTTATCAAGGCGGAATATGATGCTTTCAAATCACATATTGAAGATCTGTAGACGAAAATAATTTGGGGCAAAACATCCATGACACCACCGACCAAGCCCGATATGCTCTCCGAAGCCCAGCGCGCGCAGGAAAAACGGGCGCAGACCTATCGGGAAAAGGCACTCAAGATGTATCCCTGGGTTTGCGGCAGGTGCGGCCGCGAGTTCAGCGGCAAAGGTTTGCGCGACCTCACGGTCCACCATAAGGACCACAACCACGAAAACAATCCCCCGGACGGCAGCAACTGGGAGCTGTTGTGCATCTACTGCCATGACAATGAGCATGACCGAGATAGCGTTGCCGATGCCTATGGCGCGCTGAAACCGGAAGGAAAACAGGAAGCGATTGCCACCTCGAATCCCTTTGCCGCGCTCGGGGCCTTACTCAAGGATAAAAAATGACGAACAACGATGTGTTACGCGGGGTGCGGTATGCCCTGGATATCTCCACTTCTGCCATGGCTGAAATATTCAGCATCTCCGGGCAGACGGTTGCCCAGGACAGAATCCTCCTTCTCCTGAAAAAAGAAGAGGAAGAAGGTTTTGTTGCCTGCCCTGATGCGCTTATGGAAGATTTCTTGAGTGGACTCATTGTCTACAAACGAGGCAAGCAGGAAGGCAAACCGGAACGGCCCGCACAATCGACCGAACCACTCACCAATAACTCCATCCTAAAAAAGCTCCGTATCGCCCTGATATTTCAGGAAGCCGACATGCTCGACATTTTGCAGCAGGCTGGCAATCCGGTCTCAAAATCAGAGCTGTCCGCCTTGTTCCGCAAGGCAGGACATAAAAACTACAAAGAATGCGGGGACCAGTTTCTCCGGAACTTCCTCAAAGGGCTGGCGCTTCGGTATCGAGAGGCAGCCGCCAGCTAGCCCTCCGCCAACAACAAACCCGTGTTGCCGCAAGAATCTCCGACCCCCTTGTGGATGACCAGCTGTTTTCCCTCCCGCTCTCCCGCCTTATAGGTATCGGCATGCACCCGAGGCCCGTCATGCTGCACGGTGCGGAGCCGGGGGTAGCGGGCCCGGTAGTAGCGGATCAGCCCCGGATCAGCGGCGCAGATCAAGCTGGAGTCCGTGTTGTCGCCGGTGGTGCGCATGGCCTCCCTGTCTTGGATGGTAAGCTTTTCCCGAAAGCCGTTGAGCACTCCAAGCCAATAGGAATTCTTCTCCCGACCCGTGGCCCCCGTGCTTTTCCGATACCCCTGCCAGAGATAGTCCAACCGCCTTATGAGAAAATGGTAGACGTGGTCGGCCACGGCCAGGTTCTCCTTGGCCCCGGTCAGCTCGATCACCCGCAGGGTTTCGCCGCTGGCCGCCTCAAACTGCCGGGCGATGACCACATTGACATAGAAAAAATCATTGAGGATCGCGGCAATAAGCCGCTGGTGGGCAGCGATCCGCTTGGTGCCTGGGTGGATGATCAGGTAGTCATAATCCGTTGCCACCTGGCGGTGGAGGCGTTCAAGATTGTACCGGCGAAGAATGGCGTTGGCCTTCTGCATGGCCAGGGCAGCCTCGTGCTCGTTTGCGCTCTGGGCCAGGGCGAAAAGCTTCTCCACCCTGGACAGCATGGCCCCGGAGTTTTGGCCCTCCTTGCTGAGCAGGCGAGGGATTGCTCCCTGGGAAACGCGGAATTCAGGATGCACCCCCAGCCTATCGCAGGCCTCCAGAAAGGCCGGACCATGCGGTAACTCATCCCCACAGCCTAGAACCTGCTGGGCGTACTGGTGGCTCATCTCATGCTTCAACACCTCCAGCACCACGTCCCAAGAATGATCCCGGATCAGCCAGGAAGCCAGGCTGAGGGTATCCAGCCCAGGCGACCAGGCTCCGGCCCGGCTCTGGCCCTCGCAGATCTCAAAAAGCGGCGATTTAAGCTGCACCCGGTACAGCCAGCAGAGGTGGCGGTATTCCTGGGCCAACTGCCTGCGCCAACCCTCCATGAATTGATTCTCTTTTTCGCTCACGGCCTTTAGCCCTTGTATCCGGCATCAACCGGCAGGTCGTCCTGCCGGGACGAGGCCACGGCCAGTTCGTCGCAGCGCTCGTTAAAGGGATTACCGTTGTGACCCTTGACCCAATTGAAGGTGATGTTGAGCCCCTCGATGAGGTCCAGCAACTGGCCCCAGAGATCGGGATTGATTGCAGGCTGTCTGTCGGCCTTGACCCAGCCCCGCTTCCGCCAACCCTTGGCCCAGCCCTTGCTGATTCCGTTCACCACATAGCTGGAATCGGAATAGAGGGCCACCGGCCTGTCACGATGTTCCAGCTCGCGCAAGGCCACGATGCAGCCCATCAGCTCCATCCGGTTATTGGTGGTCAGGCGGAAGCCGCCGCACAGCTCCTTACGCTGGCCGTTATAAATCTGCACAATGCCGTAGCCGCCAGGTCCAGGATTGTAGCGGGCGCCGCCATCGGTATAGATGCAGACCACTCCGTCCTTGGGGGAGGTGTCCGCATCTGAAGTCGACGCCGTTTTACCCGCACATTTGGCGCTGCCCACCCCGCCCTGGCCCGAAGTGGGGTTCTTCAGCCAGGCCTCGGCCTCGGGTCGGGTGGCAAAACCCTTAAATCTGGCGCCCTGAAAACCGATGACCTGGGCCTGGGCCTTGGGCCAGTTATCGTAAATGCCAGGCACCCTTCCGGCCAGGATTGCGTAGAATTTTTTTGCTGCCATATCTGAATTGTCCTTGTTTTTGTTGCCAAGCTATTTCAGCAGCCAGAGGGATACACTTTATTTTTCTGTTCATTTCTTTGCTTGCCCAAAGAAACGAACCAAAGAAAAGGCCCCTGTGTCTCTTGTCCCGCCGTTGGCGGGATTCCCTGTGCTCCTCGATGCTGCCGGGTCTTTGCAAACTCGGCTTCGCCTCAAACAGTGCAAATCCCCTTTTCGGCAGCCTCTCCGATGCTCGGCTGCGTGCCAATGGGATTTCTCCTCCGCCCCATTTGTCCTGCCGCGCCTCGCAGGCGAGGGCGGGAAAAAACGCGGGAACTGTTTGAGGGCGAAGCCCGAGTTTTTCCGCGTCCCGCCCTCGCCGAGAAGCAAGGGAAGCCCGCAGGGCCAGGACTGGCTGGGGTGCCCTTTTCTTGTTTCTTCTTTTGGGCACGCAAAAGAAGAAAAAGAGCCCGGCAAAAAGACCCATCATTCAACTATTTCATCGCAAGGCAGCATCCAAATCCCACCCGCCCTCTTGCCGCATTCCCCAATTTCAACTATGTTGCCGAAACAAGAATACACCATCGCCACAAAGCCGCAAATGGCGATAATTTCATTACCCCTCGCATGCAGGTAAGAAGAATGAAACTATTTGTTACACCCAAGGGCGACCGTTGGCTCTGCCCTGAATGTGAAGAAGATTTTGCCGAGACCATCAGCGAACAGGGCTGGCGGGTGGCCTTTGAAAAAATCGACCCCATGCTCCGCTGCTCCGAATGCAAACATGGCGACATCGAAATATTTGATTGATCCCGATTGAAAAAATTCAAGAAAATATACCTCGAGATCACCAACCGCTGCAATCTTTCCTGCAGCTTCTGCCACCAAAGCGGGCGGCCAAAATTCTTCATGCGCTCGGAGGATTTCCGGGCCATCCTTGGCAAAATCAAGGACCACACCGACCATCTTGCCCTGCATGTGCTGGGCGAGCCCCTCTTGCACCCGGAGCTTGGCGAGTTGCTTGCCCTTTGCCATGAGCATGGTCTCAAAGTCAACCTGACCACCAACGGCACCCTACTAGCCCAGCGCCAGGCACTTTTACTGGCCAGCCATGCCCTGCGCCAGGTGAACATCTCCCTGCACGGTCTTGCCGAGCTGCCCCATGAGTCGGATCAGGAAACCGCACTAGCCGGGGTCTTTGCCTTTGTCCAGGAGGCCATGCACACCCCGCTCTTCATCAGCCTGCGGCTCTGGAATCTTTCTGCGGCAGAAGACAACGGCCACAATCAGCGCATCCTCAACCGAATCACGAATTTTTTCGCCCTGCCCAAATCCCTTGACTCCGGGCCAACCCCCGGCCACGGCCTCACCCTGGCCCCCAAAGTTTTCCTGAGCCAGAACGCCCGCTTTACCTGGCCCCATGCACCGGCGCAGGATCTGGGCGACAAAGGCACTTGCCGCGGGCTGCGGGATCATGTCGCCATTTTGGTGGACGGCACCGTGGTGCCCTGCTGTCTCGATGGTGAGGCGGATATTCCCTTGGGCAACATCCATGCCCAAACCCTTGATGAAATCTGCAACTCCCCCCGCGCCACCACCATCCGCACCGGTTTTTCCCAACGCCGGCTCAGCGAACCCCTCTGCCGACGGTGCACCTTCCGGCAATCGTTTTAGCCCTTACCTGCCAACTGGCCGCAGGCTGCAGAGATATCCGCGCCTCGGCTCTGCCGGATAAAGGTGTTAAAACCCGCCTCCCGCAGCACCTTCTGAAAGGCCAGGGTCTGCGCTTCATCGGGGCAAGCGTACTCCGTCTCCCCGGAACCATTATAGGGCAGCAGGTTGATCCGGCTGGGGATGCCTTGCAGCTTTTCCGCCAGCAGTCGTGCATCGGCCAGCGAATCGTTGATCCCCTTGAGCATGATGTACTCAAAGAGAATCACCTTCTTTTTTCCCAGCGGATACCTGCGGCAGGCGGCGAGCAGCGATTCCAGCCCGTAAGTTTTGTTAACTGGCATCAGGCCACTGCGGACCGCATCATCGGCGGCATGCAAGGATACGGCCAGATTGACCCGAATATCCCGACCCAGATCGTCCATTCGCGGCACGATGCCGCAGGTGGACACGGTGATCCGCCGTTCGGAAAAACCCAGGCCATGATCGTCCATGAGGATTGTCAGCGCAGCCAGCAGGTTGTCGTAATTGGCCAGAGGCTCGCCCATGCCCATGAAGACCAGGTTGTTGAGCAGTTCCCGCGGCGTGGCCCGGCTAATGCCAGAAGCGACCATGTGGGTCATCACCGCCAGCACCTGCCCCACGATCTCGGCAGGCCTCAGGTTGCGGGTAAAGCCCTGGCCTCCGGTGAGGCAGAAGCCACAGCCCATGGCGCAACCCGCCTGGGAGGAGATGCACAGGGTATGGCGGCCGTCTTCGGGAATGAGTACGCTCTCGATCATGGCGCCGTCCGCGAGACGAAAGGCGAATTTTTCGGTGGTGTCCGCTGATTTTTCGACCATGGCCGGGGTAAGACTGCTCATGGTGGCGTGGCTGGCCAGCAGCGCCGTTACCTCCCGACTGATCCCGAGCTGGGAAAAATTAAGAACGCCGGGCTGGTGCAGTCTGGTAAAGATCTGCCGCCCCCTCTTGGCAGGCAGCCCCAAGCTCAAGACGTACTCGCGCAATTGGTCTGGGGTGAGATCGCGCAGATCGGTTTGCCCGTTCGCCTCCGCCTGTTGTTGTGGGTGTATATCCATGCCACACTCTGTAACACATTCCCCTTCCTGTTTCAAAGAATAGCCGAGGAGAAGTCCGCCCCAAAAACCCCTTGACGCGACCAAACAAATAAGTCAAATATGCGTTTAACTTATTTTAAAGGGAAACGACCCATGAGAAAACAGCGAAGCGACGGTCAGGAAACCCGCCAAAATCTGCTGGCGGCAGCGGGAGAGATTTTTGCCCGCAAGGGTTTCCGCCAAGCTACCATCGCCGAGATCTGCAAACAGGCCGCAGCCAACACCGCCGCGATCAGCTACCATTTCGGCAGCAAGGAAGCCCTGTATGTGGAGAGCTGGCGCTACGCCTTCACCCGGTCGTTAAGCATCTATCCCCCGGATGGCGGCGTTCCGGCCACGGCCCCTGCGGAAGAACGGCTGTACGGAAGGATTCTCTCGATCATGCGAAGCATTGTCGACCCACAAAGCCATGATTTCGATATCTTCCACAAGGAGATGGCAAACCCCACCGGCCTCCTGGCCAAGGCCATACAGGAATCGGTGGAGCCGATATTCAAGGGCCTCACCCTCCTGATCTGCGAGCTGCTGGACAAAAAACCCCATGATCCCGAAGCACAGCTCTGCGCCATGTCCATCCGGGCCCAATGCTTTGGCCCCTTGCTCCATGCCCGGCAACGCAAGACCAACCAGGGACTCCCCTGCACCGGCATTGAACCCCTGCTCGAGGATGTTGAGCACTTGGCGGACCATGTCACCCGCTTCAGCCTTGCCGGTATCCGGGCGCTTCGCCACCAGCATCCGCAACAATCCAACAATGAGGTTGGCTCATGAAACACCCGGCCAAGAGATCGCTTGTCATCCTGATCGCCGTGCTGCTGCTCGGCAGCCTGGCAGTCTGGGCGCTCACCCGCAATAAAAATAAGGACGCCGCCTATCGGACCGCCGAACTCAAGCGCGGGGATCTGCTGGTTACCATCAGCGCCACCGGCACCGTGGAACCCGAAGAGGTGATCGATGTCGGAGCCCAGGTTGCAGGGCGGATCGTTTCCTTTGGTACAGACGCCAAGGGCAAAACCGTGGACTACGGTTCCGTGGTTGAGGCAGGCACGGTGCTGGCCCGAATCGACGACTCGCTTTACGCCGCAGACGTGGCCCAGGCCGAGGCCCAGCTCCTCTCGAGCAAGGCCGGATTGCAGAAGGCCAAGGCTGATTTGAGCCAGGCAGAACAAAACTGGAAGCGGGCCCAAATGCTCGGCTCTTCCCAGGCCCTGTCGCAATCAAGCTACGAATCCTACGAATCGGCACATAAAACCGCCCAAGCCCAGGTGGCGGTGAGCGAAGCAGCAATCCGC
>Ga0315272_10001271_pt1 | contig 12583 bp, 20 predicted proteins | sample C3_middle_MG_FD_203918 | JGI IMG/M metagenome (GOLD analysis project Ga0315272, IMG submission 203918) | Sediment microbial communities from Yellowstone Lake, YNP, Wyoming, USA - C3_middle | ecosystem: Environmental > Aquatic > Freshwater > Lake > Sediment | place: USA: Wyoming | collected...
CACAATATTGGCTATAGCAAACTCAACATCATACCGATATTTTGGAATATACGCCATTACACTCACCTTAAAAATATAATGTGTGAAAAAGGTTAATATTTTTACGCTATATCGTAGACGAGATATGATTTATACCTATCTGACACCACAATATAGCGTTTAGCAGTCTTTAACACTTGAACCCTCATCCACGTCCCATGAAACTCCAGCACTTTGACATCGCTTAGGTCAGCGTCTGTTACAAGGTAGAATTTTAAGCCTAGCTCTGGCTCATAGCCTACATTAAACTCTGACATTGATATAACCGTGTATCCATTAAGAGAGTATCTCAGCCTGTCTATCATTTTGCTAGCGTCAAATAGGCGTTTAAACGTGTATTCACGCCAGATCTTTTGTATAGCCTCTTCGCTGGGTTTAACCTCTTCAACTTGAGGTTTAGTTTCCTCAGGCTTAGCCTCAACGGGTTTAATCTCGGGCTTAGCTTCAGGCTTAACCTCACTAGGCTTAGCTTCAACGGGTTTAGCTTCAGCTGGCTTAGACTTCTTAAAATACTCAGTTAGCGGTATAACGCGTGGTGGTTTATGACGGATCGGTCTAAGGGCTTGAGTCCAATCAACACAGCGGGGTATTGATGGCAGTATCTCTTTCGCTATACGTTCAGCCTCAGCCTCAACATTGACCTCGGGCGGGATCTCGTCTCCATACATACGCTCAAAGTAGTATTTGATATATTGGGCTAACACCTCTTTCAACTTTTTGTGATCTCTACACGGGTTTTCCTTTATCTCCATGACAGCCTGACATGTCTCGGCGTCAAAATCATACTCATCACAGATTCGTCTAGGATTACGATAATGCATGTCAAAGTAGTCCTTCCACTCTTCAGCTATTTCCTCTACTGTTTTATGACCACCTTTCTCACGGGCTAGTTGATCAATACGTTTCAAACATTCTGACTCAACTAGGTCTAAACAATACTCCTCTAAAAAATCCTCAATGAGGTCAGGGTTATACCCTAGCTCACTAGGATCTACGTGATAATGCTGTATTATCTCTTCTATCCATCTCCTCCATTTCTCCAGCCATGTCTCACGGGGTGCTCCTACTAGAGTCTCAAGGATCTCACCGATCGGTCTCTCTTCTCTGACTGGTGCTTTTCTCTCTCTACTCATTTCTTCTCACCTTGAGGCTGGGGTTGTGATAGTCTAATCAACTCCTGTGCTATATCATTGGCTAGCTTACGCCTTACGTCTTCTGAACCCATACTGAACATTTCTATTGCCCGCACAATAGCGTCCATTAGCTTTGTGAACCTGTCGGGCTGTGATGGTGGTATTATCGGTATAGGTGGTGGTGGCTGGCTAGGGCTAGATTGAACTTGGATCGGGTAGTATAGTGATTTAACGTAGTCTAATATAGCTGTCGCTGTTGAGATGTTCACGTAGGAGGCTAGCCTGATATACCGCTCCTCAAAGAATAGCAATAGCTTGAGAGCCGCATATAGGGATTGAGGCGTTATATTCTTCAGGTCTTCCTCTGTTACATATGTTGAATACTCTCTTAGCTCTAAAGCCCAGTTGGTGTAGCTCGCTAAAAGGTCTAACACGCTTTGACCAGTCTTAACAGATAGGTCTTTAAGCCTCTGATAGAGTTCAGGGTATTTACGGGCTAATACACCTTCGACTCCTAGCCTTCTAGCCGTCTCCCTCTCGGGTTGCTCGGGCTTCTGCTCTGGTGTAGGGTTTTCACTCATTAGCTAACACCATTTATTTTTCTCAGAGCATTCTTTACGACAGTATTAATAGTGTCAGCTAGCTGTTCAGCTGATTCTTCAGAGTCTACCGATATGAACACAATGACAAGATTCTCATCTGTGTCGGCGTCTATGCTCAGTATCTTAACCTTATCTTTGAGTTGAAGGAAGGGTTTTATTAAGTCTAGGTATTCGAGCACACTATCACCTCAAGTGAAAATCTGTCTACGAGGTCTTAAAAAGGGTTTGTTATAAAAAAAGTAAATTTGAACTAGGGTTAGACTACAACAACCGCGTAGGCGGATTTCTTACCAGCGGTTACGATAATCTCATGCTTACCGCTAGATAGGGCGGTTGAGAGCGTTATAGACACGTTACCGTTAGCGTCGGTTGTTGCAGTTACGTTTTGCTGTGTGCCGTCAATTATCAATGTTACACTACTGTTAGGCGTGAGGTTATAGGCGTTCACATGGGAGCTGTCGGGTACTACAATATACGGCTTTTTCTCAACAAACCTAACATACAACCCCTTGACCAGCTCAGCCACACCTACACTTAGAGCATAATCCCAGCCCGGTAGCTCAAACTTTTCGCCCGCAAACCCTCCTATTAGACCGTAGATAGACGGTAGTATAGCGTCATCCATCAGCTCAAGCTTGCTAGCCAGCCTGTAGTAAGCCCCGACGTTCTCTTTAGCCAGCCTGTGTATTATTATTGCTAGTGATCCGACCGCACCGCCTTCAGCAGACTCCTCGAATTTGCTCTTAAGGTTCTCTATGATTTGACTCAATTAGCTTCACCTCGCTTACTTAACGACTGGTGCTGGAGCTACCGCAGGCATAGACTCAGCTATCTTCTTAGCCCTGTAGTTCTTAGACATACCACTAATATAGCCAGCCACCGGCACTACTCTGTTCATGATATTTGTCTTAATATCGGTGGTCTTAGCTGGCAGTCTTGTTACAATAGTCCTCAGCCCGGGTTCAACTAGGCTCATCCACTCAGCCCACGACTGTCTGAACCCGTTTATCGTGGCGTCAGCCCATGTATCTCTACTTGCTTCGATCTTTCTCACGGCTTCCTCAACTATACCCGATACACCCTTTTTGAAGAGTTTGCCTTTCATACTTCCACCTGGTTATATATAAGTGTTTAAAGCGTTATAAATATTACGTGAAACATCTATGTTGTGTGAGGTGTGAAACTACGCCTAGGGTTAAAATCAAAGTAAGGCGTGAAAGATGGAGAGTAGTTAGAGTTCACGAGTTATACTATAATGAACTTGAAGAGATTTGTAAAATGATTGAACTACCGTTGTCTCAATGTATAGGGCACATAATACATGATGCTTACACTACGATAAAGTCTTATGAGGAAATAACACATGAAAAAGCTAGTGAAAAAGTATCAAAAGAAATACGTGAGAATATCGTTAAGACACAGAATAAGAAGCAGAATACACCGAAAATACCGCCTCCACCACCATGAGAAAAACGTAAAAGTGTTAAAAAAACTATTGGTCTAAGTCAGATGCCCCTAACAGTTTTTTAATCTCTTTCTCGCTGGGTATTAACGCCTCAAATTCCTTGAACTCTTTAACGGCGTCATATAACGTCGCTAGATAATCGGTTAGCGTGAACGTCCTCAACGATCGTAGTTTAATTGACAGTAGATCACAAATATACTGTGCCCTGCCAGTTGGATCAGGATATTTTAAGCTTATCTGCTTTCTTATTTCCATCAGCTTAGCCATGTATCTAGCCTTGAACTCACGTAGACTCATTTTATCTTCACCTCCCTTGTATTAACGATTTGTGTGCTCGACATGTCGCATTCACTCGTTTATAACATTTGTAAAAGCAAAGGTATAAAGCTTTCGTCCGGCTGACATGTCGCATTCACTCGTCGATTTACAGCCTTGATTAAATCCGATCTTGAAGCGTCTCGCGGTATACCACCTTTTTTGTATTATGGTATCCCTGACGGTATACCATTAGGAGTCTCCTGACCGATCTCTCGCTTGTAGATCACAGTAGTCGCTTAGCCTAAGAGTAAAAATGAAAAACATAGATGAAACATAGAAGACGGGCTAGTGGGGGGTATAGGAGTTTTGTATCATGGTATACCATCAGGTTACCATGACGGGTTCATTGATGGATACCATGAGGTATACCACGTGATCCATCGCGGTAGGGGGGGTTCAATTACCCCCCCACCATAAAAGTCATGAGGGTTCAATGGGGGTTAAGGCTTCCAGAAATCAGGTTTTTATGAACCCCCCACCTTACTGCGGGTTCCACTCGCTTTTTTGTTTTTTACGACTACGGGAGGATAAGACCATCATAAAAACCGGAAAAAATTAATATATAGGGAAAAACTTTAGGTGGATCGGGCTTCGATCTCTGTCTTCCTAGCCTTAATGGTTTCATGGAGCTTCTGTTTGGTATACTTGCTGAACCTTAGGTAGAAGACTAGAGCGGTCGTTACGTCTTCCCAGCCCACGCCGAAATCTAATAGCCCGCTTAAGGCGTTTTCTAGTGGAACGCCCAATTCTGCTAGGATTGAAATATGGCTTCTCCTCATGTCGTGAGGTGTTAGTGTAAAGGGTAGACCTAGGAGTTCTGAGACCTCTTTAAGCTTTCGTGTATACCAGTTCTTAAACTCTTTCACGGTCTTTAGCCCTGTGATCGTCTTTATGATTGATCCACGTGGCTGGCGGTATTTGATGAACACGTTGAACAGCTCTTCATCAAGCCACGTCAGGTCTGCAGTCCACTCCTTGAGTGTCTTATGCTCATAGATCCTCAGTATAGTGCCGTTGAGATTCTCCCATTTTAAGCCAATCAGTGAGGTCTTAGCGTCATCAAGGTCTACGACGTTTGTAGACGCCTCACTACCCCAGCCCTCTCTAGCACCTGTGGTTATATGTAGCCAAATTGTTAGCATAACGGCGTCTTCAACCTTACCCTCACGCCAAAGTTGTTTAAGCCTCACATAGTCCTCATAGTATAAGACCGTTGTTTTCGGTGTAATGAAACGCCTCACAGCCCCTACTTTACCGGCTAACCAAGGTCTAAACTGCGGGATTCTCCTCAACAGTAGTATCTTCTCACGTCTAACACGAGGCTCAGGGTATAACTCTTCCAACGCCGTTAATAGTATCTCCTTAGTCCAGTAGTCGGGGTTGCTGGGCTGGTCTTTTGAGGCTAGGTAGTTCATTATCTCTTGGACTACCCTAATGGTCTCACGCTTCTCCTGTTCATTATAGTATGTGCGTCTACCCGGCACTCGTGTCATTCTCTCTACTTGAGACTCCCAAAACTCCTTGATAATAGCCGACTTGAACGGATCCGTGATCTTCTGTTTAGCCGAAACCTGTAGGATCTCAGCCTCAACGATATTGATGAGTTCATTAGGATCGGCGTCTACTACAATAACTTTCCGTTCAGCCTCATTATACACCGCCACTCTTTTCTCGGTGTCGATTCTGTTTATCACCTTGTAAAGGCTAGTTTTATCAACGCCTAGCTTAAACGCCAGATTGTTCAGCCCAACGTTCATTTTCTTGTTGAGGTAGTAGATTACTGCGACCTCCTTGATATCGTAGAAGTATGGTCTACCCCAGTTCGCTAGGCTTTTATACTGTTTCTTTAGCGACTCAACACGCTGAGAGACCTGAAAGACTATTTTCTCAAGCTGAGGCGGGATTTGTTTAGATGGAGTAGACGATGGAGTAGACTCCGCCATAACGCCACCCACCTAGAAAATGATTCTGATGAAGGGGGTTTATAAGGGTTTCGGCTTAATGAGAAACCATTATACAAAAAAACTCTGTTTAAAGGTTGTTCACTATGGTGTATTTCCGCTTTGACAGTCTCTCAATAGCGTCAGCATACTGTTTTTTAATACACATTGAACACGCTAGATGAATAAACTTTATCACGTCAGTCTTATATATTTCCTTCATCCTTGGATCACTCATAGCTTCACATTTACGTGATGAATTGAATAGGCACTTCACACCACTCGCTGACCTTGAACTCAACCACATACACCTCCAGCCTAGTCTTATTGTAGACGTATAGCTCCCAATACGTCTTTTTCCAAAAGTTGTCGTATACGATTATGCCGATATATGAGGGTTCAATGCTCACCGCTAAATTCTCTAGTGAACTGCCTAGCTTCTCGTATATCCTGACCAGCTCATTAGTAACGTGTGATGAAGCAATTTTACTACATTTATCGTCTAGCAAGCCCACACAGAAACCTGGCAGTTCAACATCAACGCTGAATTTAGCAATACGTGATATACACGGTCTAGCTGACATTACTGTTCACCTGCCGAATCTACGCCTCAGCTCTTTAATTATCATTCTTTTCACTCGCTTTGAAGCGGTGTTGTGATACATTTGAACCAGCGACCTAGTGTCGATCTCAGGTAGTAATGCCTTGAGGATATCAATCACTATATCAATGATCCTCTCTCCCTCATACGACTTGCTGTATAGCTCATTGACTGTTTTAGCAATTTCTTCAGCGGTTATCATTACTGTTCACCGTGAACTTTAATCAACAGCTCTATTAACGCTCTAAGACTCTCTACACGGCTAACCACGTCTTTACCCGAATTATACATTTTACTCAGCGTCTCAGCAATGTTTTTAACTAGGTCGTCTGAGAAATTAGCGTGAATATAGTATGTCGCTTTCTTCAACACTATTATCAGCACTTTATCGTTTTTATCCCAGCAGAAGGTCTTTTTATGCTTTATCCGTGTAGGCTCTTCTACGGCTTTCATTTGTCTCTTCTGAGACACGTTAAACGCTATAACGCTCTCACCCTTCTTTATTTCAACGCTTATACACTTAGTAGTGTCTTCCATAGACCTCTACCTCCCGTTTCTCACCTTTTGCCTTAAGCTTCATTGCTATCTCAATTTCATTGAGTTTCTCGTGGATCTCGCTTATCTTTTGCTCAACTAACGCTATCCTGTTCACTAGCTCATCAGCCTTGTTTTCACCTATAATATTCCTCACTAAAGATAGACTTAGCTCACGCCTGATGTTCATTAACTCCTCTTTAACTAGAGCAATATTATACTCATTACGCATCCTAATGATCTTGTCAGCCAGCTTGTCAGCCATTTCCTTAAGCCCTTTGATTGTAGCCTCAAGCTCTTTCTTCTTCAGGTAGTGTTTCGCTAGAGCTGAGGATTGTAGCCAGCAGTCCATACAATAAATGAACACTTTAGGAGGTGCATCATCATACTCGTATCTAACATAATGGGCTACATCACCAGCGTTGAGCGGTCTACCACAGCGACTGCACTTTGTCGCATACATTAACGTTATATCCTTGTCTACGATCTTTTTAATAGGCTTCTCCTCAGGCGTCCCGCCAAGGTAGACGTTTATGATCTCTTGAACGACATTGTTGATTGATAGACCACGCTTTTCGGCTAGATTCTTTAACTGCTCATATGCTTGATCAGATATTTTAATGACTTTCACACACTCCACCAAGAAACATCTATGTAGCGGGATAGGTTTTAAGCATTTCTCGGATTAAAATGTTAGTGAGTTGAATAAGCCTTACACTAGTGAAGAAAGTGAACGCTATTATCCAAATCAACATGAGTATAACGCCTTCATCACCGCCTACGAAAGCATCAACTATAAGAATTAGTGATGTAAGTGCAAACGACAGATTAGTATTGTCAAATAGACTAAACGCTGTTTCACACGCTGATAATATGTTAATCAAGGCTAATAGTGTGAGCGTGATCTCACGTAGTATAATAGCATCACCCCAGTAAATATTATTATGAACAATACCCCATATCCTGCTGACTGTGTTATCGGCTGTGTAGGTGTAGGTGTTGGACTCGGCGGTGGTGAACCTTGTTGAGTGAACACGGCTTGAACGTTAAGCGTCATATCCTGACAAGGTGGATCAATCGTATACGGGTTATCGTAGACTATTTGATCACCAATTATGAAATATGAGAATACATAGCCCTCGCTAGGCGTGGCTTGAACCGTGATCTTGTCTCTATAAGGCGTCATCACGACTGAATCACGCTCACAAACCCACGCTATAGCCATACCCCGCCTTATCGTGTATTTACCCGGCTGTGGGCTAATGGATCCATTAGACGGCTGTTGAATGTTCACGACTATCGTGTTGGTCTGAACGTATATGTATATGTCCCCACCGTCGATCCTGTTGATTAAGTCGCTTGTGAGCGTGAACGGGTTGGTGTCTATCACCGATATAATGTTTCCATACTTATCAACTAAAACGGCTCTAAGGAATGGGTAGACGTTAGTAGACACGGTTACCTTAAGCTGGGCTGGAGTCGTGTTATACGTTACGTCATAATGCATATACCCCGCTTCATAACACCCGAGGAGCTGGCTTGAATCAGGTTGAGGATCTAGTGATACACTAGCCCACGATCCCGTTTGAGTATAACCCCAAATGAATGAAAAAGAGACCAATCAGCCCACCATGAATGCAATATGTGAAAAAAAGATATTATGCTTAACTACGCTTACGGGATAGGGCTAACAGCATCAGGAATAATAGAATGAACACTAGTAAGTAGTATTGGCTGACGGATGGTAGCGGTGTAATCGGGGTAGGTGTAGGCGGAGACACATATGGCTGTTGTAATACCATGCTGGGGTAAGCCGTAGTGTCTACAGGCGTGTAGATATAGGTTTGCTGGGTAGCCATGCTGGGGTAAGCCATTGCGTCTACAGGCGTGTAGACTGGTGGTGGAGGCGTGTAAGTTTGAGTAGTGGTCAAGCTAGGATATGCTGTAGCGTCATTAGGCGTGTAGACATAGGTTTGCTGAGTGCTTAGGCTGGAGTAAGCCGTAGTATCAACCAATGAACTAATCGGATCTACCTCAAGCCAATCAGCCCTAGCATAACCTGATGAACCGCCACCAGTCCCAGCACTAGCGATAATACCAAAGTATATTTGATCGTTTGCCAGCGGGTTGTTGTTAAGCGTGTATACTAGCTGTCCATCAAAGTAAAAGTCTATGTGATCACTATATAAGTCCATCTCTAGCGTGTGCCAGCCAGTATCACTACCATTCCATGATCCACTCTGATATGGTCTATTAGCTGAACTAGAGGTTTCAACATCTATAGCAAGCTGATATGGTGTTGAAAAACCAAACCTCACGTTTTTCTTTGAGTCGCTAGTTGAAATAACTATTATACCGTCTATAACACCGGCATAAGCACTCATGTTATTGTTGTTTGAATAAGCTGAAACTCTAGCCTTTATTTTAACGCCAGATCCCGGGATCGCCTGATTGTATCTTGCCACCGCACTCATCACGTATACAGCAGTCTTACCGTATAGCCCTATGTATACCTCCAAATAGCCGTTTGTTATCTGTGCTCCTCTGTAGCTATCGTTATCATAGTAGTAGTTGTTCAGCTCACTAGGGTCATTAAAGTCGCTGTAGTATATCGGCATTGCTATCACCTAAAAGTTACTGTTATAGCGTTAGGTATAGGTTAGCGTTGATCCTCGTCGCATCAGGCGGGTTAGGTAGACTAGTCCAATCACTCGGCGTTAAGGTATAGTCGGGATCCCTCATGGGTTCAAATTTATTCGGATACACGAACCTTGAATAGAATACCTTTATCTTAAAACCGCTCAAAACATTGCCACTCAACACGTCTATTACTCTAACCATGTTTGTTGAAGAGTCAAACTGTATCATTGGCACCTGATTGTTGTATGCTAGTGCTTTAACCTTGAACCGTTTATTTGCTGTATCGACCGCTATGAAATACGGTAGATCACTATCTCTATCTAGTCTGATCCAATCAGCATCTGTTATGCTTAATGTTGCCTCAACCTGATTTGTAGCTGGGTTGTATATTGTGATCTGTTTGTTAGCGTTGTCAAATATTACAAGTCTTCCAAGGTAGTGTCCATTAAGGTTGAAGGCTGTTGTAGACGGGCTTAATACTGTATTGAACGTTTGGAAATCTGTTGTTGAATAGAGAGCCTGTCCAAATGTCTTATAGTATGTCTTTGATACAATAACAGAGTCCCAGCCCACTACCTCTATGTTAGGTGGTGTAAGGCTTGTGAGACCGTCCTCAACATTTGTCTTACTCTTCCACGAGTCAATCAAGTATGATACTGTGCCTTTACCTAAATACTGTGTAGCACCATTACCGACACTAGCATAGATAATGTTATTCTCATCAAGCGGGATAAACAGCTTATTGTATCCTCCACCGCCTGTTTGTGAACTCTGCCAGAAGTCGTTATAACTACCGTCAGGGTTCAGCCTATATAATCCTGTCGCACCGTTTGATTGACCGCAGTAGATATAGTTTGTCTTAGTGTCGTAGAAGCAGAAGCCGATATTACCATTGACGTTGTTTTGAGGCATACATTGAACCGTGATGTTACCGTCTTGGTCTATGATATATAGGTTTCCGACGTTAGAGCATGGTGCTTGTGTCCCGGTTGATGTTGGAGCTAGCCCCCAGCCTCCAAGCGTGACGATTTTACCCTTTGTCTTATCGTAAAACCTTATGTGCCCCGTGCCTAACGTTGTGTCAAACTTGTATTTCACAGTCTTAGTGTTCTTAGTTAAGTCTAGTATACCCAGCTCAGCATTTTTGAGATCTGAACCGCCAACAGCATAAGCTATTAGCCCACTCCTCAGTATCCTTAGTGTTGAACCATACATATCGCTTGCCACATATACATCGCTATCGATGGTGATCCAATTACTTATATCAACTATACTCCAGCTCACACTCTCACCTAGTATAATATAGTGTTATACCGACTTAAAAAAATGAGCTTTGACAGTCTACAATAGCATTATCCTAGTGTAAAAGCCGAACACCATTGAAGCAAGGTAGACTAAAATATCGTGAACTATATCATCGTGTATCTCCTTGTGTTCAAAGTATTGATAAGCTATATACGTTATCGTGATCGCTATACTCTGATCCCCGCCGATCAACCCCGCTAAAAAACCGGTTAATGCGTGTAAGAGATTGGTTAAAAAAAGGTATAGGTTAAGACGGGGGGTTTTGCGAGTATTTGTGATTGACATAGGAATTCCAGCCCACTACTCCAGCCAGCAGTATATTGTCTATCCATACAGCTTGAACAAGGTTATTCGTGAACACACCAAGCAATATCACTAAGCCCATACCGAAGTACTTTAGAGCAAACGCTCCAGCTATCCCTAGGCGTTTGAATATCCATCTAGCAAACCAATTAGCCTCATGCTCTACCCCGAGCTTGCTCACGACATTATACGTTGTTATGATATCGAGTAGGTTGAGTAGGCTGAACACTAGGAGTGAGTTATATACATCAATACTCCACAGGTCGCTCATTGTTTCACCTTGTTAATCAATAGGTCTAAGAGCGTCATAAACTTTTCCTGTGTAGCCCGCAGGTCTTGAATAGTCTTATTTAACTCATCTAACTTGTCAAGATACTTGTAGAACACGTATAATACCGCACCACCCAACCCAACATTTGTTACTATTGTTATAAACTGGTCGGGTGGTATAACCGCTGACATGGTTTCACCTCTTCAATAAGTATATTGCGGCTGTTAATACTGATGCTATTACAATCATGTATATTATGTTTTGAAGCTGTTTAATTATGTCGTTTTGCTCACCTGTAGCATTATTGGCGGCCGGAGCTGGCACTGTTGGGACTTGCATCACGCCGTCGATCAGCTCAGCACACTTGGTTGGATCGGGTTGCTTACTACAAAACTCGTATTTGCTCTGAACAGCCTGAGTATACTGTGTGTATATTGTTTGAACAAGCTCGTAGTATTTAGCCTGTGCTTGATACATATATATGTCTTTTACTACGCCAGCTATCAAATAGATGATTATTGCACTAGCAACCACCACGCCAGCAATCACGAGATAAACCAAGATAGGAACCGGATCGGTCTCAAACACTATCTTAATCTGATCCGTATTGCTATCATACTCAGCTTTAATTATTGTAGCGTGGTCTAAGCCCATCTGCCTCTGTATCTGCGACGCTACAATGTAGGGGTAGACTGACTTTATTGCTGTGATCCAGTCGGGTAATGGAGGTGCATACTTGTAAAAGGCTTGGATATAAGCGTTCACGTCTACGTATACAATGAACTGGGCTTTAGACACGGTGTTAAGCGTTATATTATATGTCCCGGGCTGTTGTATAATGTGGTCAAGCCTTGATATGAGATATCTCTTCGGTGATTCCGTGTAAAACTCAACGTATGCGTTAGCGTTATACTTGAATGAGAAAGCGTTCACGTAGGCGTGTTTGAAGAAGCCTCTGGGGTCGAGATATACGGCGTTAGCCATTAACGTATTACCGTTTTCATCCTTAAAATACACAGTAGTGTCATTTGCTACAAACAAATACTGTAATGTCTTGGAGTAGACCATTTTACCGTTCTCGTAGATCTCAACTATAACCGTGAATATCTGTTCTGTTGATTTTGGATCCCCGTGAGGGTTCTGGTCGTATAGTTGAATCAGCTGATCGCCCTGCCTAGTCGTGTTTGTAACCGTGTCGTCTATGTAAATGATTTGACCGCTATCTGTTTTCTCATAGACTTTAAGCTGGTATTGAGTGTTCAACGGGTTTTTAACCCACAGCCACAGCGGTTGATCGAATGCACTCACAATATTGGCTATAGCAAACTCAACATCATACCGATATTTTGGAATATACGCCATTACACTCACCTTAAAAATATAATGTGTGAAAAAGGTTAATATTTTTACGCTATATCGTAGACGAGATATG
>Ga0315272_10001277_pt1 | contig 12557 bp, 12 predicted proteins | sample C3_middle_MG_FD_203918 | JGI IMG/M metagenome (GOLD analysis project Ga0315272, IMG submission 203918) | Sediment microbial communities from Yellowstone Lake, YNP, Wyoming, USA - C3_middle | ecosystem: Environmental > Aquatic > Freshwater > Lake > Sediment | place: USA: Wyoming | collected...
ATCAGCGGCTCATCAAGAAGTGCTCGGACCTGAGCATGGACGCGGCTGCCTGTATTGGCTGCGGCGCGTGCGTGGCAGCCTGCCCGAACGCGTCGGCAATGCTGTTTGTATCGGCTAAAATCTCGCACCTCGGACTGCTGCCCCAAGGCCAGCCGGAGCGGGACCGCCGCGCGCTGCGCATGCTCGCGCAGTTGCAGGATGAGGCTTTCGGCGCGTGCACCAATTACGGCGAATGCGAAGCCGTCTGCCCGAAGGGCATCAAGCTAGAAAATATCGCCCGGATGAACAACGACTACCTGAAGGCGGCCTTGAGCTATCGCGACGAGGCGTCGGCGGGCGGGGCTGCTTAAGGCCCATCGGAAGAACCGGCCGAACCGGTCCCGAAGCGCGGGGGCAACGCCCGGCTTTCGGGGCCGGGCTGCCTCTGCAGTCTGAATGTCCGGACTCCACAGGGTACTCGTACTGTGCAGCTTGTGCTGTCTGGTTGCGCGCGCCTACGATTGGATACCAGGTGCGGAAGCCTCTCGGGGAACATGCTCCTTTAGCTAAATGGAATCAACGCCCTCCATCCAGCCCCTTGCCAATTCGGACTCCTCCGGCTATTTCGTCTGGGAACCCGCGGGCAAGAAGATCGCCGTTCAATTGGGCGCCGCCGTCGTCGATCATCTCAACTACGAGATCATGCGCGGCTTCGGCGCGGTGCCAAAGCGTGGCGCCGAGGTGGGCGGCCTGCTGCTGGGTACCGTCGAGAGAGCCGGAAATTGCGTGGTGCGGGTCGAGGAATTCGTCAATATCCCTTGCGAGCACCTGCATGGACCGTCCTACGTCCTGAGCGAAAGAGACATGTCCGCCTTCGACCGGGAATTGGCTGCATGCCCGGCGGAATCAAACGGGCGGTTGCACGTCGTGGGATTTTTTCGCAGCAACACGCGCGAGTTGATGCAGCTTTCCGCAGAAGACCAGGCGCTTTTGGACACACGGTTTCCGGGTGACGACGCCATCTGTCTCCTGGTGAGACCCTTCGCAACCCGGCCGAGCGAAGCTGTCCTGCTGACCCGCGAAGACGGACGGTTCTCCGACGAGGCGCAATCCGGCGCTTTCGTCTTCCGCCGCAAGGAGATGCACCTGGCGCCAGCGCCGAGACGCGAGCGAAGCATAGCGCCCGCTTACGCCCGTCCGGCCGCGCCGGAAGGCGGCCGGAAGCCGGAGCAGGGCCGTCGCCGGAGCGTGGAAGACCCGGCGCCGGAGTTCCGGACGGCAGGCGGAGAGCGGGCCACGGACCTCGCCATCCCCCGGATGGGCCGCGGGCGAGACCGTCACGACCCTGTTCCGGTTGTCCCCGCCAGACTGGCCCGAACCGACGCCGGCGAAGTTTCCGCGGAGGCCCCGCCAGCGCCAGCCAGCCGGGACGCGGACCCGGTGGTCCTGGATCCGGCCTCTCCGCCCGGGATCCCGCGGGACGTCGAGCCGGCCCTCGTCAAGCGCTCCCGCTGGGTCTGGGCGCCGCTCTGCTTCGTCTTTCTCGTGCTGGGAATTCTGATCGGCGCGGGATCTCTTATCACGATGAATCGGGCGCACCGTGTGACGCCAGCCGCGGACCCCTACGCGCTGGAGTTGAGCGTTTCACGCTTCGGCGAGAGTTTCCACCTGGCGTGGAATCCCGGCCTGCCGGCGCTACGGCAAGCTCAGCGCGCTGAACTCCTCATCGAAGAGGGCGGGACCAGCAAGACTCAGCAACTCTCCGCGGACGATCTGTCCCGTGGAGGAATCATCTATCGCGGAGCCGCCGCCCCCGTGCGGTTTCGCCTCACGCTGTTCCTCCGCGGCCGGGCGGCATTCAGCGAAACCGTGGAGACACAATCCCCGGTGCAGTGAAGACCGGACGCGATCCGGTACAATGACAAGAAGTGAGTGATCAGGAGATAACTGCTGGACCCGAGGCCGAATTCACGCCGCCGGACGGGTCGCCGGCGAACACAGGCGCCGTGCCGGCCGGGCCGCCGCTCGATGACGCCGCGCCGCGCAATGCGATTGCGGAGTGGACCATCACCATTCTGCTGCTGCTATTCGGCACGACGACGCTGGTGCAGGCCTTCGTCATTCCCACCGGCTCGATGGAAGACACACTGCTGATCGGCGACCACCTGCTGGTGGATAAACTGTCCTATGCCCCTCCCGGTCCGGTGAGCAAATACTTGTTGCCCTATACGCCCGTGAAGCGCGGGGACATCATCGTCTTTCGATTCCCGGTGGACATCAAACAGACGTTTGTGAAACGGGTCATCGGCGTCCCCGGCGACCGCATCCGGATCGTCAATAAGCAAGTCTGGTTGAATGGCAAGCCCATCCTGGAGCCGTATAAGTATCACAAGACATTTTACTTAGACTCCTATCGCGACAATTTCCCATCCGAGCCCAACACGAGTGTGAGTGAGCGTGCGATCGATATGCTCGGAAAGCACGTCGTCGACGGACAGGTCGTGGTGCCGCCGGATTGTTACTTTGCCATGGGCGATAATCGGGATGGATCCCTGGATTCGCGCTACTGGGGCTTCGTGCCGCGTGCGAATATCATCGGCAAACCACTGCTGGTCTACTGGTCCTTCGACTCTCCCACCGAGGATCTGGTGGACTCCGGAGTGGATCTCCGGCACATTTGGGATATCGCCAGGAACTTCTTCTCGAAGACGCGTTGGAGGCGAATGTTTATGCTGATCCGTGGGTATCCAACCGGAGCATGAAGCTCACGGCGGAAGAGTGCGAGTTGCGCGGCGGTCAACAGACAAGATGAAGCGTAAGAACATGAAGGACGATCCGGCCAGGCCGGCGGCAGCGGAAAGCGAAGCTCCCGGCGCGAAGCCGGACTTCGCGGAAAAAGTCCGCTCGTTCATCGCCGAGTGGACGGTCACGATCCTGCTGCTCGTCTTCGGAACCTCGATGCTGTTGCAGGCGTTCGTGGTGCCAACCTCGTCCATGGAAAACACGGTCCTCATCGGCGATCACATGATCGTCGACAAGCTCGCTTATTCGCCCAACTCCACGTTCGGCAGCTTCCTGCTTCCTTATACGAAGGTCAAGCGCGGGGACATCATCGTTTTCAAGTATCCGGTGAACCCGAAGGAAAATTACGTCAAGCGCGTGGCGGGCGTTCCAGGGGATCGAATTCACCTGGTCAATCGCGATCTCTACCTGAATGGGCACAAAGCGGTCGAGCCCTACGTCGTGCACAAGATCGAGTATCCGAACGAGTATCGCGACAATTTCCCGCTCGCGCCACCCGATGGCCTGGTAATGGAACGGGGCATGGCAATGCTCCAGGCCAACGTCAGGAACGGCGAACTCGTGGTGCCCGAGGGCTACTACTTCGCAATGGGCGACAACCGCGACAACTCGCTCGACTCCCGCTACTGGGGCCTGGTGCCGCGCGACAATATCGTCGGGAAGCCGGCTGTAATCTTCTGGAGCTACGACGCCTCGACCGCGGACCTGACCGATCCGAACTTCATCTCGCTCGATCATCTGCTCGATCTGAGCCTCAACTTTTTTTCCAAAACGCGCTGGAAGCGCACGTTCATGGTGGTTCGCGGCTATCCTTTGAGTTAATGAAGCAAGACCACTTCCACGCGCTCATTCTGGCCGGTGGACGAGGGACCCGATTCTGGCCGCGTAGCCGCACGAAGCGCGCCAAACAGGTGCTCGAGTTCCTGGGAGATTCCACCCTCATCCAGCAGACCGTGGCGCGTCTTGAGAAGCTGGTCCCCCGCGAACGCATCTGGATCCTGACCAACGAGCACTTGCGGGATGAAATTGCGCGCCAGTTGCCCGGGGTGCCGAAGCGGCAAATCCTGGCCGAGCCGGCGCAGCGCAATACGGCGCCGCCCATCGCGCTCGCCGCCAAGATCCTGTGCGACGCCGATCCGGACGCCGTCATGGGCGTCTTCCCGGCCGACCATCACATTGGCAAACCGGCGGCATTCCTCAAAATCGTCCGCGCGGCCTACCGCGCCGCCGCCGCCGGGCGCATGGCGCTCATCGGGATTCAACCGAGATGGGCGGAGACCGGCTACGGCTACGTCGAATTTCCCAAGGGCCGGATGATCGCCGGATCGCTCGAACCCGTGGAGATCGTCCGTTTCCGCGAGAAACCCGATCCGGAGACAGCGCGCGAATTCGTGGACGCGGGCCACTTCGGGTGGAACGCGGGAATGTTCTTCTGGCGCGCCGATGTCTTCCTCGGCGAAATGCGCGAACACCTGCCCGAAACGGCTGCTCTGATTGAGTCGCTGCCGAAGTTCGGCGCGAAGCGCTTCGCGGAGAAGCTGGCAGATGTCTTTCCGCGCTGCGAGAGCATCTCCGTGGACTATGCCATTCTCGAAAAGGCAAAGGGTGTCGTCGGCTTCGCGGCGGGAGATGTCGATTGGAACGACGTCGGGAGTTGGAACGCCGTCCACGAACTCCTGCCGAAGGACGCGAACGGCAATGCCTCGAAAGGCGACGTGCTGTTCGTGAGCGCAGCGGGCAATCTGGTCCATGCGCCCGGCAAGCTGGTGGCTTTACTCGGTGTGGACGATCTGATCGTCATCGAGACGCCCGACGCTTTACTGATTGCGCGCAAGGATCAGGCCCAGCGGGTCGGCGACGTCGTGAAGCTGCTCGAAAAGCAGAAGCGCGACGAACTCCTGTAGGAATCCTCTTTCATTTGCCGCACGCGTTGTGGCGTACGCGCCGTGGCGCACGCTTTAGCGTGCTGCGGCGAGATTCATCTCGACGTCCGGAAGATGGTGGCATGAGTGCCACCACGGCACGCTGAAGCGTGCGCCACAGCGGGGGCTCAGACCCCGACGACGCGGCTGCGGCGTTCGAGCAGGACCGTGTCGCGCCAGCACCCGTAGTGGCACGCGACTCTTTCCCGGGTCCCGATGACACGAAAACCGTAGCGCTGCTGGAGCGCCATGCTGGCGGTGTTCTCGGGGAAGGTCGAGGAGTGCAGCGTCCAGATGCCGGCCCGTTCGGACGCTTCAATCAGAGCAGCCATCAGTTTTGAACCGGCACCCTGGCCGCGGGCGCTCGCGGCGATGTAGAGGCTGGCTTCGGTCACCCCCGCATAAGCTTCCCGATTGGACGTCGGGCTCAGCGCGGCCCAGCCGACGACCTCGCCGCCCGAACGGGCCACCAGGCGGCAGACCTGCAGGTGCCCGGCATTCCAACGTTCCCAATCCGGCGGAGCGGTTTCAAAAGTTGCGTCGCCGGATTCGATGCCTTCCGCGTAGATGGCCCGAACCTGAGGCCAATCCTGCTCCGTCATGGCTTCGATGACGACATCGAGTGAGGGTGCACTGCTCATAACCGAGGCGGGAGAGCGCGCGAGAGCGCCTTACCCTCTTCCAAGATAGAAGAAACGCGCGGCGCAGAGCGCCGCAAGCACATAGACCAGCCAGTGGATCGAGCGCCCCTTCCCGGCCAGCAGTTTCAGGATCGTGGACGAGACGAAGCCGAAGGCCAGCCCGTTGGCGATGGAAAACGTCAGCGGAATCGCCGTCATCGTGAGGAATGCTGGAATCGACTGGAGCGGGTCCGACCATTCGATCTCGCCGGCATGAGCGAGCATGAGCGCGCCCACCAGGATCAGCGCGGGTGCCGTGGCCTGCACCGGAATGACGCCGGCGACGGGCGCGACAAAGAGGGCGACCACGAACAGCAGACCGGTCACAATCGCGGTCACGCCGCTGCGACCTCCGGCGACCACGCCCGCCGCGCTCTCGATGTAGCTGACCACGGTGGACGTGCCGAGCACTGAGCCGGCCGTGGTCGCGAGCGCGTCGGCGGTCAGAATGCCGTTGAGGCGCGGGATCTTGCCGTCGGCGTCGAAAAGTCCGGCGCGTTTGCCGACGGCCACCAGGGTACCGATATTATCGAACAGGTCGACGAACAGGAAGACAAAGACGATCTCCAGCAGCCCGAACTTCATTGCCGCGGAAACATCCAGCTTGAAAAACGTTCCGGAGATCGCCGATACGGAATAGGGCTGCGGCGCCCATCTCACGACGCCCGTGAGCATGCCGGCCAGCGCTGTGCCCGCCACGCCCAGCAGCATCGCGCCCTTTACGCGCCAGATCATCAGCGCGCTGGTCAGGAAGAGTCCGAATAGCGCGAGCAGAGTTGCCGGCGCGCGCAGGTTGCCCAAGCCCACCAGCGTGGCCGGCTCCGAAACGACGATACCTGCGTTGCGGAAACCGATGAAGGCAATGAACAGTCCGATGCCTACGGCGACCGCGGCGTACAATTCACGCGGGATCGCTTCCATGATCATCTGGCGGACGCCAGCGGCCGTCAGGATCAGGAAGAGAATGCCGGAGATGAAAACCGCGCCCAGCGCGGCGGGCCAGGGCACGCCCATACCCTTCACCACGGCGAAGGTGAAATAGGCGTTCAATCCCATGCCCGGCGCCAGCGCCACGGGATAACGGGCGATGCCGCCCATCAGGAAGCAGCCCAGCGCGGAGGCCAGGCACGTCGCCGCCGTGACCGCGGCAAACGGCATGCCGGTCTCGCTCAGGATCGACGGATTGACGAAGATGATGTAGGCCATCGTCACGAACGTGGTGAAGCCGGCGAGGATCTCCGTTCTCCAGTTCGTTCCGAGGCGGGCGAATTCAAAATAATGTTCGAGGGCGGATCGCATGCTAGCTCCGCGGCAAGGCGTTGAGGTAATCCAGGTTGCGCCGGGTATCTGCCTCGACGTTTCCCGAGGGCGAATTCGTTTCGAGATTGGCCCAGCCCCGGAAGCCTGTCTCGTGGATGGCCGCCAGGATGGCGGGGAAGTCCACCTTGCCTTCGCCCAGATACCCCTTGTCCTTGAAGTGAAACTGGCAGATGCGCTCGCGCCCCAGCTTGCGGATCTCTTCGGCGGCGTTCTGACCCAGCATGTTGGTGAGGTTGCCGACGTCGTAATAGATCTTGAAGAAAGGCGAGGCGATGCGGTCGTGGGCGCGCAGGTTTTCGTCAGCCAGCAGCACGTTTTCGAAGCCGATCACAATCTTCGCGCGCGCGGCCTCCTGGACCAGTTCGCGAAACGCATCGATGGCATAATCGGTTTCGGCTCGGGAGTGCAGCGCGCATTTGCCGAAGAAAACCGTCATCAGGATGGGCGCGCCGATCGCCTTGGTGGCCGCGATGCCGCGCGATACGAATTCCGCGGCTTTCGGATCCTGTTTCAAACAATTCACGTGCAGAATGTCGATGTAGGTGGCGTTCAGAGAAACGCGTGTGCGCTTGGCTTCCGCTACCCAGGCGCGCTGCAGGGCCGCGTCTTCCAGGAGTAAGCGGGATTTGTCGCTGTTCTGCCCAAGCGTCACCTGGACGCCCGCGAGACCGAGCGCTTTCGCCTTGGCCGCGGCTTCGGGCTTCGAGGACAAGCGCAGAACGCCGTCCATCACTCCGATGCGCAATGCCGGCGCCCGCTTCGCGCTGGCTCCCAGCGCGACCGCGCCCGTGGAGGCGAGGAACTCTCTGCGAGTGAACATGCTCTCTACGTTATCGCGGGTCTGCCTCGATTGGCTGGAGGGCGGCAGGAATCTCGTGCGGTTGCTACTCGGATACCGCCACTTCCGCATGGTCGTGGCTCCGTTTATGAGCTACGCCCATCAATGCGCGGAGTCCGCATCGATCACCGCGCGGGCACGCAGGAAGACCTGGAGCAGCATCTCCTCCGTCAGCCGGCCGGTCTGCGTGTTCTGACGGCTGGGATGGTAGCTCGAAATCAGCAGCGGCGCGCCGGGAATCTCATACTCCGCCCCATGGCCGAAAACAAATCCGGCGCGAGAGGCGGCCAAGCCGCGCGAGCGCAGAATCGTCAGCCAGTTGTCGAAGGCGATCTTTCCCAGAGCCACGAAGACGCGGGTGTGGCGCAACAACGCGACTTCCCGTTCCAGGAACGGCCGGCAGGTTTCGATCTCTTCGGGCGTGGGTCTATTGGCCGGCGGAGCGCAGCGCACCGCGGCGGAGATCCATGCGTCCTTGAGTTGCAGGCCGTCGTTGCGGCGCCGGCTCTCGGGTTGGTTGGCGAAGCCCGCTTTATGCAGGACGCGATACAGCAGGTCGCCCGAACTGTCGCCGGTGAACACGCGGCCCGTGCGATTGGAACCATGGGCGCCGGGCGCGAGTCCCACGATGAACAGCCGGGCGTACGGATCGCCGAAGCCAGGGACGGGCTTGCCCCAATATTCCAGGTCGCGGTAGGCGCGCCGTCTGACGCGAGCGACCTCTTCGCACCAGGCGCGCAGGCGCGGGCAGAGCGAGCAGGCGACGATATCCCGCTCAAGGATCCGGAGCTTGGGCGTCAGGCTCATTTGCCCCTGGCCAGCACGGCCATGCGCGGTGCGAGTTCTACGTGCTGGGGAGGCGCCTTCAATCTGAGCGTAACGATCGCCGGCTCGGAACTCGTGTGGACCCACCGCACGATCGGTTTTCCTCCACCGGCAGGCCGGATCTCGACGGGCACTTCGGTGACGAAGTTTTCGGGGACGCCGCTCTGCGAGACGGTGATGGTCAATGTCACCGCGGGCGCTTTGCCCTTGACGGACGTGGACATTTCCAGCGTAGGGATGCCGGTGTCGTACACCCATGTGTCAAAGAAATTCTCGAGCTTGGGGTCGGGGTCGCCGAGCGGCAGGAACATGGCCGCGTGCGCCCGGAACTCTTCCGTGCTGATCGTGCGGTACTCGTAGCGTTTGCGCAGCGTGGCCAGCATACGGAGGAACGCGTCGTCGCCCATGCGGCGGCGCAACATGTGAATGATCCACGTGCCTTTGCCGTAGATGATTACGGGCCAGGGGTCGATCTGGGCGTCCTCCCGGAGCCGGTATCCCCAGGTGATGGGACCGGAGGATTCGACGGTGGTTGGCTTCCCTGGCGCCAGCAGGCTTCTGCGATAGTCGTCGAGCACCTGTTCGAGGGTCTTCGTCCCGCGCTTCTGTTCCAGCACGAGCATGGCCGTGTAGTTGGCCAGCGACTCCGAGATCCAATCGTCGTGATATGTGGCCGGGATCACGAGGTTGCCCCACCACTGGTGCGCCGTCTCATGGGCGTGGATGATCGAGTTGTAGAACGTTTCGGCCGAAATGTCCTTGCGCAACAGCGCGCGGCGCTGCGCGTCATCCAGGTAGGTCACGGTAGAAAGGTAGAGCAACCCCGGGAAGCCCTGGCCAAACGTGCCCGGGATCGGAGACACGGCGATGCGTTTCAGCGGCGGCGGGCCAAAGCGCGCGCCCATCCACTCGAACTCCTCCGCAATCTCCGCGCCGACGGCCGCCATGCGCGCCGGCACGTTGACGGGCGCCGCCGCCGGACTGAGTTGTACCATGCTGTCGCCCCTGTGCGCCCCCGGCGGCTGAGGACGAAGCGAAGGCGGAGCCAGCAGCAACTGTTGGTCGCGCGAGGAAGCCGCGGTGTCGTCCTTGGAGTTTGAGTACATGTCCACCTGGTAGTCGCCCCGCTTCACGTTGACGTGCTCGTAGCTGCCAATGTTGAAGCCGGCGATGCGGATGGGCTGTGTGCTGCGGCGATGAACCGTTCGCACATCGCCCTCCACCTTCTCTTCCACGGGTTCTCCCGGCGCGGCGAGCATGTATTGCTTGGGCAGGTGGAAGATCAGATCGTAGGTGGAAAAGGCCTGCCCCCGTGTGGGATACCAGTTCACGCGATCCTCCACGAAGAAAACGCCCTCGCTTGTCTTGCGGATGAGATAGCCCTCGTTGTGGATCTCAATCTCACGGGTTTGCCCCGCTTCCACGGGCGCGGGCAAGCCGATCAGAAATGATTCGTTCAGGGAAGAAGGTCCGCCACCTCCGGCAAAGGCCTCGCGCCGGGCGTCCCGGCGGAAGATTTCGACCTTCTGCCCGTCAACCCTCGCTTCGGTAACTGTCATGCGCGGAGAGATTTCCAGGTCGAGAGCGCCCTCCAGCCGGTGCTGCGCCCGCAACGTCGCGCGCGCGACCACCTGCAGCCGCAGGTCGGGCAGGATCGTGGCCTCAATGCGGTAGTTCGTCAGCGCGGCGTTCGTCGGCACGGGCGCGTTGGCGCTCAGGCTCGCCCTGGTACGAAAGCTCGCCCAGACATCGAAGGACGACTCCTTGGGCAAAACGGAGACTTTGCCGACCAACACCTGTTCGTAAGCCACCGGGTCGTATGCGACGTCAAAAAAACCCAGTTGCTTCCCGGCAATCGCCGCGAAGAATAGTCCTTCACCCTGCCGGCTGGCGCCTGTAAGCAGATCGTGAGCGATCCGCACCTCCATGCCGCAGGCAAGGCGCTGGATCGTCTCGTTCAGATCCGAAGCAAACAGCAGCCCGCGTTCCACACTTGGCTTGCCACCGCTCTCCCGGACCGTGCCGAGTAAATCGTCGCCCCCGCCGGTGAACAGGAATACGGCCATTCCAAAATGCTCGTCCATATTCGGAGCGCCGGTGGCCTGGGCCAGACTCGAACGCTCACTGCGGTTCGAGGGGCGGATCATGACCTCGGCATCGTCCGTCGAGTCGGTGGCCCGGTACACCGCGGCGACCCGGCGGCCCGCGACGGGGCGGGAGAAGATCAGCCAGCCGTCAGAGAAGAAGAAGCGCGCATCGGGGCGTTCGAAAGAAAGATCGCGCACGCGGTAACAGGCGTCCGGATCCAACTCCAGGCGATGGAGTTCCGCGCCGATCGCGGCGGCTGGGGGAAGAGCAGCATCTTGAGATCGCGCCACGTTCGGAGTGAGCGTGAACAGCAGCGCGGCAAGTACGGCGCATGATCTGAGCACGAACCCAGTTTACCTGGGTGGCAGCGTCAAGGCAGGGATGCGCCTCGCCCGTCGCGCGCGTGATAGGCGTTCGAAACGCACATGGCAGACTGATATTCCGTTCTGCGCCTCGAAACTTATGATTATAAGTGGCTTAACTTACAGAGACGGCACATCGGATTCGCTTGCCATGAACCCCAGCCTGAGCGCATCCGCCAGGATTGCGTCTGGTGGTTCAGCCGATGAAGATCTCTTCGTCCTGGGTGGCTTGCTCCACGCTGGGGCGCCGCTTGCCAAAGAAAGAGCGAACCGCGGTTCGCACGCCGGAGACGAAACCGGTCACTTCGCGAACGGGCTTGATGACTCCGCCATGCACAACGGAAACGATTTCCTGGATATTGGACAGCGATTCGTCAAGCACGAGTTCGACGCGCTGAACCTGAGCCTGTAGACGGTTGGTGATCTCCGTCCGGGCCTCTGAGAAACTGGCCACTTCGGCGCGCACGTCATCGAGAACCGATTGCGTCTTTTCACCGGTCTCATGGAACTGCTTGAGCGCTTCGTCGAGCGCTTCGCGCGAATTGACGAGGAACTCGGCCACCTGTGGCAAAAGCGGGCTGACCTGAGATTGCAGCTTACGCACGGCGAGGAAGGTCCCCACCGAGGCGAATGCCGTCAGTAACAGCGCGACGCTGGAGATCAGCACCGCAATGGCCATCAGTATGAAAGTCGTTTCGGACGACGCCAATGCCGGCCGCCTTTCAGACGCCTTCGATCGTATCGTCGCCGGCGACAACGGGCGCCGGTGCCTGGGCTGTGGTCGCCTCGCGATAAGCCTGCTTGCCAGCTTCCACCGCGGCCGACAGATTGTCCTTCTGCTGCAGGATTGCGCTCTTGCCGCGATCGACAATCTCCGTGGCGTTGTCTTTCAGCTCCACGCTCTTGCGCTTGAGAAATTCTTTGCCGTCGTCCGCCTTCGTGAGCAGGAATTCCCGGGTTTCGGGACCCGCTTTAGGGGCGAACAAAATGCCCAGCGCCGCTCCGATGCCGAGGCCAAGCAGAAAATAGGGGATCCGCTTATCGTCTTCCATTCGATAGGACTCCTTGCAGCTACCAGTGTACTCCACGACAATATGGAGGTCTGTAACTATGACACAGCGTTTACAGGCCAAACTGAAGCTGGAAGCACTGCGCGGCTACGCTCTTCGCGCGCTGTCGCAACGCGGTCTATCCGTGTCGGAACTGCGCCGGAAACTGCTGTTGAGAGCCGAGACTCCCGCGGATGTGGATGCCGTCGTGGACTCTCTCCACTCCTACGGCTATCTGGACGATCGGCGTCTTTCGGAGGGCTTCGCCGGCTCGCGCGCGCAAAGCGGGGTGGTCGGAGAGCAACGGGTCCTGCGCGACCTGCTGAAGAAGCGGATCGCCCCTGGCGTCGCGCGGGAGGCCGTCGCCCGGGCCTTCGAGAACGTGGACGAACTCGCGCTGATCCGGGAGTTCCTGGAACGTAAGATGCGCGGCAAGAACCTGGGCGAGTATCTGAAGGAGCCGAAAAACCTCGCCAGCTTGTATCGCAGGTTGCGCACGGCAGGGTTCTCGTCCGGATCGAGCATCCGGGTTCTGAAGAGCTATAGCGCCCAGGCGGATGCTCTGGAGTCGATCGAATCCGCCGAGGGAGAGGGTTGAGCGGCGATTCTTGGTGGGGCGGTCCCCCAGGACCGCGGCGGACGCCCTCGTCCGCCTCTTTTCAACTTACAATTAGTCCCGGAAGCCGGACCTA
>Ga0315272_10001278_pt1 | contig 12556 bp, 6 predicted proteins | sample C3_middle_MG_FD_203918 | JGI IMG/M metagenome (GOLD analysis project Ga0315272, IMG submission 203918) | Sediment microbial communities from Yellowstone Lake, YNP, Wyoming, USA - C3_middle | ecosystem: Environmental > Aquatic > Freshwater > Lake > Sediment | place: USA: Wyoming | collected...
GTCTGGGCCTCCGTCACTGTGGTGGCAAAACAATCCCAACTATTCCAGCCCATGGGAGGCTTTGGCGCCCATGCGTGATAAGGAAGGGATTCCGCCGCATTCGCCGCCAGAAGGCAGGCGAATAATCCGGCGAGCATCAGTTTTAGACCCTGTGAAGTCCGGGATTTCATATCGTTAAACAGGTTGAGTTTTCCGTTTCAGTATTTGGATGGTTGAGGTTTTTTGCGAGTCTGATGGCGCGCGGATACAGGTCTGTTTTGATTGCTTTCTTAACGCGCATCAAGGCAGACCACCGTTCCCACCGCGTTACGGAGCATTAGTTTCCCATTGGAAAGGACTGGAACGGTCCAGCACCGCCCGTCGAGAACCTGTGCCTTGGCCACGGGCTTGAACGACTCCGGGGTGGCCTCGGCGATCAGCAATGTCCCGTCCTCCTGCATCACGATGAGTTTTTGATCCGCAATAATCAGAGAACCCTGCCGGGTCTCTTCCGCCGCCCATTTTACGGCGCCAGTTTCCCAGTCCAGGCAGACCAATTGATTCTTATCGAATCCATAAACATGATTCTTCCAGAGCACCGGCGTTGCGAGTTCGGTGCGCAGGCTTTTTACATTCCAGAGCGGAACCAGTGAGTTTGTCGTGACATTGAACAGCGCAGCACCCACTCCATGCCCCGTGGCAACCAGCATTTTCCCTCCTGAGACAAGGACATCCGGCGCATTTTGATCCCATGTGGTCCGCCACAAGGTCCGCGATAACACCTTGCCATCGCTCATTCTCGCGACCACGATTTCATGCCCGCTCAGTTTTGCAAATAAACGTTCAGCCCCAAAATCGAAGGGCACCGGCGACGAGTAGCCCGCGCGGCCAAGGCCATTATCCCAGAGAACCTCGCCGGTCATTTTATTGAGCGCCACCCCCGCAGTTCCGACGGACAGGATCAGTTTATTACCTTCAATCAATGGTGAACCCGCAAACCCCCACCATACTTTATAGTCCTCCTTGGTGGTCGGAGGCGCATCGAATTTTTTGGACCAGATCACTTTTCCAGTCGCGGCATCCAGACAAAAACAATATCCAGCCTTGCTCAACGTATAAACCCGGCCGTCCTCCACAGCGGGAGTCGAACTGGGACCGCCCTCGTAAGCCAGCGGGTTCAGCGGGCATGGATAGGTATGTTTCCAAATCTCTTTCCCCGTCTCTGTGTCGAAACAATAGACCGTATCCACGTCCTCCCGATTGCCCATGGTAAAGGCCCGGGGCTGCGCCACGGCAAATGAGGACATCCCCTTCCCCACCGTCGTTTGCCACAATTTCTTGGGTCCCTCTGACGGCCACTTCCAATTCAGCTTGGTTTCGTGTGAAACACCGTCATGGGTGGGTCCCCTCCAATTTGGCCAGTCGAATGCGTTGCTCCCAGCCGCGGCTTGTCCCGCCTTGGCCTGTGTTTGTGGTGTGGATTCCTGGGCCAGCACCGTGGCCGACAGGACCGCAACAGCAAGAAAAGCAATAATGCGCTGTGGGTTGATAAAAACTGATTTTTTCATGATTCGATCAAACCGGAATTCCTTATAGCGACTCAATCGCCCGGGCAATCTGGTCGCGGCGCATTTCAATCGGCCCGCCATCCGGCGCGAACTCGGTCATGCTCTTCGTGATGTTTTCCGGAACTTCGAGCAGCTTTTCATATTCCTGCACCTTCTCAGCACTCAAGGTCGCACGGCGCTGATTCAATTTGGACCGCAGGATCGTCAGATACTCGTAGTCTTCAATGCCATCGCGCAGTTGTTCCCAACGAATCGAATCGACCGGCCCCTCCATCACGGGGTTGGCAGGATTGCCGGAAGCCGCCGCCAATGGAGGATAAATAAACCGTCCATCCCCATTTCCCCACGGAGATTTCTTCCCGGCAGGAGTTCCGTATCCCGTCATCCAGCTCATCGGGTCCACCAGGGGATTCTGCAATTTTCCAGCCTCGGAATAGGCCGTGTCGCTGTTCCAATAATTGCATTGCCAAACCAGAATTCCGTTGATGTTGCGCTGGAAGGTCTGCCAGAGCCAGATGCGCATTTCAGGCGCGGGATGGTCCAGGAAGATCCCGGCATACGGCGCCTTCGGACCCGTGCACACATACCACCAGAACCGCTCCCCGAGCTTGCGGCGCGCCTCTGCGCTCTTGTGATCATATTGGTCGGAGATCGGACACCAGAGATTCGGACCGCCGATCAATCCCGGCTCCACCAGTTTGGTGATCATCCGCGTGATGTCCGGGCAATACTGTTTGAGCTTGTTGAATCCGTTTTGCAGGTAAGGATATTGATCCTCGCTCGGTTCATCGAACCAGTAGATGAACGCCTTATCCAGCCATCCCTTGGCGCGCAGATGGTCCTGCACCTCGCGGCAGTAGGAGCTTAGCAGCAACGGATATTCCGGCGCATCCTCGCCAAAACCCAAAAGGCTTGGTTGCGATAATTCGTGAAATGTGCCCCCGCCCATTCCGACCATCGGCACGGAAAACGAATTGAAGTGGTATTGGTCAAAGGCCCGTGTCATCGCCTTGTCCCAGGCCCCAAAATCAAGGGTCGGATGCAACTGTTCCGCCGCTGCGACCAATTCCGTTCTCTGCTTTGGCTCAAAATCTCCGCCCTGAATCAGTTCCTCTCCGGTTTCCAAATTTTGAATCGAAATATCGTCAAACCACACCAACCCCAGGTTCTCCCCCGCCTCCGTCCAAACCGTGCCCATCAGATGCAAAACCACGTATTTGGCCCCTTCGGGAAACTCGGTCAGCTTGAAGTCCGCGCTTTGCCATTGCCCGTTGCCCGCCATCACAATGTCCCGGTTGTGTCCGGACATCCACTTTTGATCGGCATCGTAATGGTTCAGGGAAACCGTGAACCGGTGTCCCGGAATGGCCGTCCGATACCATCCCCTCAGGTGCAATCCTTTCGCGGGTATGGGAATCAATGGGACATAGCCCACCTCCACGACTTTGTCAGCCTTATCGTCATAAACCAGCAAGGCACTCTTGCCGGAGTGGCATTCGTTCTGGACCAGCCGCAGATTGCTCCACTGATCCCATTGGCTCTTGGGCGGCTGAACCTTTGGCCAGTTCACGGAAAAGGAATCCAGCGGCGCGGGATCGTAGGGAGAAATGTGGTGCGCGGACAGGTTGGCCCAATACTTCTCCAACACCTGGCGTTTGGCTTCCTCGGTCTCCAGATGCTGATAACGAAAGACCTCACCCGGTGAAAAACCAAATGCGGTTTGGCAGGTCATCTGATCGGGCAGCGCGAATTTATAAACGGTCAGTTCAAGTGGCACGTCCGCCTCCCAGCCGTCCGCCCGCATCCGCAATGTGCCTTTGTGAATTCCCGGCGCGATCCCCGCCACGACATGCACCCGCACCCAAAAAGCTTGATTGGTCCCCGCCGGCAAATCAACGGCATCGCGCATGGGAACCAGCGGGTCCGGCCACAATCCAGCCTTTGTGCTCCCATCTGTGGGGTTTGTAACATTGAGATAAGTCGCTTCGAGAATCTCCACCTCATTGGAGGAAATCATTTGCTGACCCGGTCCCACAAACGCCCCGGCCTGAATGGTCAGATGATGCAGCGCCTTTACGGGACGAATCACCACCTGCACCGATTCGTATTCATTACGCGCGCAACGCATCTGCACCGCGACAGTCTGTTGCTCCGCCGGCTTGGTGTCCGGTCGCACTTTCCCGGCACTCGAAAGAGTCCACCACACCACCACATTGCTCCCCCCCTGCGGCAGCCGTCCGCCCAACTGAATGTCTTCCGCCGCAAACCCTGCCAGACAACCCAGAAACATGAAAACACCCAATCCACAAATAATGCGACGTCCCATATGTCTAATAGAGTGTTTTGATTTATTCTGCGTTTATCTGCGTCATCTGCGGATTCAAATTTCCCCTTCCCCGCCCCTTCCCAACCCTATCCAGGAGCCTGTTGAGACATCTCCCGTCTCAACAGGCTTCCACATAACCAATCTTATTCAGGCAGTAACTCCGCATCCGTGATCTTGAACGACCACGCATGCTGGCACGGCACGGTGTCCACAGTCAGCGCCGGGACCGTGATCGTGATGCTTTTGTCGTTGGCGGCGACCTTCAGTTTCCCCGGAACACCGAGCATGGACACCTCGGTCTGATCCGATGTCTTGATGTTGCGGATCACCAATTTGCCTTCAGGCCAGTAAGGCACGGTGGCGTAGAGGGTCTTTCCTTTGCGCGTGAAAAACATCTGTTTGACCGCCTGGCCATCCTTGGCCTTCGGGCCAATCTGTTTCATCATGTTGTATTCCACGCGGAACTCGCCGAATTCCTGGCCCGGACGTTTGCCTTCCGACCATTGGCAATCCCGACCGGCATAACGCGTGCCGTAGATGGCCTCGCCGTTCACCTTGAGCCAGTCGCCGATCTGCAGCAACCGCTCCTCCATGACCGGCGGAATCGTGCCATCCGCGCACGGTCCGATATCGAGCAGCAAATTCCCACCGCGGCTGACCAGGTCCACCAGTGTCAAAACAAACTCGCGGGGGGATTTGTAATCATCGATGCGTTCGGCGCGATTGTAGCCATAGGAATAAGCCATGCCGCGGCTTTCCTCCCAGGGATGCGAGGCGTCCTTCATGCCCGCGCCATATTCCGTGGTGTAGTAGGTGCCGTGCTTGTGGCGGGTATCCTTGCCCCAACGATCATCGATCACCACTTTGTCTTTGCAGGGCGACTCGTTGAAGAGCCAGGCCAGCAATTCCGGGCTTTTCCACTCCGCCGAAGTGATGTCCCATTCGCCGTCGCTGAAAATAATATCCGGCGAATAGCGCGTCACCACGTCCTTGAACTGCGGATGCATGTGTTGCGTCACATACGCGGCCTTGTTCGTCAGCCACATCGGGTTGAACCACTCGTAGAGCGAGTAATAGAAGCCCATGTGCATGCCCGGTTTCTTGCGCACTTCAGCGGTCAATTCTCCCAGCAGATCCCGCTTGGGTCCGGCATCGACGCTATTCCACTTGCGATCCCACGCCAGGTTCGCGTTGGTGCTCGGCCACATGCAAAATCCATCATGGTGCTTCGAGGTGGGCACAATATATTTGGCGCCGGAACGCTCGAACAGATCGGCCCATTGGCGCGGGTTATACAACTCAGCCTTGAACATCGGCGCGAAATCCTTGTATTCAAAATTCTCCCCATACACCCGTTTATGAAACTGCCACCACGGGTTGCCCGCTTTTTTGTCCGCCATGCGATTCCAATACCATTCGGAATATTCCTTGGGTTCGCCGTAAGACGGCACGGAATACACGCCCCAATGAATGAAGATGCCGAACTTGGCATCCAGATACCACTCGGGCGTGGGCCGCTTGTCGAGCGATTCCCAGGTTGGTTCATATTTGGTTTGCGCGCAAACAGCCGGCGCCAGAAAAACGGTTCCAGCCGCCAGGACTGCAAGCGCGCCGATACGATGGATGAGTTTTCTCATGGGCTTAATCTCTTGGTTGTTTCTTGGTTAACTTTCAAATCATAGTGGATTTCCCGGCCATTATCAATCCACCATGATGATGTCATGGATTTCCAGTTTGGGCACCGTCACACGAATTTCCCCGGAACCATACTCGAACGGCAACTCCTGATTCTCTGGCTGCATGGTCACATGCGACGGCTTATTCGGATGGCGGATCACGATTTGCAGCGGCCCCACGGGCGGAATGGAATCATGGATCGGCGCCTTAAGGTCCGCGTGCGGCCCGGCGGTGTTCACCAGATTCACAGCCAGCCGACCCTTGACGCGATTGACCGACACGTCCACATCCGCAGAACCCTGCACTTGCACCATCGGCTTCGGAAACAACTCCCGCGCCAGCTCGTTCAAAAATCCCCGGGACGTCCCGGAACGATTCTCGATATAGCCCTGGCTGAAGTTAAAATAGGCGGCCGCGATTTGTCCCTGGCCGAGTTTGGCGATGGAGGCCGCCGCTTGAAACGGCGAATTCAAATCGTTCGTGGCATGCATGCGCCCGAACGCCTGCGCCTTCTCCGCGAGTTTCACAGTTTGCACCGGATTTCTCGTTTGAACGAGCGCGCCCGCTTGCTCCAGATAACCCGGCGCTGAGGGACCTTCCAGTGTCACTCCCAATTCCTGTGAAAACATCCTGGCTGTTCCACCACCCACCACCAGCAGTTTGCCGCCCTGGCGCACATATCCCACCAACTCATCCTTGAAGGCTGGGGCCAGCGAGTCGCATTCCGCAACGACGATCAATGGATATTCCGCCATGCGACCCGTGATGTTGTGTTCGCTGACGATCTCGACCGATTGCTGCCCTTCCAGCAACGCCTGAAGCGTTCCGCGCAACCTTGTCAAATCCCGTGAAAACAATCCGTTCATTTCCCGGTAATGCGACGCCGTCGAGTAGAGCAGCGCCACTTGCGGCACAGGCACCGCCCCCTGGCAAAACGCCTGCCGCGCCCGGCAGAATTTTGCCACCTCCGCCATCACCGGTATTTGTTCCAGGCGCACGGAACCATCCCGCCGCTGGGTGAAATAGGCCTGAAATCCTCCGCCCAGCGACAACACCGCCGCGGCTTCGCGTTCCAACTGCACCGCTGTTTTCTGATTCGATCCGTTGAATTTCTCGCCCGCGATTGTGAAACTCCACGCCATCAAATCCCACGGCTTGCCCTGGCGGGCCATATACCGCGCGGAAAACCGAGCCGAATTCACACTGTCCTGGGGCGAATAATCCCCGGAAATCCAGTCCACAGGCGCGGAAACTCCCTCCGGCATGTGGTCGGTGAACGCCCAATTACTGCACAACTGCATGGCCGGGTTGGTCTTTTTGACTTCGGTCACATAGTGCCGCAGATGCTTGCGGAACGCCTCGCGGTTGAATTCCAAAAACTCGAACCAATGCGCGTCGCCGGGTTTGCGGGGAACCTCGCTGATTCCCGTGGCCTCACGAAACGCCTTGAGCGCTGCCGGGCTGTAATCCGGTGCCGAGGCCCAGCATTCCCCGTCCACCCACGCCCCATCCACACCGTAGTCCCCGGCCAGTTCCCGCAATTGCGGAATGAGCAGTTGATCGTCATACGCCCCAAAGAACGAGGTCGCATTGCCGTTGGTCGAACCGTCCGCGTTGATCACCGCCCATTCGGGGTGCTTCCGAATCGCCTCGGAATCCCACACGCCCGAGTAATGCATGTAGAGCGACACTCCCCGTTCGGCCGTGACTTCCCGCCAGGTTCGCAGGGGATCGCCCACATATCCCGGCGCCTGATTTCCCGCGCGTGTGGGATAACTGGTCAACCCCCGATGCCCTTTGCAGTCGATCTGGAGGTAATCCGGATGTACCTGGTCGATGATGCTCTCCACCATCTCCCGCGTGGTATTCTTCCCAATCTCCGTGCAATCATCCCCGGCGTGAAAATCGAAATGAATCCCGAGAAAGCTATCGGCGCGTTTCAATCTGGCTGGAGTTGTTGCTGGTTTTGATCCCGCACCCCGCACCGCTTCCCGGATGGCCTCCACTTGCGCCACCTGCTCCTTCGCCAGTGCGCCAATCACCCCCGCCTCTGGACTGTAATTCGGTCCCATGTCCAGGGTAACCACCCCTCCTTTGTCCGTCACCGCCCGCACCCACTTCGCCCATTGTTCTCCGGTGAATCGGGTGTTCCTTTGACCCCAGTTTGCGCCCATGTAGGTCAGCGCATGCCACTGGGAACCGCCCAGCCAGCGTCCCGTGGGAATCACCCCCAGGGGTTCGTTCAGTTCGCCAGCGGTGTAATCCTCCGCCTCCGTGTAATGGATCACCTTGACGCCGGGATTGAACGTCACGATCGCGTTGGGATTGCCGTGCTTGACCGCAGCCGCGTAGCGCGTCGCAATGGTCTCGTTGAATTTCACCCACTCATAGCCCCCATCGAACCACCAGCCCGACACCTTGTCCCCATACCGGTCCGCCCATTCCTGGATGACCTCGCTCCACTTGTCAGCAAAAGCCGCATCGATGGGCTGATCCTGAGCGCCCTGTGCCAAAGCGAAGGCCTTCTGCGCGCGCGCATCGCCATTGGGGGTCTGGCACGGCAGATAGAGCATCAGGCGAATCCCCTTTGCATGGAGCGCGGCATAAAGTTCGAGCGGCAGATCGCGCTTCGAGCACCGTTCGCCCGCCGCGTATCCCGTGCGGCGGTCATACGCGGCGTTGGGTGAATTGAAATAGCCTGAGTTCTGCCCCAGGGTCAGGACGAAATATTTCGTCCCCATCGTCTCCAATTGCCCGGCCAGCGCCTGAACATCGAATTTCCCCGTCTTTTCCAAATCAGCGGCGCTCCCCGGCAGAAAGTGCATGAACACCCCGTATTTGGCCTCTTTGAACCAGTCTGTATTGGGATTGTTGGCCGTGGCCCGGCCACTTAACGAACTCCAGAAAACGAGAATGCAAACAAGCCATGCAATGGCACGACGATGGATACCGGGATTGATTTTCATACCGCCATTGTTCGAGCTTCATCCAACAAGGTAAAGAGGAAAAACACAATTTTGTGGACTGCCATCACAGACAAAACAGCGCACAAATATCGTATCATTTTATCCCATTGGACGAGCCGCCGCTCCTGCGCGATGTTTGTTAAATATTTTTTAAGGGTTTAATATGCAAACAAATGATCGTCCGCACCTTTTTTCGCCGCTCACCATCCGGGGTGTCACCCTGCGCAACCGCATTGGCGTTTCCCCCATGTGCCAATACACCTGCGAAAACGGCCTCCTCAATGACTGGCATCTCGTCCATCTGGGCGCGCGTGCCGTGGGCGGCGCGGGCCTGGTCATCGTGGAAGCCACCGGCGTGGAACCCCGTGGACGCATCTCACCCGGCGATTCCGGCCTTTGGTCAGATGCTCAAATTGAGCCGCTGGCCCGCATCAATCGCTTCATGAAACAACACGGGGCCGTGCCGGGAATTCAACTCGCCCATGCCGGACGCAAGGGCAGTTCCGCGCGGCCCTGGGACGATAACGGCCGGTCCCTCGCGGATGCCGAAGGCGGATGGGAGACCATCGCGCCCAGTGCCCTGCCATTCGGCGACAACCTGACACGCGCCCCCCGCGAGATGACCCTTACCGATATACATACCGTTCAGGAGTCCTTTCGAGGTGCCACCTTGCGCGCCGTCCATGCCGGTTGTGAATGGCTCGAACTCCACGCCGCCCATGGCTACCTCCTGCACAGCTTCTATTCCCCGCTTAGCAATAAGCGCCAGGACAACTATGGCGGCAGCTTCGAAAACAGAATCCGCATGACCCTGGAAACAGCCCGCCTCATGCGCCAGGTCTGGCCCGACAAATTTCCCTTTACCATCCGCCTCTCCTGCACGGATTGGGTCGAGGGCGGCTGGACCATTGAGGAATCCATTGAACTTTCAAAGCTCCTCAAAAACGAGGGCGTCGATCTGATCGATTGCAGTTCCGCCTTTGTCACTCCCGATTATAAGGCGATTCCCTTCGGTGCCTGCTTCCAGGTTCCTTTCGCGGAAGCCATCCGAAAACAGGCCAATATTCGCACCGCCGCCGTGGGCTTCATCACCGACGCCATGCAGGCGGACGGGATCATTCGCAACGGCCAGGCCGACATCGTGCTCCTCGCCCGTGAAATGTTGCGCCATCCCTATTGGCCCATCGAAGCCGCCGCCATTGTGCATAACAAGGCCGCCATCCAGTTGCCCATGCAATACAGGCGGGCCGCGGACTGACCGTGCCCGGAGCAACCGGTTCCGTCATTTATCGTCCAGATGTTTTGGAAGCAGTCGCGTGATGACCACAAGCAGTCCGATCACCACAAGGCCCAGCACGCCCCAAAACACCCAACCCGATGCGCCCCCCAACCGCTCGATACTGCGATGTCCCCGCAACTGTTCGGCGGGTCCCGGAGTCGCCTTGATTTTCACCTCCGCCAGCATCTGACGCGCGGCCAGATCAATGTCATATTGCGGACGCCGTGCCTTTGAATTGCCGTAATACAAATAAACATTCCCCTCGCCCGTCGCCTTGAATATCAGCCGCACCACGGGATACTCCATTTCAAAACTGCCCATTTCCAGAGGCGGATTGTCCCCATTCTCCATCTCCAGATCAACGGTGTCCGAGGAGAGAGGTCCCTGAATATCCATCGACATCGGCGTCTTGGTTTGATTCAGCGCGCGAACCCAGGACGCAGCGCCGCGTTGGGCCGTGTACAGATTCCCGCGTTCGTCCGGCACCTGTTCCAAAAGCACCGCATCGCGTTTGAAAAACGGAGCCTCGGTCTGACCTTGAAGTCGCGTAACAGCCAAAGACTGCTGCGGCAATTTCAACCGCCAGCGGCTGATGGACGGCCTTTTGGGATCGACTACTTTTTCCGCAATGGGCGAAAACCGGCGCGACAAAACCGGGCGCTCTATCAGGTAGGAAACCTGTCGGCCATCGAGGATCAACCGCAAATCGCTAAAGTCCTTGACAGCCTCTGACAATGTCTCCAAATCCAGTTCAAGCTGCTGCACCCCACTCTGCCCGATCACCACCCTTTTGCGGAAATTCCACTCGCTGGTGTCCAGGATCGCTCCCGATTCCGCAACCTCGGGCAACGGAGCCTTCTGCCTGAAAGTGGCGTTGGTGCCAGGCTCTCCGGCACTTGAAGGCACCCAGCGTCCGGAAACATCGTGCGGCATGATTGCCAGATCGTATTGCGGCGCCGCACAATCTGTATTTCCGCTCAACAAATGATAGACTCCCGGTCCCGACGCCAGGAATGTCAGGAGCACCGGACGCCGCGCCGCCCGCACCGCCGTAATCGCCAGCGGTGGAGAATCTCCGTTCTCAATCGTCATGACCAATTCCTTCACAGGCACCACCGCATCCTGCGCGAAGGTCAGGTCCGACACCATGGGTCGCCCTTCCAAGGCCATCCGGTAAACAGTGCCTTCCGCAAGCATGGTTTCGCGAATTTCGTTTTCCTCCACGCTTGGGCGAAAGAGTGACACGCGCCGCGTAAAGAGCGGTTCTGGCGTTTCAATGGTGATGCCCGCCAGCACGACCGGAGCGCCAGCCACACGCAGCGTCAGCCGCGTTCGTCCCGGGCCATCCTCGCGCTCGGTCACCCGCAATGCCATCGGTTGTGTGGGCGCCGGTTCAGGACCCGCCGCTTGAATCCGCGCGCCCGTGATGGGTATGGGCGGCGAACGCTTGTCGTCCAGTGTCACACGCAGCCAGGCCCACTTCGCGGCGGTGACCGGCAAGTGCAGTTTACTCGCGCCAGGGGACTGTCGGAAAATGGGTTCCCCATCCGCAAGTGTCAGCCAGTTCTTCCCGTCCTGCGATCCCTCGAGCAACGTTGATTTTATAAATGCCCGCGCGGGCGATTCCAAAATCACTCCATCCAATGCCTGCGCGAGTCCGGTTTCCACCACCACCACGGTGGCCTCGGGCCGCAGTGTGACACGCATATTGCGCGCGGCTTGCACCACCGCCGGAACCTGCACCGGACGCTCGATCAGGAACGGGGTCTCCGCCCCTTGGGCATCGTACAGCCGCAGATCTTCGAGGCCCGGCCGCGCATGGTCGAGCGTCTCCAGCGGCACATCGATCTTAATCAAGCCGTTCGTGCCAATGGCAACGGTCTGATCGTATTTCCAGGCCTCCGGCAATGGCGCGCCAAAAACGACGATCCCCGCGCCCACGATCAATGCCGCAACAACCCATTTGTTTTTCATGGTAACTTCTCCGGCTGCTTCTCACCGGCCGTCGGCGAAAGATAACGTTGGTATAAAAAGGATACGACGATCAGCACCAGCGCAAGCCCGATGAAGGATCCGATCCGGTATAATCCGCCCAGGCTCCACAGGTCGTGCAGAAACAATTTTAACATCGTGAATGTCAGCAAACCAATCCCCGCATAGCGTGCCGGGCGCGTCTGTCGGCTGATGCCCACCACCAGCAGTATCAGGGAAAACACCGCCCATCCCAGCGAATAGGCCATGTCCCGCGCAAAATTGCCGGAGAAATCAAACCGGGTCGTGGTTCCCACGCTGAAATAATCCGCGATCTCAATGTTCAAGAGCCAAAACGCCAGCAGGGTGCCCATCCCCCGCAAAAGCGGCGGCATCTTTATTCCCTTCAAGTGATCTCGCGGCGGCGCAAGCAAAACTGCCCCCACGAATAGACAAAGGCTCGTCACGCCATACGCGTAGAGATACCAATTAAAAATCGGCGTGCCCGAGCGCAAATGATACTCCAGCACCCTTGGATTGACCGCCAGCCGTATGAACGCCACCGCCAGCAATCCCACGCCCGCCCATTTCAAGCCTTCATGCGATATCCGGTGCAGCAACCACAACAGCGCCATGCCCTCGACCGCCCAGCCCAGCGTGATCCATTCCCGATCGAATTGAATCGGAAAAATCAGCGTGATGAAAAACAGCGCCACACCCCCAAACAGCGCCAGCACTGATTTCTGATGTTGATCCCCTCCCGCCCCCACGCCAGCCGCCCGCGCCAGCG
>Ga0315272_10001281_pt1 | contig 12542 bp, 10 predicted proteins | sample C3_middle_MG_FD_203918 | JGI IMG/M metagenome (GOLD analysis project Ga0315272, IMG submission 203918) | Sediment microbial communities from Yellowstone Lake, YNP, Wyoming, USA - C3_middle | ecosystem: Environmental > Aquatic > Freshwater > Lake > Sediment | place: USA: Wyoming | collected...
ACTGCTGAGCTTGAAAGGATAAGCCCAAGCATTGCTGCTAAACTCACTACCTTCTTCATAACCCACCTCCTCATTAAATTTTTTTTAAAATTTTATTTGGGGCTTATCTTTTGTCAAGCCCCAATAGATATCAATCAAAAGCCATGCCAATTTAAAAGACCCTATACTCTTTGTAAACCTGTGAGCCTCTGACAAAATTGCAATTTTTTAAAACGCCTTTACTTACAATTTTGTTAGGGATCCTATATCTTTTAAATATTCTGAAAGCCGCTCTTTTTTTCCCTTTAAACCGAACTTCTTGCGCAGGCGTTTTCGGTAAAAATCAACGGCACTCTTACTTAGACCAAGGACCTTGGCAATCTCTTCCGAAGATTTTCCCTCTTTAACCAAAAGGGCAACCTGAGCTTCCCGTAAGCTTAACCCTGATAATGGATGATACTTCTTTGCTTCTTCAAACAGGGCATCCTTAACCTCCCTTTCCAGGTCTAAAAGGATGTTCTTTAACTCCGAAGGAAGATGGGGCATTATCAAACGGAAAAAGGGTATAATTTTATTCTCTAAAAGTGTATAAAATTTGAACTCCTTACTTAAATCTTCGCTCGTTGAAGACTCTTTCTTTTGGGTCCCTTGGGCTAACCCTGACATAATTAAATAGTCTTTGGGCATCTCCTGATGAACGACCGCTATTAGCCTGGGTTTTGTTGGTAAAGGAAAAATGGTTAAAAGATAGGGTTGAAGGATGCCCTCTATGTTTAAAGAGTATTGCATAGAAAAAACTTCACTTCTTTTGTCTAAGACCTCCTTCAACCCCTCTAACACTTTTCGAGCCGTCTCATCCCCGGCATCTTTAGCCCTTTCGCATAATTCTAAATAGTTGTATCCGATGGTGTCTGGTCTGAAGAAAAGACCAGACTTTAACCCTTTATCGATCCATGCTCGGTTAACTTGAATGATTGTCCCCTTTTCATCGAGAAGGGCAATAAGGCCGGGAAAGGCTTGGAAAAAGGCTTTACCTATAGCGAACCTATCTTTTTGCCTTTTTGAAGGTCCCTTCTTTGGGGAATTTACTCCCTTCTTTGGCATTTTGCTTAGAAGTATTCTCCGTAGGTTTTGGAACTAAGCTTATAGAGAAGGTAATGCGAAATTTCTGCTACCACAGAATCTATCAATCTTTCCATTGCTTCCTCTGAATAATAAGCGACATGAGGCGTAAGGATAAAGTTAGGATAACGGAAAAGATAAAGGGTTTGAAGAGCTTTGGTTAAGACCTCTGGCGGGCAGACTTCTTTTAGAAAGCTTCCTTCAGTTAAAACCTTCTCGCCTTCAAAAACATCTAAAGCAACGCCCCCTTTAAGCTTTCCGTTTGCTAAAGCCCAGAGCAAAGCTGAGGTATCAACCACTGGACCTCGAGCTATGTTTATAAGCATCGCCTTATCTTTGACAAGCTTAATGTTTTCTAAGTTAATTAAATGCTTAGTCTCTTTGGTCAAAGGGACAGCAACGAATACCACATCAGAAGAACCTAAAAGTTGATCCAGGCTAACATACTTTACTTTGTATAATTCTTCAAGCTTTTTGTTAGGATTTAAATCGTAGGCGAGGACTTCCATTCCTATTCCAAAAGCTATTCGGCAGATGTGCGAACCGATGTTTCCCGTTCCGATAACACTAGCAACCTTGCCAAATAGGTCAACCCCCATCAATCCCTCACGAGAAAAATCAAAATCTTTCATCTTGGCAACAGCAGTCTTTAGCCTTCTTGCCAGGGCAAACATAAGGGCAATGGCATGCTCAGCCACAGTAACGCTTGCATAAATCGGAACATTAGCAACCTCTATACCCCTTCTCTTGCAACCTAAAATATCTATATGGTCCATTCCGGTTGTTCGCGTAATCACAAACTTAAGGTTTTTCATTTGGTCAAGAACCTCTTCATCTACCACGGAATTCAAATAAATAACCGCAATTTCCGTGTCGCCATGCTCTATGCTACTTTCTTTGTTTAGAGTATAAGGAACAAACTTAACCTCAAAATCTTGAAACCTTTCCCCAAGCCTTTCTTTTAGCCGGCGTAGATACTCCTCCTTTTCCCAATCCTTGGCTTCAAAAAAGGTGATTACGCGGCTCATGGGCTACCCCCCGTTATTTATGGTTGCAAATACCTCTGTTTATCCTTTGGGACCCACCATCTTTCAAGGTTGTAAGCTATGCCGATCGCTGAAGGAGAAACCCCTCGGAAGCGTTGATGAATGGCATCAAGGCTGTAGGGGATGTAGAGAAAGGTATAAGGCTGGTCTTCAGCCAAGATCTCCTGCACCTTGTAGTAGATCCTCTTTCGTTTTTCCTTGTCCAAGGTGTATCTTCCTTCTTCGAGCAATCGGTCAAGCTCTTCGTTTTTATAAGAGATAAAGTTTAAACCTGGAGGGTTTATCTTGCTTGAATGGAAGATGTCGTAGAGGTCTGGGTCAAGCCCGGTTGTCCAACCAAGGATAACTGCCTGAAACCTCCTCTTGTCGATAAACTGATGGATAAGAGTTGTCCATTCAACCACCCTTATGTTTACCTTTATCCCAATTTTGCTTAGCTCCTGCTGAACGACCTGAGCGGCAAGAAGCCTTGAAAGGTTCCCATGGTTTGTAAGCAGAGTGAACTCAAAGGGCTTCCCATTTTTGTAGAGCCATCCATCTTTACCCTTAACAAAGCCAGCCTCTTGCAATAGGCTTAAAGCCTTATTTGGGTCGTAGGGGCAGGTTTTTTCAATCTCTGGATTGTAAAACCAAGCATCTGGCTTATATGGTCCGTAAGCTGGTATACCCTGCCCAAGGAGAGCACCTTCAACCACCTTCCTTTTATCTATGGCGTAGCACAGGGCAAGCCTAACCCTTTTGTCGGCAAAAAGAGGGTCCTTAAGATTGTATCCGATGTAAGTATAACCAAAGGAAAGGTATTTGTAGACCTGAAACCATTCTTTCAGTTCCCTTTCCCTTTCTATCCGGAGGTACTGAAGAGGGGTTAAAGATATCCAGTCAACTCCTCCAGACCTTAGCTCGAGGAAAAGGGTCGTTGGGTCTGGAATAACCCTAAAAAGGACCTGGTCTAAATAGGCTCTACCCTCGGAATATAAAGGATTTACCCCAAGCTTTAGGCTACTTCCCCTTTTCCATTCTACAAACCTAAACGGTCCATTCCCAACCGGTCTTTTACCAAACTCTCTTTGAATATAGCTTAGGTCTTTATCAGCTAAGAGATGGCGAGGTAAGACAACAAGATTTCCCCAGGAGACGAGAGCAAGGGCAAAGGGTCTTTTGTAGTAAACCCTAAAGGTATGGTCGTCTATCACCTCAAAACGTTCTACCTCAAGGAAGTCGCTGGCATAAGGGGAAGGGGTCTTAGGATCAGTAATAAGCTTAAACCCAAATTCAACATCCCAAGAAGTGACTGGGGTGCCATCCTCCCACTTAACATTTTTCTTTAGATAAAAGGTTATAACCCGCTGGTCTTTTGAAACTTCATACCTTTCGGCAAGGTCGCCAACGATAGATAGGTCCGGGGCATACTTAACAATTCCTCGGAAAATCAGCTCAGCAACCCTATGGCTCATAACATCCGTTGCCAGCATGGGAACAAGGATGCTTGCATCGGCTATTGTCCCAACAACCAAAGCATCACCATAAGACGGGGTTTCTTTTGAAATTTCTTTAGCAAAGGAACGCGAACTCTCAACTAAATGCCCATGATAATTCACACGAAACAAAACCACTAACAAAAACAGGGCAACTAAACCTAAAAAAAGCTTCTTCCTCAAGGGCTAATCTCCTTGAAGAGGAAATACCTTAAGGGGCGTGTATTTTGGTCCGGTAGGGCTAAGTTTGCTCTCAAAAAGGATGACCTCTCGGACAGGGAAGCTTTTTCCTTTCAAAAATTTAGCTCTTTTGGTCAATTCTTGAACAAAATCATGATAGGCTGAACGGTCCTTTAGCTCCTTTAGCCTAAAAAGGGTGATGTGGGGATGAAAGTCCCTGTCTTCGAGCTTAAAGCCTTTTTTCTTAAAATCCTTGGAAAGCTCATGAACAAGCCTCTCCAAGGTGTTTGACCTTTCCTCACAGCCAAGGAAAACAACCCGAAAATCGCCCTTTTTGGGAAAACCTGAAACCTCCGTCAAAAATAGCTCAAAGCGAGGAAACTCCCTTACTCTTTTTTCACAGACCTTAGCGATCTTCTCAACCTCCTTTTCGGGAAGGTTTCCAAAGAAAAAAAGGGTTAGGTGTAGGTTTTCCTCTTCTACCCATTTGAGGCGGGCAAAAGCTTGCTCTTCTGTCTTCAGCTTAGAAAGTTCTTTCTTTAAGCTCGAGGGCAAATCTATAGCGAGAAAGACCCTCACCATAAACTAAATACCTCCTTAGCATGTCAAGGGCGGTGTAGCTTGCAAGCTTCTGCACCCAGGTTCTTTCACCGCTAAACTTAAACTTAACGGATATGGCTTTAGAGCCTGTGCCAAGGGCAATGAAAACGGTGCCTACTGGGAGGGCATCGGTTCCACCAGTTGGACCAGCAATGCCTGTAGTTGCTAAGCTATAATCAGCCCTGCTTTTTTCTAAGGTCTTCTTTGCCATCTCAAGAGCGGTTTCATGGCTATAAACAGTGTGCTTAGCGATCGTCTCTTCGCTTACGCCAAGAACCTCAACCTTACTTCTTTCCGAATAGACTACAAAGCCCCTATCAAAGTAGTTTGAGCTCCCTGAAATGCTTGTTATTAGGCATGCAAGCTGGCCGCCAGTGCAGGACTCTGCTACAGCTACCCTTTTTCCTTTTTCAAGGAGCAGCTCCCCAACAAGAACAGGCAAAGTCTTATCCCCCTCGGAAAGAAATTCAAACTTAAATCTTTCTTTCAACATTTCTTTCACTTTTTCTATGAGACTTTTTTGGGGTAGGACCCCTCGCTTCTCTCGGGATGACAAAAGGGAGGCTTGGGATGACAAATTTGAGGCTCGGGATGATAAAATGGATGCCTGCAAAATAAGCTTAACCTCCGGCCCTTCGGGATAGTAGCCAATTTCAAGCTCTTTTATTTCATCTCCCAAGGAATTTTGTAGAAATGAATTCAAGTCCGTCTCGTTTAGGTCAAAAAACTTAAGGATGGCAAGTTCACTTCTATCCTCTGCTTTAATATTTAAAAGCTCGGGTAAAACTTTATCCTTTAGCAAGGCTTCAAACTGCGAAGGGACACCAGGGAGGAAAAAGACGGGCTTTTCTTTTACCAAAAGCTTAAAACCGGCCATGGTAAGGTCTTGAGAAAGAAGGATGCTTCCTTTAGGAAGAAGAGCTAGCTTTCTTGCCATCTCAAAGGATTTGGCGTATTCTCTGTTTTTCTGTAAAGCGGAGAGCACTTCAGCCCTTTCTTCGAGCTCAAGGTCAAAGGCTTGGGATGCCGCAAGCACGGTTAAGTCATCGTCCGTTGGACCAAGCCCCCCTGAAACTATGATAAAATCATACTCATCAACAAGTCTTTTAAGCGCCTTGACGATTAGAGGAATATCATCCGGAACAACCACTACCTCACCAAGCTTAAATCCATAAGCTTGAAGAGCTTCTCCGGCAACCTTGGCGTTCTCATTGACGATCCTCCCATAGATAAGCTCATGACCGATGCAAAGTAGAGCTGAAAGCATGAAAACCTACCAAAGATGGCTTTTAAATATGATAATAAGAAAAAGTATTAAAGCGGTCAAGAGACCAGCCGCAAGGTCATCCATCATGATCCCAAAACCGCCCTTCATCCTCTCAAGCCTTCTTAAAGGCGGGGGCTTCCCAATGTCTATTATCCTAAATAGGATAAAAGCGAGGGCAAAGTCAAGAAGGCTTTTTGCCACAAAAACCGAAAGATACGAACCTGCTATCTCGTCAATTACGACCTCATCGGGGTCCTTATCCTGAAGAGCTTTGCTCGCAACATCTGCGGTGATGATGCCTAAAAGCGTGAGAAGAAAAAAGACTATTAGCTTGATGCCAAAGGATAGGTCTTTAGTGAAGTAGGCAAGGATTATCCCTTCAAGGGAGCCAAGGGTCCCTGGCATGGGTGGAATAAACCCAATACCAAGCCCTGAAGCTAGAACTAAGCTAACCCTTTCTGAAAGGATCCTTTTTAAGCTCCCCTTCAAACTCCTCAAGCCTCCCTTGTTCAATCAAGGACTTCAAATAGAAAAGGTAGACTTTAAGCTTGAGCCTATCTTCCTCGTTCAAGGAACTAAGCCTTGAAGTAAGCTCAGCCTCTTTTTCTTTGTATTTTTGCAGGGCTGAGCTTCTTAAGGCTGAAAGGGTCTTATCAAGCTTCTCGTTTAGGTCTTTGGCTTCCTTGGCTAAGGTTTTTAGCTTTTTTTCAGCCTGAAGATAGAGCCTTTCTGAGTAGAGTTTCTTGGCTTCTTGCCACTCCTTTTCAAACCTTGCAAACTCATCGGGCAAATACTTTTCTACCCCTTTTGCCTTAAGGGCTGAGATTGCCTCTCCCACTTCTTGGTAAAGGGAAGTAGGTTTGGGATGAAGCTTAATCCATCTTCCAACAAGGGGCGCATCAACAAGCATCACCTTTACCCTTTCAAGGGAGGCATCCTTAAAATCAGAAAGACGCCCCTTTATGTTCTCACCGCATCCTGAAAGGAAAAGTAAAACAAGGAGAAGGCTCAAGCACTTAAGCCTATCATTTCTCTGACCCATCTTGAGGTCCATTGCTTTGCTTACTCTCGCTTAAAGGCAAAACCTTAGCTTCTTTAAGAAGAGGAATGAGGCTTTGACAGATCTCGTCCCATTTAGCCTGCCCTTCCTCTACTTTATCCATAAATTCTTCAAGAGAGCGGGTGAACTCTTCAGACACATAGAAAGGATACCGGGAAACCAAGTATTCATAAACCTTTTTCCCAAGAGGAGTAGGAATAAGCCCTCCTGTTTTTAGCTCATAGATGTAGCGCCTGGCAAGAAGGGTAGAGACGATCTCCGCATAGGTTGACGGTCTCCCAAGCCCCCTCCTTTTCATCTCTTGAATGAGCGTTCCCTGGTTAAAAAGATAGGTTTTTGGAATGGCTTTAAGCTCAGCTGCAAGATCTTTGAGCAAGATTGACCCTTCAACATCGCCCAAAAGAGGCTTAAGAGCCTGGATTTTGCCCCAAATACGGTCAAAGCCAGAATCCAAAACCTCCCACACCACTTCTTCTTGCCATTCATAGGAGGGCACTTTAAAGGTGAGCTTTGCCTTTCGGACTCTTGCCTTTTTCATCTGGCTTGCCATAAATCTTCTAAAGATGAGGTCGTAGAGCCTAAAGCTATCCCGAGCATTCTTAAAGCTTAAAAGTCCATGAGCCACCCTAAGCTTTATCTCAGCAACATCCCATGGGTTGGTTGGTCTAATGCCTTCGTGGGCACCCGGGGAAGTCCACTCTCTTGGATAGAAGTAGTCTTCACCAAAATTTTGAGTAATGTAGGGTTTGGCAACCTGGAAACGCCCTACCTCAGAAATCCTTGTAGAATCCGTGCGGTGATAGGTTATCAATCCAAGCTCGAAGAGCTCCTGAAGAAGGGACATGGTATGAGAAGTAGAGAACCGTAAAAACTGAAAGGCCTCTTCAAGAATAGTATCCGTAGTGTATGGGGGTGGGGGTGAAACTTCGTCCTCAAAAAACTCCTTGATCTTTAAGGTTAAACCATCTTTTAGCTCCTCAAAAACCCTTTTAGCGAGAGCTTCTTCTTCAAAGTCGTGATAAAACTTCGTCTCACCGATGGTAAAGGTAAGGCGGTATTTGTTCTGTTTAGCCTCTTCGGCCCTTTTTATCACCCAGCCAAGGACAGGGGTCTGAACCCTTCCTGCAGATAAGGTATGCTTATTGAAAGCCTTCCAAAGCTCCTGAGAAAGGGTAAAGCCTACCCATCTATCGGCAACCCTTCTTGCAAGTTGAGCCTTAACCCGGTTTAGGTTAAACTCTTGAGGAGCGGATAAGGCAGCACGCAAGGCTTTAGGGGTTACTTCGTGAAACTCTAAACGCTTGACCAAGCTCTGGAAGGGACGAAGGCTAACGAAGAGGTCATAGGCTATCTTTTCTCCTTCAGCATCAGGGTCAGAGGCCACAAAGATGCCATCCACGCAATAGGAAAGCCTCCTTAAGTCCTCGATTATCTCCCATTTATCAAAGATGTCCTGTTTGTCTTCTATCTCATCGTCTACAAGCTGGTCTCCTGTTTCTTTGTCCAATTTTATGCTGTCAAATATGGGGTAGAAGTGACCGTTTTCAGGCAATACTCCGAAGATGCCCGTCCTTTTGACAAGATTGTAAACATGCCCAAGGGATGCACAGACAGATAAAAGCGTGTTCTCAAGAGGAATTTCATACACCCAGATGGTGTTTAGACGCCGGACGCTCGGCTTCCCAAAAAAGTTGGCGATAGTCTTTGCCTTGTGAGGAGACTCTACGATGAGAAGAAAATTCTTAAAATCAAGCTCCCTTGTCTCAAGGCTTGCCCTTTCCTCTTCAACCCTTTTCAAAAGGGCAACCGCTTCCTCCTTGGTTATCTGTTTAAGGCGTGGCTCCTCCCCAAGATAAAAACGGAGCCTCTTTTCAAGGCTTCGCAAAGCCTTTGGACTATCAACGAGAATTATAGATAATCCAGGGAGTAAGCCCTTAGCTGTAAGTCGTGAGACCCTTCCTGAACCCTGAAGGTAAACTTGAGCGTTCCCCACAACCAAAGAGGGACGCCCCTCTTCATCAACGGTGAGATAAACCTCTTCCCTTTGGTTCAAAGCAGAGATAAAAGCGGGATTGCTCAATCTTTCTTCAAGAAAGCCCTTAATCTGTAAAACCCTCTGATATAAGCCTTCATACTGAGGGAGCTGCTCGGGCTTCATGGTAAGGTAGCGTTTGAGATAGGAGATGTAGGAGAGAGCTTTTATCCGCTCCTCCTCCGTCTCAAAAAGGGGCATAAGGTTAAGGAGTAGGTTGTAAAGATGGGAGGGAGACTCTTCAAGGACAAGGCGGTCCTTTTCTTTACTTAAGGGGAGAAGATGCTTTGGAACGCCAACGAAAATAGCATACTTTAAGGCAAAGGGAAGGTCTATCCCCCGAAGAAGAGGATTAGAAAGATGGGAAAGCCCAACCGCTACCTCAACCTTGCCTTCTCGAAGAGCCGAGAGCAGTTCTTCTTCCTTCAAGGAAAGATAGGATGCGCAGTTTATACCCTTTTCTTTTAAAAAAGCTTCAGCAAACTCAACACCCTCCCTCCCGAAGGATTCTTCAACAAAAACAAGCCCACCCTGACCAAGACTTAAGCAAAGTTGAGCTGCCTCATCGAGAAGATGGGATAAAGCCTCTTTTTTGTCGGAAGGAACCTCACACAAAATATAGGTGTCTTCCACCTTTCTTAAGGTTGAGACAAACCTTGTTATCTCAAAACCAAGAAGGTTTCTAAAAAGCAAGACCCGGTTAGTCTTTGGTCTTAGTGTTGCTGAGGAAACTATAAGCTGTTTATGCTTCTTTTCGTGCCTTTTTCGGATCTTCTGTAAGCTTTCAAAATCCTCCTCTTCTTTATCTCGTTTCAAGGCAAGGGCTATCTCCTCATCGGTAAAACCAAGAAGCTTAAAAAGTTGCTCAACATTCTTTCCGCTCTTTAGCAGAGAATCTACATCATCGATGAAGAGCAAAGAAAAATCAAGGTTTTGAAGGAGTTCAAAATTCCTATGCAAAAAGTTAAGCGTGCAGATAAAGACATCAAACTTCCCTTCAAAAAGTAGCTCCTTTTCCTTGTTGTGTCCTTGGTAAGAAAGGATCCGCTTTGCCTTGATTCTGGTTGAGGTTGTTCTATCAAGCATGGTAAGAAGTCTTTCTTCCACTTGAGAGACAAGCATTTTTGTGGGAACGATGATCATGGATTTTCCGTGAGCTAGGAGGCAGGCAAGGAGCCCGAAGGTGGTTTTTCCTGTGCCCGTTGGGGCAAGGATAGCAAAGGATTCCCCCAAAAATAGCCTCTTTGCCCAGTTGACCTGGAGAGAAGAGGGTTTACTTTGAATTATCTCCTGAAAGAGCTCTCGAAAAATCTTTACTTTTTCCTCAACATGAAGAAGAGTCTTAAGCTTTTCTAAAGATTTATTCTTTTTAAGATGAAGAAGAAGGTTTTCAATGTCCCGATAAGTTAAATCCTCGGGTAGGCATTTTTCGCAGGGTAGCCCCTTAGAGAGCCGTTCATCGGAAATTATACCCCCGCAGTTTGGGCATCCATGAGCTATGTAAAAAAGCATGTCTATAACATAAAGGAAAAATAAATCTTGCCAAGGGTCAAGGTAGAAAAAGGTCTCTCTCTAAACGCTTCTTAAGGAAAAAAAAGATAAGGAAGACTAAAAGAGTAAAACCAAGGGCAATGAGTATCTTTTTAGGGTTGCCTTCATAGATTAAGTCTCCCTGAAGGGCCATGAGAAAAGAGGTTGGAGCCCGACCTAAAACATTTGCGGTAATAAAACTTGGGTAGGAGACCTTTAAAAGTCCAAGCACATAGTTCAGCACATCCTTTGGGAAACCAGGTATAAGGTAGACTAAAAAAAGACCAAACAGTCCTCCCCGCTCGACCAATCTTTTGACCTTAAGAAGCATGCGACTATCTTTTAAGCGGTTCTCAAATCGTTTCCTAAAAAACCGGGCAATCAAATAGGCAAGACTTGAGCCGATAGCAGTCCCTGTAAGATGAAGGATAAAACCAAGCTTTGCCCCGAAGATAAACCCAGCAACAAGCCCTGCCTCACCAGGCAAAGGAGCAACAACTATCTGAAGGGCTTGAAAGAAAATGTATATAAAAGCACCTAAATAAGGATTTTCCTCTGCTATTTGCCTTAAAAATTCCCTATCGTTCCAAAGGTTAACCAAAGTCTCGATCATCAAACAATCCTAATCCCTGTCACCCCGAGCCTCCCTTTTGTCAACCCGAGGCGTTAGCCGAGGGGTCTCACCTACAAAAAGAATCTCCATAAGGTCATAGAGATGTCTAATCTTTACCAAATTTAGGGAGGTTTTGCTCTCAAGCCCGCGGTAATCGGCAAGGAAGGCTTGGGTAAAGCCCTTTTTTTCTGCTTCTTTAAGCCTCTGGGTGAGGTTTAACACCGGCTTTACCTCCCCTTTAAGCCCGATTTCTCCAAGGTAAACTGTTCCCTCGGGCAAGGGTTTATCAAGGTATGAGGAAAGGATGGCTACCGCCACTGCAAGGTCAGACGCCGGATCCCGAAGGGTTAGCCCACCTGCAACCTTTACGAATACATCCTGCTCCCTTAGAGGAAGCCCGAGCGTCTTCTCAAGGATTGCGCAAAGAAGCGTAAGCCGGACATGGTCTATCCCTACCGCTTGTCTTCTTGGGACGGCTAAAAAGGTCTTGATGGAGAGGGCTTGCACCTCAACAAGAAGAGGTCTTGTTCCTTCAAGGGCGCAAAAGACGGCTCCCCCTCCCCTTGGCAAGAAGATGTCTTCATACTCCTGATGGGGCTTTAGTCCCTCTTCAGTCATAAGGAAAACTCCTACCTCGTTCACCGAACCGAAGCGGTTTTTCACCGCTCGAAGAAGCCGATATTCGCTTTCCTTTTCCCCCTCAAGATACAAGACCACATCTACCAAATGCTCAAGAACCTTTGGTCCAGCTATCAGCCCCTCTTTAGTGATATGCCCTATAGTCCATACGGTTATGCCCTTTTCTTTGGCAAGACGCATAAGGAAGTTTGCGCACTCCCGCACTTGAGAAACGCTCCCCGGGGAGCTTGAAAGCTCTTCAAGATAAACCGTCTGAATGGAGTCCACAAAAAGGTATTGAGGGTTTATCTCTTCAATGACCTCAGGAAGAAGGCTCAAGTTTATTTCTTGACAGAAGTAAAAGTTAAGGTTTACGCCCAGGCGTTCTGCACGGAGCCTCACCTGCTCCGGAGACTCTTCAGCGGAAAGATAGATAACCCGAAAACCTTTATCGGTAAGCAGGCCAGCAATCTGGGTAAGAAGGGTAGACTTTCCGATGCCAGGGTCTCCGCCAAGGAGGATGAAGGATGAGGGCATAATACCCCCTCCCAGCACATGGTCAAGCTCAGAAATCCCGGTTAAAACCCTTTCCCTTTTTTGCCCTACAACCTCGGCTAAAGGAAAAACCTTAGGTTTTTCTGAAGAAGACCTGCGAGCCTTTTTTGAGCTTGCAGAGGGCTCCTTCTCTTCTACAAAGCTATCAAAGCTTCCGCAGGATGGGCACCTCCCAAGCCATTTCAAAGACTTATATCCACATTCCTGACAGTAGAAGCTCATCTTTCAACACCTACATAAACTCCTCTCCAGATGCTGTATACCCTTTTCTTACCATAAAACTCATACTGGACCGTTTCAAGATTGATGGGGCTCTCAAGATAAGTCGGTTTATTCGGCCATTTTTTTACCAAAAGAACCTCTTTCCCTCTTAGCGTTTCCGCATCCCTCCAAATGTGATATTGATTTTCAGGCTCACTCCCTTCCTTAACTACATAAACCTTAGGCTTATCCTTGAGATAGAAG
>Ga0315272_10001282_pt1 | contig 12542 bp, 14 predicted proteins | sample C3_middle_MG_FD_203918 | JGI IMG/M metagenome (GOLD analysis project Ga0315272, IMG submission 203918) | Sediment microbial communities from Yellowstone Lake, YNP, Wyoming, USA - C3_middle | ecosystem: Environmental > Aquatic > Freshwater > Lake > Sediment | place: USA: Wyoming | collected...
CTCAGCCCACATACCCACACTAATCGGTTGTTTTATTTGAATTTTAAAGAACTTTTCTGCTTTCGCAGTTGCCGCCGTAGCGTCGAAGAGGTGCGCATTATACAGATAGCTTTTACTTCGTCAATCTGTTTTTTTTAATTCTTTTTCGTTGGGTTGCGGGGGCAGGATTTGAACCTACGACCTTCGGGTTATGAGCCCGACGAGCTGCCAGACTGCTCCACCCCGCGTCAGCGAAGAGCGAACTATAGCAAAGTAAATCTTATCCGTCAAACGCTATTCGGATTTATTATTTCACCGTCTCGTTCAGCTCAAACTGAATTCGCTGCAATCACTATACTTAAAGTGCGCTACAAACCTATTCGACATAAAAACTGAAGCCCAGAACACCTTCAATCTGAAACTCACCGCTAACTTCAATTCACGATAAAATTGCATACGCCTCAAGCAAGTACTCTGGGAAACCGCACTTATGAACACAATCGACTGGACGGGAAGCATAGCAGCCACTCTCACTACCACTGCATTTATTCCCCAAGTATGGCAAGTTTGGCGCACACGTCACGCAAAAGATATTTCACTTGGAATGTATGCCATATTCACCAGTGGTGTTGCGATGTGGCTGGCTTATGGAACCCTCCTTGGTTCGTGGCCGATTATTATCGCCAATGGATTAACCCTGTTATTTGCAGGTGCCGTACTGTGTATGAAGCTCCTATTTAAATGAGCCCTATCCCGTAAAATCTGACTATCTCGGTAAATATTGTTTCCTCTACTCCAAGATTAATATGTTTCAAAAACTATACGACTCAATACGAATATATCTTTATTCAAGCTTCAACCCTGCTGACAAAGTCACCTGCTACCATTGTGGTGAAAAATCTGCTCTGAGCCAAACCATATATGTAGATTTCGAGGGTATTACCCGCTCCGTCTGTTGCAATGGATGCGCCGCTATTTTGAAAACCGTAGAAGAGCTTGGAATGTGCGAGGAATATCATGCACAAAAATCTCAGATTAACTATTCCTAATGAGCAATATAAATACTACAACCCAAAGCAATCAAGCAGGGAATAGCTTGGAAGGGGACAAATCCCTTCTTCACAGCAAACTATCAATTAGCGGTATGCACTGCTCGGCATGCCATCAGATAATTGAGTTTCGTCTGAAAAAACTTTCCGGCATTAAAAATATTTTTATCAATATAACAACGCATAATGCTGACATCAGCTGGAATCCCAGTGAAGTATCCCTGGGCGAAATTATAGAGTCGATATCCTCGCTTGGTTATGGCGCATTGCCTATTGGCTCTGCCGGTGAATTAATCAATCGTGAACACAAAATGAGTGTTTGGCGCCTGTTTGTCGCAGGTTTCGCGATGATGCAGGTGATGATGTACGCACTACCCGCTTATTTGGTTCCAGTCCCGCAAATTGATGGAGATTTAACACCTGACATTGACCGTCTGTTGAAATTGGCGAGCCTGGCAATTACCGTACCTGTAGTTATTTTTTCGGCCTGGCCTTTTTTCCTGTCAGCCAAACGCGACTTGAGAAATCGCCATGTCGGCATGGACATCCCTGTATCCGCGGGGATTATTGTCACATTTGCAGCCAGTGTTTGGGCGACATTCGCAGGCGGACCTGTCTATTATGATTCCCTCATCATGTTTGTTTTTTTATTGCTGGCAGCACGCATGATACAGTCCAGAGTACACAATAAAAGTACATCTGCGCTACGTGTACTAACCAAACTACTGCCACTACTTTCTCAAAAACTACCTGACTATCCTGCAAGTATGAGGACTGAGGAAATTAATGCCTCCCAGCTAGTGGTGGGGGATGTGGTATTAATACAGCCTGGCACCAAAATCCCTGTTGATGGCATTGTGATCTCAGGTATAAGTGATTGCGATGAATCATTAATGACCGGAGAATCGAGTGCTGTTTCCAAATCAGCAGGCGCCCCTTTGATAGGCGGCGCTCTTAATTTGAACAGACCACTGGTCATGAGGGCTGTTCGAGTGGGCGATGACACGCAGCTTTCAGCTCTTGTGCGCATGATGGAGTCTGCTGCCAGTGAAAAACCGCCTTTAGTTCAACTTGCCGACCGTTATGCCAGCCTGTTTTTAAGCATTATCCTATTGCTGTCCATTTTATCCGCTCTCGTTTGGTGGCACATCGATGCGTCTCGTGCCATCTGGATCGCGGTCACGGTCATGGTAATTACCTGCCCATGCGCCCTTTCGCTTGCCACACCAGGGGTGATGTCAGCAGCCATCGGGCAACTCGCCCGAAACGGGGTTCTTATCGCTCGCGGCAGAGCCATAGAAACTTTGGCAAGAGCAAGCCATTATGTATTTGATAAAACGGGCACCCTCACTCAGGGCAGATTGAAGCTGGTCGAAATGAATATCCTGAGGGAGGGGACGTCATTGGGCGGGCAAACTGTTAGTCAAATAACCTCAGGCATGACAGCCGGTTCAACTCACCCTGTTGCTCGCGCACTATTTTCTGCGCTACATGTGAAGCCCGGCACAAATACCCAATCCCAGACTCCAATTTTTTATGACGATGTGAACGAAATACCCGGACGAGGCATAGAAGTTCGTCATCATGATTCGGTCTTCCGTTTGGGAAGCGTGGATTTTGTTCAGGAATTAAGCGGGGCCAACCTCAATCTACCCCCAACCTTTTCAGGCAGAACACTTTCTGTCCTCGGAGATGCGCAGGGATGTATTGCACTGTTTGCGTTAGAAGACAGCCTGCGCGATGATGCAAAATATTTAATCAATTTCTTGCAACTGCAGGGAAAAACTGTGCTGCTATTATCAGGCGATCGCGATGAAGTCGTTAACAACGCAGCAACTGAACTAGGTATTTCTGCGGCGTTTGGCAATCTCAGCCCGGAAGCCAAACATGACGCGGTCAAGATGTTGCAGCAGCAAGGTGCGATTGTTGTGATGATAGGCGACGGCATGAATGACGGTCCGGTACTGTCATTGGCCGACGTATCCATAGCCATGGGGCAAGGTGCTCCAATTTCTCAAGCCAGGAGTGACATGGTTCTCATTTCAAATAATCTGAGGGATTTAGTCTACGCAGTCAAAACAACATCAAAATCACTCACACTGATCCGACAGAATCTAGGCTGGGCTGTGCTTTATAATGTGATCGCAATTCCCGCTGCCATGGCTGGCATTTTAGCCCCGTGGCATGCGGCAATTGGCATGTCACTGAGCTCCATCATTGTAGTAGTCAATTCACTGCGTATTTATTCCGTACGTAATGTAGCCAAGCCGGATGAGTACGTAAAGCCAGGCAACGCGTCACAACAACTTGTTCATGGCAAGTAATTTGCTACCAATATCAATCTACCAAATTCCCCTATGGATATTCTTTATTTGCTGGTTCCACTAAGTATTCTGCTGGTCTTCGTTATTGGTCTATTATTCTGGTGGGCGCTAAACAACCGTCAATTTGACGCACTAGATGAGGCCGCAGTTCGCATTTTAGAAGATACAGATACGCCTGAAAAAAAAACAATTAACGAATCTTTTGATCATGTAGCGCAGGAAATCGGCCCGGAGTAACAGCCGATTCAGTCAGCATTGACGATCTCAGCTTCCAGTGCGTCGGAGTCAATTTGGTAAAAACGCCCCCCCGCATCAAGAGATGCAATTTTACCTTCGCGCTGAAAGGCATTAATAGTCCTGCTAGCCGTTTCCATCGTCATGCAAAGCATTGAGCCAATATCATCGCGTGAAAAAAGTGTAGACAAATCAGGTTGCGCCGGATTTCGCATTTTTAGCAACAACCTTGCCAGACGCGCACGAGCCGACCCGGACGTTAACTCAGCCATCCACTCATCAGCCTCGATAAGGGTTTTATGCCATCTTTCAAGTAATTTTTTGTGTAATTTTGGAGACTCACAGTCCAACTGATGCATGACTTCAACTGGAAAGCGGCAAACAAGAACAGAATCAAGTGCGACGGCATCATATTCATAGCGACTGGCAACAATGACCTCAAGCCCTGCCACATCGCCAGGGCGCAATAAGCGCATAATTCGCTGCCCCCCGTTTTGTCTGAGTCGAATGAGCTTCAGCATGCCCTGCCTGACGCTATAAATAAAGCGTCCATCGTCTCCTTGACGAAATAGAGAAGTTCCCGCTGGGATTTTAATTTCTTCAATTGACAGATTGATATGGCCGAATTCATCATCAGTCATACCCGAGCACAATGAACTCTCACGCACACCGCAGCTGTAACAACGTGCAACTTCAAGTAAGTTGGACCTAAAATCAGCGATTTTCATTGCAAATACACCACTTGTTCAAACCAATACGATTTTTAAAGGAAATTTTTCATTTCCCTTTGCTAACCATTCTACTATAGGCAAATATATTGATATAGATCAATATAGCATTTCCAAAATCGTATATCATTAAACGATGATATTTATAACAGGGCAGACTCTATGAATGACTCACTGGAAAATACTTACAATTATCGCGTTGTTCGACAGTTTTCAATTATGGCTATAGTGTGGGGGGTGATAGGCATGCTGGTTGGGGTGCTTATAGCCGCACAACTTATTTGGCCCGAACTGGACTTGGGTATGCAATGGCTTAGCTACGGTCGAATACGACCGTTGCATACGAATGCGGTAATTTTTGCTTTCGGTGGCAGTGCGTTAATCGGAGTTTCTTATTTCGTTGTTCAGCGCACATCAAATGTCAGATTGTTCTGCGACAAACTGGCTGCGTTCACCTTCTGGGGCTATCAGGCAGTGATTGTTCTAGCGGTACTCACTTTGCCATTGGGGATTACCCGTGGCAAAGAGTACGCAGAGCTCGAGTGGCCAATTGCTATCCTGCTTGCAGTTGTGTGGATTGCTTATGCCGTTGTGTTTTTTGGCACACTGGCCAAACGCAAGGTAGCGCATATTTATGTTGCCAACTGGTTTTTTGGGGCCTTCATCGTAGCAGTAGCAATGTTGCACGTTGTCAATGCCGCGGCCTTGCCAGTATCGCTGACAAAGTCCTATTCAGCCTACGCAGGCGTTCAGGATGCAATGGTGCAATGGTGGTACGGCCATAACGCCGTCGGATTTTTCCTGACTGCCGGATTCCTTGGAATGATGTACTACGTTATTCCCAAGCAAATTAACCGTCCAATTTACTCTTACCGCCTTTCCATCGTGCACTTCTGGGCAATCGTTTTTACCTATATGTGGGCGGGTCCCCACCATCTCCTTTACACTAGTTTGCCCGACTGGGCGCAATCGGTGGGTATGGTATTTTCACTGATCCTGCTGGCACCGTCCTGGGGCGGAATGATTAACGGCATGATGACAATGTCTGGTGCTTGGCACACACTTCGTTCAGATCCAATTCTGCGCTTCCTGATCGTTTCACTGTCTTTCTACGGTATGTCAACCTTTGAAGGCCCGATGATGTCGATCAAAACAGTAAATGCATTGTCACATTACACAGACTGGAACATTGCCCATGTACACTCGGGGGCACTGGGTTGGGTAGGCTTCATCACGATTGGAAGCCTGTACTATCTGCTACCGCGCCTATTTGGACGCACAGAGATGTATAGCAAGAAACTGATCGAAGTGCACTTCTGGGTAGCTACAATAGGCGTAGTTCTGTACATCTCTTCGATGTGGATTGCCGGTGTGATGCAAGGCTTGATGTGGCGTGCAGTTAACGTTGACGGCACGCTTACTTACACTTTCATTGAGTCAGTAAAAGCGACCTTCCCCTACTATGTAATTCGTCTTGCGGGAGGCACACTGTACTTTACCGGCATGCTGGTGATGGCTTATAACGTGGCAAAAACAATCGCAGCCGGGAAAGCAGTGGACGCAACAATTCCAGCTCTTTCCCCAGCGAGCGGACATTCAACTGCGCACGCTTAAACCAACAAAGCTATTAGGAGAAGATTAATGAGTAAATTTAGCCATGAGCTGATAGAGAAAAACGTTGGGTTATTAATTATATTGACTATTCTGGTTGCTGCTGTTGGCGGAATTGTGGAAATCGTACCGCTGTTCTTTCAAAAATCTACCACACAAGCTGTCGCTGGATTAAAGCCTTACACACCACTGCAACTGACCGGACGTGACATTTATGTAAGCGAGGGTTGCTACGGTTGTCATTCACAGATGATCCGACCGTTCCGCGCTGAAACTGAACGATACGGTCACTATTCCGTCGCAGGAGAAGCTGTTTACGACAGACCTTTCCAGTTTGGCAGCAAGCGCACCGGGCCTGATCTGGCACGCGTTGGAGGACGTTACAGTGATGAGTGGCATCGCGCGCATTTGGAAAATCCCCGCGACCTTGTGCCCGAGTCAAACATGCCAGCCTATCCATGGCTGTCCAAAACAATGCTCAACCCGAAAGATATCGGACCAAAATTGCGCGGGCTGCGTACCTTGGGAGTCCCCTATACAGATGCCGATCTGGCAGGCGCTGAAGATGAATTAAAAGACAAGACCCAGCAGGATGCGCTCGTCGCCTATCTGCAGGTTCTTGGCACCGCAATCAAAAGCAAAAATTAACTGGCGGAGATCGTTATGGACTACTTTGCATTGTTAAACAGCATAATCACAGTGATTAGCCTTGTAATTTTTCTAGGCATTCTGTATTGGGCTTACGCCAAACAGAACAAAGAAAAATTTGAAGCGATTGGACAATCGCTGCTTGAAATTGATACTGAGAAGACAGGGAAATAATCATGGCAGATTTTATTAATGGATGGTGGAGTATCGCGATTGCCCTCGTTGTGGTGATCAGCATTCTAGGATGTGGCGTTTTGCTATGGTCACAATCGAAATTAAAAGTAAAAGTGGGCGCTGATGGCAAACCCTTGCCAGTTGAGACCACAGGTCATGTGTGGGATGTTGATCTGCGTGAAAATAACAACCCACTACCAGGCTGGTGGATGAACCTGTTTTATGGAACCATCATCTTCGGCTTTGTCTATCTGCTGCTTTATGGTGGTTTGGGCAGCTACAAGGGGCTGCTTGGGTGGTCTGAGATTGATGAATATAAAGCCGAACTAAAATCCGGGGATGATCAATACGGGCCGCTGTTTAAAAAGTTTATGACCATGGACATTCCCACCGTTGCAAAAGACCCGCAGGCCCTTGAGATAGGCGAACGCCTGTTTTTGAATACCTGCGCGCAGTGTCACGGTTCCGATGCACATGGTGTGAAGGGTTATCCCAACCTGACAGACAAAGACTGGCTTTACGGTGGCGATCCACAGACTATCATGGCCACCCTGCATGAAGGCCGCAGCGGCTTCATGCCACCAATGGCAGATGCAGTTGGTAATGCTGATGACGTGCTGAATGTTGCAAACTATGTACTGAGCCTGTCTGCCTCTCCACACGATGCTGCCAAAGCTCAACTGGGCAAGCCCAAGTTTGCAGTCTGTGCTGCCTGCCATGGGGAAGATGGAAAAGGCATGCAAGCTATGGGCGCACCAAATTTGACTGACAAAATATGGTTATACGGTAGCGGAATTGAAGCAATAACAGAGGGCATCAACAAAGGGCGTAAAAACCTGATGCCTTCATACCAAGGCGTCATTGACGAGGACAAACTTCATCTGCTGGCAGCCTATGTATGGAGCCTCTCTAACAATCCTGCAAACGATAGAACAAGCAAATAGTCTGTAAATAATAGTCTGTAAATGAAGAATGATCCTGGCAAGGAAGTGGCGTTCAAAGAAATAGAACTGTCACTTTTTGAAAACCAAAAGAAAATATATCCACGCGCAATTGCTGGTTACTATGCGAATGTGCGCTGGTTTATGGTTTGGTTCACGCAGGTGCTTTTTTTTGGAACCGCCTGGTTGACGTGGAATGACAGGCAGGCAGTTTTATTCGATTTGGCGGCGCGTAAATTTTATATCTTCGGCATGGTTTTCTGGCCGCAGGACTTTATTTATCTTGCAGTTACTTTGATTATTTCAGCGCTGTTGTTATTTTTGGTGACGGCGGTAGCGGGAAGGGTTTTCTGCGGCTACGCCTGCCCACAATCGGTGTATACCGAAATATTCATGTGGATAGAGCGTAAAATTGAAGGTGATCGCCCTGCCCGTATCAAGCTCGACCAACTCTCCTGCCCGTCTCCGCGCCGAATAACGCTAAAAGCGGCCAAACACAGCGCCTGGATTGCATTTGCACTGTGGACGGGCTTTACCTTTGTTGGTTATTTCACGCCCATACGAACTTTATCGCAGGAGGTCCTGGATTTTGCGCTTGGGCCATGGCAATTATTCTGGATACTGTTTTACGGTCTTGCCACCTACGGCAATGCCGGCTGGATGCGCGAACAGGTATGCAAATACATGTGCCCTTATGCCCGCTTCCAGAGTGCCATGTTCGACAAAGACACGCTGACAGTTACCTATGACGCTTCGCGAGGGGAAAAACGGGGTTCACGATCCAAGAAGGCTGATTACAAATCCCTGGGACTGGGTACCTGTATCGATTGCAGTATCTGCGTGCAAGTCTGCCCAACAGGCATTGATATTCGCAATGGACTGCAGTATGAATGCATAGGTTGCGCGCTTTGCATTGATGCATGCGACCAGGTAATGGACAAGATGGAGTACCCAAGAGGGCTCATTCGTTACACAACGGAACATGCATTGACAGAAAATCTGGACCGTCATGGCATCGTCAAGCGGATGATGCGGCCTCGCATTCTTATCTACACCGGCATCCTGACCCTGATTGTTTCAATTACAGCATTGTCCGTAACATTGCGCTCCCCGCTGAAGTTCGATGTCATCCGTGATCGCGGCCTGCCCCGCGTCACGGAAGACGGCTCTGTCTACAATGTTTACCGGCTGCAGATCATGAACACTGATGAGCATCCACGCAATTACGTGATCGAAGTGAGCGGAATACCGGGTGCCACCATTATTTCTGACACCGAATTTGAGATGCCTGCCGCCACAACCAAGGTGGTTCCCGCAAGAATCAGAGTCCCCGCTGGATCGGCCCAAAAAGGTTCGAATAAAATTGTATTTTTAGTACGTGATCGCGACAATGCAAAAGTATCTGTTGCAGAAAAAGCGGCATTCTTGATTCCACGCTAGGAGCTGAATAAATGGCTGATTTTTTTACCACGCAAAAACCAAAAAGAGATCTTTGGTATAAAGAACCATGGATGTTGCTTGTATTGGGTGGCCCGGCAATTGTTGTAATAGCTGCCAGCATTACGGGAGTAATTGCGTGGAAAGGGGCGGACAAAGTCGTGTCAAGAGACTATTACAAGCAAGGTGTAAACATTAACAAGGACCTCTACCGTGATGCCAAAGCATCCGAGTACAAGATACTTGGAATGGCGAAATTTGATGCTGGCGCTGGTAAAATCTTTCTTAACCTCGAAGGTTCGACTGAGCTTCCACTTACCGTCCTGTTTTCCTTCACCTCTGCATCCGGCACTTCAGAATACGAAGCGGTCCAGAAAATCAGTTTGTCTCAAACTCAATCGGGCAAGTATGAAGGTTTAATAAAGCCAGCGACTAGCTCCGATTCAGTCAATCTCAAGCTGTGGCATGTTCAAGTCGAAGGGACTGACTGGCGATTAACAGCTGACTGGCACAATCCGGCACACACATCATTACAGTTAAAACCATAATTCCACAATCAGGGAGTTTGAAATGAGCAATATAAAATTGGATGAGACCATCTTCAGCATACGCAGACTGCTGATGACGACCCTGTGGCCATCTTTTATTATGGCCTGTGTCTCCAGCGTTCTGCTCTTCAGTTTGATTGACCCGGAGGCCTTCATTCTGCATGGCAACAGTATTGATTTGAGTAATGCATTTATTTATAGCATCGCTTTCTTTGTATTTTGGCTATTGGGTGCGATTACCAGTGGCCTTACTGCACTGTTAATGTGCAAATCCAGATAATTCACTGCAACTTATAGATACATTTACTGTCCACCGTGTCTGAATATTTTCCCAATAGATTCTCATGATAAATACACAGTCAGACATAGAAATGCATGAAATAGTGATACCTGAGATTGAAATTTCAGAAGAGCTTATTCGTCGCTTCGATTCGCTGGGGCCGCGTTATACCTCCTACCCCACAGCCGATCGTTTTAACGCTGTATTTGGTGAATCAAGCTATATCAAACATCTGGAAGACAGTGCTTCCGTACCGCTTAAAGCGCCACTGTCGATTTATGTGCATTTACCATTCTGCGCATCGATTTGTTATTACTGTGGCTGCAACAAGATCATCACCAAAGATCACGGCAGATCAGCCAAGTACCTGCGCTATCTCGAAAAGGAAATGACGCTGGTCGCATCCCATCTTGATCGCAAGCAACAGGTTGTGCAACTGCATCTGGGTGGAGGCACACCCACATTTTTAAGCGCCGATGAGTTGCACGAACTGATGGACATGTTGCACAGGCATTTTAATTTTGCACCAAATGCCGAACTCGCCATAGAAATTGACCCGCGCACAGTCAATGATGACATGATGTCTATGCTGGCCGATCTGGGATTTAACCGTACCAGTCTCGGCGTGCAAGATTTCAATCCTGCGGTACAACAGGCAGTAAATCGCATACAGCCCTACGAAATGGTAGAGCGCGCCATTACAGCCAGCAAAGCAGCCGGATTTTTATCGGTCAATTTTGACCTGATTTACGGCCTGCCCAAACAAACCCTGGGCAGCTTCAGCCAAACACTGGACGATGTGATACGTCTCTCACCCGATCGCATCGCCCTGTACAATTATGCGCATCTCCCCTCACGTTTCAAACCGCAGCGCCGCATAGAAGAAAGCGACCTGCCTTCCGCAGAAGAGCGCCTGCAGATATTCCTCATGTCATTGCGCAGATTGCTGGCCGAAGGATACGTCTATATCGGACTCGATCACTTTGCCAAGTCACAGGATGAGCTAACCAGAGCACAGATAACCAAAACCCTGCACAGAAATTTCCAGGGTTACACCACGCGCGCTGAGTGTGACCTGATAGGCCTGGGTCTCTCTTCCATCGGCAAAGTGGGGCACTCATACAGCCAGTCTGTGCGCACTCTGGATGCTTACTATGAACGCCTGGATGCAGACAAACTGCCGATTGAAAAAGGCTTTGAGCTGAGCAAGGATGACGTATTGCGCCGCAAGATCATCATGAACTTCATGTGCTGCGAACCTATAGATTTCACCGCTATAAACATTGCTTACGATATAGATTTTGCTGGCTATTTCGCTGAAGAACTGGCACAACTGCGTCAATATCAAGATGCCGGACTGATCAATATTGATTCCAATTCCATCACTGTTACATCCAAGGGCCGAATGTTCGTGCGTGCAGTAGGCATGGTCTTCGACAAATATCTGCAGCAAGCCACATCAGCACAATACTCCAAGCTGATCTAAGCACGGTCACAACTAGCAATGCTCACCGCACCCCTGGTACTAGCTGCATTATCCGCAGGATTATTGGGTGGAGCGCACTGCATAGGAATGTGCGGAGGCATTGCCAACCTGCTCACCTCTGCTGGCAAACCTGGGCGCAAGACTATTCCGATTTTGCTCAGCCAGTCTAAAAAAACCACAGCCAGATTCGCACCGTGGCGCAACACATCCCTGCTACATGCAGGCAGAATATTCACCTACGTTCTAATGGGTGGATTGGTAGGCTATATAGGCGCACTGGGCTTGCGTATCCACCCCCTCATACCTATACATACGCTTATGTACATCATAGGCAACCTGGCGCTGATCTGGCTTGGTTTACGCCTGTTTGGCTACACACCACACTTCGCCCCCCTGGATCGCCTCGTTGCACGCATAGGCGCCCACATTCGCATACCAGCGCAGTTTTCACTACTGGCGCAAACCCGGCGTTTTCCTTTTCTGGTGGGCATGGCATGGGGCTGCCTGCCTTGCGGCCTGGTTTATGGAGTATTGCCGTTTTCCCTGTTGTCTGGCGACGCCTTCTCCGGCGCTGTATTAATGCTTATTTTTGGTCTGGGCGCCCTGCCCTATCTGTTGTTTGCGCAAGCCTTGGCGCAATGGCTGCGTCACAGTCGTGTACCGGCAGTATTGAGAGGATTGGGCGGTGTCGCGCTGACAGGCATAGGTTTGCTGGGCTTGTGGTGGAGCTTAAACATGCAGGAAATGCCGGCATTTCTGTGCGTAACACCAACGCATTAACGTCACCAAAAAAACCAGGCTCACCACCAGAATTTTTGCCTGATACATTTGTGAACGCTACCAGAAAAGCACCGAACTGCGATAGAATGCGCGTCCGCCTCGGTAGCTCAGTGGATAGAGCGATCCCCTCCTAAGGGATAGGTCGTACGTTCGATTCGTATTCGGGGCACCAAATAATCAATGCGTTACAAAATTTAGTGAGGTTCCCCTGGTTTTTAGTCTTCCAAGAGGTGGCGTTCATGCTACCAGCTTCTCTTTCTTCTGAGCAATAAGCCAAGCATCCAGAAATTGGATTGGTGACTTGTAACCCAATGTCGAGTGCT
>Ga0315272_10001284_pt1 | contig 12528 bp, 17 predicted proteins | sample C3_middle_MG_FD_203918 | JGI IMG/M metagenome (GOLD analysis project Ga0315272, IMG submission 203918) | Sediment microbial communities from Yellowstone Lake, YNP, Wyoming, USA - C3_middle | ecosystem: Environmental > Aquatic > Freshwater > Lake > Sediment | place: USA: Wyoming | collected...
GCAAAACAGGGGTTGACGCTGAGGACAATGTTTTTGTTGTCAACGAGGCAGGCTACTTCAAGATACTAGGATTCAGCGACGATGGGGCAACTGTTAGCATTACAACAACAGTTGCATTGCCAACTGGTAACTTTGAGTTTGGGATAGGCGTTGTTGATAATACTGTACTACTTGTAGTTAATAGGATGACAGTTGCAGTACTTAGAATAGTTAGACAAGGTGGCAGTTATTTTCCTATCTTGGGCTGGCAAAACGATTTGTCGAATGGCCCTTTTACATCTTTTTACTTCTCTGAGGGTTATCCTGCAGAGGGAAGATATAAAAAATCACTAACCGACGAAAATGTCTTTGGTAAGCCGGATAACACCGCGACGCGGCGTGGCCCTTATGGTGGGAATGGTATAAATCATTATTCCTCAATGGGTGTAGAGCTATTGGTAAGACCTTCGTTCGAGGTTGCAGATTTAACTATTGAGACAAAATCAAAATTAGTTTTGACTCCAATCTCAATTACAGCGCCAGTAACTACTTCTACGCTTGTGGGCGCTAGAACGGACGGGAATATTGTTTATTTAGCTGGTCTGGTTCAGCCTACTGCCAATGCTCAAACTATTTGCACGCTACCAGTTGAACTGCGACCTTCTATCGATCAGCGCAAAGTTTGTGTGTCACTAACCGCACCTTACTCGGTATTGGTAAAGATATTTACAACAGGTGTTATTCAATTAGAGGCTGGGTGGACTTCTAATCAACTTGATTTAAGTTCTATTTCATATAAACTTTAAAAAAAAACCCTCTTTACGAGGGGTTTTTTTATTCCATACCAAGCTGGTCATTCATTTCTTCTGCATAGTCTTCAATCTGCTTGATTAGTGCGTCTTGAAATTCTTTACAGTCTACAAGGTGGGCGATATCGGTTGTGCTGTCGTGGAGATAGATGGCCGCCACGTCGTACTCTGCACAATCAGAGCCATTTTTAGGCGTATAGTCTCCATATACATGGAATTTTACGTATTTGTAGGTTATTTTATCCATTTACTTCTCCTAGTATGTAACATTAAAATATTTACTACCCTTTGGCCTTCTTACTACAACTTCAGGCAACCTAACCAATTCATGCTGCCTATCGACTATTTCATCAATCGAACACGTCATTAAATGTTGTGCTTGGCACTTCTTCAAAAAGTATAAAATACGATTTTCAGACAAAAACTGCGCCACCGGTAGGACGCTTGTCCCTTCGTCCATAGTCCAATCAATACGAAGTGTAAACCGGCCTTGCTTCTCATGTTTGCGTAGACGCATTGCCACTACAGGAAGCTCGCGCGGTGTTGTGGTATCAATGGCAGCTTTACGCTCTAGCTTGTCGTTAGGATCGATTAATTCAGCGCCACAATCTTTGCAGTGTCGCGCTGATAGGCTGTTGATTGATTCACACGCATCGCACGTTTTAGACAAGAATCTATATTCGCACCGCGTACCGTCATTCACTACACCGTGGCAACGCTGAGCCATGAGCGAATTCTCTGCGTTACACTCTGGACACAATTGTACATCACCTTGCTTATCTTTGCGCTCTTTTAAATCGAGCAGGCCAGAAATTACTAGATCATCAGATAAAGCAAAGCGCTCTAGATTTTCACCAAAATCTAAAACAAGACAATCCATTTTTCCTATATAAAAATCAGATAGTCTATTAGTTTGACCATATGACTTTACCCAACTAGGCGCGTACAAACGACAACCACGGCCTAGCATCTGTATTACTAGACCTACTGACTCAGAAGCACGTAACAGAGCCACGCAATCGATAATGGGGATATCTGTACCAGTAGTCAGTGTTCCGAAGTTGATGATGTATCTATGCTTTCCATCGCGTGCTTCTTGTAGCAATCTGGCCCGTTCTTTCTTGCTTGTCTTGCCAGTAATCAGGATTGAAGAATCTGATTCTGGTAAATACGACAGGATCTCTTCTGCGTGTTTAATCGATGATGCAAATATAATGCAGCATTTGCGCTTTTGTAGATCCATAATGCCCACCAGATCATCTACAATCTGGCGCGTAAGGCGTTCATTATCTAGCGTGAGTGCATCCACTTCTGATTGCTTGAACTTACCTTTAGAATCGGTTTTTAGTGCCAGTAAACTGTATGTTGAATCTGATACGCCAATACTATAAGGAACAGTCCAACCTTGTGAAGATAGCTGCTCACTGGTAATTGAATAACAAACGCTTTTAAAGGTAGATCCAGCAGAAACAAGTTTTGTTTTGAATCGAACAGGTGTAGCGGTAAGACCTAGAATGCGAATGTTTTTATTGATTGATCTAAAGTGAGTTAGCAGTTTTTGGCTTGATGATTCAAGATTTTCCGATATCATCTGGCATTCATCCGCAATAATCAGCGCGTATTCTTCGCCAAAGTCATCAAGATTATTGAGCACGCTCATGGGCGTGGCAAATACCGCGTGATTTTCTACACATTTATGCCCTAGCGATGCGCTGTAAATCGACGGCTTCTCTCCAATTTCACGGAACTTGTCTGCATTCTGAGCTGCAAGATCACCATTTGGCACAAGAATAAGAGTGCGCTTGTTGGCCTGCTTAACGGTTTGTGCAAGCATGGCAACAATGATGCTTTTACCAGCTGCGGTGCTTGCGTGAACAATAGATGGTTCTTTATTGGTTCTGATATGCTTTATTGCAGCATCGTAAGCATCTTGTTGATATGGGCGAGGAATTAACATTTAGTCACTCGAATAGTTTTGCGCTGGCCGTTCCGCCTTTGCCGTTTCTGATGGTTGATCCGTCTAGCTTGGTATATGAAACAGCCCTATCATCCATATGCATTTCTTCTACTTCCCACATAAATATTGACGTAATTACTTCAGGGTAAAAGCTATGCGATTGGCAAACTGCTTGTCCTGATCCAATGTCACACCCATTATTGTATGACGTGCAATTGTGGCAATGTGGCTTGATGGATAAAGGAGCGGGGCAGCAATCACAATTAGGCATTGTTTCCGATTCAATAATGGAGCGTTTAGCATTGAATTCACTTTCATTAAATTCAATGGTAACAATCTTTACTTCTTCTGTAACTGCATTGCATCCATAGTAAAGCCCATTATTAACGCCAGCCATACCGCACATGTAATTTAATAACTTGCTTTGGTTTGGTTCTGGTTTATTGAAATACAAATCAAACAAGCATACGTATTCAATACCATCTTTTGATTGATTGCCATTTGGTAACTTATCGAAACCAATCATGCGTAAATTGTTTTCAAAGTGCTGTATTTCTAGCATTTTACGAAAATTAGCGCGTATTTCCTGAGCGGTAAAAGCATTAGGTGATTTAAATTTATTAACACGTAACCATAATTCACGATCGCATACGTTTAAATTTAATTCATATTCTGGGTCGTCTTGCATTTCTACCCAAATGCTGTCTAGTTTGTTTTTCATTGGACACCAAAGGAGATGGGCGGCGATGTTTTGCCGCCTTGGTTAGACTAGATCAAAACGGGACATCGCTATCATCTTCTGCTAAATCTGGCTCAGCCAATGCCGGTTCTGGCTGCTCAACATCATCTTTCTGCACTTCTTCTTTCTTCGGTGCGGAGCCCGCTGGCGTTGCCTTCTTAAAGTTATTAGCCAAGTAGAAAGGGCCTTTCTGCTCGCCACCTGCTTCTGGCTTAGGCATAAATGGGTACATATCAATGATGACTGGCTTATTGCATAAACGAGCCAGATCAATAGCCTTAATATCTTCAGGATTGCATTGTGGCAAGGCAACACCTACCGCATTAAACAGGCCAACCATCAAATTAATCGCCTTATCTTGCTTGGCAATCGCCTTTTGTTTGTCATCTTCTTTTAACTTGGCATAATCAGCAGGCAAATAAAGATTGATATTTGTAAAGAAAGTGCGCTTCTTGAATTCACCTTCTGTAATAGTGAATTGCAGACTGATCTTTTTACCATAATTACCGTCTTTAATTTCTGTTTTGCTGATTAAACCTTTACGATCACCCTTTGGAATTGTGGCGAAGTCATTTGTTTCATTTACACCAGTTGCAGCTTGACCGTTTGATGTTTTCCAGAAATTTGACATTATTTATTACCTTTTGAAAAGAATTTAATTGATTTTAAAAGTGGGTTTGTGCCGTGTGGTACTAGGAAACGGCTATCTAATTCATAACGATTTTTAGCAGTTGCATATCCTACGTTACCGGCGTTTTCTGTTACTAGGTAGCGATCGCCAGTTTGGATTAGCTTTCCGTACTTGGTAATTACGCCTTTCTTGTCTGTTTTATTACCGTCTACAAATTCCTCTTGCGTCAGGAATAAAACAGCGTCTACGAGGTTTACGTACACCGGTAAACATGCTGGCGGTAAATCCAAGTTATAAATGCAATATTCATCAGAAGCGGGGCCTTGTTTGAACTTCTGTACGCCAATGTGAGACAAGAAAATAACAGCAATTCCGCATTTCTTCGCAAGATACTCGCAAGCATTACGCACATCATTATGCCAATCACGCAAAGCTAACAATCCCTTACCATATCCGCCGTGTGCTTCAATGATGTTTGTCGCGCCTTCTGAGTCGCACAATTCGCGCTCAAAAAGAATATGAAGGGCTGACACGGTATCGATTACAAGCGTCTTAAAGCCGTGATTCTTATCGGTTGCCAGCCATCGCAGCTGGGCCATGATTTCATCCTTTGTGCTTACTGGTGCGTCTGGCTTAGATTTTGGCAACTCAGGTAAAAGCATAGGCTTGTCTGCATCTTCCCAAGAATCAAACACAGATTCACCACTTTCAGCTTGGATAAACACGGCATTAGGAAACATTGCCGCTAATGATGACTTACCCACACCCGCAGCACCTACAAGTGTAATCATCGGTGCGCGGGGTACTGGCTTAATTGGCGCATAACTCATTTTCAGGCTCCACAACTTTTAGGTAAGGATTGAGTGCTTTAATCCTCACGATTGATGAAAACATCGATTTCTGCTCTAGCGTTCCTGTGTTCATTAGTTCGGCCAGTTCATAATCACTTACTTCGTGCACTTCTTGCAGATGAATCGGAAGGTATTTGTGCTCTTCTCGAACCTTCTTAAATTTTGGAACATCAATTGTATACTCATTTCTAGTGTGTATGAATAATTTTGTACCATCCTCTAGCGTATACCACTTTTGCCCGATGTAATCATGGCCCATACGTCTTATTAACTCATTCACTAAATCGCGCTCTTTTGCTCGTAGTTCGGTTAGCTCAGTGCGTAGATCGGCGAGTTGTTTGATTGTCTCCTGCATTTGTAATCCGTTGTTTGTTTCGATGACTACATCTTAATCGACTAAAAATTTATTTGCAACATTTATTTGCAAGTATTTTAAGATTCGAGGCGAATAATCTCTGCAAGCATCGCGTCACGGTACTTCTGATCGAATAATTTAGTCAGTTTTTCTTTGCGCTGATCATAGTTAAAATCAAGATCACATAGAACGCGTGACGTTGCTTGTAGATCAAGTACAGCCTTTATTTCGATAGCAGACAAGTAATCCCGCAACATGGCGTTAGGGTCTAGGCCGTGTGATTCCTTAAACTTCTTCGCGGTCTCGCCCAGCACAATCTTATTGATCATGTTGAACTCGTTCGAGAAGTTATATGTAGCAGGCTTTGTCCCGCGTCTTGTATATCTATCTTCAATGGCCTTCTTTAGATCATGACATTCTAGGCGGGCAGTTTGGCGGTCGCGTAGGCGGGTTTGTTCTTCATTGCTGGCGGAATGCATGGCATCGTAGGCGCGGATAACATGGATAAGAAAGTCAGCACTTACCCACATAGCGTAGGCGTAAACCAGCTCTTTACATGCAAATGTTCCTCCGTACCTTCCTGCCTTCGTCTCGATAATTTTAATTGCGGGATTTTCATGAATTAAAATATCTATCGCTTCTTGGGTGACTTGGAGTTTCATCCACTCAGAAGGACTGATATTTTTTGTTACCCCGTTAGATATCGCTACCTTCTCAAGATCATTCAGAGAATACATTGCGTCTTTCTGAGTTACGTTTACGTTGCATACTTGCATGGTTTTTCCTTAATTAGGATGTGATGCTGTTAATGTGATTTCATACTAACACAAATAAAATAATTTTGTAATTTAATTTTACCTGTGTTATGATTGTTACAACTAAATCTTGTAACTAAAAGGAAAAACAAATGAGCGAGCAAACCATGCTAGAAAAACTATTTGAGCACTTCGGCGGGCCTAACAAGATGGCAGGTGTACTAGATATCAGCTCTCAGAATTTGCAACACTGGATTCGTAACGGCGAGCCACCGGCAGCGATGGCTATCAAAATTGAGCGTCTTACTTATGGCAAGTTCAAGGCTGTTGATTTGGTGAAGCCAAAATGAGCGCTCCTGTAATTGAACTAGACGACTACCAACAATCAGTTTTTGATCGCATCCTATGCCTAGTAAATGCAGGGCAGCGCCACGTAGTCGCATTACGTGGTGAAGGCGGCACGGGTAAAAGCCAGATCATTAAGAGGCTACTAACTCACTTTGGCGATAACGCTATCGCTGCCTGCCCTACAAACGACGCTAAGAACATTCTTATCGACGGACTAGGCGATAATTGTCCTGCAATGGCAGTAACGTGCCACAAGCTACTAAATAAGCGAGCACAGACGGTTAATGGGGTGGAGCAGATAGACTCAAGCGGTAATATCATTTTTTCTGAGTCAATACCCATCAAAGACAGCGTACAGTTAATCATCGTCGATGAAAGCTCAATGCTATCTGAGCAAATGGCGCTTGATTTGATTAATAAGGCCAAACATTGCGTGCTGCTTTTTTCTGGCGATCATGATCAATTAAAGCCAGTCAATGCAGAAGCATTCTTTCAGGATTTAAAAGCTGAGACCTATACCCTAACGTTTAATCACCGAGCAAAGGGCTCACCAGATTTAACGGCGTTCTTAAAGCGTGTGCGCGCTATTAAAGATGATGAAATTCTAGATTTCGAGGCGATAGAATCGACCGTAGACGCGATCTCTGATGCGGTGATTAAGTACGGGCCGGAGATCATGGTAATGGCCCATACGCACGCTATTTGCTCGCAAGTTAATAACTCAGTACGGGCAAAGAAAGGATTTACAGAGTTGTTCGCGGCCGGTGACGAAATTATTATTGATTCGGCATTGAAGACGGTAGATGGTTTTTCGATGGATGCAGGGACTAAGATCAAGATCCAATCAGCGACGAAAGAGCATGGGCGAATTAGTGGCGTTAGTTTTGATCTATGGAACATAACACCCGTCTCGCAGTCGTATGGTGGTGACTTCACGGTCATCGACCAGCGCGGGCTTGATGAAATGGAAATAAAATCAGTAGGTAACGCGATCAAGCAGGCGAGGGATGCGTATTTTAAGGGGAATAAACACTCACCTATCGCACTTGAATTCCCGTCTATCGTTCCACCGAATGCAAACAGAATGCCGGTAGTTTACGCATATTGCCGAACAGTACACCGCGCACAGGGTGCTGGTGCTAACATTGCGATGTTTGTATGCAATGAGGCGAGTTTCTATAAGCCAGATGATTACAATCTGTTTTACACAGCGATATCACGGGCTAGGAAACGGGCCATTGTTGTACAGCTAGGGGAAAAACACGGCAAGAAAATAACAGGTCAATTATTGAAAGTATAAAAAAAGCCCGTAACCGTTGCAGCGGTGCGGGCTTCTTACTTAGGGTCTAGCATGAAATTTACAAAACTTACTTCACAGTCTCGCCTGTCTAAGCAATTCATTCTAGATGAAGACGGTAAATTACTCAAACAGTCCGCTGCTGAGATGACGGATGGTTTCGCTGAGATAGTCGATATCCATTGGGAAGCGCTGGGCGATTACTTTGACAATCTAAACTACAAAAATGCGGTGACGTTTGGCCTGCCAATCATATCAGACGGCGATGATTGGGCGCAGGTTGCAACAGCGCGAGTAGCAAAAGATAATCCCGTTCTGATTGCGCGTACCCGTGAATACTTTCAATGGGGCGATCGTGACGGGATCATGGTTTTAGATATTGACCACATGCAAGGGTTTGATACGCCTGAATCATTGCATGAGGTTTTGTGTCAGTGCTACCCACCATTGAGGCGCGCTCCTATGCTATGGCGTCCGTCGTCGTCGAGCGGCGTAATGGGAAATGGGATCTCAGGACAGCACTTTTTTGTGTGGTTGGATGATGCTCAGCAGATTGCAGAGTGTGGCAAGGCATTAAATGCGGCTTTGTGGGCGCATAAACACGGTGCCATTGCGATCAGTGAATCTGGCGCTATGTTGGTAAGGTCGCTGGTCGATACAGCCGTATGGCAGCCAGAGCGGATGATGTTTGTTGCTCCTCCCTTTCTGGGCGATGGCGTTACACGTACTAAGTACGATTTCAAATATTTCGGCCCGCTTGGCGAGGGCTTGAAACTATCCGCGATCGATTTATTTTTTGATGCGGATCTACTTAGAAGGCAGATTGATGCCGCAAAATCTATAGCCAAACCAGATCAAGAAATAGTCATCGAACGCAAGATAACCGCGCTTGTCAATGACGAAAAAATTACTTATGAATCAGCCAGTAATCACATCAGAAACCTGATGGAAGGTGGACTATTGCCGCCTGATTTATGGCTATATCCTAAAGATAAGCCACGCATTAAGGCTGGCGATCTAGGCATGCAATGGATGGCGGGAGAGTTAAAAGGCCGTCATGAGTTCTGCGATCCATTTATGGAAGGTAAAGGTGATAAGCGGGTTGCGTTCCTGCTTATCAGGTCGGGAGAGATTTACACGCACTTTCGCGGTGGCGTTAAGTATAAGCTGCCTATTGGCGGAACTAGTGAAGATGAAAGGCTGCATGATGAATATGAGCCGGACTGGGGTGACTATGAAGCAGCAGAACTAACGCATCATGCAGCAGTATTACAGCAACACGAAGAAGAATGGCAGGAAGAGCAGGACAGAATAGCGCATGAAAAACGGCTTGCTGCGAATATGTTACGCCCGCTTAATGATGTGGGTGGGTGGGGGGCTGCACCAGTACGCTGTGACTTCCAGTATTTAAGCGGGGAGACGATAAACGAGCTGGCAGTTAATGCGTTATCTGTCTTTAAGAAATATGAGGTGACAAAAGATGACAAGATGCTGGTGCGTGAGCTGTTAAACTTGACAGACCCTTATCTATTTGATGTGGTATGCGATAGGAACGGCGAGCGGATAGAGAAGGAATTAAAAAGCGTACATGAGTCAGAAGTAAAAGAGCTAGTGAACGCCTATGGCGAGCTGCAAATCATGGCGATGGGTGCAAAACCAGTGAAGGCCGGTAAATATGTTCACTTCTTCATCGGTGCATTGCTTAATGGATGCGAGCAAATGGGCATTACAGCGCTTTCTGAGTATGTGATAAGCAAACATACCTATTTAGAAAAAGAATCGAATGGCGGTGGCTTTTCGTCGTTCCTAGATGCTAATGGCGGGCATATTGAGTTACCTTTTGGCGTTACACCTGCTGAATTCATTAAAAAGGCGAAAGATTCTGGTGTACCGTTCGAAAAGTATTCAACTTATAGCGGGCCAGAGATTGAACGGATTAAGAAAGAATACCAAGAATGCCGGTATCGTAAAGCGCGATTGTCTGATGTAGTGACGGCGATAAGGTCGGATATGTTTGGTAAGGTAGCACTTAAAAGGTCGTCTCGTAGTCCGCTAGCGGGGATTGCTAATGTGGATTGGATTAGTAGCAAGGCAGAGAAGTTGATGCTAAAGAGCATAAGAATGGCAAGGAGTAGGGGTAAAATTAAGGATGGTGATGATGTTTTAGAGAAGGTAGTAGAACTAGGGTTTCTTACAGAAAGCGACGATTCAAGCTACGGTAAATATGGGAGGCTTTTGTAGGGTATTTTTTCTGTGACGCTTAACGACGAGAGTAATGCTTTTATATATACATCGTTAAGCGTCACAAGCACTTTTTTGACGACTTTTTCGTACAAGGATTTTTATGTTAATAAGCGAAGAAAGCTTACAAATATCATTTGTTTCATGGTGCAAGTATCAAGCAAAAATCAACCCTGATCGTGCATTACTAGACTGGATCTATGCAGTGCCAAACGGCGGCAAGCGTTCAGTAGTAGAGGCAATGCGCTTAGTCCAAGGAGGAGTTAAGAGCGGCATACCAGATCTTCAACTAGACGTAGCAAGGAAAGGATATCACGGCCTGCGGTTGGAGTTAAAGACACCCAATGTACTAGCAAACGGTAAGCGCGGGAAGTGTAAAGCACCCGATGAAGAGCAGATCAAGTGCCATGAGTTCTTGAGAGAACAGGGGTTTGCGGTGTACGTATCTAACGATCTGGATGAGCTAAAACAAATTATTTTGGATTATCTGCTTTGAGTGCTTGCATGAATTTATACGTAGGCATAAGATACCTACATCGAAGCAAACAACTACTTGGAGTAAGAAAATGAAAGCACTATTACCACTAGCAGACACAGCAAACGGCGTTCAAGTTGTGGATATTGTTGACTATCCAGAATCAGAATTATTGAACGCACATGAATTTGTTATGGCACTAAGCGATTTGAAAGACGGCGAAGAAGTTTTTTGTAGCGTTATCGAAGGCGGCATGGAATTTGAATATATTCAAAATACTTATGGCGTGCGGGTTTAATCATGGCGCTTATTAAAGATAAAGCACGCAAACTAGGCTTAACAATCTTTCCCGTACATGGTGGCTACAAGGTATCAAATCTGGATGGGGTGTTTAGTTTTGAACAGTTGAAGGCGGTGTTTTGCGTTTGAAGATATCAAGGTTGGGGATAAGGTGCTTAGGTAGGTTTTTGTTGTTGATGGAGTAATAAAGGTGATTGAATGTTGACAAAAAACTGGCACACAGTAGCCGTAGGCTTTTTATTAGGGATTTTATGGGTGTTGGAGGTACTAACGCGATGATCCAACCATGCCCCATCACCCTAGCCATCCGCCAATGCAAAGACTTCATGCGCGCAGTTGAAGAAATGGAAGCACTGGATAGCCAGCCTAAACGCCCATCCTTAGCGTGGGAAAAGATGATAGCGAAAAGGCGTGTACGGCGTTATGCAGGTGATTTGATCAATCGTTTGTCAGTAGTGAGGAGTGATAATGGATAAGGCAACAGAGTTATTGAAACGTATTCAGCCATATATGAATGATTTCAACTTTCCGTTAGGATTGACTGATGATGTTAATGCGTTTCTTTTGGGTGGTGGTCACTCGATTCTTGTTTATTGGGAAGCGGATGAAGATAGCGTTAGCGCTTTGGATCTATATATCCTTGGAGATAGCGATGAATAATGATTTACATGAAGCATTCAATCATCTTGCTTACCTATGCATCGAAGGAAAGATGATGAGTGATCAAAGCAATATTGGTGCTTGTTTTGTGGTAGATGCCACTAATGCAATGAATAGAGTCACGAAACTACTCGGATCGGCATGCATAGATGGTCAAGTTGTAAACCTTATTGATTTTGTACCATTTAATGGAGTGGATAGAAAATGAACGCCGCCGCAACATGGATAGCTGTATTAGCAAGCAATAAGGGATGCAAAAGAAGATCTTAAAAACAAAAAAAAGATTTCTAGATCTACTTCCTGATGTTTTTACTGCAAAAGATATTGAAAAAATAAATGAAGAAAATAGGATATATAAATCAAAAGATCCGCGTAGGCATGCTGAAAGCGTGTTCAAGTGTGGTTATTTAAAAAAGGAGTATAAAAATCTCCCTACTGGTGGTAAATATTGTGTTTATACTAAGATTTAGTGCTTGCACATTTTTATAACATGTATTAATATGTACTTATTGAAGTAGACGACACAATCCTATTTTCTCCTGCGAATTGCAAAATCCACAATAATTTGCATAAGCAGTAACAGCTAGGGGGTTGTGTTGGTAGTATATCTAGCTGTGACTTCTTTTGTTTGGGTCGTGTGGTGGCGATACTTATTGTGGAATACCGGAGTTGCTGGCCTAAGCAGCACAAATATTGAAGCATGTTCGCCATTAGACGGGAACACATTTGAGGTGGTCTATGTTATTACTCAAGAGTGTGAGACAACATGCTTCAATATTTAAAAGTACCAATAACTAGGAGATTTGATATGATGTTTTCGATGGAAAAAATAGAAGCAGAGTTTAAAATTTTAGGAAAAAGCATTGTTTTGTCAAAAACAATTGTAGACAATGAAAAAACTTATCAAGTATCAGGAAGTAATCGTCTTTATACAAAAAAAGGATTAATTACGATTTTGTATGGACCACTCGATATTTATTACAAGGTAAGTTTTGAAGATTAGCAATCTTCTCCTTATACAAAGTCTTGACAAGACGATAAGCCAAAAAGTCAGGGTGCTGGTTGTTGGGATCCAGAACCAACATAAATGATTATTATTCATAGTGGTTATTTATGTTGGTTTATATATCA
>Ga0315272_10001285_pt1 | contig 12528 bp, 15 predicted proteins | sample C3_middle_MG_FD_203918 | JGI IMG/M metagenome (GOLD analysis project Ga0315272, IMG submission 203918) | Sediment microbial communities from Yellowstone Lake, YNP, Wyoming, USA - C3_middle | ecosystem: Environmental > Aquatic > Freshwater > Lake > Sediment | place: USA: Wyoming | collected...
ACTGTCCGAGCGGCATGGCGCACGACGGCCACTCCATTTTTTCGCTCTCGATCCAGCTCAGCCGGACCTTCAGATTGTGATGGATTCCGCCGTGCAACAAGGCTTCTTTGAGGCTTTTGTACGAGTCTTCGTACTCTACGTACTTGCCGACCAGCCCGATATGGACCTCGTCCTGCGGGTTCCTCATCCGGTCGAGCATCGCGTTCCACGCCGTCAGGTCGCGCGGGTGGCCATTCTCAATCTGCAACTGGCGCACGACGATCTCGTCCACGCCGCCTTCGGCCAGCGTAACCGGGATCTGGTAGACCGTGTCCACGTCGTAACAACTGATCACCGCGTCCACGTCCACGTCGCAGAACAGGGCGATCTTGTCACGCTGGTCCTGCGGGATCGGACGCTCGCTGCGGCAGATCAGGATATCGGGCTGGATGCCCATGGCGCGCAACTCTTTGACGCTGTGTTGCGTCGGCTTGGTCTTCAACTCCTGCGCCGCGGCGATCCACGGCACCAGCGTCAGGTGGACGAACAAAGTATTGCGGCGGCCCAACTCATGGCGTAACTGGCGAAGCGCCTCGGTGAAGGGCTGCGACTCGATGTCGCCCACGGTCCCGCCGATTTCCACGATGACGACGTCCACGTCGTCGCTCACCTTGCGTGCCGCGGCCTTGATCTCATTCGTGACGTGAGGAATCACCTGCACCGTCTTGCCGAGGTAATCGCCGCGGCGCTCTTTGGTGATGATCCGTTCGTAAATTCGGCCCGATGTCAGGTTGTTGGCCTGTTTGAGTTTCGCGTGTGTGAAGCGCTCGTAATGGCCAAGGTCGAGATCGGTTTCCGCTCCGTCGTCGGTGACGAAGACCTCGCCATGCTGGAACGGGCTCATCGTGCCTGGATCCACGTTCAGATAGGGGTCGAATTTCTGCATGTTGACCGTCAGTCCACGGCTCTCCAACAGGCATCCGATGGAGGCGGCCGTGATGCCCTTACCCAGGGAGGAAACCACGCCGCCGGTCACGAAGATATACTTAGCCATTTTTATTGTTCTGCTCCGAGAGGGAAAAAAGCCGCTCCACCGCCGCCAGGTCATCGGGTGTATCCACGCCGATGGTGTCGGAGTCGGTCTCGGCGACTCGAATAGGAATGCCGTTCTCCAGCGCTCGCAACTGTTCGAGCTTTTCGGTCTCCTCGAGCGGCCCCCGAGCCAGCCGGGAGTAGCTGAGCAGCAGCGCCCGGCGATAGACGTAGAGTCCGATGTGTTTCCAATACACGGCGCCGCCCGACCGGTCGAACGGGATCGGCGAGCGGGAGAAATACAGTGCGTCCCCGTTGAGGGAGGTCACTACTTTGACAACATTCGGGTTCCCAATATCATCGGGATCCGTGATGCGTTTTTTCAATGTCGCCATTTCGCACCCTGGATCGTCTAATAACGCAAGGAGGGCGGCATCGATTGCAGCGGGATCGATCAAGGGCTCGTCGCCCTGGATGTTGACGATGATTTGCGCGTCTGTGGCGGCGGCCGCCTCGGCCACACGGTCCGTGCCGGAGGCGTGGTCTTCTCGCGTCATGGCGACTTCCGCTCCGAAGTTACGGGCGGCGCCGGCGATTTCGCGATTGTCGGTAGCGACGATCACGCGGCTCAGATATCGGGACTCCCTGCTCCGCTCCCAGACGTGCTGGATCATGGGTTTACCGGCAAGGACGGCGAGGGGTTTTCCGGGGAATCTGGTGGATGCGTGTCGGGCTGGAATAACTCCCAGAATCGAGGGGCGCACAATCGAGAATAGCACAAAATCCTGCCATGCTATACTTGCGGAGGCCGAACGGGAGCCGAATGCGAAACAGAGCCTATAAGTTCTTCTTTTTGATCGGTTTGGCAATTCTCGGCCTGGCTGTTGCCACACTCGCCGCGCAGGAGCCGCGTCCACAGATAGAACCTCGCCCGAAGCCGCCCCAGTCGGCATCGGAGGCAGATTCCAAGCGCCTGGTTCCAAACATCCGTATCGACACCAACCTGGTTTTGATCCCGGTGACTGTCACCACGCCCTTGAACCAGTTCGTGACAGGCATGGAAAAGGAAAACTTTAGCCTGCTGGAAGATAAAGTTGCGCAGGAAGTCTCCTATTTCGCCAGTTTTGACGCGCCTCTCTCGATCGGGCTGGTTTTCGATGTCAGCGGCTCGATGGGCAACAAGCTCATCAAATCGCGCCAGGCGGCGAGCGAGTTCTTCAAGACCGCGAATCCGGAGGATGAGTTCTTTCTGGTGGAGTTCAACGACCGCCCGCAACTCGTCACTTCTTTCACCCGGGCCACCGAGGAGATCCAGAATCGTCTGGTCTTCACCCAGGCCAAGGGCCGCACGGCCCTGCTTGACGGCATCTACATGGCGCTTCAGGAGTTGAGGAAAGGGACGAACCCCCGGCGGGCGCTGCTGGTCATCTCCGATGGCGGCGACAATTCCAGCCGCTACACCGAGACCGAGGTTCGCAACCTGCTGCGGGAGGCCGACGCGCAACTCTACGCCATGGGGATCTTCGAGCCGGTCGGCTCGCGCGGCCGCACCGCCGAGGAACTGGGCGGTCCCGGATTGCTCAGCGAGCTCGCCGCCATGACCGGCGGACGCCACTTCCCGGTCGAAAATCTGAACGATCTTCCGGACATTGCGGCGAAGATCGGAATCGAGCTGCGCAACCAGTATGTTTTGGGGTATGTTTCGAAAAACCTGGCACGGGACGGTAAATACCGCCGCGTCACGGTAAAATTAAAACAACCGCGCGGTCTGCCCCCTCTCAGGGCTCTGTACCGCCAAGGCTACTATGCACCCAGCCAGTAAGGTTCTTGGTTCGTTCCTTCTCGCCGCGTGCCTCGGCATGATGGCTGCCGCTCAGGATGAGCCGTTTGTGATCCGCTCGGACACGAGGCTTGTCGTGCTCCACATGAGTGTTCTCGATCATGCGGGCAAACTCGTCACCAACCTGCCCAAGGAGACCTTCAAGGTCTATGAAAACAATGCCGAACAGCAGATATCGGTGTTCAAGTGGGAGGACATTCCCGTTTCCATCGGCATCATCGTGGACAACAGCGGCAGCATGCGCGAGAAGCGCCAGAAGGTGGAGACCGCCGTCATCCAACTCGTGAAGGCCTCCAACAAACTCGATGAGGTGTTCATCGTCAATTTCAACGACGACGCCTATCTCGACGTTCCGTTCACCAGCGACCTCCACAAGATGGAGGAGGGCATCGCCCGCATCGACTCCAAAGGCGGCACTGCCATGCGCGACGCCGTCTCCATGTCCATCGACTATCTGAAACAGCAGGGTAAGAAAGACAAGAAGGTGCTGCTCATCGTTACCGATGGCAATGACACCACGTCCATGGGCATCACGCTTGAGAAGCTGGTTGAAAAAGCCCACAAGAACCCGGACGTTCTGATTTACGCCATCGGCATTCTTGGCGACGAGGACAAGCGCGAAGCAGGCAAGGCCAAGCGCGCCCTCGATGCGCTGACGAAGGCTTCGGGAGGATTCAGCCTCTATCCCAAGGACATCGGTGAAGTGGAGACCATGGCACAGCAGGTCGCGCACGACATTCGAAATCAGTACGTCCTGGCCTACACGCCCTCGAATCAGAACCTTGACGGGACTTTCCGGCAGATCAAAGTCACCGCCGGCAAGTTTACCGTTCGCACCCGGACCGGCTATTACGCAACTCCTGAGGCTCAGAAGAAGCAGGCAAGCTCCGCGTCCCCGGGCAATTGAACGTCACAGTCGGCCGGCAGGTCGCAGGGAATATTGAGTGATGATCGGCTACCTTTGGCGCACCACCCGCGGATACCGGTTCACGCCTTGGCGTTCCCCATACATCTTGTGGCGCATCGAGACGTACTGGGGACTGCACGCCGAGCGCATCACGTTTAGCGATTTTTGGCGTTTTGCCTGGACCCGCCGTCGCGAATTGCTCCGATTCTTGCGCTGGGCCGAGCGCATGGAGCATCAATAAAGCTGTACGTTTTTGGTCATAATCCCGGGAAACGCACTTCCCGGGTTCTCAACTTTAGAGCTTTGATGCCGCAAACTCCTGGGTTCCGCCCCGGAAGTGGTCTCACAGGAAACACGAAAACGAGGAGTCGCAGCCGCCGCCCCATGAATTCCCTGACCCTGTTTGGCCTATTCGCCGTGACCGCCATGCTCGTCCTTTACGCACTGGAGAGTAGAGGCCGTCATTACATCCTGGCTTTCGCCGGGGCTTGCGTTCTCGGTTCCGCGTACGGATTCCTCCAGGGGGCCTGGCCGTTCGGGCTGGTGGAAGGCGTCTGGTCTCTGGTGGCCGTGCGTCGCTGGTGGCAGGCGCGAGGGAGGGCTTAATGGGGTTTGAGAACGACTTCCGTTTGCAGTCCGGTTTGCTCTTCGCTACACTGGATGGTTGTCGCACCATGCGTTTTGGGCACTAGCGTGCTCGTGCTTGGGTGCTGCCCTCCCGGATCGCTTCCCATAAGAGCCCCGGTGAATTTCTAAGGATAACGAAAATGTACGCAGTAATCGAAACTGGCGGCAAGCAGTATCGAGTGGTCCCGGGCGACACTCTGCAGGTGGAAACGCTTGTCGGAGATGCCGGCGCGGCGCTTGAATTCGACAAGGTTCTGGCCGTGGGCACGGACTCCGGCGAACTTCTCATCGGTGAGGCCGCCGCAACGGCCAAGGTAAATGCTTCGATCGTCAAGCAGACCCGCGGCGACAAGATGCTGGTCTTCAAGTTCAAGCGGAAGAAGCAGTACAAGAAGACGATCGGTCACCGGCAGAACCTGACCACGATCAAGATTGACGGGATTGTGGCGTAGGAGTTCTTGAGTCATGGCACACAAAAAAGGTCTTGGCAGTTCTAAAAACGGGCGCGATTCCAACGCACAGCGTCTAGGGATCAAGCTTTTCAGCGGCCAGGTGGTTCCGGGCGGATCGATCATCGTTCGCCAGCGCGGCACCCGCTACAAGCCCGGCGAAAACGTTGGCATCGGCAAGGACGACACGCTCTACGCAAAGGTTGACGGGACCGTCGAATGGCGCGACCGCGGGCGGATGGGCAAGTACGTCAAAGTTAACCCGCTCGAAGTCTGAGCGTCGCCTCGCCTCCATCGCACGAGCGTTCTTTGGGCCGCCCGGGGTTTCGCCTCGGGCGGCCTTCGTGTTTCTAAGACGGCTTAGGATACGGTACTTCCAGCCGGTTTCAGCCACCCACCCGGCCCCGCGAGCACTGCGTGACGGCTCAACGTTTTAGTCAGATACTAGGAACGTCCACCCCATGTTTGTCGACGAAGTCATAATTCGAGTCAAAGCCGGCGACGGCGGGAACGGTTGTCTTGCGTTCCGTCGCGAGAAGTTCGTCCCCAAGGGCGGGCCCAGCGGCGGCGACGGCGGGCGTGGCGGCGACATCGTCCTGGTCGCGAACCGGAACTATAACACGCTGCTGCATTTCCGGTTCAACCCCGAGCATAAAGCCGAACGTGGCCGGCACGGCGAAGGCAGCAATTGCTCCGGCCGCAACGGCGAACATACCTATCTGCCCGTGCCCGTGGGCACGGTTGCGATGGACGCTGAGACGCACGAGATTTTCCATGACTTTGTCGACCACGGCGACGCGTTCGTCCTCTGCAAGGGCGGACGAGGCGGACGGGGCAATCAGCACTTCGCAACCTCGACTAATCAGGCGCCAACGCGCCACGAGCCGGGCACGCCGGGCGTGGAACGTAAGGTTCGCCTGGAACTTAAGCTGCTCGCAGACGTCGGTCTGGTCGGCTTCCCGAACGCCGGCAAGTCGACCTTGATCTCGCGCATTTCAGCCGCGCGGCCCAAGATTGCGGATTACCCGTTCACGACCCTGGAGCCCAATCTCGGCGTTGTCCAGGCCGACGGAGAACGGACGTTCGTCGTTGCCGACATTCCCGGATTGATCGAAGGCGCAAGCCAGGGACACGGGTTGGGGATTCAGTTCCTGCGGCACGTCGAGAGGACGCGCCTCCTGGTGCACCTGGTGGACGTCAGCGGCCTCAGCGGACGCGACCCGGCAAACGATTTCGACGTCATCCTCAAAGAACTCGCCAGCTTCAGCGCGGCGCTCGCCGCCAAGCCGATGTTCGTCGCCGCCACGAAGTTGGATTCCGCACAGGATCCGGAACTCGTCGCCAGCGTGGCACAGCGCGCCGCTGAGCATGGAATGCCATTCTTCCAGATCTCGGCCGTCACGGGCACGGGTCTGCCCGAGCTCATCCGGGCCGTCGCGGAGAAGGTCATCATCCACGTAGACGATCCCGCCCCTGTGGTCCGGACGGAAGCCGAGCAGGCCGCCGACGACATTCCTCCTCACCCCGAACAGTACAGCCCCGAAGACGACACCGACTGAGCGTGCGGTGGGGCGGCGCTCCAGCGAAGGCGTGAGCCCCACAATCTGGCACAAGAACTGCTCTAGCTGCGCTGCTGTGCAGCCTTGCGGGCCTCCGCGGAGTCGAAGCTTTCGCCATAGATCGCAGGCACTTTCGCTCCCATCGGCCGCAGGTACATCGACAACTGTCCGCGATGGTGGATGGAGTGGTGCAGCACGAAGTCCAGGTACATCACCGCCGGCAACTGGAACATGCCCCGGAAATCTACGATCTTGGTGAGCTGCTGGTCCGATAGGTTCTCCAGCTTCTCGAAGCGCGGCTCGAAGTTCTCTATGTACCAGGCCGACAATCCGCGAGAGGTGGCGGTGGAATCCGGGCGTTGCCGTGGGCTGAGATCGAACTGGCCCGCCGGCAGAGCTTCCATGAAGCGCATCTCCGTGGCGACGATATGCCAGGCCAGATCCAGCGCGCTTTTTGAGACCTGGTCCGGACGATAGTCGCCTTTATCGAGCGGAATTGCCTCGATAATGCTCTTCGTGATGCCGTGTTCGCTTCGGAGTCCCGGGAGGTAGACACCGTGGAGCAGGAATCTTGCCTGATCAGGTTGGATTAGTGGCATGGGTACAGGGTAACTCAGGACATAATCCGGCGTTGAAGCCCTTTAAAGGAGCGCTCAGTCCGGCGGGACCGCGTTGTATCGGATTGTGCATCGCCCGAAAGCGTGCTTAACTGAACTCTCCCTCAGGCTGTCCCGTTCTCACCGCGATCACGATTGTTTCTGGCAACACCTGAGCTCTTCAACCGATTGCCGAAATTGAAGTGTGCCCCGTGCCATATTCGATAGAGAAAGAAATAGGAAGAAGGTGCCGGTGATGTTGCTGAATCAGCGATGGGGCGGAGGCGGGGCCGTCATGGGCGCCGCGCTCTGCTCGATGTTAGCCTTCGCGCAGTCGGATCCTCAGTCGATCCGGCCCCTGCGGACAGTGCCTGTAGAAAAGCTCACCGTCAATCCCGGCTTCAGAGATTGGGGACCCGCGACGGTTGCGGGTACGACGATCCTGGCTGGCAACCAGACGGGCCGCGGCGGTCTATTCGCCATCGACATGCTCAGTGGGAAGGTGAAGTGGGCGCATAGTCCAACCTTCAGCACCGGGACCGCTTCCGTGTCGACTCCCCCCGCGGTCTCCGGCGACATCGTCATCACGCCGTACGCCGCAGCCTATCCTGGCGCGGTGGTGGGCGTGTCGCTCGCGACGGGCAAGGAAGTGTGGCGCGGTCCAGACCCCGCCCGAGCCGCGGCGGTCGCTGTCAACGCGGGGCTGGCCTACATTCTGGGCAAGAACGGCAGCTTCTATGCGCTGGAGGCGGCCACCGGTCGTGAGAAGTGGAAAGTGGCATTCGCCAATCGAGGCGGCTGCGCATCACGGCCGATCGTGCGCGATGACACCATCTACCTGACAGCCGGCGCCGATGCGACTCCGGGCGACGCGTCGAAACCGGCGGGCAACTATCTCTTCGCCCTCGATGCAAAGACAGGTCAGGAGCGCTGGCGGTATCGCGCCGAGGCGCCCTACGTGCACGATGGCGTTTGTCTGCGCCAGCCCGTCGTCACCTCCGATACGATTTTTGCGGCGGGCGATTCCTACCTATATGCGGTGCAAAGGGCCACTGGACGCGACCGCTGGAAGCCCGTCGAAATCCGGCGTCCGGTGGAAGGGCAGGTTCGTGCCGTCGAAGTATTCGCGCTGGTAGACGCGGACTCTGTGCTGGTCGGCATGACCTCAGGGTTTCTCATCGCCTTCGACAAGAATTCGGGCCGGACTGCATGGGAGCTTGCCGGTCAATACCGCGACAGCGCGCCGGCCATGGCGGTTGCAGGCAACGTCCTGTATTTTCAGGGCAGCCCATCCATCAAACCAGCGGCCGCGGCGAGCGGCACGCTGCACGCTCTTGACCTCGGCTCCCACAGCATACTTTGGTCGTTCTCACGTCCAACCCGCGAACCCAACTGGCCTTTCGGCCATGTGACGCCCGTCGACGGCGGATTGTGGGTGGATTCCTACCAGGCGCTGGTGAAATTGCAGTAGTGGGCGGCAGCGACGTCTTGGAGCGGCATCTCTGGACACCGGACACCGGGACAGCCTGACCCGTCCCAACGCGGTTTCAATGCGAAATAGGCGCCCATGCAGGCGCCACGGAGCCTCGCGCTGTCGGCTACCTGTCGAATCGCGCGGAGATTTGCGCTTTCTGCGGCTCAGTTCGCCAGGTTGCTTTACTCCCAACCCGCTCTGGCGGCAGCTTAGAAGCAATTCGACGAGAACCGCCGCTGGGACAGGCTGTCCCGCTTCCCGCAAATTCATCGGGAGAAGCAAAGGGCATCGGCTGGGCTCGATGTTTCACCTGTCGGAGCCCGCGCATCACCCCTGACGACCAAAGCGAAGTTGAATAAGCCCCAGCCTACGATGCTCCCCGGGGATGCGGGCATAAGCCGGCGGGCCCGGCGGTCCTACGGTCTGCCCAGAATCCCCGGCAGCCAGCGGACGGCGTTGCCATGGAAGATCTTACTGAGGACAGGCCCCGGCAGCGCCAGACCTTGGTAGCGGTGTCCCCCGTACTCGACCATATGGTCCGTGGCGAAGAACTTCCAATCGCGCTCGTAAGTGCTGTTCAATTCCGCGACCGCCTTCCTGGTATCGTCCCGCGGCATGACGACCATGTCGGTCGCGTATAGAACGCGGTCCTGATACTTGATCAGGAAAGCGCGCACCTTGTCGCGCGGCTGGAGCATGAAGTATGGAACGCGCGCGGCGGTGTCGACCGCAAAATTGGGATAGCGGTCGAATCTCTGGGCTATCGCATTCACGTCGGCTTCCATGCTGCCCAGGTGCGCGCCGACCACCCGCAGCTTGGGGTTGTTTGCCAGCAGGCGGTCCCGGGCAGCGAGTATGGCCGCCTTGGAAGGCCACTCGGGGTGTGCGTAGGCGTACTCCTGCGGGTTCTTCTTGTAGTAGTCGTAGTCCGGGCTGGCGGGGTTGGGCGGCTGCCAGCAGGAATCGGGCTCCGCCAGATGTGCGACCACCGTCCGGCCGTGAGCGGCAATGTCCCTGTAAATGGGCTCGAAAGCCGGATCATCGGGCATCACGTATTTCCCAGCCTTCGATTTCATCTCCATGCCCATCACCTTGTAGATCTTTACCGCGATGGCTCCCGCTTTGAAATCGGCATCGAGCTGGCGGATCGTGCGCTGGGCGAATCCCGGCTCCTCGAACTCATAGGGGCTGAAGGTCGTGCACATTACGGCGCGGCCGCCGGTGGCGTGGACAACCTTTAGCACGTCGGCTCTTTGCGGCTCCAGCGCCTTCGCATATGGGGCGCGATCGTCAATCACGAGGATGTCCAGGATGCGCAGATTCAGGCGCTGCATCAGGCCGGCGAACGCCGGGTCATCCTTGTAAATGTGAATGTGGGCGTCGATCGGCGCCAAGGCGGAAAAGCCCGCGAGATCGCCGGCTGGCGGCGGTCCGGGCTGAGCTTCGTTCAGCCGGCCAGCGCCCAGTGTGACGGCGACTGCCATCAAGACCACCGGTGCGCTCATCGCCAATGCGAGCGATCTCCACTTCGAACCAGTGAGTTTCATCGCGGACTTCCTGTCGGCAGAATAGCACCGCCGAATCCTGGCTTTCTCGCACTGTATTCCAGAGGCGTACGGACTGAACCGGTTGTGCCAAATTCGGCCGCAGTGGACTAAGGGCGCATACAGGTACCGCGCTTGGTGGCGTGATATCAGCCATCGCAGCCCACCCCGCGCGCTTGCATTTTGTCGGGTTTTTGCATATCATTATGTCGGGTTTTTGCATGGCCGGAACGAGCATGCGTCAACGGAAAACATTGCGCGAAAAGATCGAGGCGCGGATCTCACGGCGCCCTGGCGAGGACGTATTCCTGCCGCGCGAATTCGCCGACCTCGGGGGCGAGGATCAGGTGCTGAGGGCGCTGCGCTGCCTGGTGCGCGAAAAGCGCCTGGTTCGGCTCGGCTACGGCGTCTATGGCCGCGCTGTCGTCTCGCGGCTATCAGGTGAACCGCTCCTCTACAGCGCGAACGGATTCCTTGGAGCCGCACGGCAGGCGCTCACCAAACTCGGCGTGGCTTGGGAACCGACCGAGGCGGAGCGGGATTACAACCGACGGCAATCCACCCAGGTTCCGGTCAATCCGGTCGTACGGGTGAAAGGACGTTTTTCGCGGCGGCTGCGGGACGGCGGCCTGGAGTTGGTCGTTGAGCGATAGACCCTCGCTGCAAGATCTACTGGAAGTCCAAGAGCACTTTGGTCTGCCAAGCCCGGCGTTAGTCGAGAAAGACTGGTATGTCGTCAAGGCGCTCGCCGCGATTGTCGCGGTCGACGCCTCACCATTCCGGCTGGTGTTCGGCGGCGGAACGGCTTTGAGCCGCGCGCACCGTCTGATTCGGCGCATGTCGGAGGACGTCGATCTGAAGATCGTCTCGGATCAACCGCTCACCCGACCGGCGCTGAGGCATCTCCGTGAGCTCGTCACCCACGCCCTGCTAAGCGCCGGGTTTGAGTTCAATCCGGCAAATCCGGTGCAGCGTGAATCTGGCAATGCCAGCCGATACACCCTTTATCGATTGCCCTACGCGCCAATCGTCGCAGGTGGGGGGACTCTACGGCCGGAGATTCAAGTTGAGACGGCCGTTTGGCCGCTGCGACGAGCGGCTGTTGATCGGCCCGTAATCTCATTTTTGGCGGAAGCCTTCAAGAATCCGCCCGAGGTTGCAGCGATTCCGTGCGTGGCGCTCGTCGAAACCGCCGCGGAGAAGTTCGTGGCACTGACCAGGAGAGCTGGCGCTGAACTCGCCGGCGCTGGCGGGCCGCGAGACCAGACACTCGTGCGCCACGTGTATGACCTCCACATGATCCACGCGCATTACGACCTTGCCGAACTGGCGCTCCTGGCGCGCGAAATCATGTTGGCGGACGCCGATGCTTACGGCCATCAGTTCCCTGCATACCGCGAAAGCCCTGTCGCGGAAACCGTGCGGGCCGTCAACAGCTTGGCGGCCGACTCTGAGTTTGCCCGACGCTACGCAGTGTTTCAGCGCGACATGGTGTACGGCGAGCGCGTGGACTTTGAGACGGCGATCGCCTCGGTTGTGGCTTTGGCGGCGCACATCACCCAGATCCACCGTTTATGAGCCCCGTCGGCTACGCAGCTCTGTCTGGCGTGGGCTTGGGCTGGGGCTTGAAGCGTTCAATCCTGGGCATTGTCTTACGCTCGCGGGCCTGGGCCAGCTCATAGGCTGCCTGCATGCGTACCCACCAGTCGGCCGAGCCACCGAAAGCGGCCTCCAGCCGCAAGGCCATGTCGGGAGTGATCGCCGACTGACCCTGAATCACTTTGTAAAGCTGCTGACGGGTGACCTGGAGGCCCGCGGCAACCGCTGCAACCGATAGGCCCAAGTCGTCGAGATTGTCCTTCACCAGCAACCCAGGGTGAGGCGGGTTCTTCATCGGCATGGTGTGCTTGCCGCTCCGAGGTCTATGCCGCCACGTCGATGTAATCGGCGGAGGAATGCGGTTCAGGAAGGAGTTCGCCGCGAGCGCGGAGACCTTCCAAGTGAAAGGCAATGGCCTCGGCCAGCAGTTGGCGTACTTCCTGCTCTGAGTCTCCGACGACCGCGCATCCTGGGACGTCCGGCGAGTAGGCGCCGTAGCTGGTGGGTCCCTGCTCGATGATGATGACGAAGCGTTTTGCGCTCATTTTAACCCTGCCTGTTTCAGTATAACGTTGAGCGTTCCAGGGGCATCTCATGGCGCTCAGCGGCGGAGACAGCCCGACCCGTCCCAGGACGGTTTCAACGAGAAACTCGCGCCACGACTGGCACCGAGGTGCCAGATGGGGAGAATTTCTTAGTGAGTTGCGCGCAGTCTTACGCGTTCCGTGGTTCAATCCGCCTGACCGCTCTCCTTCGAACCCGCTCGGGCAGAAGTGGAGGAAAGACCTGACGAAAACCGCATATTGGACGGCTGTCCCGTTTCTCGGGTGCGCGACATAGAAGTTAAGTTCACGCCGCTCGGCGCTGCTCCCAGTAATCCTCGAAGCGGCCGTTGAGCTGACAGCAGCGCAAGGCGAGGATA
>Ga0315272_10001286_pt1 | contig 12527 bp, 9 predicted proteins | sample C3_middle_MG_FD_203918 | JGI IMG/M metagenome (GOLD analysis project Ga0315272, IMG submission 203918) | Sediment microbial communities from Yellowstone Lake, YNP, Wyoming, USA - C3_middle | ecosystem: Environmental > Aquatic > Freshwater > Lake > Sediment | place: USA: Wyoming | collected...
ACAAAAATCTTCTGCATCGGGGAAGGGTCAATAAAGGTGGCTGCAATCACATACGAAACGAATACATCAATGGTTTAATGAATGTTTTTTGGCAGGCTTCCCAGGTCTTGTTCCGACAATGGTTCTTAAGCGAATTTCTCAACCAGGCTCGTTCCAGTGAGCTTTGTTGCTGCCAGACTCAGCCCGAACAAGTTCCCCCACGAATCGCTCCTGGCTCATCGGGAATAATGGACCTAACCAGTGCCTGTGGTGGAGACCTTTTTAATGCGCTCGCTGATTTGCAACCACTTACAACTTTCAGCCCCCTTCAGTTGCGAAAGTCAGGCGGATTCCCTCCTGAAATCATCTCGAAAGATCAGTGCGGGGGGTGTTTGGGATCTGGGATCCGCGCTTTATGCAAAAAATGCCGACGCAATACAAGGCGACCACCATTAGTTTGGTGGTTTCAATTAGCACCCACAACATATGGTGGTGTCTGACCGGAGATGGCCGAAAATTTCATTGTGTTGGGATTGCGTTTTTTGTAGGGTTTCCCAGTTGAAGTGCCGCAGGTTTTTACCAACCTGCAAAGGTAGTTTTTTATGTCTATGGAATCTGAGAATGAAGCAGCGCCCAAACCTATCGACCTCTGTCCGGGAGCGATCGATGCGGGGGAGAAATATGATGCCTCTAAAATCGATAAATTGGAGGGATTGGAGGCGGTGCGCAAACGTCCGGGAATGTACATTGGCGACCCGGACGAGCACGGGTTGCACCATTGCGTCTTCGAGGTTTTGGACAACTCGATCGACGAACACCTGGCGGGCTATTGCAAAAATGTCGATGTCGTCATCCATGTGGACGGATCGTGTTCGATTCGTGACGATGGCCGCGGCATTCCCGTCGATATCCATCCCAAGTTCCACATCCCCGCCGTGGAATTGGTCCTGACCAATCTGCACGCCGGCGGCAAATTCGGCCAGGGGGCCTACAAATATTCGGGCGGTCTGCACGGCGTCGGCGCCAAGTGCGTGAACGCTCTCTCCGAATGGTTCAAGGTCGAGGTCTATCGGGACAGCAAGGTTTACAGCATGGAGTTCGCCCGCGGCGTCACCACGATGAAGCTCACGGTGATTGGCAAATCCAAGCACACCGGCACCCTGATCACTTTCAAGCCCGATTCGGAAATTTTCACCATCACGACGGAATTCAAGTTTGAGTTGCTCGCCAACCGGCTGCGGGAACTGGCCTTTTTGAATCCGGGCCTGGTCATTAATTTGACCGACGAGCGCGTGGAAAACAAGAAGGAGCGCTTTTATTACAAGGACGGCATCGAGGAATTCGTCCGGCAGATCAGCAAAAACAAGCAACTGGTTCATCCCCAGCCGATCGTTCTGTGCGGCCAGAAGGACGAGGTGATCGTGGACTGCGTGGTGCAGTACAACGATGGTTACACCGACCAGATTCTCTGTTTCGCCAATTCCATTGCCAATACCGACGGCGGCGCGCATCTCACCGGTTTTCGCACCGCTTTGACACGCGCGATCAATCAATATTCCCGCACCAACGAACTGATCAAGGAGAAGGACCCGAACATCTCGGGCGACGACGTTCGTGAGGGTCTCGTCTGCGTGTTAAGCGTCAAACTGCCCAATCCGCGTTTCGAGTCCCAGACCAAGGTCAAGCTGGTCAACACCGAGGTCGAGGGCGTGGTGGCCTCCATTGTCTATGACGGATTGATGACCTTTCTGGACGCCAACCCGGGCGTCGCCAGAAAGGTGGTGGATAAATCGCTCGTGGCCGCCCGCGCCCGCGAGGCCGCGCGCAAGGCCCGCGAAACCGTCCGGAAAAGCGCCATGACCGGCGGCGGCCTGCCCGGCAAGCTGGCGGATTGCTCCGACCGCGATCCGGCCAACACCGAACTCTATATTGTCGAGGGGGACTCCGCCGGCGGCTCCGCCAAACAAGGACGCGACCGCAAATACCAGGCCATCCTGCCCATTCGCGGCAAGCTCATCAACGTCGAGAAGGCCCGCCTGGACAAGGTCCTCCAAAACACCGAAATCCGCACCATGATCACCGCCATTGGAACGGGGATTGGCGACGGCGAGGGCGAAGGCGCGTTCAACATCGAAAAACTCCGCTACCACAAGATCATCATCATGACCGATGCGGACGTGGATGGGGCGCACATTCGCACGTTGTTGCTCACCTTTTTCTATCGCCAGATGCCGATGCTCGTGAAGAGCGGCTATGTGCTTATCGCGCAACCCCCCCTTTACCAGATCACCCGCAAGAAGCGCGTGGAATACGTGGACGACGACGCGCAGATGAACAAGATCCTCATTCAGTTGGGCAGCGAGGATGTCTCCCTGCGCGAGATGGGCACCGAAAAGATGATGACCGACAAGCAGCTCATGGAGATCCTCGAGTTGCTCGAAAACCTCAATAAATACGCGCTGGCCCTCAAACGCCATGGCGGTGACTTTAGCGACTATCTGGAGCGGCGCAACCCGGCCACCCACGAATTGCCGCGCCACCTGGTCAAGGTGCGGGACGGCAACGACGAATCCATCCATTATTTTCACACGGAACAGGAACTGAGCGATTTCGACGATCAGAACCCGGACCTGCATATTTACGGCAACGGTGACGACGAGAACCAGAACGGCGAACCGGAAAAGGCGAAGAACGGCAACATACGCCGCGCCAAACATGTGGTCTTGCACGAAAGCAAGGCCGTGGCCGAACTCCTCGCCAAAATCGAGGCGAAGGGTCTGAACACAGCCCACTATTCCGCCCAGGACAAACCGCTTTTCGAGCTGATTGAAGGCGAGGGGGATCGCGCGGTGATCAAGCCGCTGTTCTCCATCGCGGAGATCCTCAGCGGTGTCAAGGAGGCCGGCAAACGGGGCATCCAGATCAAGCGGTTCAAAGGTCTGGGTGAAATGAACGCCAAGGAACTTTTCGAAACCACCATGAACCCGGTCCGGCGCAAACTCCTGCGGATCGATCTCACCGATGCGGTCGAGGCCGAGGAAATGTTCACCAAACTCATGGGCGATGAAGTGGAGCCGAGACGCCAATTCATCGAGGACAACGCCCTGAACGTGCGTAATTTGGATATTTGATTATGGCCGAAAACAAAGAGCCCAACCCTCTCGCGGCAACGCCGCTTTACGCCGCCAGCGAGAAGGTGGAAAAAATTAACGTGGCCGACGAAATCAAGAATTCGTTTCTTGATTATTCCATGTCGGTGATCATCTCCCGGGCGCTGCCCGATGTGCGGGACGGTTTGAAACCCTCCCAGCGGCGCATCCTTTACGCGATGCACGAGCTATCCCTCTTTCCCGGGCGCAAGCACATGAAATGCGCCAAGATCAGCGGCGATACCTCCGGCAATTACCATCCTCACGGCGAGCAGGTCATTTACCCGACGCTCGTTCATATGGCCCAGCCCTGGGCCATGCGCGAGCCTCTGGTCGATCCCCAGGGTAACTTCGGCTCGGTCGAAGGCGATCCCCCCGCCGCCATGCGTTATACGGAGGCCCGGCTCACTCATCTGGGCGCCGCCCTGATGCTGGACATGGAAAAAGACACGGTCGATTTCGTCCCCAACTACGACGAACGCCTCACCGAGCCGGTGGTGTTTCCCGCCGCGTTTCCCAATCTCCTGGTCAATGGCGGCACCGGCATCGCCGTCGGCATGGCCACAAACATGGCCCCGCACAACCTGGGCGAGGTGGTCGATGGAATCTGCGCCCAGATCGACAACCCGGACATCACCATTCAGGCCCTGATGAAATTCATCAAGGGGCCGGACTTCCCCACCGGTTGCACCATTTGTGGCATTGAGGGCATTCGCCAGTATTTCACCACCGGCCGGGGCAGCGTCAAAGTCCGTGGTCGCGTCGGCGTCGAGGAGCTTAAAGGCGGACGCGAGCAGATCGTCATCACGGAAATTCCCTATAACGTGAACCGCGCGGTGCTCGTGGAGCGGATTGCCGAGCTGGCCAACGAAAAAATCATCACGGACATCACCGCCGTGCGCGACGAGTCGGATGAAAACTCGCGGGTTGTCGTTGAAATCAAGCGCAACGCCATCCCCCAGGTGGTCATCAACAACCTCTACAAGCACACCCAGTTGGAGGCCAGTTTCAGCGTCAACGCGCTCGCCATCGACCATGGCAAACCCAAGGTTCTCAATCTCAAGGACATCATCACCTGCTACATCGAGCATCGGCGCGAGGTGATCCTGCGGCGCACCCGCTTCGAGTTGCGCAAGGCCGAGGAACGCGCCGAGATCCTGGAAGGTTACCTGATCGCCCTGGCCAACCTGGACGAATTCATCCGCATCATTCGCACCTCGTCCAATCGCGACGAGGCCCGGATCAAACTCATGGCCTTCGAATTCTCCCGGGCCGTGGTCGAAAAACTGGGCGTTCTGATTCGCAGCGAGGCGCGTCTGGTGAACGGACGTTACGCCTTCAGCGAAGTTCAGACCAACGCCGTTCTCGAGTTGCGCCTCTACCAACTGACCGGCATGGAGCGCGACAAGGTCGTCGGCGAATACGGCGAATTGGTCGTGAGGATCAAGGACTTGCTCGATATTCTCGCCCGCGAAGCGCGCGTCATGGCCATGATCAAGGCCGAGTTGATTCTCATGAAGGAAAAGCATGGATCCCCGCGCCGCACCGACATCGTGCCTGATGAAGGGGAAATGGCGATCGAGGATTTGATCGCCAACGAGGGCGTCATCATCACGCTCACCCATAACAGCCTCATCAAACGCACCAACGTCAGCTCCTACCGGGCGCAGCACCGCGGCGGCAAGGGCGTGATCGGAATGGCCACCCGCGAATCGACGCCGGTCGAGGGCGATGAGGCCGATTTCATTGAACACCTCTTCACCGCCAGCACCCATGACTACCTCATGTTCTTCACCAACACGGGCCGCGTGTATGTGGAGCGCGTGCATGAAGTGCCCGACATGGGCCGCGCCTCCAAGGGCCGCAACATCGCCAACTTGCTCGAGCTGCAGTCCGGCGAGAGCGTGGCGGCCTTGATCCGCATCAACGCCGTCACCGGGCCGAACAACGAGGACAAGACTTGGGAACAGCCCAATTTTCTGTTTTTTGCCACACGCCTGGGCACCGTCAAGAAAACCGCGATTTCCGAGTTTGCCAACGTCCGCAAGGGCGGCATCAATGCCATCGGCATTGAGGAAGGTGACCGGCTGATCGGCGTCAAACTCACCGGCGGACAAAACGAAGTGGTCCTCATCACCCGCGAAGGCATGAGCATCCGGTTCTCGGAAGAGGACGTGCGCTCCATGGGCCGGCCGGCCTTCGGCGTCAAAGGCATCACCCTGGATGAAAAGGACGAAGTCGTGGCCGCCGCCATTATCGAGGCGGACGCCACATTGCTGGTCGCGGGCGAAAACGGCCTCGGCAAACGGACTGATTTCAGCGAATATCGCGTCCAGACTCGCGGCGGCAAAGGCATCATTACCATGAAAACCACTGATCGCACCGGCGGCGTGGTGGGCGCGCTCACCGTGCGGGATGCGGATGAAATCATGCTCATCACCACCGGCGGCCAGATGGTGCGCATCGCCGTCAAAGACATTCGCGAGACCGGCCGTAACGCCCAGGGTGTCAAACTCATCGACCTCGAGGCCAAGGATCAACTGCAGGCCATCGCCCAGGTCATCACCGAGGATGGCGGCGCGGAGGAGGAACCTGCAACGCCTCCCGAGGCCCCCACAGAACCTGCGGCTCCCGAGGCGCCGGGTGCCTGATCGTTTGGTGAAAGCCGGAAAACAATCCGGCACAAGCGTTCGTCTGGCGGGAATGCGCGCAAAGTGTGTTCCCGCCAATTTGCGCGCGCAAAGGCGGATCGCTCCCCTTTAAAATAAAAACGGCGCCGGACTGGAGACAGTCGGCGCCGGGTGTTAGAGCGTCATTCGATCGGAATCGAATGAAAATCAGATGCCCTTCTTGATCATGTAGGCCAGAAGGTCGGCAACGCGGCAGCTATAGCCCCATTCGTTGTCATACCAGCTCACCAGCTTGAAAAAGCGGCTGTTCAATCCAATGCCCGAACTTTTATCGAAGATCGACGATTTTTTGCAGTGAATGAAATCGCTGCTGACCACCTGGTCCTCGGTGTAGTCCAAAATGCCTTTGAGATACGTCTCGCTGGCCTTTTTCATCGCGGCGCAGATGTCCGCGTAGCTCGTCTCTTTGACCGTCTTGACGGTCAGGTCCACCACGGAAACCGTGGGGGTGGGAACGCGCAAAGCCATGCCGGTCAGTTTGCCCTTCACTTCAGGGCAGACCAGAGCGACCGCTTTGGCTGCGCCAGTGGTTGAGGGAATGATGTTGATCGCGGCGCTGCGCCCGCCCTTCCAGTCTTTCTTGCTGGGGCCGTCCACGGTTTTCTGCGTGGCGGTGTAGCTGTGAACGGTGGTCATGAGGCCTTCCTCGATGCCGAAGCCTTCCTTGAGAAGGACATGAACCAGCGGGGCCAGGCAGTTGGTGGTGCACGAGGCGTTCGAGACGATGCGATGCTTGGACGCATCATATTTCTCGTGGTTGACGCCCATGACAACGGTGATGTCCTCGTTCTTGGCGGGGGCGGAGATGATCACGCGCTTGGCTCCGGCATCCAGATGGCCCTTGGCCTTGACGCCATCGGTGAATAAGCCGGTGGATTCGATGACCAGATCCACGCCCATTTTCTTCCAGGGAAGACCCGAGGGATCCTTGGCGCTGACGACGGCGATGTCGAAACCGTTGACCACCAGAACATCGTCCTCCGTCTTGTCGGCGGCCGATTTCTTGGAGGAAACAGTGCCGTTGAAGCGGCCCTGGGTGGAATCATACTTGAGAAGGTAAGCGAGGTTGTCCGCCGGCACGATATCGCCGACCGCAACGACCTGAACTTCCTTGCCGAGAAGACCCTGCTCCGCTATGGCGCGGAAAACCAATCGGCCAATGCGGCCAAAACCATTAATTGCAACTTTAACTGGCATATATTTCCTGTTCGATGTTTGACTTTATTAAAATGTCAGAGCCTTCGATGCTAGCACGACCTTCCGGGGCGTCAACCCCATTAAAACGCCCCTGCAATTCAGACTCAGAGGGAGGGCGCATCCGGGGGCGGGCTGGTGTGGCGGTTCTCTGCTGACATTTCACCCCCATTCGCTAAGCTCCCGGCCATGCGAAATCCAATCATTGTCGCTCTGGACGTGTCGGAATCCGGGGCCGCGTTGAAGCTGGCCCGGGAGTTGGCATCGGTCGTGGGCTGCTTTAAAATCGGCAACGAATTGTTCACGACGGCGGGGCCGGACATTGTGCGGCGCATTCGGGAATTGGGCGCGCCCGTTTTTCTGGACCTTAAATTCCATGACATCCCCAACACCGTGGCCAAAGGGGTGCGCGCCGCCGTGAATCTGGATGTGCAAATGCTCACTGTGCATGTGTCCGGTGGTCTCGCCATGCTCCAGGCGGCCGAACGCGCGGCGCAGGAAGCGGCGGCTGAATTGAAAAAACCGGCGCCGCTCGTGTTGGGCGTCACCGTTCTGACCAGTCTGGATGGAACCGAGATGAATCGCATCGGCTTTTCCATGGCCGTGGATAAACAGGTGGAGCGGTTGGCCGGCCTTGCGGTCGATGCCGGTTTGCGCGGCTTGGTCTGTTCACCCTTGGAAATTCGCGCGTTGCGCCGGGTGATTCCTGAAAAAATGACCCTGGTGACGCCCGGCATACGCGGCTCCACCGACGCGGCCAACGATCAAAAGCGCACCCTGAGTCCACAGGAGGCCATCGAAGCCGGAGCCAACTGGCTGGTGATCGGGCGTCCGATTTGCGCGGCGCAAAATCCACGCGCCGCCGCCGAAATTATCCTGGCCCAAATCCGGAAAATCCAAAGTCACGCCTGAACAGGGCATAAAATGGCTCGGACGGCGCCATAGCGCCGCCCGAGTTGTTCCGACCTTTCACCGGCAACGTCTGTGTCATTACAACCGTTTAAAACCGATCGCGGGGTCGAACTCGCCTGCATCAACATCCTTGTACCTGCCTGTACGAAGATATTGCAGCGGGCAAATTTTATTCCCTTCCCGAACACTCCTCTCAACGGCACGTTTTTGAATTACTTGAGAAGAATTCTCTGAAAACTCGAAATTGACCTGGCCGGATCGCCGCCGACGATAAGCGAAGCGGGGAAAGTGAGGAGGAAACGGGGGGGGCACCGCCTCAGATTGGCTCTGGACGATCTGCGAAAACAGCTCCCGAAGGTTCGGAGGGCGCAGTTAGCGAGGGCGGCGCGCCGGGGAGGAATCTGACTTGGAGCCGGGCATCTGTCGGAACGCTTCCAATTGCGCATCCAGACTCTTAAGGCGCCTGATGACATTCCGGGTGATAATGGACGCGTTGCTGGCTTGGTGTCCCTTGCCTTCGCCTTCGTAACCGGATTTGGACCGTTGGTCCAGATAGGCGCGCAACGTTTCCTGATAATCCCGAACCAGAGGCACGATTTGGGGCGAGCTGTTCATGCGCAGGATCTGGAGCTTCTGCAGCACGCCGCTCAAAATCGCTTTTTGGTTTTGGAAATCCCACCACTCGATCACCTCTTGCAGGGTGACTTCGGCCCAGGCCGGCGCGGCTCCCGGTTTGGGGGCTTCCTGGGCGGGCAGATGAACGATCGCATTGAGTTTTTCCCAGCTTGTCTGGCGGCTCCAACCCTGCCATTGGTCCCGTCCCTGGGTGCTGAGCAGGCAGATGGCCCACCATTTTTCGACGTCAAGCAGGCTGTTAAATTGAGCGTTGAACGCGGCAAGGAATCCGAATTGCCAGTTCAAGTTTCCGGGCAACAGGTTCAGGAACAGCCGGAGACGCGCGCGTCCCTCTGGCATTCTCAATAATTCGATGACCAGCCATTGGGAGCAGGCCCGATAGGTCTGCCAGGATTCGCCCTCGAGCAAATCCGCCGTGGGCAGGCCCAACTGGTTGATGGTCAACGCCGGGTGATGAGCCAGGTATTCGCGCACGCCGCGGTACGGATCGCCGGGCATTTCCCGGCGGGTGGTTCGTGATTCGGGGCGCAGCACAAGGTCCGCGCCGCCATGGCTGAGTAACAGACCCGAGAAACCCTCGCTCAGCCAGAGGGGCAGTTCCGCCAGCCGGGACTGCCCTTCCCGGTTTGCGATTTCCAGCAGCACCGCATTCGAAAGAGCGCGGACCAGGCGCTCAGGCGCCACCGATTCAGGCACATGGATGTGGTATTGCCATCCGTTGGAGAAATGCTCGGCACGAATATCAATGGGACGCCGGGAATCAGCGACGTTTTGAATGGTGACATGTATTTTACCCTGCCACCGGTCGGGCGCTTCGAGTTCCCGCAACACTCCGGCTTTGATCCGTTCGCAGGTCACCGCCAGAAGCGAGGGGTCCAGACGGACAAGGTTTATTCCAGAGCCGGACAGCGGCGCCACGGAGCGATTGGCGAGGCGTTTGCCGTGGATGATGAATTGCTGGCTGGCGCTCCGGGCTGTGATGTCATTGGCGGTGGGAAGGATGGCATTAAGGCGGGGGGTCTGCGCCACCAGGCCTGGACCGCACATGGCAAGAGCGATAATGACCAATGCAATCCAACGCAACAAAGTCTTCATGACAGGTCGGTGGCAACCCTCTGGCTACGGAGCCTGGATAGTGGCCGCAGGTGTGGTGACATAATTGTAGAGCACCAATTCAAGCGACTGGCTGACGTCACTGGATTTGACTTCGATTGCGGGAAGATGCGTGAGCCACTGATACGGATCGGTCAATCGTTGGTCCGATTCGCCCAACCAATTCTGAACCACTTTCCAATAAGATTCGGGAATCGTTTGCCGACCCACCCGCATGGAGACCACCTGGAAATTCCAATGGTCTCCCACACGTTGGATCCGGACCGTGCGTTGCCAGACCAGGTTGAAGGCGCACCCCATGTAATCACGCCGCACCCATGTGAACCATGTGATCTCCCCGTCCTTGAAGCGCACCCGCGCGTCCAGAAGCTGTGGAACGGTCGCAGCGGGAGAAACCTCGGAAACCCCAACCTCTTTGCGCTCGGGAAAATAGCGCTGGCGCAACAGGGAATTGATCTCGCTCTCGTCCAGGCGCACGAAACCGCGACGGTTGCTTTTGAACGAATCCTCGAATTGCCTGAGTTTGCGTCCCGCCTCCCCGGCATCGACCGAGCTTAAAGATCCCAAACTGGCCGGTTCGGCGTAGGCGGCGAGCCGCGTGTAAAGATACCCCCCCGCAACCAGCGCCGCCGCCAGAACCGCCCCCATGAGCAACAGCCCCAAGATCCACTTTCGTTTGACGGGGAGCGGGGCTGGATTCATGGAACAACGCCTAATCTGCCGCTTTGGGAGCGGCTACGGGTTTGGTCTCGCTGCTGGTCTTGGGCGGCTTCTCGCTTTTATGCGGGAGAGACGTGCTGGACACAGCCGCAGAGTCCTTCCGCGCCGCAGCCTTGTATTTATCGCTGCGGTAATCGGTCGCATAGAAACCCGTGCCCTTGAAAATAAAGCCCGATCCGGTTCCTATCAACCGTTTGACCTGGCCTTTGCCCCATGTTTTTTGGCCGCACTGATCCTGGGGACAGGTTTTCAGCGCGGACGCGGAGATTCTTTGAAATAGATCAAACTGATGACCGCACTTCTCGCAAATATATTCGTATGTCGGCATAACTATTCACCAACCTAACACCGCCCAGTTAAACCCGCGCGCCTTAAATCGTCAAGCGCCGCTCAAGCCGCCCCCGGCGGCTGACCCGTCAACTCCCGGAACTCGGCGGTGATGCCTGTGCTGTCACAATGAAGCACCGCCACACTTCGCGCCTGGCCAAAACGGGGCTTTCCAGCGTAACCCGGATTGAAATAGAGGGTCTGTCCGATCGTTTCGCAAAACCTTTTGTGCGTGTGGCCGAACACCACCACATCCGGATTCTCCCGAATGATCCGCCGCTTGATCTTGTCGGTGGGCGAATGCGGCTCCAGTTGGTGATGAAGCAGAAATTTCCGACCGTCCAACACGATCAACTCCATCTCGCGGTAGTCCGAGCCTTCGTCGTTATTCCCGGCGATGGCCGTCACGGGCGCAATATCCTCCAATTCCAAAATCAGGGACGGATAACCAATGTCGCCCGCATGGAAAATATGATCCACACCCGCAAAGATCTCCGGAATTTGCCGGTCCAAATAACCGTGGGTGTCCGACAACACGCCTATTTTTATCATGTAATCAATGGGTTCAAAGTGGTGATGGGCGGCGGGGCCAGACTCGCGAGCCGGAGTTTCAAGCCTTGCCTTCCTCCGGCTCGGATTCTTCCGTATCCGCCGCCGGAGATTCCGTTTCCTTCTCCTGTTCGGACTCCATGCTCGCGCTGATTTTCATGGCACCGGCAAACAAACCCGTGAATAAACCGCCACTGATCAGGGTGTTGCGAAAAAATTCCCAGGTGTGCGGCCAGCCGGCGGTGCCCACCGTCAACGCCTGAATCCACCCCGCCAACGATTTTGCGTATTCGGGATTTTGAATCCAGGAACTGGTGTTTGTAACAAAATAAAACATCAAGGCGCCCGCCACGCCGCCGCACAAAAGCGAAAGCCAGGAGGCTCTTGCGGAGAATTTCCGGCCCAGCCAGATCAACCCGGCATAGGCCAGGTAATTCGGCGCTATGAACGCCGCCATGGCCAATAAGTCGCTGGCGCCAGCCCCTTTATAGAAAAATAGATTTAAAATAACGTCCGTGCCCGCCAGGGTGACCATCGGCAGCCACCACGCCATGCCGGCCGGAAAATAAACCTCGGCGCAAAACATCAGGGCATAAACGGCGCTGAAGTTCTCAGGCATGAGTCCCGGCAACCGTGTCAGGGCCAGCGTGAACATCATGATCACCGGCAGAATCACATTCCACTTTGTCTTCACAAACCCGGGCATGATACCCCCGCCTCCCCGATTGACAAGGCGGGAGTTAAGTCCGGACCGCTGCGTGGGGAGGGCATTCTTCACAAACTCACAGACGCTCAAACTGGAATGAGGACGTTGGGGGGACAATTCTGCTACGGTTCCAGGTAAGGGGCCGCGCCGGGCAATGCCGCCAGGGTGCCCAGACCGCCGGTCAGATTATAGACCTCCATAAAACCCAGGGCCTTCATTTTGGTTGCCGTCTGCCCGCTACGGGACCCGGAGCCGCAATAAACCAGCCAGGCTTTATTGCGATCCAGCGTGGCCAGGTTTGAGTCGAAATAACCGTTATAAAAATCCAGGTTGAGGGCTGTTTTAATGTGACGCTGGGCATACTCGGAGAGAGTGCGAACATCCAATATGACGAAATTGGTCTGACCAAATCGATTCTGCAACAAGGTCAAAACAGCGGCGGCAGAATAATTCGTCACCACCTGAACCGGGGGCTTGACGGCCACAACCCGGTAGAACATGGGCACCCTGACTTCCATGACCGCGTTGGTGGCGACAAGGTTCGTTAGTCCC
>Ga0315272_10001289_pt1 | contig 12523 bp, 5 predicted proteins | sample C3_middle_MG_FD_203918 | JGI IMG/M metagenome (GOLD analysis project Ga0315272, IMG submission 203918) | Sediment microbial communities from Yellowstone Lake, YNP, Wyoming, USA - C3_middle | ecosystem: Environmental > Aquatic > Freshwater > Lake > Sediment | place: USA: Wyoming | collected...
GATGATGGAGGGGAGAGTAGAGCGAAAAGCGGTCAATTTGAGAAATGGCTCCCCGGCGTAGATTCGAACTACGGTTCACGGCTCCAAAGGCCGCTGTCCTACCATTAGACGACCGGGGAGTGATCTGGCAACTCTTTCATCTTAGCCGATAGAAAATCGAAGGTCCACGAACCCTGCGAGATCGGAAGTTGGGTCGATCCAGCATGACGAAACCGATTGAGGCGCCCAGACGGCGTCATGAGATGCAGTCCTGTCGCCTGGCTGCTGGCGTCGGACCGCCAGCATCCCGGAAGCCGGCCCAGACGAGGTCCGGCTCCGAGCACTTTCTCTGCCAGATACAGAAGCGATCTCGAATGGCTGGCACCCACAGAGCAGGGCCGGGCGCTTCCCTGCCCTGCTCGATTCCATGGTCGCGAACCACCGTCTCATCGGCGACCCCCGAGGGCGATCCAACAATTGTTGCTCGCGCAAGCGCGCCAGCGCCGCGTGGAAGAAATCTACGAAGAGTGCAGCCGGCCGGTGCTCATCGGCGTAGAACAGCGTCGAGCGCCGCGGCGCTTTGGCGCTGCCGACATGGACCAGCGTGGGCGGCGCGCCAGCTTGTTGGTCTCATGCGTCGAGAACTCCAACGTACCGGCGCGGAACCGAGCCCGCCTGCAAAAGTTGTTCGAGCGCGCGTCATGGATCGATCCCTACCCACATCCCGAAACACGGCTCGCAAACCTGCTACCACAGCGCGAGACGCGCTGGCTGCCGGGCCGGATCGATGAGTCGTTCCTCGATCGATCCGCGGCGGCGGGAAAGGGGCACGGAAATGTTGCGGTCAATGATGAGCGTGTCGTTGCTGGGACGTTTGCCTCCGGTTGCGGCGGCATGCGGCGGGTGTCGCGCTCGCCGTGAAAAGCACAACACACGACGAGCTGCTGTCCATTTTGTGCGCTCCGGAGCTCCAGCTACTGGACCGCCGTTGCGCTGTCCGAACGGTTACCGTCGCCGTCTATGGCTACGACTTCATAGCGCCGGTCAAGTCCGGAACTGGCGCTGGTGTCGAAGTAAAACGTACCGATGCCGACGTAGTCCAGAAACCTGCCGTCCCGAATCACCTCGTATCCGGCGACCAACACGTCATCGTGGCTCGCTGTCCATCGCAGCGCCACGCCCGTGCGCCCTCCCCAAGTCTCGGGTTTCAGCCGTACCTTGCCGGGAGCGGTGGGCGGCGTGTGGTCGGTGCCGCGTCCGGGGGCGCTGCCGAGGTTCAGCAGAATGACCTCGTGCGGGTTGTCCGGCAGGAAGCGAATACCCTTTTGCATCAGCTCGGCGCCCGTTGCCGTGCGCTTGTCGGGGCCGTAGCGGAAGGCCACACTGTAAGTCGCTTCCGGCACAAGACGTTTCGGATACACGACCACCTCACCAGCCGGCAGTGTATCCTGGATGATCGCCGCCTTGGTGTTTTCCGCATTCGCGATCTGCAGGTATGTATGGGAATCCGGCCCGCCCTCGGCTTTGGGATGATAGACGCGCATGTAGCGGTCCAGCACACGCTCCTGCCGCAGGTAGCGGTGGAACACGACGTCCCGCCGAAGTTCTTCAATCCCTTCCGCATCCAGCCGGTTGGACCCTGCGCCCCACTCCAACTCCTTGGCCACCGGCCAGAAATAGGTCAGGTAATAAAGATCGTCGGGTCCGCCGCCGTCGGAAAACTGGTTGTTTTCGAGCAGCTCCAGCTTGTCCCAGTTACACCATTCGCCGCCCGAGTTGCAGCCCTGTAATCCCATCCCCGGGTTGGCTTCCTTCACTTCCCGCAGCATTTGCAGATAGTGCCGGTATTGCTGCACGTGCGGCTGTCCGGGCGAATGATCGTGATCGGTCGCATCGCACGGCGCCTGCACCCATCCATCCAGCCGGTAATAGTAATCCCCATAACGCTTCTCGCGCGCGGTCATGAACTCGCGCATGTAATCATGCGCGCCTTTCGCGGCCGTGCAGAATCCCAGGCCGTACCATCCCGTGATGCCGTCCGGAGCTTTCGGTACCAGCGCCCACTCGGGATGCGTGTCGGGTGGGGTTCCAGGGGCGAAGTGTTGCGGCGGCATCCATAGGCGGAACAGGATTCCGGACTGTTTCAGATAGCGCACCAACTCCGCCCAGTCGATCCCCTCCCACACACCGCGGCCGCGTTCGTCAAACCAGAAATCGTCCTCGTGGGCGATATCCGCACCGGTGCGCAGGCACAACCCGGCGATGCGCCACATCTCTTTCGTGTGCAGGTCGATGCGCTGCTTGTGCCGCGGGTCGTCCCAGTGCCCGTTGTAAATGGTCGTCGCCCAAAGATACTGTTCGCGGGTCAGATCCCATTTGTAAGTGGCCTGCCAGTCCTGAAGCTGCTCCCCAGCCGTGTCGAGATCGCCTTTGTACAGGCCGATGAAGCTGTTGGGCGTGTCGAAGCTCGCCCCCGGCGCCAGCGTTTCGGTGTGGAGCTGCACCTGGGAGCTGACCAGAAACCCGCTTCGGCCAGGATAATCGCCGGCATTCCATACCTTGGTGAGCCACGGCCCCAGGTAATTGAATCCGAGGAAGATTCCTTCTCCGCCCGCGGGATCGTCCAGCACGAAATAGGGATGATATGTGGCGCTACCGTCATAGACGTCGTCCACGCGGTAGCCCGGCGCGCCGCTCATGGAATCGAACGTGCGGCTGCGCTGTCCCGCCAGGGGCTCGGCGTGCATCTCGTTCGTGCCCTTCTGCGCCCCTCCGCCCTGCCACCAATGAAGCGTCATGCGCCCGGTGAACTCGTTCCGGATGCGCAGATGGTTCATGCTGATCTCGCTCAGCGGTTGTGCCTGCCCGGTGCGGTTGGTGACCTGGTACCACTTCCGGATCATGCCCATAGGCGTGCGCGGTGTGGACGCAAAGATGTCGTAGTGCAGGCTGATGAGAAACTGCGGGGCCTCCAGTGTCACGACCAGCGTGACGCCAGGCTCGATGCCTGGGGAAGCCTTGGGCACAGCCATGGGCGAGATCTGAAAACTCTTCAGCTTGTAGTCCCCGCTGAGCCCGGTGCGTTCCCTGCCCGCGAACACAAACCTGAACTCGTCGGATTCAGCGCGAGCGGTGAACTCCGTGCCCGTAGCACGGTTCTGCAGCGCGGCCAGTCGAAACTGGCCCTTTGCCAGCTCGAGCCGCTGCTCGATCAGTTTCGTACCACAAGTCCAGGTTGTGGTCGCCGGGTCAAAGCGCGCATGGGCGTCGCCGGAGGTGAGCGAATCGGCCGCCAGAACAGCCGTCGCCAACACGGACAACAGAAGAAATCGAATCATGTTACTGACCTCCCGCGTCCTGTCCGGAATTCCGGTCACCGTACACCCGGCACACGCGCCGCGTGTCGAAACTCGATGATCGCGGTCTCCCTCGCCGGGACGAATAGCCGCCCGGCCTCGATGGGCGTCTGGCGGCGAAGATCCAGCATGCCGCGATAGGCGAACTCCGGCTTGAGAACCAGATGGGCGTCCCGTTCCGAATTGTTGTAGAGATAGGCGAGATGCCGGCCCTCCAATTCGGTGACCCTGTATTCTACCTGCTCCGCGGTGCTGCCGGGTTCCGCCGCCACCTGCAGCGCGGGCTCGAGCCCGGCCTGCTGCGCCACCCTCGATAGAAACCGTCGCCAGCTCTCTGGCTCCAGCGCCGCAGCCAACCAATAGACCCTCCCCTGCCCTCGCTGCTGCCGCACCAGGGCTGGGACTCCATCCTGGAATCGTCCGCCCACCTCGGCCGGCGGACAGTCCAGAACCTGCCGGAGTCCCACTGCATCGAACCGCGTCCCGTCTACCGTAAACGCCATGCGCGGCAATTCACCCGCGTTGTATTCCGTGACCACTGTCTCGCCGTGCTTCAGAGGCGCCGGTTCGCGCCGGACCATTCGCAACCCCAGCTTGGCAAGTGTGCCCGCTGGGCGCGCGTACTCGTCGGCGAGCAGCGAATCCGGAGAGACGATCAACGTCCCTCCGCCCTCCACCCAGGCGAGAATCGCATCCCTCACCGGCCCCGGAACGAACTCCGCGGCGGGCAGCACCAGGATCTTTCGTTGCGCCAGATCGCCGGCCAGGATCTTCTTCTCCGTCGTCAGCCCGACATACAGGCCTGTGGCTTGCGAGGCGTTGTAGATGCGCCGCAGCGACGACAGATAGGCGAACGTACCGATTTCAGCCGACTGGTCAGGAGGCTGCTGCAGCATGGAGGTCTTCGAATAAAGCAGGGCGACAGGACGCGGCGCGCTGGCGAGCGCCGCGATTTCACGGCTCAGCCGCCTTATGTCCAGCGCATCTCGCATCGCCTTGGCCAGATCGCTCAGCGGGATGGTGTAACTCTGCGGGAAACTCGTGGCCCATTCGTTGATCGGCTCGTTGGGAGTCCAATGCTTTTCGTCGTTCCACCACCACATCGAGATTGCGGCGTCTCCATGCAGGAAGCTCGGCAGAATCTGGTGCAGAACCCCGTGATACTCAAAATCCTGCACCGGCTGACGGCCGGCCAAGGCGTGCAGGTACTCCGGCATCAGCGTGTCCAGAGCATAGTTTTCCTCCAGCACCACACCGGTCACCCCGGAATCCGTCAATTCCTCTGTGTCTATGCCGGTCCAAAACGCCGGATCGAAAGCGTAATAGGGCGATCCCACCGTCAGAGCTTTGTGCGGTTCCCACCGCCGGACCTGTTCTCCGGTCCAACGGACGTGATCGACGAAGCGGCTCAGGTTGAACCTGGCCCAGTCGAACCAGAGCGCGCGGTTGCTCACGGCCTGCTCAGGACGCGGCATCGGCACGTTCGAGAATCCCTCGAAGCTGCTGCCCCAGATCGCGTTCGCCTTCCTCACATCGCCGTACTTCCGCTCCAACCATTGCGCCCACATCTGCCGTGTCCTCTCGCAGTAGCAAACATAGGCGTATTCAAAATCCATGTTCTGTACCAGGTGACCGCGGTCGCCGGCATGCTCCCGTTCGAACTGCTCGATCATCTTTGCGATGGCGTCGCGCGTGTGCGGGCTCTCCAGGCAGATGATGACCGGAGGTCCGATCACTTCCCAGGATCCCCCGTCGCGGATCAAGGCGTTGGCGTGTTCCCAACCCACGCGGTGTGTGTCCGGATACTGCCGGTAGGCCTGCCAGATGGGCTGCCGCTCCACGTTGAAGCGGTCCCCACCTGCCACCAGCGCCGCCTGGTATCCCGTTTCGCTGTTGGCAAACCAGCGCTGCAGCACACTGTGATCGTTGTAGAGCATGGCGAAGATCAGCGCCGGATCAGCGCCCGAACGGTAATACCCGTCGCGGATTTCCAGCTTGCTGTAATCGGGCAGCGGGGGCACGACCCGCGCCGCGGCCTTCCCTAGTGCCACTGCTGTCAGCTCGCGCTTCGCCTCGCGCGATCCCTCCAGTAGCAAGTCCAGCGCCTTGCGCTGTTCCGCGGCCCGATCCTGCCAGAAAGCCACCAGCCGGGAACGGAATGTCACCTGCTCCAGAAACGGATAGATCTCTGCGTAGGCCGTCTCCTGCCCGCGCGCCTTGGCCCGCTCGATTTCTCCACCCAATTCAGCGACAGCCTTCTCGGTCTCAGCGCGTAGCGCTCGCAGCCCGGGCTCCGTTTCCCGAAACAACAGATCCCCATACGGCTGTTTCTGCGGCTTGGCCACATCCGGACTGAGACGAGGATTGGAAATGAGCAGGGTCTTGTCCTGTGTGAACATCAGTTCCAACCCGTCCCGCAGAAACAGTGGTTGGAAGTAGACTCCCAGCCAGGCGATCCGCCGTGCATCCACCGGGTGCTGTTGCGGAGATAGCATCTTTTCCAGGCTGATCTCTACGGTGCTGCGTCCCGGTCCAATCACGAATCCGTCGAAGGTGCCACCGGTGTACGTCTCGGCCTGCGGATGTCCGGCCTGGTTCGAAAGTCGCACGAAGACGGAAAGCGGTTCGCGGTAGGGGTTCTCCACCTCAAACCGCAGCGACGAGAACGGGCTGAAATCGCTCACCGGCAGCCTGGTCGTTTCGAAGCCGGTGGTCTCGTATCCGCGCCAGAGGGTAACCCGCGCGGCCTTTGCGGGGACGGCCGCAATATCGCAATGCCGGCACACCGCCTTGCCGGGTGCGAATACTTCCTCCAGACTCTGCTCCCGGACGCTGCCCCAGCAGGCCACGGCCGTGAGACAAAGCACCAATAACAACCTGATCCGCATTTCAGTTCTCTATTCAATCAGCGATTCCGTCTTGCCATCACGGCCAGCATCGATTCTACATTCAACTGCATCCGCCGGAGCCGCCGCTCGCAGAGCGGGAAGTGATGAGCGCTCAATCGCCTCATCTTCACGGTCTGCCTGCCGTTTCTCGATCAATGGCTGTCAGTCTCCAGATTGGTCCCGATGAGTCCCGCGCGAGGCCCTGCCTACGTTCCGCAGCGAGCAAACGCCGGCCACGTGGAGACTCGACATGCACTCGCTGATTGGCGCGGGCGGAAGTTGAACGTCCTTCAGCATGAGGCCACCGCGCGGGAAGGAATTGAGCGCGGCTCAGAGATTGTCGATCGGCCCACGGATGAGGCGGGCGAGCACAACGCCGCAGCCGACTCCGGCGCCGTTGGCGAGAACATCGCCGAGGTCCACGGTGCGGCCCGGTGCGAAGTGCTGGCCCGCTTCGAGCAGCAGGCTCAGCACGAACATGGAGAGGCCCGCCAGCAGCCCCCGGCGCCCGTTCTGGAATCCGATCACCGGCAGCAAGGACAACCCCAGATAGGCGCCGAAGTGCTGGCCTTTGTCGTTGAGGGGCAACCAGCCGGCGGCCCACAGGACCGAAGAGGATGCTGGCAGCAGCGAGCCGATGATGACACAGGCCATCAACACTACCCAGAGGATCGAAGCGAACTTGCGGATTCTGTCCGCCCTCCGGGAAGCCGGCTTGGAGACGCATGAAAGAGCCGTCATCAGATCAACCACCTGGTCATCATGACGGACCCCGCCGGCCGGGTCTGCCGCCGCTCAGACAATCGCGCCCTCGCTCTCAACCCGCAGGCCATCCGTGGCGAGCCGGAAGTTCACCACGGAGCCTTGGGCCGCCGCGCCCTGGGCGAGTTCGCCGCGCAACGCCTCCGCGGCTTCGGGATCCGTGACCAGCAGCATGAGAAACCCGCCGCCGCCCGCGCCCGCCAGCTTGGCTCCGTGGATCCACGGCCGGGCGCGCTCCAGGATGGCGTTGATCGGAGCGTTGGCGGTGTGCGGGTCCAGAATCTGGTTCAACTGCCAGTGACGATCGAGCAGTTCGCCCAGGTGTTTCCAATCGCCCTCGGCCATGGCATAGGACATCTCCACGGCCAGGGTCTTAATGCTGTGCAGCACCTGCAGCGTGGCGGTCTCGCGCGCCAAATAGCGCGACACCACCTGGCGCAGCAGATCCTTGGCCATGCGCTGAATCCCGGTGTCGTAGAGCACCAGATGGCGGCTGAACTCCTGTTGGCGGTCCCCGCTCCAGGCCACGGGCTGCACGCGAATCCTCTGCCGCAGGCCGGGCCCGGTAATCAGCAGTTTCGCTCCCGGGAAGATGCCGCCCGCCTGGTCCTGCCAGCCGCCGCCGGTCGTCATGCGCTGTTCGAGCTGCATCACCTCGTCCGACAATGCATGGTCGCTCAGGGCGCGGCCAGACAGCGTCGCCAGCGCCCGCACCACCGTGGCCGCGAGTATGCTGCTGGTCCCGAGACCGGAGCCCACGGGCAGCCGCACGCGGCATCCGATCTCCAGGCCGCCGCCCAGTTTCTCCAGAGTGTCTTCCAGGCGCCGGTCCGCCTCCGGAATGCCGTGCAGCATCAGCGCCACACGAGGGATGGAAAACACCGATCCTGGCCCGCACGGCGCGCGTAACTCCTCCGCCGTACGGTACTCGACGGCCGCGCCATGCCCGTCCGAACTGCAGCGAATCACGGGCGCGTCAATGCGCCGGATCTCCGTCTCGATCGGGTACTCCCCGTTGATCTCGAACGCGCAGTTGAGCACCGTGCCGCCCCAGTCGAAGCAGAACGGCGGCGTATCCGACCAGCCGCCCCCGAGGTCGATGCGCGGCGGCGCGGAGACATGCACACGTTCAAAGCGCCACGCATCGAGACTTCGCTCGGACGAAGCCTGCGCGCTGGCGCAAACCGCGTCCCGAATGCAGGTGAACGCCGCGGCTTCCGACGCCTCGGCCTCGCGCTCGAATCCCGCGCGGGAGAGCAGACGCGCCGCCTGCACCAGATGGCTCGCGGCGTGCGTCAACTCCTCCGGACCGTCCTCGCGCAGCTTGTCGGCATGCGCGCGCAGCGAACGGCCCGCCGCCGCCGCCGGCGCCAGACCGGGCAGGTTGGCGAGCAGCGGCCGCAAGTCCGTGCCGGACTCCGCCAGCTCGACGGCCGTCTTCTGCCAGATACCTTGCAGCCGGTGGCCCCGCATCTCCGCCAGAACCTTGCCATCGGCGCACTGCGCGCTGGCGGCCAGCGACAGACGCACTGCGCGGCGCCAGGCCTGGACACCGTCAGCACCGCCGCCGTGGCCGCTCCCATAGCCGCTGGAATAGCCCATCATCCAGCGCGCGCACGCCCAGGCCTCATCGGGCGTTGTCACGGGAAACAGCCGCGCATTCCACAGCGTCGGAGCCTCCTCGGAGCCCCACACGTCTTCAACACTCAACCCGAGCCGCCGCAGCGTCTCCAGAATTGGCCGGTTGAACCACGTCGCCTGGTCGAGCGGTTGTTTCGGATCGTCCTCCGCGCCATAGGCGCGAATCACCCAGCCATTGATCCCACCGGCCAACCCGCTGACCGGCAACTGGTGCACCACGGTATCTTCCGGAACTTCCACCCGCCCGCCGATGCCCGTGAGCCCGTGCAGGATCGCGCCCCGCCCCGCGCACACCGGGCCGGCGAGATCGCATTCCAGGATCACTGCCTCATGCCCGGCGCTGCACTCCGCGACGATCACGCTATCAAGCAGCCCGTCCACTCCGGCCGCGCCGGCCGCCAGAGCCCGGAAGGAGCGCGTCGTCCCCACGTGCAGGAATTCGCCCTCCACCACCGAGCAATGAAACGCCGCCGGACTCAGCGTCAGTTTCAACTCGCGCCAGAACGGCCCCGCGCCGGAGTCCGGACTCCACTCGCCCGTCAGCCCGCGCGTGATGTGGTCATAGAGATCCACGGCCGGCAGCGTGCGGAAGCCCGCCAGCTCCGAGAGCGCTGCCGTCAATTCCGGATCGAAGCGCAACAGCCCGATATCGACGGCCACGCGCCCGTCCGCAAACACACCGCCCGCGGCCTTGATCTGAGCGAGCGCCGGCTTCTGCAGGAACGTGTAAACCTGGCCCTGCGGACTGACGACGTAGACGCCGTGGTGGCTCGCGGTCTCCGCGTCCAGGAGCATCGCGACACCGGTCGCGCCCGGCTGGTCCCATTCCACCGCGCTCGCATCGAAGCGCAGCACGACATCGCCCGCGGCGACCAGCAACCCGTTGGGAATCCCCTCGGCCCAGGCCGCCGACAGCTCCATCGTTTCGTCGAACACGGTCGTCGTCTCGCCCGCCCGTGCGCGCGCCGGCAGCACGCCGAACAGCTTGCCCACCGGCGAGTATTGCGGCAGCCGCCGCGAGTCGCCGCCGGAATGGATCAGCAACACACGATGGGTGTTCCACCACTCGCGGGTCTTCGCGAGCGCGCCGAGAGCGTAGATCGTCGCGCCTCCACTGCCCACCCGCTGGTCGCCCGGATCGGGCACCACCAGGAACTCCGTGCCGGCGGGCAACGCTCCGGACAACTGCCGACGCTCGATCTCACCGCGGTACAGTTCGGCTTGCCGCGCGGAAGAGGCTGTCAGGACGACGGCGTCCCAGGCGGATCGTGTCTGCATAGTCAAAGTGTACATTCGGCGTCGGTGGCCGTCCGTGAGAACTCCAATCTCCGGACGGAATTTCCGGCGCGTGGGGAGCGGCGCCCGCAGTTCCTACCGCGATCCGGGCGGGCGGCTGCGCTGCGGACCCGTCCCGCCACCAACCATCGAACTGCGCGACGTCCTTAGGGTTGTCGTCCACGCTGCCTCTGCACGACGGCGAAGTGGCAATCCAGGCCGGGAAACGCCGTCGTGTCGCCCCAAGAGCTTCTCAACCGAGGGGTTCAGCGTGATTCCTTACGCCCCCCGCAGGCGCCGGTAGGCGACGAGGCGCACGGGGCCAAGCAAACCGGAGATGAAAGGCTCGCGGACAACATCCCACTCTTCCCCGCCCCGGAAACGATTTCCATACCGGGCATAGACCGCCGAGTAGTCGATTGGTCCATCGCCCAGGACCTTGTTGATCAGAAGATTCGTCACCGCCACCTGCAGAGTGTTCCGGCCGGGGCGCAGAAGGCGGCTCACGTCCAGGCTGTACGGCCTCATCCAGGCAACGCCCGCCGGTTGCCCGTTGATGTGGACGTCCGCCGTCTCGTGCACGCGGCCCAGATCGAGCATCACTCCTAAGTCTTCGTCCGGAGCGAATGGGGAATCGAATTCGGCTGTGTAAATCCCCCGGCCGGAGAAGAATCGCGCCTGCTTCAATTCTGTCCATGAACTCAGAGAATCAAGATCGACAGGGGCGACTGTCGAGTTTTCGAACTGAAGCCTCCAGCGAGGAGCAAGGACAACGGGCGCCGGAAGTCCGGTCACCGGAATCGTCTCCATGCCGCCCTTGCGCCGGATCTTGAAGGCTCCGTTCGAGAACGCCGAAGCTTGCCAACTTTGACCGTCAGTCCGCAGGTCCAGGCTGCTTTCCATGGCAACCGGCTGGCGGGCGCCGCGGACGAAGGTGTAGATGCGGGACTCCAGGGGCCCAAGAGTAAAGCGTATTCTTACGCCGGCCTCAGTGGGCTCAAACACCGGCAAGGGTTCTACGCTTCCAGACCGGTGATCCCAGCGTTCCGGAGTCATGGCGCCCACGCGGAACTCAGCATCGAGGGACTGTGGATCCGTGCCCGTGTTGGCAACGAAGTAATGCTCCCGGTCAGCCGTGCGCCTGTGCACGAAACTGACGTGTTCGCTGGGTTCGACGAATTGGATGTCGGGCGGCTGAGTCGTCTGCAGAGCTTTCCGGAAACTGCCGAGCTCGTCGGCCACAAAGAAGGCCTGCCCACGGCCATACCGGTTCCCGGTGAATGAGGTGTCGCTCTGCACGTTTCCGAAGAGTTGCACGACCATGCTCTTCACCGCGGCGCGTTTCTCCTCCCGCCGTTCGATCCCCCACGAGGTCTCGGGCAACCGGCGGGTGGCGATGACAGTGCCCCCCTGGTCGACGAACTCGACGACTCTCTTCATGGACTCGACGTCAATACCGGTCAAGTTGGGGAGAACCAGAACGGAATAGTCGCCGTGTCCGACACGGAGCCGGCCACCCTGGACGCGCGCGAGCGCCAGGGTGAACGTGTCGATGCCGTCGAGCGCGTAACCGTTGGTGACGATCGTCTTCACCACGTCGGCTTCGAAGTGCAGCGCGTTCTTGAGGCGGAATTCGGGGGGACGGCCGTTTGAGCTCAGGCGGTCCCGTACCGCCCAGTTCATGGCCAACTCCTCAGGCGGCGCCTCGGCCATGCAGTCCTCTTCGGGCAGATACAGGGCGATGTCCGCCACGGGCAGCCCCTGCTGCAAGACGTAGCTGACGCGATTGACGTAGTCGGCCAAATGAGAGAAGTAAGGCCAGTAAGGAGAATTGTGATTGACGGCCGGGCCGAAATACGGCACCCAGCCGGGAGAGCCCAGCACCTCGGGGGAGTACGCGTAGGTCATGCCGTAGAGCGCATTCATCCCACACAGGAAGTGCAGATCGGAGCACAATTTCAACTGCTCCAGCGTGTCGGAGAAGCGGTTCGGCATGCCCAGCCAGGTCCAGGCTTCGGTGAGAATGGTCCGCTTGCCGGCCAGGTGCGCGCCTGAACTGGCCCACCTCGAAGTGCAAAACTCCTTCCATTCGTAATGCTCTCCGACAGGTGTGTCGACCGTCTGGTAACTGGCCAGGTTGGTCGGCGGAGTGCCATAGGCTTCCACCTGCGCGGTCACTCCACGTTCGTGCGCCCATTCCCCCAAAGGCTTCACAAAGGCATCTGTTACCTGTTCGGACAGAGTCCGCCAGAAGTCGCAGCGAACGTCGCGGGCATCGGGATGCGCTTCCGCGAACAGCGCCGGCAGGTGCGGAATGAGATCGTATCCGCGCCGGGACCGGAACACGGCTGGCAGATCTTCCGTCCAATTCGCGCGGTAGACTTCGAGGCTGTCGCAGAAGATCGATCGGATGCCGCCGCGGGGTACAGCGCCAAGGAGTCTGTCTCCAACATCGTGCAGATAACGCTTGAGCGCGGCGCGATTATAGTGGTCCAGCACCAGGCCTTCGGCACCCAACGCGGCGCGCTTCACCTTCATTTGCGTGGGGGCCGAGGTGAAGACCAGCGCCTGCCCGGTGGAGCCGTCCGGCAGCACCGCAACCCTCGTCTCAACCGGGCCCAA
>Ga0315272_10001291_pt1 | contig 12499 bp, 11 predicted proteins | sample C3_middle_MG_FD_203918 | JGI IMG/M metagenome (GOLD analysis project Ga0315272, IMG submission 203918) | Sediment microbial communities from Yellowstone Lake, YNP, Wyoming, USA - C3_middle | ecosystem: Environmental > Aquatic > Freshwater > Lake > Sediment | place: USA: Wyoming | collected...
AACCCGACCTACAGGGTAAAAGAATACTGGTCACCGCCGGGCCGACCTATGAGGCGATAGACACGGTGCGGGGCATCACCAACCGCAGCTCGGGCAAGATGGGTTATGCGATCGCACAGGCCGCACTGGAGATGGGTGCAGATGTGGTGCTGGTATCCGGGCCGACTGCGCTGGCCAAGCCGCAGGGCGTGCAAAGTGTGGATGTGCAGAGTGCGGAGCAAATGTTCGAGGCGGTAAAGCAGCACGTTGGCAATTGCGATATTTTTATCGGCGTGGCGGCCGTGGCCGATTACCGTGTCGCGCAACCCAGCACGCATAAGATCAAGAAGAGCGCGAAAAATCTCACGCTGGAACTCGTGCCCAACCCGGACATTCTGGCGTATGTGGCCAGCCTGCCGAAGCCGCCATTCTGCGTGGGGTTTGCCGCCGAGAGCGAAAATCTCGCCGAATACGCCGAACAAAAACGCCGCGCAAAAAAGCTGCCGTTGCTGGTGGGCAATCTGGTGCAGCAGGCCGTCGGCAGCGACGACAACGAACTGGTGCTGTTCGACGACAGTGGCATGCAAACCCTGCCGCGCGCCGACAAGCTGACGCTGGCTCGCCAACTGATGCAGCGCATCGCACAACGCATTAAGGGAGGAGTATTGAAATGAAACGCGTTACAGAAATTGAACACATTCCCGTCGATGTCAAGATTCTCGACCCGCGCCTGCATGAAAACATGCCTGGTTATGCGACTGCCGGTTCGGCAGGAATCGATTTACGCGCTTGCATCGAACACAACATGGTGATCCAACCCAAGCAGTGCGAACTCATCCCCAGCGGCATGGCCATTCATTTAAGCCATCCCGGCTATGCCGCGATGATTTTGCCGCGTTCCGGCCTGGGACATAAACACGGCATCGTGCTGGGTAATCTGGTGGGTCTTATCGACTCGGATTATCAGGGGCAGCTTTTTGTTTCGTTATGGAACCGCAGCCAGATCCCCTTCACGCTGATGCCGATGGAACGCATGGCGCAACTGGTGATCGTGCCGGTGATGCAGGCGAAGTTCAATATCGTGAAAGAATTTCCGTTGAGCGAACGCGGCGTCGGCGGGTTCGGCAGTACCGGTAAACACTGAGGGAATAAAGATTTGTAGGTCGGGCTCCACCCGACAGTCATATCTGACGGGTAGAACCCGCTCTACAAAAAACTGAAAATTCAGAGTTCGCCCAAATTCAAGGCGCGAAAAAAATTACGCCGCGCCGCATATGGGTTATATGCAAGCAAGGAATTTTTTACGCAACGCAGAAGTTGGGATGAAGTGGGGTAAGCAGGCAATCCGCGTAGCGGATGCTCGCAAATCTGGATTTTTAACCGCGAGCAATCACGGCCTCGATCTCGGCGAAGGTATGCGCCAATTCGAATTTCTGAATCTGGGCACCCAATTGACGGGCGATCTGGGTGACAGAAAACAAGCCGCACACAGTATGCTTGCCATCCGCACCCTGGCTCACCACCAACCCATGTTGACGGTGGGATTTTTTCAGGCTGGCGACGATCTGCCCTACCTTAGCATTTTGCACATCCTCGATATTCATCGTTTCCAACTCACGCTGTGGCGTCATGAGGTCACGCACCATGATGTCGGCATGAGTTCCTCCCATGTTTTGCAGGAAGCGCATCGGTTTTTCACCCATCAGGTCGGTAGCCGTCAATAATCCCGCCACATGATCGTTGTCATCCAGCACCAACAGCAGACGTACCCCATACCGGATCATTTTGGCATTGGCTTTATCCATCGAAGTTTTGGCACGGACATTTACCACTGAAACCTTGCTCAAGTCAGTCATCACACTGACTGCCGGATCGCTAAGCTTGACCCGATCGGGTAGCTTCTGGATCGGACGCGCAACAGAGGATCCCACTTTGAGCAGGGAAGATTGCAATACGCTATATTCTTTGATCAAGATTTAATTCCTCAATAATTGACAGACTACTATCGTTGCGCCTGTTGCAGATTTACAGGGTTATTCCTGGATGTCGGCAGATAACTGGCCAGCTCGTTAAGTGCCATCGTGTAAACCTCACGCTTGAACTCGATGACAGCATTGATGTCGAGCCAGTAATTATTCCAGCGCCACGCATCAAATTCGGGGTGCGAACTGGCACGCAGACAAACATCACAATCACGACCAACCAGACGCAACAAGAACCAGATCTGCTTTTGGCCGCGATAGCCACCGCGTGATTCACGCTTGCTCCAGCTTTGCGGAACTTCATAGCGCATCCACTCACGGGTGCGTCCGAGTATTCTTACATGCTCCGGCATCAAGCCGACTTCTTCGTGCAACTCGCGATACATCGCCTGCTCGGGGGTTTCGCCATGCTGTATGCCACCCTGCGGAAACTGCCATGCATGCTGCCGCACCCGCTTGCCCCAGAACACCTGATTCAGGTCATTCGTGATGATAATGCCGACATTCGGGCGGTAACCGTCTCGGTCTATCATTTGTCACTCTATTCGTTTAATTTCAATAGCCGGATTCTTTCACATTCTCACTTTAATGAAAAGAGAATATGCCGTTGCGCTGCTCCTTAACATACCGGACTTCGCGCATTCCCTGTAAAATCGCAGCTTCACAACCCGATCAGGATCGTACTCGCCATGCGCGTCTCACAGTTTTTTATCTCCACCCAGAAAGAAGCACCCGCCGAGGCAGAATTGCCGAGCCACAAACTGATGCTGCGCGCCGGATATATCAAAAAACTGGCCAGCGGCCTGTATACCTGGATGCCATTGGGTTTGCGAGTGTTGCGCAAGGTGGAAAAAATAGTGCGCGAAGAAATGGATCGCAGTGGTGCGATCGAATTGCTGATGCCTGCCGTGCAACCTGCCGAGCTATGGCAGGAAACCGGGCGCTGGGAAGTGTTCGGTCCGCAGATGCTGAAGATAAAAGACCGGCACGATAATCTTTTTTGCTTTGGCCCCACTCACGAGGAGGTGATCACCGACATCGCCCGCCGCGAGATCCGTAGCTACCGCCAGTTGCCGGTCAATTTCTACCAGATCCAGACCAAGTTCCGCGACGAGGTGCGCCCGCGTTTCGGCGTGATGCGCGCACGCGAATTCCTGATGAAGGATGCCTATTCCTTCCATGCCGACTATGCGAGTCTGGAGCAGACTTATCGCATCATGCATGAAACTTACTCGCGTATCTTCACCCGCCTTGGCCTGAAGTTCCGCGCCGTCGCGGCGGATACCGGCGCGATCGGCGGCAGCGGCTCGCATGAGTTTCATGTGCTGGCAGATGCAGGCGAAGATGCGCTGGCTTACTGCCCCGCCTCCGATTACGCAGCTAATGTGGAACTGGCGGAAGCCGTTGCGCCGGCTATTCCCCGAGCTGCGGCTACAGAAACGATGCGTGAATTCGATACCCCGAAGCAGACCACTTGCGAACAGGTATCAGAGCTGCTGGGCATCCCGCTACAACGCACGGTAAAGTTGATTGCGCTGACAGCCGCTGACACGCTGCATGTCTTGCTCTTGCGCGGCGATCACAGCCTGAACGAAGTCAAGGTCAGCAAGCTGCCCAACCTCGCCGATTTCCGCTTTGCCAGCGAAGAGGAAATTCGCGCCAGCTTCAACTGTCCGCCAGGATTCCTTGGCCCGGTCGGTATCGACCGGACGAAGATCCGCGTAATCGCTGACCGCACCGTGGCAGCCATGAGTGACTTCGTGACCGGTGCGAACCGGCCCAAGTTTCACACTGCCGGGGTGAACTGGAAGCGCGACTTGCCCGAGCCCGACCTGATCGCGGATATCCGCAACGTGATCGAAGGCGACCCATCACCTGACGGCAATGGCACGCTGGAGATCTGTCGCGGCATCGAGGTCGGCCATATCTTCCAGTTGCGCACCAAATATGCCGAAGCCCTGAATGCCACTTTTCTGGATGCGCAAGGCAAGACGCAAACCCTCGAGATGGGCTGCTATGGGATCGGCGTGTCGCGCATCGTTGCCGCCGCCATTGAGCAGAACTTTGATGTACGCGGCATCATGCTTCCCACTGCGATGGCTCCCTTTCAGATCGTGATTGTGCCTATCGGCATGGGCAAGAGCGCTGCGGTACAAGACGCAGTAGAGCAACTGTATGCCGAACTGAAATCCGCCGGGATCGAGGTGCTGCTAGATGACCGCGACGAGCGCCCGGGCGTGATGTTTGCCGATATGGAATTGATGGGCATCCCGCATCGCATCGTCATCGGCGAGCGCGGTTTGAAGGAAGGCATGCTGGAATATCAGGGACGACGCGACACTGCTACTCAATCTATCCCCTTGCAAAATGCACCGGAATTCGTAAAATCAAGGCTATGCGATTAGCCAGACAACCGTTTTTTCGCTATTTCGCCCTGCCTCTGTGCATGGCCGGTATGTTGTTTTCCTACACCGCACTGGCCGGCGGACAGATTTACACGCCACTTTCCGCCAGTGTGCGCGCTGTGATGCAACGCAGCGTGTCGGACCAAGCCACCCCCAAGACCGCCTTCACCACACAACGCGAAGCCGATGTTTGGCTGAACGAAATGTCGCTCCGCTTGAAGGACAAATTGCCCGACAACTCAAGTCGCATGGATTTCCTCAGGACCGCGCATTACGAAGCCAAGCGCGCCGGGCTTGATCCCGAATTGGTGTTGGGCTTGATCGAAGTTGAGAGCGGCTTCAATAAATACGCCGTATCCATGGTTGGGGCGCGCGGCTATATGCAGGTGATGCCATTCTGGGTAAAAGAAATCGGTACAAAAGAACAGAACCTGTTTCATCTGCGCGTCAACCTGCGTTACGGTTGCACTATCCTGCGGCATTATGTGGACATTGAAAAAGGCAATTTGTATCGTGCCCTTGGGCGCTATAACGGCAGCCTGGGAAAACCGGCATATCCTAATCTGGTGCTTGCCGCGTGGCGCAACCACTGGTCATTGACACGCCGCACGGCTGGTAACGCTTATTCGTCAGCGGGTTGATGAATTCCTTAAAATATAAGCCTCGACACTGGCGCGTGTCACTTCCCCCATCTGAGAACTCACCATCTTGCCTTGCGGGTTATAGAGATAGCTGACCGGCAGCCCCTCCGCCTCGACAAACTGTGCTCTGACCTTGCGATCTCCCATCACGATCGGATAGTTCATGCCGTGCGCCTTGGCGAAATCTGCAACTTTATTCAGCGATCCTGATTCTATGGCGATCCCTATCACCAGCAAATCTTTTTCCCTGTGCGCGTTATGCAGGCTGATCAACTCCGGGATCTCATTCAAGCATGGCGGACACCAGGTTGCCCAGAAATTCACCAGTACCCATTTGCCGCGGTAATCGGCGAGGCGATGCGTTTTTCCTTGTATATCTTCCAGCGAAAACTCTTGCGCCACCGCAGCCGATACGAACAGCAGCAAACCGGCGGCCAGTAGCGCACGCATCCCGTGTATCAATGCTTTTCCTTTTTATGTGCCGCAGCTTCGCTGTCACCTTCTGCAGATTCTTCCTCATGGCCTTTTTTCGCGGCATGTTCCGCACCATGGGTCAGATACAGCGCCAGCGCAACACATATGATAGCGATGCCAAGATAAACCAAATCTATCGGAGCACCCATCTTCATGTTCAGCGCCTCTTCAAACAAGGTCACGATCATGATCATCATGATCACCTTGGCCAAGCGCGCTTTCAAGTCATCAAGGCTGTTGATCACCAGCACCTTGCTGGAACCTTCGTGTTCCTTTGCCTGATCGATATCGCTGATGAATAATTCATAGATACCGAAAGAGAAGATCACCAACACTGTTGCCAGCAAATAACCATCCACCACTTCAACAATGTGCGAGATCGTCCTGTCGTGCAATAGTTTGCGCGCTTCTTCGGTCAATTCAGAATCGGCATAATGAAGCATATGCTGCGCCAGATACACCACATCTACCGTGGCCATGTAGAAAATCACGAAGCCCGCGAATAAACTGCCAACCACCGCGAGCAGGACCACAAAACGGCTGCTCCACAGCGACCCTTCAAACATTGTCTCTATAAATTTCATGTCTCTTCTCCGCACACATCAATCATTAAACAACAATACGGCGCGCATTAAAGCGCAATTGGTCTTATCGGGCAAGTAATCAAGCGGGGCTGCGCGAAAAAAGATCTTGCAGCGTGGTATCCGCGACATTCTCAAGCTGCACGTCACAAGACACGAGCCATTGTTGCAATGGGTCGCCGTTTTGTTCAGCGGGCAAGGCGTCGCTGTCCAGCACGAACACACGCAACAATTCACTGGTGCGGATATGGCTCGAACTACGCATCAACAACCAGCCCTCTCCTTCTGCTTTGCGTGCCATATCGACGCTCGCCAATTTTTCCAGGATGTTCTCCAGCACGTCATAACCAAGCAATAAAGACCTGGACAATTCCGATAGTGTGGCCACTTTTCCCTGCTCTAAATATTTTGACAGGAGCTGCAATATACGCAGGGCATCCAGCAATTGGGCGGCAGGTGTCAAATTTTGCGCTGAAGGTGCGCGCCAATGTGACAAGGATGCTGCAATCACTGCGCCCAACAAGATGCTCAGCCACGAAATATAGATCCACATCAGGAAGATCGGCACGCTTGCGAACGCGCCATACACCAATTTATAGGTAGGGAAATGGCTGACGTAATAACCGAACATGTGATTCATGGACTCAAATACGATCGCTGCAACGATAGCGCCAGTCAGCGCATGTGCCCGAGGAACATGGCGGTTTGGTACGAGCCGGAACATCAAGGCAAATGCCATAGTTGTAAACAGCACCGGCAATATCTTCAGCACGCCTATGCCGAACAACGGGATATGCTTGGCATAACCCATGGACAACCCGACCAACCACGAAGTCAGCGATAAACTGGCGCCTATGAGCAAGGGCGCAAGGGTAAGTACTGCCCAGTAAACTATCAGCCTCTTGACCAGAGGGCGGGGTCTGGTAACCCGCCAAATTACGTTAAATTCCTTGTCTATGGTCAGCATCATCAGCATCGCGGTGACAGCCAGAAACACGATGCCCATTGTTGTTAGGCGTGTTGCACTTTCGGCAAATTGCTGCATGTACTGCGTGATGATCTTTCCCGCATTTTCCGGCATCAGATTTTGCATCAGGAAATTTTTGATCAGGGCTGAAAAATCCTCGAACACAGGAAATGTCGAGAACATGGTCAACGCAATTGTGACCATCGGAACCAATGACAACAAAGTGGTAAAAGTCAGGCTCGCGGCAGTTTCTGCACAGCGATCCTGCACAAAACGCGCAACAATGAAACGGATCAAGACAACAATATCGCGTAAATTTTTTCGCATGAAGTAAACGTTTCCCTATAATGGCTCTCATGATAACCGACACAGAAATCCTCGTATTGCATTACAGCAGGATCGGAGGGATTCGACAGCCGGCCCACCTCTTTGTGCTAGGCGTAGCGCAAGTACTCAGCCCGTGTGTCTGGCTGCGCAGCGATCCAAAGCTCTCAAAAGTATTTGAAACTGGCGCGGGTCATCGCTTGACACAAACCAGATCGGCGCCAACTTCATGAGCACCGCTCATGAAGTTCGCCGGATGCTGCGCGCCCATCGCTATGGCACACTCAGCACGTTGTCGAAAAAACTTGATGGCTTCCCGTTCGGATCGATCACACCGTATCTTGTAGATCACGACGGCAGCTTGCTGATCTTCATCAGCGCACTGGCTGAACACACCAAAAACATCCAACACGATCCCCGCGTCAGCCTGATCACCCACAACCAGCGCGACCCGCAAATCCAGACTCAGGGGCGCGTGACAGTAGTCGGCAATGCACTACCGGAACCAGCCCGTGAGCAAGCTGGGTTGCGCTATCTGCGCTATTTTCCGGAAGCACGGATCTATTTCGAGATGCAAGACTTTTCCTTCTATCGCATCAGTCCCGTTGCTATCCGCTACATCGGGGGCTTCGGAAAGATCCACTGGGCGGATCTCGAGAATTATACTTTCTCGCAAGCCGAAGCCTACGCGAAACATGAGGAGGAATTACTCGCGGAAACAAATTCGCTACAGCAGGCGGTCTTGCAAGACCTGCTGAGGCAAAGGCACGGCATCGATGCTACGGATGTGCTGGCTATCGGTTACGATTGTGATGGGCTGGACGTACGCTGCGAAGGACAAATCTGGAGGCTGGATTTCCCCGGGGCCGGCACCATACCATCCCTGGATGCACTGGTCTCACTGCAAATAAAAAACGGTTAAGGCCGACCACGACCTTAACCGCCTGTGTGAAACAATCAGGTTTTAAGACTAAAAACGGAAGCCCAGCTTGGCGCTATAAGTTTGATCTGAACCGGTTTTATCATATTCCAGATCCATATTCATGAATACAAAGTTTAGATTGCCACCCACAAAAAACTTGGTTTGAGTAATAGATTCTTTCATGGGTCCTGAAGTTACGTTTGGTGTGCTGTCAGACCAGACTTCGCCTATCCCCGCATAGGGGGTGAACATCGCGAATCCCTTGGAGATGGAAACGTCCAAAGCCTTCGTGCTGAACGAGAGCTGGTCCACACCGGTCAACTTGCTCATCGAACCACGAATCGCGACCGCGGGGGTGGCCGTGCCGCCTTCGATGATCGAATAGCGCAATTCCCCGCCATACAGCTGAATATTGGAGTTCGGCACAGCGGAATAAAAAACGCCCACATCAAATTTGAGCGGCAAGCCCAGGAGGAAGTGTAACTTGGGCAGAACCAGGGAGTCCGAGGTAAACCCACCACTTGTGGCATTCTTCAAGACTGCAGGGTTTTGCAATTTCGTCGAAGACGCCTCCACACCCAGATCGAACCCGAATAAACCCAGCGGTTCAGCCGGCGTGACAGGCTTATAGCTTAGCGCTGCGCCCAAATCTTCGGATAACAGCTTGAATTCAGACTGCGTCAATGCACCAATGTTAGCGATATCGGCAGCCCAAACAGGTTGAGTGAACAAACACAGGATGCCTAGAAATGGTAATTTTGTCTTCATGATGTGAACCTTTCTCATAGGTGGTAGTAAAACGTCACTAGTAACAGCGTAACGCAATTGCTATTGCCGTGTCCACCCGATCAAGCCCGGTTGGTGGCACTTAAAAATCATAGCCTTCCGGCTCAGATTGACACGGCACATGATGCGGCGCCAAAAATAAAAAAGGGCTGGCTATTTAGGCCAACCCTTTAAATAACAACCTGCCCAACATGCATTCAGCAATGCTATTTTTTCTTTCCCCGTTTCCATTGCCCATCATCTGAAACGATGAAAAATCCGGTAAGGATAAGTAATCCGATAAAAAAAAGTAGTGTAGTCATTTCAGCTCTCCCTAAAGAATTAAAAAGGAATCGGGAATCCACTATGCCAACTCACAGCCAGAGTATGAAAACTCCATAACGGGCAAACTAAACGTCATGAAATCTCGCACACATGCGCTATGGAAATGACACAATTCAAAATACCCGTACAAATTATAAGCCCTAATAAAAATAATGGCAATATTTAAGGGTTGCCCGAGAAACTAAAACACCTGTTCATGTTTTACTGAAAATAACCACCCCTTCAAAAAGCATAGGGCTTTTACTGTTTCAATCAAGGGGTGCCTAGCATGAGGCGCCCTTGACGCCGCATTTTGCGAGAATGTTATTCAGCGGACAAACTTGGGTGAAGCCACTTTGGAACAAATTCAGGCCCACGAAGGCGGTAAAGAAAAGAAAATATTTACTCACAAATATCGGGCTGGCGTCCACTCCCAGCGACAACGATAGCATGATGAAAGTGCCTGCAACGATGCGAATGATGCGTTCTGCGTTCATGATTTGAAACTCCTAAGGTTAATTAAAAACTAGTGAAACTTTTTATATAAACTGGCGTAATACAACACAGGGATCACCACCAGTGTCAGCAAAGTGGAGACGAGGATGCCAAAAATCAAGGAGATCGCCAAACCATTGAAGATCGGGTCATCCAGAATGAATAATGCGCCCAGCATGGCCGCCAATCCGGTCAAAACAATCGGCTTGGCACGGGCGCTTGCAGCCGCAATCACCGCATGTTGAACATCAATACCATCGCGTATTTGCAGGTTGATGAAATCCACCAGCAGTATAGAATTGCGAACGATGATCCCTGCCAGCGCAATCATGCCGATCATCGAAGTCGCGGTGAACTGGCTGCCGAGCAGGGCGTGACCGGGCATTACCCCGATAAGGGTGAGCGGGATAGGGGCCATGATGATGAGCGGCACAAGGTACGATTTGAATTGCGCCACCACCAGCAGATAGATCAGCAACATGCCCACGCCGTAAGCGATGCCCATGTCACGAAATGTCTCAAAGGTCACCTGCCATTCGCCGTCCCACTTAAGCGCGTAGCCAGTATATGGATTGGTTGGTTGATTGAAGTAGTAACTTTCCAGTTTTCCACCTTGCTCCAGGGGCATGCCTTTCAATTTTCCGTTGATATCAAACATGCCATACAGCGGGCTATCCAGCTTGCCTGCCATGTCGCCGAACACATACACCACCGGCAGCAGGTCCTTGTGGTAGATCGGATAGTCACGCTGCATGGGAATCACTTGCACCACTTCTGAAAGTGGAACCAGTACTCCGTCCCGCGCACGGACTTTAAGTTTGAGCACATCATCTATGCGGCTGCGTTTCTCGACCGGCAATCCGATGCGCAATGGCGGTGCGTACTTGGCATTGGCATCGTGCATCGATGAGACATCCTGACCGGACAATGATGCGCCGATCACATCCACGATATCCCGGGGCGCAACAGAGAGTAGCGCGGCTTTGCTCTGTAATACTTGTATCAGCAACTTGGGCGAGGCTGCAGTGACACTATCGTCGATACCGACGATATCAGCGGTCTTGCCGAATTGCTCGCGCACATTTGTTGCGACCTTGCGCGCACCTTCATAATCCGGACCGTAAATTTCCGCGACGATAGGAGACATCACCGGTGGGCCAGGCGGCACTTCGACGATCTTCACATTGGCATTCCAGGTTTTGGCGATCGATTGCATGGGCACCAGTGCGGCTGCGGCGATCTCGTGACTGGTGCGGCTGCGATGATGCTTGTCGCGCAGATTGACCTGAATGTCGCCCTGCTCGGCGGCACTGCGCAAATAATACTGCCGCACCAAGCCGTTGAAATTGATCGGCGCAGCCGTGCCCGCATAGGCCTGGTAATCGGTCACCTCTGGCACCGTGGCCAGATAACTGCCGATCTCATGCAACACCGCACTGGTTTGTTCCAATGGGGTCCCGGCAGGCATGTCCACTACGATCTGAAATTCGGATTTGTTGTCGAAAGGCAGCATCTTGAGTATCACCAACTTCACTACGCCGAGTGATACGGCCAGCAGCAAGCCGCCCACGATGGCGAGCCACAACTTGCGCCGGGCAGGTTTGCCATGCACGCCATTCAGGAATGGCATCAGGATCCTGTTGAAGAAGCGATGTATCTTTGTGTCGCGCTCATCCTGCAACGCTTCATGATGCGCGCCCGCGAAACGCAGCGCCAACCAGGGCGTGACGATGAATGCCACCGCCAGCGAGATCAACATGCCCATGCTCGCATTGATGGGGATCGGGCTCATGTAAGGACCCATCAAGCCGCTGACAAATGCCATCGGCAGCAACGCGGCGATCACCGTCAAGGTCGCAAGGATGGTGGGACCCCCGACTTCGTCAACCGCTTCGGGAATAATTTCAGACAGGGGCTGATGCGTCGCCATGGCCCGGCGGCGATGAATGTTTTCCACCACCACGATCGCATCATCCACCAGAATGCCGATGGAAAAGATCAGCGCAAACAGTGAGACGCGATTCAGGGTAAAACCGTAGGCCCATGACGCGAACAAAGTCGCTGCCAGCGTCAATATGACTGCGATGCCAACCACCAACGCCTCGCGCCTGCCCATGGTCAACCACACCAGAGCGACAACCGCCGTTGTGGCGAACAACAGCTTCTTGATCAGCTTCATCGCCTTGTCATTGGCGGTCTCGCCATAATTGCGCGTGATGCTGACCTGCACATCCGATGGGATCACACTGCCCTTGAGCTCGTTCACACGTGACAACAACCTCTCGGCAACCTCGACCGCGTTTGCACCCGGCTTCTTGGTGACGGCCAACGTCACGGCAGTAAATTCGCCTGCAGCCTTGATCTGCTTGTCAGCTGCGGCCGGGCCGGCGCCTAACCACACGTAGCTGTTTGGTTGATCAGCACCATCCCTTACCTCGGCGACATCACGCAAAAAAACCGGCTTGCCGTTGGACACGCCGATCACCAGCTGCCTGACCTCGTTGGCATTGCTCAGAAAACTGCCGGTCTGCACCAGCACTTCGCGATTGTTTTGCACCAATGAGCCCGCGTTCTGCGATACGTTTGCAGACTGCAATGCCGTGCGCACATCCTGCATGGTGAGCTGGAATGCATTCAGAC
>Ga0315272_10001293_pt1 | contig 12467 bp, 10 predicted proteins | sample C3_middle_MG_FD_203918 | JGI IMG/M metagenome (GOLD analysis project Ga0315272, IMG submission 203918) | Sediment microbial communities from Yellowstone Lake, YNP, Wyoming, USA - C3_middle | ecosystem: Environmental > Aquatic > Freshwater > Lake > Sediment | place: USA: Wyoming | collected...
AGGTGCAGAATTCGATGCTATTTTAGATGCATTCGGTAAAATGGATAATGCAGATGTTTGCCGTCTGCTCAAAAAGAAAGGTATTTATGCTTCAACACTTTTCTTTCCTCCTTCACAGCTTACTGCTTTGCTTGTAAATGTCATCTTTGGTAAAAAACTCACTTCATCAAACATGAGGGCCGGAGTTGAAGATTATGAGGAAATTGAGAATCTATGGAAAGAGAAAAAACTGATACCTTTAATTGACAGCACATTTCCTCTTTCAAAATGTGGTGATGCATTTTATCAGGCAGAACATGGAAAGCCGAAGGGGAAAGTGGTTGTGACGGTGTGACGGTACGACGGTGCGACGGTACGGCGGTACGAGTTATGTGTGGAATTGTTTGTTTACCAGGGCAGTCTTTTCTGATACACTCTAACATAGTCAATATCATGGAACTGTGGAAACAGTGTTGTCGAGTCAGGATTCCCCGGCCAGGCTCCTCCTATTGCCGTATTAATAATAAGGTAATGAGGCGTATGAGGGATTCCTGAAGCCGTCCTGTGGATAACATGATCATCGATGAACCATCTCATTGAATCAGGCTCCCACTCGAGTGCATATACGTGAAAATCTTTTGAGTAATCTACATCACCCCGCCATGTTCCCGAGCTGGTTTTCTTCTGCCCGTCAAATGAATAGTAATGAAGAGTTCCATATAATACATTTGGTTCATGGCCAAGAAATTCCATTATATCTATTTCACTGTACCAGGGCCGTTCCTCAGGAATAAATGATTCCCTTCCATTTGCAACTGCTTCCGACATGATATATTCCATCTGCCAGTTCCGGTTCTGCGGGTAAAGCCAGTATGCAGGCCATATCCCTTTTCCCACTGGAAGCTTTGCGCGGATCTCAAACCTGCCATAGACCGGGGTAAATTTACCTCTGGTATCAAGCCTTCCGCTTGTGAACGCCATGTCACCGTACTTCCTGACCTGACTTCTTATCCTCAGCAATCCGTTTTCAACAAATACCTCATCAGGCAAATAATACTGAAGTTCGTTATGTTTGCTGTGCTCACGTAAAAGCACATTCCATTTTGAGGTATCCAGGTCAGGACCATTGAAATTATCTTCCCATACCAGGTGCCACCTGTTATCCGGTGATGATGTATCGTTACAGGAACTCAATACAAACGCAGAAGCCATAAGGGATAGAAGAACAATCGTTTTTGTCCTGATGATCATGATTTCCAGTTTAAAAATAAAACAGAAAGAAATATACAAGGCTAAATATAAAAAATTTGAACGGAAAAAAAGGAATCAATCTTCTGTCATCTGTTTAACAGGTATCCAAATCTCTTCCTCAGAATCCGGATCTTCATGCTTATATTTTTCTCCCAGGATTTCAAAATGAGGCCTGCGGTCAATGGTATAGCCAGACTGTGGCAACCACTTACCGAAAATGTGTTTAAAAGTTATCTCCCCTTCACTTGCAGGTCCCTTATGGATGAAGACTGCATATAAACCACCCGGGATTATCATTGATTCCATTCCTGATGGTACGGAACTAAAGTCATCCACCTCCATCGCAGCCCATTTATCAAATTCAGCATTCAGATCAAAATTCTTAAAGTCAAAATCATTTTTGTAAATCTGAATTGAAAAGAGATTGGCTGATATGGAGTTCAGTATCTCTTTCCTTGCGGGCATGAATCTGCTCCAAAGTTCAAAAGTCCTGTTTTGTAAAAATGTCATCCTGATGCGTTTACCTACAATTTTTTTCTCTTTCGAATTTACAATCCGGGGTTCCATACTCTTAATAATGTTCGTTATAACAAAGATAGTTTTGTTATTACCTTGAGGAAGCTTTGATTTAAAACAATTAATATCTGACTCACCGAACCATTTGACAATAAGAAATTACTTTTATCTTTAGACTACATATATTATAATGTGGATATCATGAATGGTGAATCACGGGAAAAATCAATAATAATTATCGGCGCCGGTTTTGCAGGAATGGCAGCTGGTATTTATGCCCGGCTTAATGGTTATAAGACAACTATTTACGAGATGCACACTCAGCCGGGAGGGCTATGTACGTCATGGGAAAGGAAAGGATATACATTCGATGGCTGCATACACTGGCTGGTTGGATCCAATCCCAAAAGCGGTATGCACGACATGTGGGAGGAGACAGGAATTTTACCCTCCAGGAAAATTATCGATCATGACGAGTATATGAGGCTTGAAGACGGTAACGGAAGGACCCTCATATTTTATACCGATCTCGACAGGCTCGAAAAACATCTGCTGGAATTCTCTCCGCAGGATGAAAAACCCATCAGGGAACTGATAGAGGGTGCCAGAATGTGTATCCCGTTTGAAACTCCTTCAAAACATGACTCATTCTTTTCAAGGACGGGGAAGCAGCTTAAGATAGGATTTCATTTTGTAAAGAACGGAAAGAAGATGCAGGACTGGATGAAGGTAACCTGCAGACAATTCTCCGGTCGATTTAAGGATCCAATGTTAAAACTGGCTATCAATGAGATGTGGGTCCCGGACTTTTCGATATTCTTCATGCTATTCACACTTGCCTACCTGCACAACAGGAATGCAGGTTATCCGATAGGCGGTTCATTGCCTATGTCGCTTGCAATGGAAGGCCGTTTCAAAGATCTCGGAGGCCAGATAGAGTACAGGAAAAAGGTTACCAGGATAATTACGCAGGAAGATAAAGCTACCGGGATAAGACTTGAAGACGGAACCGAGCAATACGCTGACAGGGTCATATCTGCTGCCGACGGTTATTCTACCATATTTAATATGCTCGAAGGAAAATATGGTGATGCAAAAACAAAGGAACCTTATGAGAAATGGCCTCTATTCCCTTCACTCATTTTTGTATCACTAGGTATAAACCGCAGGTTTGATGATGTCCCACAAATGGTTTCGGGCCTTACTTTCATCCTGAAAGAGCCTGTAGAAATAGGCGACAGCATGAGAGAAAATCTCAGTGTTCATATTTTTAATCACGACCAGTCTCTTGCTCCGGCAGGCAAAACTGCCGTGACGATTATGATGGGTACTGAATATGAATACTGGAAGAAACTGGCAGAGGAGAGGTCTCTTTACCTTAAGAAGAAAGAAGAGGTCGGTCAGATTGTGATCAGGGCCCTTGAGCAGAGATTCCCGGGAATATCATCGCAGGTAGAGGTCATTGATGTTGCCACACCGCTTACATTCGAGCGATATACGGGCAACTGGAAAGGATGCTTCGAAGGGTGGCTCATAACTCCCGATAATTCCAATACAATGATGAAACCAATGTCGCAGACTTTACCAGGACTTAATAGTTTCTATATGTGCGGACAGTGGGTCGAACCTGGCGGAGGATTGCCTACCGCAGTAATGTCGGGACGAAGGCTTATCAAAAGTATTTGCAGAGAGGATGGGAAACAGTTCAGAACAGAGTGACCGGTAACCGGTAATCAGCGATCAGTAATTAAAGATACTGCGTACCTTTAGTTCAATAAAGCAATTTATCAATATTGTCAGTATACTAATAATATAAAAAATGGACAGACGAGATTTCATGCAAAGAATGGCTGCAATGGCTGTTGCAGGTTCTGCAATTATGCAGATGAATGATATTGAAAATAATACGACTGGCGAAAAGAAGAAAGGAGTTCTTCCCAAGCGGGTTCTTGGAAAGACTGGTGTGGAGGTAAGTATGCTTGTTCTCGGAGGCGTGTCAGGAATGGGAATGAAACCAACTGCAGAATTCAATCCGCCCGACCTTGCCAACGCTGCAATAGATGCAGGCATAACATACCTCGATACCGCTCCGGGCTACAGCAACGGTCAGTCGGAGCTCAACTATGGAATGGTCATGGCGAAAAGAAGAAATGAGGTCTTCCTTGCATCGAAGACACTCAAAAGAACATATGACGAGGCTATGCGCGAAGTGGAAGAGAGCCTTAAGCGACTTCAGACAGATCATTATGACCTTTTCCAGGTACACAGTGTACTTGAAAAGGAGGATGTATCTCTCTGGGGAAAATCAAATGGCATGATGAAGGCATTCTACAAGCTTCGTGATGAAAAGGTTACAAGGTTTATCGGAGTCACGGGACATGAATCGGCAGATGCAATGAACAGGGCAATTGATATGTATGATTTCGATACTATCTTAACTACCTTTAATCCTGTTCCAAGGCGCCTGCCCTGGAGGGAATCTGTACTTCCGAATGCTGTCAGAAAGAATATGGGAATAATTGCCATGAAGGTGATGGGCGGCGGCGGAGGTGCACTTGTGACAGGTAATCCGGAAAAGAATGTGAATGGCAACTGGTATTGGGATGAAACCCCGCATCAGGCACAACCTTCGGACCTTATCAGGTACGTACTTGGTTTGCCGGTGACATGTGTAAATATCGGCATGAAGTCAATTAAGGAGCTGGAGATAAATGTTGCAGCTGTAAGGGATATGAAGCCGTTCACCAAGGAAGAACAGGCTCAACTTGAAAAACTTATGGCATGAATAAAGTCAACCGAAGAAAATTTGTATTATCAGCGGCCGGAATAACAGGATTGACTCTTCTAAGTCAGGCTTCAGGATTTCAGAGCAAACAGAAGGTGATAAAGCTTAAAGGAAAAGAGTCTTCTGTCATAAAACACTGGGATGTAATAACTATCGGGAATCTCTCCAGGAACAGGTACTGGGGTGAGAGCGATGAAAAACCGTTACGGAGTGCAATCTGCACCTGCACTGTAGTTACGGGTGAGAATTTTCACCTTCTGATTGATCCTTCAATAAAAGATGCCACACTGATGGCTACCGAGCTCGACAGGAGAACAGGATTGTCAATTGATGAGATTGACACAATCTTCATCACCCACCAGCATGATGATCATCTCTTTGGACTAAAACATTTTCCAAAAGCAAAATGGTTTGCCGGGGCCGAAGTTGCTGCAGCCCTTAACAAATCGGGCAAATTCGATAAACAGATCGAAACTGCCGGTAAAACATTGCTGGGAGCATTTGACGTTATTCCAATGCCGGGTCATACGCCGGACAGCATGGGTCTCCGGTTTGATCACAACGGCTATTCGATTGTGATATCCGGCGATGCAGTTGCCTCAAAAGACTACTGGGACGGTGGCCAGATGTACTATAATGTTATGGATATGGAGGCATCTAAAAAGACACTGGCAATGATCAGGTCAATAGCTGACATCATTGTACCGGGTCACGACAATTACTTCCTGAATCTTAAATAGATAAATCTGCTGATTCAACCTAAATTCTGATATTTGGTCTTTGCCTCTGATACTGTACTGTAGAATATGGATTCCAGTTCCGGATTAACTCCCTTCAGACCGGCAACGACCTTTTCTGACCAGTCTATATATTCAATAATTCTTTCATTTGTCCACCAGTCAGGAGGATCAATTATAATATCCCGCAGATTGGTGATCTTATCGGCAATTTTTAACTTTTTGGCCCTTACCGATTTATGATTGGCTTCATCAATCTGCAACTGTTTTCTGACATGTTTTTCAAGGGTTTTATCATCTGTTACCTCCATTGTAAGAGTCAGAATCTCCTCTCCGAATAGTGATGCGATTTCAGACATCAGCTCACTTCTCTCTTCAACCGAATTTACAGTATCTTCAATCACATCATGAAGGATTGCGGCCGTAAGAAGAACAGTATCTGTCTCACCTCCTTCATTTGCAAGAAGACTGGCAACCTGGATAGGATGATCAATATAGGGTATTTGCCTGCTTCCCTTCCGTTTCTGCGAACGGTGGCGATGTGAAGCAAACTCCAGCGCCTTAAGTATTAATCTGAAATCGGTCATTATAATAATTACTTTTCAAGAGGAAGGTCAAAACGGCTTCCCCAGTCTTCAAATGATCCGTCGTACAACAAAGGTTCAAATTCTGCAATCCTCGCCGCAACATATCCGGCACTACCCATATTTCCAATATGGCAATAAAAAACAGGTCGTGTGCCTTTCTCCATTTTCAATGAACTGAACATATCATTAAGTTTTTCCGGTGGATAGAATTTATTTGTCTTTCCATCGTAAAAATCAGAGGAGGGAAGGTTTACAGCACCTGGAATATGCCCCTTCCTTGGAGTTCCAGTACTGCCTTCATAGTAAGATTTAGCGCGGACATCAATGTAACAGAAATCACTGTTTTTCAGGTTTGCAACCATCCAGTCTGCATCAACCATGTTTTTCTGCTCTATAGAAGAAAGTTTTCCACTCTTATAATGTGTTAAAGCTGTAGTTACTTCACCTCCTGACTCCTGCCAGTCTTCAAGTCCGCCATTAAGCAGAGAAACCCGCCCGGCAAGACCTATATGTTCCAGTGTGACAAAAACCCGGCAAACGGTAATAACATTGCCATATATGCCACAGAGTATTAAATGTGATTTATTTGTGACTCCAAGATCCTCAAGCTTTTTTACTATGAGGTCAGTTGCAACAGGAACATTGGTTTCGTCAGGGGTTGATTCAGTCAACCATCCCGGCCAAAGGAACCGGGCTCCCGGAATATGACCATTGTCATAATCACGTCTTATTGTTGATACCTGAAGTATAACAATATCAGGATTTTTAATATTCTCCTTAAGCCATACTGAAGTTACCACAACAGGGACATCTCCTGATGCTCTTAGTGAAGAAGCTGTAACTATAAAAAGTAACGACAGGAATGACTTACATATATTATTCATTTTCAATTAATTACTAATTATCTCATTATCAATACATTACAATCAATCAACTTTGAAAGGAGAATTTAAAAAGGAGATCCTCACTTCATTTATTTTGCCTGAAAGAGACTGGTTTCCTTAAGGTTATGAGCCCCGCGGGATGTGACGGCAGGATTGACATCAAGCTTCAGAAGGCTTTTTGCATTGCCTATATCAAATGCAGTGGCATAAACCAGTTTTGTTGCCTTAAGGAACTTTTTATAATCGACATTTTCCGGTGTATCCCTGTAGGTATGATAGTCGTTTGTAAAGCCACAGAAGAACCAGACAGAAGGGATTCCAAACCTGATAAAGGGATAATGATCGCTTCTGAAATATACCCTTTGTGGATGTGTCAGGTTGGAATACCTGTAGTCAAATCCGAAATTAACTCCCGATGTTTTGTTTACTTTTCTGATAGAGGCATCAAGTTCAGAGCTAAGCAGATCGGATCCGATCAGGAAAAGTGAATCGGCATTATTCCTGCCAAGCATATCCATATCGAGGCATGCGCTGATCTTCTCAACAGGAACAGGGCAGTTATTGATGAAGTAGTGCGATCCATTCATACCCTGCTCCTCACCTGTTACCCAGGCAAGTATAACCGACCTTTTAGGCCTTTCAGCAAGCAAAGCCTGTCCAATCTCCATGAGTGCAACAGTAGCTGTACCATTGTCGTCAGCAGCGGGAACAACCTCTCCGTCGTCAACTCCGCGGCCATCATGATGTCCGTTTACAACAACATATTCGTTTTTAAGAACAGGATCAGACCCTTCAACAACTGCAATCACATTTCGTGAAGTTGATTTATAAGTATCAATTTCCACATCAAGCTTGACAAAAACATCCGGCAACTCTTTTACCTGCAGCCTATTTCCTGACCTCACCGATTTGAAAAGTCCTGCAATATCCTCTTCAGAGACTCCCAGAAGAGCGGCTGCAAGCTGATGGTTTATCTCGGCAAACGTGAAAGGAAGAGCAGGCCTTTCAACAGAAACATTACCCTGAGCAGGATCAGTAAAGCTTGTCCGTTGTGAATCGTATATAGTACCAAGTCTTCCTGTTGGCACATAATCATAAAAACCTGACGGTATTGCAATCCGCTTCTGCTTTTCAGGGCTCACAACCGACAAAATGGCTGAAGCGCCTCTTTCACGGATTACTCTTGTCACTTCTGACATTCTTGTTGTCAGCCATGCACTTGGTTCAGTCTTACTGTCGGGCCTCTTCTCATCAAGAATAACAACAATCCTGCCCCTCAGGTCAAGACCTTTAAGATCATCCCATCCTTTTTCAGGATCGCTTATCCCAAGACCTGCAAAAATTACGCTGCCGGAATATGTTCCGCTGACAAGGAAATTTCCACCGAAAGATTTTCCGAAATAGTATGTTGATTCAATACCCCCTTTTACAACTTTCATTTTTGTACCTGCAGCTGATACGGCTGTGACTGTGAGAGGCACCTTCTGGTAAAATGATCCGTCCTTCATTAAAGGTTTCAGACCGGCATGTTCAGCCCAGTGAGCAATATAAAGCGTTGCAATTTCAAGCTCCTGTGAAGGAGTTTCCCTGCCTCTGAATTCCTTCGCTCCCAAAAAGTCGAGGTGATATCGCAGTTCATCTTCAGTTATAGTTTTCAATCCTTTGCTCTGGGAATGCACCGATAGATTTACTGAGATAAGCAGAAGTACAGAGAATATCCTCAAAACAAGTCTGTATTGTTTCATAATATATGGTTAATTAAGTTTTTACATCTGTTGCAATTTACCCAAAATTATCAAACAGTATATCTGAAAACAGACTAAAGTCAGGCAGGAAAAGAATCTGCTATTTATCACTATTGCTATTATTCGTTGCGGACCCGCTGCGCTTCTCTCAGATTTTGAGTAATTTTGTATTTTGATATGCAGGTCGTAAATTAATGAGAAGGTTCTATTTTTAAAATCAGGGAAGATGAATGCAGAGAAGGGAACTGATAATAATCCAGCAGGTGATTGGATTACAATTATTTCGCGTTATAACAAACCTGACAGACTAAGGAGCTGGTGGCAGATCATCAATTCGGCCGGACCTTATTTCATACTCTGGATTGTGATGGTAAAAACAATAGGCATTTCCTATTGGCTGACACTTGGCCTGTCGGTGCTTGCTGCAGGTTTCATGGTGAGGATATTTATCATATTTCACGATTGCGGACATGGTTCATTCTTTAAATCACAAAGAATGAATAAGATAATTGGAATCATTACCGGTATTATTGTATATACTCCATATCACAGCTGGCATCGTGATCATAAAATTCACCATCAGACAGTAGGAAATCTGGATAAACGCGGCACCGGTGATGTAAAGACACTTACAGTCGAAGAATATTCGAAACTTTCAGGCTGGAAGAAATTCTCATATCGTTTTTACAGGAATCCGGTCTTTCTTTTTGGCATTGCCCCAATACTATTATTTGTAATTCAGAATCGTTTCACAAAAGAATACATGACTTTAAGGGAAAAGCTGTATGTGCATCTTACCTCACTGGCTATATTTGGCATAATAGCTATTGTAGTCATGTTCATTGGCTGGAAAACATTCCTGATGATCCAGTTACCGGTACTTTATATTGCTTCCGTACATGGTGTATGGCTCTTCTATGTTCAGCACCAGTACAGGGATGTATTGTGGGAAGATGAAACCAGGTGGGATTATAAAACAACAGCTCTCCATGGAAGTTCATGGTTTAAGCTTCCGCCGGTATTGAACTGGTTTACAGGAAATATAGGATTTCATCATATTCATCATCTTAGCCCGCGTGTGCCAAACTACAATTTGAAAAAATGCCATTATGAGAATACTTTGTTCCACAGTGTAAAACCATTGACATTTTTTTCAGCATTTGAATCACTGCTTCTCAGGCTCTATGACGAAAAAAGAAAAAGGATGATAAGGTTCAGTGAAATCTGATTTTCGGTTAGGGATAATTAAAAAAAAAGGGTGTCTCAAAAGTCCTCCGTGGAACTCAGTGGAAACTCTGTGATCTCTGTGTAAGTTCTTAATTATTTGTTACACAGAGGGACACAGAGAAAACACAGAGGGACACAGAGAAAGCATTACTGTAATTTTAGACTTTTGAGACACCCTCGCGCGATTATACCAAAAGCCTTAGCCTATTTTTTATCATAGACTGTTGTCATGTTCCTGTCTCCATTAGGTGTTGATGATGTTGATTTAATTGTAATGGTTTTCGGATCTGTCAGGGTCCAGACATCCACTGATTTCATTGTTCTTGATTCACCGTTCATATTGAAGGTTCTTACTGAAGAAATTGTAAGAGTTTTCCCGTCAGCTGACCACGATGCCACAGACTTACTGTCTCCTCTCTGTGAAGTATTTACGCACTCTTTTCCATCGAGTGTATACTTCATATTACTTGTCATTGATTCTCCGTCACGGTTTGTAAAGGTCCTGTCAACAGTAAGCAGATTCCCTTCCTGTTTTGCAGTGAAATCACCACCACCCATTCGTGGATTATCTCCCAATACACTTTTGCTTGCATTTAAAATCCAAGTGCCGGTAAAATTCACCTTCCCTGTTTGAGCAACTGCTACATAAGGAGCAACGACCATAAGCAACAAAGCTATGGAGAACAGCTTTAAATAATAAGTTCCGCTAATTTTTGTTTTCATATTTATCGATTTAATGAGTTAAAACATTATATAGACAATATTCAAACAGAAATTATTCCATGATCCGACAAAATATATTCTTCTATAATTCCAACAGGCAGCCAGTCAACCGTTTTGGTAAAACTGCTCCGGTTAAATCTGAAGAGGAAAATAGCTAAAGAAAGTTTTACGATCTGTTAATGATTATGCTGAGAAATTAGACTCCCTGTATTCGGAAATGATTTTTTGTTTAACTTTTGAACAATATTATTTAAGATGAAAAAAACAAACAGGAACATGTCATCAGGCATTACCGGCAATGATAGCCACTATAATTCCGGTAGCCGCCGGTCATTTATAAAGAATGCGGCTGCGGCATCTTTAATCATAACATCACCCGACATTCTGAACCTGTCAGGTATGAGAGACAAATTAAATGAACCAGCAGAAGTAATTCCATGGTATCGTAGAATTACCAGATGGGGACAGACCAATATTACTGAGAAGGATCCTCCGTTATATGATATAGAATGGTGGCGAAAACACTGGAAAGAAACTGACGTCCAGGGTGTTATCATAAATGCAGGAGGAATAGTGGCATATTATCCGAGTAAAATTCCTTTGCATCGCCAGGCACAGTACCTTGCAGGCAGGGATCTTTTTGGTGAGCTGTGCAAGGCTGCTCATGAAGATGGTATTGTAGTATTTGCCAGAATGGATTCCAACAGAGCTCATGAGGAATTCTATAAAGCACATCCCTCATGGTTTTCAATTGATTCAGAAGGCAAACCTTATAAAGCAGGAGATCTCTATATTACCTGTGTCAACAGTCCTTATTATAATGATCATATCCCTGCTATACTTACCGAAATTTCGAATATGTATCACCCGGAAGGCTTTACAGACAACAGCTGGAGTGGAATGGGGCGTGAATCGATATGCTACTGCGAAAATTGCAGGAAAAGTTTCCGGGAAAAAACAGGAAAGGAGATTCCTTCAGGAAAGGACTGGAATAATGACGTTTACCGTAAATGGATAAAATGGAACTACGAACGCAGGGTTGAGATATGGGATTTAAACAACCGAACTTCAAAAAAAGCAGGAGGACAGGATTGTATCTGGTCAGGGATGAACAGCGGATCGGTCAGCGGTCAGGCCCGAAGCTTCCGTGATCTGAAAGAGATATGCACCCGGGCAGAAATTATTATGCTCGATTCCCAGGCACGCAGCGATGCAGGCGGATTCCAGCAAAATGCAGATACAGGAAAACTATTTCATGGTCTTCTTGGCTGGAACAAACTCCTTCCTGAAAGTATGGCTATGTACCAAGCCGGACGACCTACTTTCAGACTGGCTGCCAAGCCTGTGCCTGAAGCAAGAATGTGGATGACAGAGGGAATGGCCGGCGGCATTCAGCCATGGTGGCACTATGTAAGCGCCACACATGAAGACAGGAGGATATACAAAACTCCTAAAGCAGTATTCGACTGGCATAGGAAAAATGAGAATTTTCTGATTAACCGTACCCCTGTTGCCACAGCAGGAGTTGTCTGGTCACAGGAAAACACCGATTTCTATGGCCGTGATGAAACTGAAATATTGACCGACCTGCCATACAGAGGTATAACACAGGCTCTTATAAGGTCGAGAATACCTTATATTCCGGTTAATGCCGATCATATTGAACGTGAATCAGGAAATCTGTCAGTTATTATTCTGCCCAATCTTGCAGTTATGACTGATGAACAGGTTAATGCAGTGAGAAGATTTGTAAAAAAAGGAGGTGGTTTGATAGCTACCGGGGAAAGCAGCCTTTACAACGAATGGGGCGACAGGTTGACCGATTATGCCCTCGGTGATCTCTTCGGTGTACACAGAAAACCAGGGAATGCTGCAGATACCCGGAAATTCTATAATGAAACATTACATACTTACCTTCGCCTTTCACCTGAAATGAGGTCAAACTTTGACGGACCGGCGACAAACCTAAAACCTCAGCCGGATGCAAAACGTCATCCCATCCTGAAAGGTTTTGATGAAACAGACATTATCTC
>Ga0315272_10001296_pt1 | contig 12455 bp, 8 predicted proteins | sample C3_middle_MG_FD_203918 | JGI IMG/M metagenome (GOLD analysis project Ga0315272, IMG submission 203918) | Sediment microbial communities from Yellowstone Lake, YNP, Wyoming, USA - C3_middle | ecosystem: Environmental > Aquatic > Freshwater > Lake > Sediment | place: USA: Wyoming | collected...
GGCAAGATCCTTTCGTTGCCGCGCGGTGCAACGGCAGTGGACTTTGCCTACAATGTGCATACCGATATCGGCAATCGCTGTGTAGCGGTCAAGGTCAATTTCGAACTGGTACCTTTACGCGCCGAATTGAGAAACGGTGACCGCGTGGAAATAATCACCGCGCCAAATGCGAAGCCGAATCCAGCCTGGCTCAGCTATGTGGTCACCAGCAAGGCGCGCAGCCACATCCGCCATTTCCTCAAGACCATGCATTTCAAGGAATCCGCCGCGCTGGGCGAACGCTTGCTGCAGCAGGCTTTGATCTCGCTCAACCTGAAGGTTCAGGATATCGATGATGCCGCCCATTGGGGCAAATTACTGAAGGAGAGCGATGCCAAATCACGCGAGGAAGTTTTAGCCGACATCGGCTTGGGACGCCGCCTGAACATGGTCATCGCTCGTCAACTTGCGCGCGTAGGTGAAGCAGGCACACATGAATCCCACCCATCCAGCGGCGTAGTCACCATCCTCGGCACTGAAGGCATGGCAGTGCAGTTCGCAAAATGCTGCCGCCCCATCCCCGGCGACCCCATCATCGGCGTAATCAAGAGCGGCCAGGGACTCATAGTGCACACCCACGACTGCCCGACTTTGCACAAGGGCCGCAGCGGCATGGACAAATGGCTGGATGTGGCTTGGGACAAGAACATCAGCCGCCTGTTCGAGGTGAGCATCAAACTCATCGTGGCCAACCAGCGCGGCGTGTTGGCAAAAGTCGCGGCCGCCATCGCCGATGCCGAATCCAACATCGAGAATGTGCACTTCACCAATGAAGGCGAGTACACCGCGCTGTACTTCACTCTGCAAGTCGGCAACCGCCAGCATCTGGCCCGGGTGATGCGCGGCATGCGCGGCATACCCGAGGTTGTACGCATTACACGGGTCAAAAATCTGCCGTCTTAGCCATCATGTATGACGACTGGGCTCGCCTGAATCCCCTTTGCTGGCATCTGATCGAGGCTGCGCTCAGAGCTTTCAATGAGAAACGGGGGCCATAGCCCCCGTTTCTCTTCCAGTTGTGAGTCTAAAACCTAAACTTGGCCTTGCTTCCTGCGGCGTGTCATAGCGCCCATCACCCCTAGCCCCACCAGCACCAGGGCATAGGTTTCAGGCTCAGGCACCGCCGAGGAGTTTGTCGGGGCTGTGGGTGACACTGGGTTCGACGCTGTGGTCATTGTCCACGTCCCGCTGCCACGCATGTTTGACATTCCTTCCACCAAAGTTGGGTAGGTACAAGCATAGGGGTATCCGGGGCACTGGTAGAAGCGCGGGAAGTCGCTGTAAAGTACCTGCTGATCGTAGCCATCATGGGCCTCGGTCAGCGAAGAATGATAAGCTTCAAGCGTTGGTATAGTCACGGCACCGTTCAGGTAAAACCGGTCATTCAAGACGTTGCCACTCGCGTCCGTGCTGAGCAACAATCCGGTTAGCATGCCGCCTGCTATATTCGAGCCCAAGTTCATGAATGCACTACCCCCATGGTAGTGCCAAGACAACAACTGAGGCCTCACATCGGTTTGACAGTAGATGCTGTAGGGATTGCTGCCACAACCAACGCTAACGAGTGGTGCCGCCGTTTCAAATTCAAATCGGAAGCCAGAGCCATCGAGGCCGGCGTAAAGCGCTCTGTTTAACCCCGTGCTGTCAGCCCAATAGGTTATCGGCGCTGTGTAGGTGTAAATGGCCGTCGCGTGTGCGGGCGCAGCAATGCTAGCTGCGGCTGCCACTAACATGGCGATAGAGTGCTTTCTAAGGTTCATTTTTGTTTCTCCGATTGACGTGCGCTAATTTAGCGATTCAAGCAAAGCAACAATCATTCCACACCAATATATCAATAAGTTACATGGTGGCAGTACAGCCCAGTGTCAAAAATACCGACAACATCATGGTCATTCAAGGAAGATAGAGGTCGCTACACAATATGGAAGCGAGTACGTTTAAACAACCCACTATCCACGACCAGCGCATAGCTGCCAAGGTTAGTCTCCACCGAAACTACGTTGTCTTGGCAAGACAAGAAAAATGACTAGCCGCCGGTCTACCACCGGCAACGCCACCCCGGCAATCAAGCCAGATCAAACAGCAACACTTCCGCATCCTGCCCGGCATTCAACGCAACCGCCGCCTCATCGCTGAACATCAGCGCATCCCCCGCAGCAAGCTCATAGCCATTGGCCTGCAGACTGCCGCGCGCAACGTGCAGATAAATTCTGCGCTGATTGGCAATTGGATAATCCAGCACTTCCGCTCCATCCAGCCGCGCTGCGAATACGCGCACATCCTGATGTATCAATAACGAAGCCTGCGCGCCATCTGGCGAGGCCAGCAGACACCAGCCCCCCTGTTTATCTTGCAGCGGAAAATTTTTTTGCTGATAACCCGGCGTCAATCCTTGCTGGTCCGGCATGATCCAGATTTGAAGCAGATGCACCGGCTCGGTCGACGAAGGGTTCACTTCACTGTGCTGCACGCCCGTGCCTGCGCTCATCACCTGCACTTCGCCGTAATGCATGTCCTCGCCATGGCCCATGCTGTCATGGTGGCGCAACGTGCCGCTCAGCACATAGGTCAGAATTTCCATATCGCGATGGCCGTGCGTGCCGAAGCCTTGGCCTGGCTGCACGATATCCTCGTTGATCACGCGCAGGCTGGCAAAATGGATGTGTGCCGGATCGTGGTAATCGGCAAACGAAAAACTGTGCCAGCATTCCAGCCAGCCGTGGTGCGCGTAACCGCGCTCATCGGCCTTGCGCAAGACAATCATATTTACCTCCATACTGTTGCAACAGTTTGAGCATGGCGGATGCCTTGTCCAGTGTCTCCTGATACTCCGCATCCACCTCAGAGTCCGCCACGATGCCGCCGCCCGCCCAGCAAAAAATTTCATTTTCAGCATACACCAGCGTGCGAATGACGATGTTGCTGTCCATGTTGCCGTCAAAGCCGATATAAGCAATCGCTCCGCAATAAATACCGCGCCGGTGCGGCTCAAGTTGTTCGATGATTTGCATTGCACGCTGCTTGGGCGCGCCGGTGACGGAACCGCCGGGGAAGCAATCGCGCAACACATCCAGCGCATGGCGCCCTGACGCCAACCTGCCCTCCACCGTACTGACCAAATGATGCACGTTAGCGTAACTCTCCACTTCAAATAATTTTGGCACGCGCACCGATCCCGCCATACAGCTTTTACCCAGGTCGTTACGCAACAGATCCACGATCATCAAATTTTCCGCACGGTCCTTGGGATGCTTGCATAACTCTTCCGCAAGCTGGCGATCCAGTTGCGCATCGCTGCTGCGCGGACGCGTGCCCTTGATCGGTTTGGTTTCCACGCTGCCGTTTTGCACACGTAGAAATCGTTCCGGCGAGGCGCAAAGAATCTGTGTTTGCGGCAGATTGAGAAAAGCAGAATACGGTGCAGGGCTCAATCTGCGCAGCGCCAGATATGCTCCCAAGGCATCGCCACTTGCGGCGGCACTGAAGCGTTGCGCAAGGTTGACTTGGTAACAGTCGCCTGCCAACAAATAGCTTTTTACCTGTGCAAATGCGGCAGCGTAACTGTCCGGGGTGAAATTGGAGCAAACATCTCCCTGCACTCTAAATGTATCCGCAGGAGACTTTTCAGCCATACACAAACGATCAAGAATTTCAGGTAACTGCTTTCTTGTTATGGCATAGCGCTGCTGCGATACCAGTTGCGCAGATTTTTGTTGATGATCGAATACGATCGCCCAATCGTAGATGCCCATCGCCATGTCCGGCCCCCCCCCCTCTTGCACTGCCTGCTCGGGTAGTTTCATCATACGGCGCGCAAGATCGTAACCGCAATATCCCAAAGCGCCTCCGGCAAACGGAATGTCAGGCATGCCAGCGACAGGCTCGCCCAACTGGCGGCGCAGCAGCGCAAATGGATCATCCGATGAACACCGCATGCCGTCGTCATCGATTATTTCCGTGCGGTCGCCATGCGTAATGAGTGTTGCTACTGGTTGCGCGCAAAGGATGTCATAACGCCCTTTGCCCGCACTATCCAGCCACACGGCCCACGGCAGGTCGGCTATGGCCGCATAGCAGTTGGCAGCATCAGTTGTGTATGGGAGAGGGGAGCTATAAAACATCAATGATAGAATTCAGCACAACCAAGAGGAATAATTAAATATGACTACCATCGTCGCAGTAAGAAAAAATGGCATTGTGGCCATCGCCGCCGACACGCTAACCACCTTCGGCAACACACGATTGCCCGCTGCATTGGATGCTTCACACGATAAAATTTTGCAATGCGGCGATAGTTTCATCGGTGTGTGCGGCAGCGCTGCGCATCATTTAGTGCTGGGCAACTTGCTGGCGAAAACACCGGACGTGCAGCTTAACAGCAAGGCGGGTATTTTTGAAACCTTCCGCAAATTGCATCCAGTGCTGAAGGAAGAGTGCTTCCTGAATCCCAAGGAAGATGAAGAAGACCCATACGAATCCAGCCAGATCACCGCGCTCATCGCCAACTCCAGCGGCATCTTTGGCATCTATTCGATGCGCGAGGTGTTCGAGTATACCCAGTACTGGGCCATAGGCTCAGGACACGAATTTGCTCTCGGCGCCTTGCACCATGCATACAGCCATTACGATAATGCCGCCGATATCGCCCGCGCCGGAGTCGATACAGGCATCGCATTGGACAGGAACAGCGCAGCACCTGTCACGTTATATACCGTTGCACTGCAGTCTTGATGGTCATTTTTGGAGGGCAGAAAGCCGCTCCAATCCAGCATTTTTTCGTCACGATCAAACTGATATTCTCACCGTTCGAAATTGGAATGGAGTAGCTGCCAACATAAGGCTGGCAACGAAATGAGCGCACACAGACCCCATCTGGTGCGCCCGGTAAAACAACCCGTAAAACTGTAGACAGCCCCCGCTACGCTTCAAATCCCAAGGGCCGCTTCCACAGTCTCAACCCCATCAGTTCGGCTTGCTGATGCCTGGCGTAGGGAAAGGCCAGGTTGTTGCCGGACGCACGGGTGCTGGAGCAGATGGAGCCGGAGCTGCTGGCTTGGCTTCTGCAACGACAGGCTTGGGGGCTGGAGCAGCGGCTGGCTTGGCGACTGGCATAGCCGGCTTGCTTACCACGGCTGCGGGCTTGGGAGCTGGGGCTGCCTTCTTAGCTGGGGCTGCCTTCTTAGCCGGTGCTGCCTTCTTAGCCGGTGCTGCCTTCTTAGCCGGTGCTGCCTTCTTAGCCGGTGCTGCCTTCTTAGCTGGGGCTGCCTTCTTAGCCGGTGCTGCCTTCTTAGCTGGGGCTGCCTTCTTAGCTGGGGCTGCCTTCTTAGCCGGAGCTGCCTTCTTAGCCGGAGCTGCCTTCTTAGCCGGAGCTGCCTTCTTAGCCGGAGCTGCCTTCTTAGCCGGAGCTGCCTTCTTAGCTGGGGCTGCCTTCTTAGCCGGTGCTGCCTTCTTAGCTGGGGCTGCCTTCTTAGCTGGGGCTGCCTTCTTAGCCGGAGCTGCCTTCTTAGCCGGAGCTGCCTTCTTAGCCGGAGCTGCCTTCTTAGCCGGAGCTGCCTTCTTAGCCGGAGCTGCCTTCTTAGCCGGAGCTGCCTTCTTAGCCGGTGCCGCCTTCTTAGTCGGTGCCGCCTTCTTAGCTGGAGCCGCCTTCTTAGCTGGAGCCGCCTTCTTAGCTGGAGCCGCCTTCTTAGCTGGAGCTGCCTTCTTAGCTGGAGCCGCCTTCTTAGCTGGAGCCGCCTTCTTAGCTGGAGCCGCCTTCTTAACTACCGCCATCTTAGCTGCTGGTTTAGTCTTCTTTTCTGCTGCCATTTCAACCCCCTTCGGTAATTTAAAAGTTAAGGAAACACAACATGAACAACTACCACTCCCTCAGCATACCGCAATGCGGCAGACCGAAGCTCGCTAACCAGCGACTTGGCCAGCATTATTACTGACCAACCAAGTCGACTGACTATGCAATACGAACCAAGGCGCCACCAATATAATATTCAGCAGCGCCCATCAAAAATCCTTTTTCGGCAAAGGGTTCCGGCTCTGAGAGAGTGAACATGCGAAACATGTTTGCGCCATCAAATGCAGCCCTGCCATCAAAACTACTCTTTCAATCCCACGACAGAGCGCCGCCTGTTTGGTACTCCGTTACTCGGGTTTCAAAAAAGTTTTTTTCTTTCTTTAGATCGATCATTTCAGCCATCCACGGAAACGGATTGCTCGCCCCCGCGTACAATATATCGATGCCGATCTGCTGGCAACGGCGATTGGCAATAAAACGCAAATATTCCTTGAACATCCCCGCATTCAAACCGAGCACTCCGCGCGGCATCGTGTCCTCCGCATAAGCGTACTCGAGCGCGACGGCCTTGCGGAAGATGACCTCGATTTCCTTTTTGAACGATTCTGTCCAAAGATGGGGATTTTCCGCCTTGAGTTGATTGATCATGTCGACGCCGAAATTCAGATGCATGGATTCATCGCGCAGAATGTACTGGTACTGCTCTGCGGCACCAGGCATTTTGTTCTGTCGTCCCAGCGCAAGAATTTGCACGAAGCCCACATAGAAAAACAGGCCTTCCATGATGCAGGCAAATACAATCAGGCTCTTCAGCAGCTTCTGATCATTCTCAGGGGTGCCAGTTTTGAACTCAGGATTGGTCAGCGTATCGATGAACGGGATCAGAAACTCATCCTTGTCACGGATACTGGGAATTTCGTGATACATGTTGAAAATCTCGCCGTCATCCAACCCCAGACTTTCGACAATGTATTGATAGGCGTGCGTATGTATCGCCTCTTCGAATGCTTGTCGCAGCATGTACTGGCGGCATTCCGGCGAGGTGATATGACGGTAGGTTCCCAGCACAATATTGTTGGCAGCCAAGCTGTCGGCGGTGCTGAAAAATCCAAGGTTGCGCTTGACCAGCAACTGCTCGTCCGGTGTCAATTGCCCGGTCTTCCACTGGGCAATATCTGTGGTCATGTTGATCTCTTGCGGCATCCAGTGGTTGGCACAGGCGGCAAGATATTTTTCCCACGCCCATTTATGCTTGAACGGAACCAACTGATTCACGTCCGCGCGCGAATTGATGATGGCTTTATCTTCCGCACGTATCCTGCCAGTGCTGGCAGCCGCTACGGTATAGCCATGTTCATCCATATTCTCACTCTTATCCTGCACGGCCGCCATGGTCGCCATGCGCACCCCAGCCGGCACTGCCGCAGGAATCACTTCATCATCAAATGTCAGCATGTTTTTTCCCATTTTTTCATTTCCTGTTCCACCGTTAGCGGTGGGATCAGTGTTTATTGCAACTCCGCCATAAACTGCGCCGAACGAGCCGGAACCCAATGCGGAGGCGTAATGCCTCTCCCCCTACTGGCAAGCCTCGCACTCTTCCAGATTGTGGCTTCAGCCGCCCCATCGGGGCTTAACTTGCTATGCAAGTTAGCTTCCGCCGCAACCCGGGGTGCGGAGCTTACCTACTGGCAAGCCTCGCACTCCGGGTTGTCAATCGAGCAAAACTGAGTTTCGGTCGTGGCAGCAGAATTTCCCGCCATCCCGCCACCGGCCGACACTGCATTCAGCCCGCCAGCACGCGAAGTGGATTTCTCTGCCGAGGTCGCCCCCATGGTGCGCAGATAGTACGTTGTCTTCAAACCACGCAGCCAAGCCAGCTTGTAGGTATCATCAAGCTTGCGCCCTGACACTCCGGCCATATAGATGTTCAGCGATTGCGCCTGGTCTATCCATTTCTGGCGCCGTGCTGCAGCCTCGATCAGCCAAGTCGGCTCAACCTCGAACGCCGTGGCATACAGGCTGCGCAACTCTGGGGGAATACGGTCGATCTTGGCCAGAGTGCCGTCGAAATACTTCAGATCCGAAACCATCACCTCGTCCCATAATCTCATCTGCTTCAGGTCTTTCACCAGATAGCCGTTGATCATCGTAAATTCGCCGGACAGATTCGATTTGACGAACAGGTTCTGGTAAGTCGGCTCGACGCTGGCTGACACGCCGACGATATTGGAGATGGTCGCGGTGGGCGCGATGGCCACGCAATTCGAGTTGCGCATGCCATATTGTTTGATGCGCGCGCGCAGTGCATCCCAATCCATGCTAACAGAGCTATCAACCTCGACAAAACCGCCGCGCGACTGGCGCAACAACTCCAGCGTATCCTGCGGCAATATGCCTTGATCCCACAGACTGCCGGGGTAACTGGCGTAACGACCACGCTCCTCGGCCAGCTCGGTGGAAGCCATATAGGCGTAGAAACACACGGCCTCCATCGAACGATCGGCAAATTCGACCGCCGCTTCCGACGCATAAGGTACACGCAGTTGATGCAGGCAATCCTGGAAACCCATGATGCCCAAGCCCACCGGACGGTGCTTAAGGTTGGCGTTGCGCGCCTTGTTGACGGCGTAATAGTTAATGTCGATCACGTTATCCAGCATGCGCATCGCAGTCGTGATGGTGCGCTTGAGTTTCTCCTGATCCACCTGACCGAACTTCTCATGTCCTTTCGGATACAGATGTGCAGCCAGATTTACCGAGCCGAGGTTGCACACGGCGATCTCGGTCTCCGATGTATTCAGCGTGATTTCGGTACACAAGTTGGAACTGTGCACCACGCCGACATGCTGCTGCGGCGAGCGTATATTGCACGGATCCTTGAAGGTGATCCACGGATGGCCGGTCTCGAACAGCATGGTCAGCATCTTGCGCCACAGGCTGGCCGCCTGAACCTTCTTGAACAGTGTCAGTTCACCGCTGGCTATCTTGGCCTCATATCCGATATAGGCGCGTTCGAATGCAGCACCGAATTTGTCATGCAGATCCGGGCAGGTCGCGGGCGAAAACAATGTCCACTCACCGCCTTCCATCACGCGCTTCATGAACAGATCAGGAATCCAGTTGGCCGTATTCATGTCATGTGTGCGACGGCGGTCATCGCCGGTATTCTTGCGCAGCTCGAGGAATTCCTCGATATCCAGATGCCAGGTTTCCAGGTAGGCGCATACCGCGCCCTTGCGCTTGCCGCCTTGGTTCACCGCCACCGCAGTATCGTTCACCACTTTCAGAAACGGCACCACGCCTTGTGATTTTCCATTGGTGCCCTTGATATGACTGCCCATCGCGCGCACCGACGTCCAGTCGTTGCCGAGTCCGCCAGCATACTTGGCCAGCAGCGCATTTTCCTTGATCGCCTCGAAGATGCCGTCCAGATCGTCCGGCACGGTAGTCAGGTAGCAGGAAGACAGCTGCGAACGACATGTGCCCGAGTTGAACAACGTCGGGGTCGAGCTCATGAAATCAAAGCTGGACAGCAAACGATAAAACTCGATCGCACGTGCTTCGCGGTCAACCTCCCTGAGCGCCAGCCCCATAGCCACGCGCATAAAGAATGCCTGCGGCAATTCGATGCGCTCGTCGTTAATATGCAAGAAATAACGGTCATACAAAGTTTGCAAGCCGAGATAACCGAACTGCAGATCGCGACTCGCATCCAGCTCCAGTGCCAAGCGTGGCAAATCGAACGTAGCCAGTTCCTCATCCAGCAATTGCGCCGCTATGCCGCGCTTGATGAACTGCGGAAAGTACTCGGCATAATGTGTTGCCATGTCTGCCTGGTTAACATCCCTGCCCAGAACCTCGCAGCAAATATTGTTCAACAACAAGCGCGCGGTTACAAAACCATAGGCCGGATCCTGTTCCAACAAAGAACGCGCCGAAAGAATGGTGCACTTGCGCACTTCTTCGATCGGCACGCCGTCATACAAATCTTTCAGCGTGAACTTGAGTATCTGCTCTGCATCCACCGCCTCGCCCAAGCCCACGCATGCCGCCTTGATTTGCGCAGCCAGACGCACCACATCCAGCGGACGTGACACGCCGTTGTCTTTCACATGCAGCACATGCGCAGACTCGAATTCCGTCTTTACCTTGGAGCGTTCGCGGGTGCGCTGCTCACGGTACAACACGTAGGATCGCGCCACGTCGTGTTCGCCGGAACGCATCAGTGACAACTCAACCTGATCCTGAATATCCTCGATATGCAGCGTGCCACCATGCGGCTGACGCCGCACCAGCGCATTGACAACATTGGCTGTCAACTGTTCGACCAGCTCGCGCACACGCGCCGAAGCCGCCCCCTGGCCACCATTGACCGCAATAAACGCCTTGACCATCGCAATGGATATTTTCGCCGGCTCGAATGGCACGACAGAACCGTTGCGGCGTATCACCTTGTATTGATCAAACGGCAGACTGGAGGAAGCGGTGGTTTCTGAAACGTCCCGAACGGGCATGGAAGATGATAAAACACTTTCTGTAGCAAGCAACATACAACTCCCCTTAATTACGCTGAGATCATCCAGATTACACGGAATTACCCTGATTACGCGGGCTGAACTGACCTAAAAACCATGCAGCCCGAAAAACTGAAAAACACTATATGTAGTGTTTTACTCTCTGATTTGCGCTAATTCTAGTGCATATAATTTTTTATGCAAGAGTTATTTGGAACGAAATATTTTTACACGACACACCCATCAAGCCAACACAAAATCTCTTCAGATTCACCACAAAAATATCAACTCCCGCCAATTTCAACCCTAGATCGCTCAACGTGCAGCAAGATAACGCTTCCAGTCAAAATAGGGACCGGGATCCGTCTTGCGTCCCGGCGCAATATCGGAATGCCCGACAACAGCGCGTAACGGATAACTGCGTCGCAACAATCGGGTCAGTCGCACCAGTGCGACATATTGCCGCTCGGTGAACGGCACAAAATCGCTGCCTTCGACCTCAATGCCCAACGAGAAATCATTGCAGGCGGATCGCCCCTGCCACGAAGAAACACCCGCATGCCAGGCGCGCTTGCTGCAGGGAACGAACTGGATAATCGCACCGTCACGGCGGATCAGAAAATGTGCAGAAACCCTCACCCCCTGCAGCTGGGCATAATAGGGATGCGCTGCTGTATTCAGCGTATTGGTAAACAGATGAGTGATCGCGTCGCCACTGAATTCGCCCGGCGGCAGACTGATGTTATGCATGACCAGTAACTCTATCGCCGTTCCGGGCGGACGGGAATCGCAATTCGGCGAGGGAATCCGGCATACTCCGCTGAGCCAGCCTCTGGCACCAACCTTCACTGCTGCGCGTCCTTATCGCTGATCCCGAGCCGCTCCATGCGGTATCGCAGTGTGCGGAATGTCACGCCCAGCGCTCTCGCCGCAGCGGTACGGTTAAAACCTGTCTGCTGCAACGCCTGCAGTATGGCTGTGCGCTCAACGTCATCCAGATAATCGGTGAGCGATTGCTTGCCAGCCAAACCCGGCGTTTCGGCGTGACTGCCGTCATCAGTCGCGGCTAGTTGCAAATCGGCCGGCGCAATGATGCCACTCGAACATAGTGCCAGCGCACGTTCGATGATATTTTCCAGCTCGCGCACATTGCCGGGAAAATCGTATTCGCGCAGTGCCTGCAGGGCTGAGGGGGAAAACTCGACCGCCTCATCGCCGCGCAGGCTCGCCAGCAACTGTTTGGCGATTTCCGGAATATCGTCGCGCATTTCGCGCAGCGGTGGCATGACCAGCGCAATCACATTCAAGCGGTAATAAAGATCCTGACGAAACTTGCCCTGCTGCACCCGCTCCGCCAGCGCCTGATGGGTGGCGCTGATGATGCGTACATCGACCGCCTCCTCCTGGGTAGCACCGACCTTGCGCACTTTTTTCTCCTGAATCACGCGCAGCAGTTTCACCTGCATGGTCAGCGGCAAATCAGCCACTTCGTCAAGAAATAGCGTCCCCCCGTTCGCGGCTTGAAAAAAGCCATCACGATCCTGCTCCGCGCCGGTGAACGCACCCTTGCGATATCCGAAAAACTCGCTTTCCATCAGTGTTTCCGGAATCGCGCCGCAGTTCACGGCCACAAAAGGCTGATCGCGTCGGGCACTTTTTTCCACTATCAATCGCGCTGCCAATTCCTTGCCGCTGCCTGATTCGCCGCTGATATGCACCGGTGCCTGGCTGCGCGCAACGCGCTCGATCAGGTCGCGCACCTTTTCCATCGCCGGCGAACGCCCCAGCAATGTGCGTTCACCTGCACGAACAACGGCAGACGACTGCGGCAGCTTGAGCGCAGCCTTGACCAGCGCACGCAACTGATCCAGCGCAACCGGTTTGGATAAGTAATCAAACGCACCGGCCTTTAGCACGGAAATCGCATTTTCCATGTTGCCATGCGCCGTAATCACAGCGACCGGCACGTCCATGTTCTGCTGCACAATAAAGCGCACCACCTCCATCCCCTCGCCATCCGGCAAGCGCATATCGGTCAGACACAGGTCATAAGACTTGCTGCCGAGTTTTTGCAACGCCTCGCGCACATTGGTCGCGCGCTCAACCTGCAA
>Ga0315272_10001297_pt1 | contig 12442 bp, 10 predicted proteins | sample C3_middle_MG_FD_203918 | JGI IMG/M metagenome (GOLD analysis project Ga0315272, IMG submission 203918) | Sediment microbial communities from Yellowstone Lake, YNP, Wyoming, USA - C3_middle | ecosystem: Environmental > Aquatic > Freshwater > Lake > Sediment | place: USA: Wyoming | collected...
GCATCGGAAGTTCACTGTTAATCGTCGGAGCGGTCGGCGCGCTATTCCTGGTAATACTGGCGTTCGCGACCATCAAAATCGTTCCGGAATACGAGCGCATCGTCGTATTGCGCTTCGGAAAGTTCCTGGCAGTTAAAGGACCGGGTATCGTGATTATCATTCCCATAATCGACAGCCCGATATGGGTGGACCTGCGTGAAAACTTCCTCGAGATACCCCAGCAGACCTGTATCACCAAGGACAATGCCCCCATCTCGATAGACTTCCTGATCTATTGGAAGGTTATCGACCCCGCCCATTCCGTCATCGCCGTCCGCAACTTCATGGGAGCATCACAGGGAATAGCCACCACCACCCTTCGGGCGGTTGTTGGCGACCTGCCTCTTGACGAAGTGCTGGCAAAGCGCGACCAGATCAACCAGGTCCTGCGCGCCAAGCTCGATGAAGTTACTGAGCGTTGGGGAGTCAAGATAACCACGGTCGAAATCCGCGAAATTCTCCCGCCGCGTGAGGTTCAGGACGCCATGAACAAGCAGATGGCAGCCGAGCGGACCCGCCGGGCCATGGTTACATCAGCCGATGGAACCAAGGAAGCCGCCATCACCATTGCCGAGGGTGAAAAGCAGTCAGCCATCCTGAAAGCCGAGGGCGACCGGCAGTCGGCCATCCTTCGGGCCGAGGGTTATGCCCTGGCGCTGGCGAAGATTTCCGAGATCGCCAAGGGATTGGACACCCGGACAATGGGCCTGCAGTATCTCGAAGCCCTGAAGACGATGGGGACGAGTGCGGCAACAAAGTTCGTCATCCCAATGGAGTTCACCAACCTGGTAGCTCCGTTTGTCCAGAACCTGAAAAACATAGCAGAGCCGAAGCAGTAGCAGTCAACAAACGCCAGCGTAATTAAAAAGGGCTCCGGGTTCTGCCCGGGGCCCTTTTGTTTTTGGGGAGTCTAGTGTTAAGTAATAAGTGGAAAGTGGTAAGCCGGCCGGGATATTTTTATGAAAAGCCTGAACCAGAATCCGGAACTTACAACTTACTACTTACCACTTACAACTTTCACATTCCTTCCTCCCCTACCCCGCTATCACCGTGCAATTTCGCCCCGTCCTCTTCGCCTCATACAATGCCTCATCGGCCCGGCGGAGCACCTTCTCCGGCTCATCTTTTCCCGAAACCGGAACAGCCACACCGGCACTGATTGTTACACCCACCGCCACGCCCAGGGCGGAATCCGGGGGCGTCGAACCACCCTCATTGCGCGGAGCCCGGACATGGAATACCCGCTTTTCCAGTGATATCCGCGCTTTTTCCATTACCGAGAATGCCCCGTCAATGGAATTCCTCCGCCACAGCGCACAGAACTCCTCACCGCCATATCGGTAAACCCGGGACGCCAATTCATTCTCCAAATGGCTGGCGACCATCCTCAAAACATTGTCGCCTTCCTCGTGCCCAAAACGGTCGTTGTATTCCTTGAAGTGGTCGATATCAATCATGGCCAGGGCATAATTGCCTCCCACATTCTGCAATTCCTCCTCCAATGCCCGCCGGTTAGGAACTCCCGTCAGGTCATCCAAATAGACCCGATGCCAATACATGGAGAAGACCGCATGAAACAGGATTATGGATACCGCAAGAAATGCCGTTGTGATGTGCGCCTCTGGAATGCCCTTTAACGCCGCCCCATTGGGTCCAGTCAATTCCCTTATAGCCACCATAATCGGGATGAGTGCCAGCCCCAAGGCAAATACATACCACCTGATGCGCCGGTCATGCGACAACCACACTGATATGCCATACAGGGCAATCGTGCCTACGGAAATCCATGGGATTCCAAATGGCCTGTTCCAACCTCCCGGAGCCCACCTTACAATTTCCTGAAAACTGGAGGGGAATAGTGCCACCGATCCGCCCAAAACCAGCAGTGGCAGGCCGGCAAGAAGCAGGCGCCGCACAAACCGGCGGTCCATCAACGGACTCTCATGACCGCCTACTGTCAATGAAAATATCAGGGGAACACTGATAAATAGGACATCCTGAACCGCCGCCAGATTACCCGGGGCAAATAACGAAAAGGACTGATGCAGAATAAAATATAAAGCCAGACAGATAAAGGAGCTCAGCAATACCCTCGTCTGGTTCAGCTTGAATCCCATTACCCCCGCCCCCGCCAGCACAAGGACCGGAACATAGCGCAGAAAATCACCCAGAGCCTTGTTGCCGTTTACAAGATATTGCAGGGGCCAATGCCAGAACCACAGCAGGACCGGTATGCATCCAATGACAAAATACGCCGATAAAACTCCCCGATTCTTCACGCTCCTCCCCCGTCTCCTTCTTCCATCACCTGCCCAATATTCCCCGCATCTTTACTGCTGCATCCCGGGCCAATGCCATATCCGGAAGAACCAGATCGGGCAGGCGGGAGAATGGAATCATTTCCGCTGTTACCGGGCCGGCATATTTAATCTTCGCCAGGGCGGAAACTACCGCCGGCCAGTTAACCGCCCCGCCGGTCAGGTCGTCGCCGAATCCGTGCAGTCCCCCGCCACAATCCGTCCGGGTATAGTTCTTGAAATGCACCGCCTTGATGCGTTTGCCCAGTATTTCGATCCAGTGTTCGGCATAGCCGTTAATCGCCATGTTGCCTACATCCAGATAGGACCCGACCAAAGGGGTTTTGAACTGGTCGATAAAGGCCCGCATGGCAATGGGGTCGGCCAGGAACCAGTTCCAGACATTCTCGAAAGCCATCGTAACGCCGGTCTTCTTCGCCACGGGTAGAAGTTTTTTAACGCTGTCAGAGGCCAATTTCCAGGCTGTAGCATACGGCACAACCGGCTTGGAATCGTCCCAGGGCACCGCCACAGCCCCGGGAACCACCAGGACGGTTTTTACGCCCATCCATCTGGCCACCTGGAGATATTCCTTTGTAAACGCCACCGCCTTGGCGCGCACTCCCGCATCAGGCGAGGAAAGGGAATTACCCCAGTAAGAGCCGGTAGCCATGGTGGCCACCTTCACACCGGTTTTCACGGATGCCGCTTTAATCTCCAATACCCTTTCCCGGGATATGCCGGGGGCAAACTCCCCCGCTTCGAAGGCCAACTCCACACCCTCAAATCCCATTTCCTTGGCTTCTACAAATGCCTGTTCCGGCTTCTTCTTGCCATCGAACCCACCGATGGTCCAATAATTAATCTGCATCAGGTTTTTCATCTTGTTTCCCCCTTAGAACGAAACTCTTACCGGTTTTCCGCTCCGGGCTGACTGCACCTCGGCTTCAACGAGGCGAACGCTGTCAGCCGCCGATGCCGGGGTAACTAACGTGGACCTTTTGTTCCTCTTTATGCAGTCAACAAAATGCGCCAATTCGAGGGAGTAACCGTCACCAGCAGGGACGCTCACCGCCTTCATCCCCCCTTTTTTGGGGAATAGTTTCAGGGAAAGGTCCGGGGTCAGGCTCAGCGTCGCCCTTTCCATCACCACCACAAAGGACATCCCAAAGGGATACTGCGGGGCAAATTCCCAGCCGCCCTCCGCGGTTATCATCTGGCCGGCGGAATATCCATAGGATGAATGGATATGGTCCATCCGCCCCTTCTTAAATCCCGCATATGAGCTGGTCACCGTGCGGGGCTTTCCAAAGCAGTTGAGCACGAAATCCGCGTCATGAATATGCAGGTCCAAAGCCGCCAGTCCGCTCTTCTTTGGGTCATTCTGCCAGTCCTGCCAGGACCAGGTGGGATTGTGGGAGAAACGGCGGAAGCATGCCGATATTACCCGGCCATATTTGCGTCCCCTGATAATATCGCGGGTTACCGCATAGTGGGGCCAGAACCGGATGCACTGGGCGATGAACAGCATCCGGCTGGCTTTTCCCGCCGCCGCTACCAGCTTCCCCGCCTCTTTTGAATTAATGGCGATCGGCTTCTCGCAGATGACATGCTTTCCTGATTGCAGTGCCATCAGGGCATGCTCGACATGGAGGTAAGTCGGCAGGGTTATGTCGATGACATCCAAATCGGGGTCGGCAAATAAATCCCTCGTGTCCTGATAGATCTTTATCCCGCTTAGGTTGACTTTGCGCCCGGCTCCGCCGATGTTCCCGACGATACCCGACCAGTCCCCGGAGCGCTTCTTCTCGTCGATGTCGCACATCGCCGCCACTTTCACACCATTCATTTTGCTCCAGGTGTCGAAGTGCATCTTTCCCATAAACCCGAGACCCGCGATACCAATCCTTAGCGCCATTTAGCCCTCCTTATCTCCTGCTTCTGTCCCATATTGTCATCCCAAGGATGGAGGTGTGCAACTAAAAAGCAAAAAGCCGGAAGACCCCTATTGGCCTTCCGGCTTATGCAAATCTCCGCTGATTTTAGTGCGCTCCGCCGCGTTCCTCCTGCTCCTGGCACGAAATGCAGTGCCGCGCCTGGGGAACAACCTCTAAACGGGGCATATCGATCGGCTTGGCACAGGTTTCACATATGCCGAATGTCCCCTCATCAACTTTACGGAGGGCTTCATCAATTTCCTCAAGTGTCTTGCGTCCCGCCTCGGAAATCGCGAACCAGAACTCCTGGTCATATGAATCGGTGGCGGCGTCATAAGGGTCTTTGCCACCCTGAGAGACGGCTTCGCGACCCTCAGCCTCTTCCTTATCAACGCTGGAGACTATCTCGCCCTTCTTGGCGAGGAGGATCTGCTTGAACTGCTTCAACTGCTCCTTTTTCATGTGGCCTTTATCCCCCATTTTCTTTTATTCCTTTGTTCTTCATGTCTTCAGGAACTCCCCCGCTTGCCGGGCTCTGTTCCCGGGGCGTTTTCATTTAGCACGAAGGCCAACATCTTGTCAAAATCAACTCCACGGGAGATTGACGAGAGGGGCGCTTCAACGATACGGACAAACCGGCCGGAGGCGTCAGCCTGGCCATTGAGTCGCCCACCGGACCTGACCAGCGAAGCCAGATACTCAACAACTTCCTTGGTAATAAATTCGCCGGGCGCCAGAAGGGGAATGCCGGGAGGATAGGGACAAAGAAGTTCGGCTGACACCTCACCTGAAGCCTCGGAAAGCGGAACCCGGCGCGTCCGGCCAAACAGGGCTTCGCGGGGAGTCAGGACATTCTTGGTCTGCTGTAGTGAAGGCAGGGGAAGGGCGAGGCGGTTGTTGTGCAAACCGCGGTAGGCCTTCTCCAGCTTCCTGATTGCCGTGGATAGGCGCTTCATCTGACCCCAGGTGTTCCCCGTTCCAACGAGGAACAGGACATTCTGGACATCCGCCATTTCCGCCTGCAGTTTGAATTCCACCCTCAGCCGGTGCGCCACTTCAAACCCCGTTACCGCCCAGTCAAAATGGACCAGCAAACGGGTCTGGTCAAACTGATAGGCACCGGGAGCGCCACAATGCTCGGGACCAAAGCACTTAACTCCGGGAATTTTATTGATGACTGCCGCCGTTTCCCGCGCCATCTCGATGACCCGGGACATTAATTTGTGCCCGGACACCGCCATCTGGAGGCGCGCCACATCCAGAGAAGCCATGAGTATGTAGGAAGGGCTGGTGGTCTGCAGCATCTGCAGGGCCATCCGCAGGCGCGACTTGTCGATCCGGCCCGCCTTCATATGAAGCATCGATGCCTGGGTCATCGCCCCGAGTATCTTGTGCGTGCTCTGGGCCGCGAGGTCGGCTCCGCAGGACATGGCTGACGAAGGCAGGGCTTCATGGAAGGCGAAATGCGGACCGTGCGCCTCGTCCACCAGCATCACCGCGCCGGCGCGGTGCGCCATCGCCACTATGCGGGACAAATCTGAGGCCTGCCCATAATAGGTCGGGTTCATTACCAGGACGGATTGCGCGCCGGGATTGGCCTTCAGCGCTTCCATCACCTGATTAACCTCGACATTCCCGTAAATTCCCCAGTCCTCCAGAATAGGCGGAGTTATGTAAACCGGCTGGGCGCCCGTCAATATCAGCCCGGCGAAGGCGGAACGATGGGCATTCCTCGGCATGATGACCTTGTCGCCCTCCCGCAGGGTTGACCAGAACATCGCCTGGTTGCCTACTGAAGTGCCGTTGACCAGGAAATACGACTCGTCCCCGCCAAATGCCCGCGCCGCGAGGCGGTGGGCATCACGGATTACACTCTTGGGGTTGTGGAGGGAATCGACTTCTTCGAGAAGGGTAAGGTCAATGGCAAATACTTTGCTGCCAAGGAAACGGCGCATCGGGCCATACATCCCCCGGCCATGTTTGTGGCCGGGGGTGTGGAACGATACCTTGCGCGAACGGGCATAGGCGAGAAGCGCCTCAAAAAGCGGCGCGCGCCTCTGTTCCGGATCTATTTTAGTATCAGCGTTCTTGCCCATTCCCCTCTATATAGCGGTGAACATCGGGTGGTTATCCTCGATGACATCGCCTTTTTTCTCGAGGGCTTCACGCATATACTTCGGGGTATTGAAGATTCCCAGATGCGTGATTCCATCGTAGTATCCGAGTTTTCCCAGACCGCGCGCCTTTATGCGCTTGTCCACCTCTCCCACCGACAGCTTCATCGGGTCCAGCTTCTTGGACGCGACACCGATTGACCAGGGCAGGTCAAAGGACGGAATCTCGATTGAGAATGAGCGGGTCATCGGGAACTGGGTCTTCATGGTCCGCATAATCATCGCGTGAAGCGCCAGGTCGGCATTGGCGGTCGTACCAGCCTGCAGGGACACCACCCCGTTGGGGGTCAGCTTGTCGCTGACGATTTCATAGAATTCCTTCGTGAAGAGGAGGTAGGAAGGTCCGCCCGGGACCGGCTCGGACAGGTCCAGGATAATCACATCGAAGGAGCCGTCCTTGGCATCGGCCAGATACTTGCGGCCGTCGGCGGTCAGCATCCGCGCGCGCTTGTCCTTGAAGGCTCCGGCATTCCACTCCGGGAGGTATTTCTCGGACATCTTCATGACATCCTCATCGATGTCGATCTGGATGGCTTCCTTGACGGACTTATGCTTGAGCACCTCACGGAGAGTGGCGCCCTCGCCACCACCGATAATGGCCACCCGCTTGGGGTCCGGATGGGTGATCATGGCCGGATGCACCAGGGCCTCGTGATATATGAACTCGTCCTTTTCCGATGACTGCATCTTTCCGTCCAGCATCAGGCACTTGCCGTAGGCATAGGTCTGCGCCACTTCCATGGTCTGGAACTTCGACTCAGAAGTTACCAGGAACTTCTTGATACCGTGCATATGAGCCTCATGGGGTGTAGTGAATTCTATAAACCAACGGCTATTGCGTACATCAACTCCGGGCGTGGAACGGTCATCGGACATATTGGGGGGCTCCTTCCTTCTTGATTAGTTTAGTTTTGTTGGACTGCTCGCGCTTCAGGCCGCGACCTTGGCAGACAAGGGTTTGTGCCTCAGCATATCGATGTTGAGGATACCCCTCTTTAATTCAATGGGGCTGCAGGATTTTGACTTCAACTTCTCCTGGATGTAGTTAAAGCAGTTCCAGGGATCGACTTCTTCACCACAGGTAAAGACATCGACTGCCGCATAGCCATATTCGGGCCAGGTATGGATGGTCAGGTGGGACTCGGAAATAACGACCACTCCGCTGACTCCAAACGGATTGAAGTGATGGATGAAGGACTCGATTACGGTGGCCCGGGCGTTCCGGGCTGCATCCTCGAGCATCTGCTTCACCTCGTGGGGGTTGTTAAGCATGTTTACATCACAGCCGTAGAATTCAATCAGTATGTGTCTGCCAAGGCTATCCAATCCTAGATTCCCTCCTGTTAAAGACAAAGGAGACAACGGGCAATCCATTGTCTCCAGTGCCTGTCCCGCTCCGTTTTATTTCCCAACCGACGGCGAATCGTGAACGAGACCCGTTCACATGCGAAACCGCTTCATCCGTCATGTTTTTATTCATTCTGCTTGCGCTGAAATGAAAATAACATTTACACCATGTCGTGTCAAGTTTTTTCACTGATTTTTCCCGGATTTTCCGCGGACTGGAGACCCGAACCGGCCGCGGCCGGTTCCAGATTTTGGCGCCATGAAGAACATCCAGCGGTGAACGATTCAACCGGCATAATCCGGCAGCAAAATCGGTTGAAGGGCAAAAATCTTTCCAAAAACCGGCGGGAGAAAATATTTTCGCTCATATTTGCCGTTTATTTCTTGTTTTTCTGGTGCTCCGCCGGAATAAACGTTTTAAGGCTGGTTTCCCTGCTCCGCATATTCGGAAAGCATTTTGACGCTTTGAATGGCCGAAATATCCTTCGGATCCTCGGCAACGACCCTTTTAAAGGTCCGAAGGGCGTCCTGATACCTCTTCAGCTCCACATAATAGGAGCCAAGAGCCTTTAAACCAGGTACCCAACCCGGCTGAAACTTAACTGCAGCCTCAAATTCCTTCAACGCCTCGTCTTTTCTCCCTTTTTTCCTCAAAATCTGGGCAACCGACGCGTGAGACGCCGCCGGTCCCAATCCATAGAAGTCCGGCCATGCCAGCGCCTGCCGGAACATCGCCAGTGCGTCGTCAACCCGCCCCTGCTCCTCCAGCACCAGCGCCCGCCGGTAATCCAGGTAGGCATAGTAGGTAAGCGTCGAACGGGTGTTGGTATCCCGGTAAATATTCGTGTCAAAGAAGCCCCGAAGGGTTCTCCAGCGTGAAAAACGCCTCCGCTCACCCGCAATGTCGGCGCTTAAAAGGTCGGCTTTGCCCCAAGCTGGCCGGTAAGCGGCGCCGACCGGGAGGACATCGTAGCCTTCCACCGCCGCAAAGATGACAGAGAGGTATACCGGATGCTCTGATTTCTCCTTAAGTAAATCCTCCGCAAAGGCCATGTTCTTTCCCGAATCCTTACCCTTGCCCGGATAGAGTATCTGGATCCGGTGCCTTTCATCCTTGGCCCAATCGGCCGGCAGGAAATTGGCGTTAACAACGACAACATTCGGCTTCACCCCCGCCACATCATGGGTATACCAGAGGGGGAACAGGTCATAATCACCGTAGGCGATCAGAAGGGAGTCCGGATCAATCGAATTAAGAATCGACCTGGAAAAGTCCCAGGCAAAATAATGCCTCGACCGGTCAGACTCGAACCGGTGCGCCAGAGCCTCCCACCCGGTCCATATGCCCAGGATAGCCAGTGCGGGTATGGCCATTTTCTTCCACCGCCCGCCCACCAGGGATGCCACCTGGGCCATACCGGCTGACACCATCACGCTGAAAAACAGGAATGTCGGGATGTAGTAGGTGCGAACGGCTATGCCGCTGAGGCTGAAATTGATGCAGTAAAAAACGCCGGCACACCATGCCGATATCAGCGCCAGGGCGAGCCATATATTAAACCGCCCTATCGAGATAATGCCCCAGATGCCCAGGGCCAGGCCCACCCATCCAACCTGGGCCGGCAGTATGTTGGACAGGTATTCCCATGTCCGCATAACTAAATCCGACATTCCCCAAAAGAACATCCGATGCTGATAGGGCTGGCCGGAGAAATAATCCATCCACCTGATCAGGGTCGAAGGATCGTTCCAATTATGCAGTGGATGCGCCGCCGCACGCACGGGCGGATAAATGAACTTGATGGAAAGGCCCAGCACCAATGCCGTCGCCATGTATCCCGCAATCCGGCCCCGGGCCCGCTCGGGAATCCGCTTCAAGCCCAGGAAGGCGGCCATAGCCAGGGCCGGGGCCAGAAAGATGGTCTGACCATGGTGGCTGATGGAGGCGCCAAAAGCCAGCGAGACCAGCATCAGCATACCCACCCGCCCCGTCGTATCGGAGCGGTTCCGGGAAGAACGCGGCTTGGCCATGAATATTGCGGCCAGAGCGGCCAGCACCAGCGAATTCATTAATATATTGAAGGCGTATTTCTCGGCGATTACAGCCTGCCACCACACGCCCGGACAGGTTCCCAGCAGGACCGCACCGAACAAAGCCGACCACCAGGCGGGAACGGGCCTGACCCCGCCATTAACCAGTACCCGGTTAACCGTTACCGCCACAACTGCACAGCCACAGGACGCCGCCACGGCGGAAAGCAGGTTAATCCGGAATGCCACATCACCAATCGGCAGATGCGTTGCCAGCGCTGCTACGAGAGTATACAGCGGATATCCGGGCGGATGCGTAACACCCAGACAAAATGCCGCCCGGATCATCTCGCCCCCGTCCTCCAACGGAACAGTGGGCGAAAGAGTCAGCAGGTAATTAATGAATAGAAAGAAAAATGTGGAAAGAAAAAGGATGATATTCATTGGCATCAGGATAATCCGGCGGCAGGCACATTAAGTGAAAAGGACATCAACCCGGAGGGAAAAAACCGCACAATCACCCGTTCCGGACCCCGCCCACCATCAGCGGCCCCGGGTTCGCAGGACAGCAAAAACCACCCAGACGGAAGCCAGTAAACCGGCAGTAACGCCCGCCAATAAAAGCATCCAGTCGGCGTTATGCGGCCATTCCGGGACCGGGGGAATATTCCATGCCGCCAGCGCGTCCGAAAACCTTAAAACCAGTCCCGCTAACTCCAGGATTACCGCACTGACAACCGAAGCTAAAACAGCCGGAAGTGCGCAGACCCGCAAAGACCGTGCCATCATCTGCCCGGTCCCCGCACCCAGCCGGGCCCACCCGGCCAGTTCATCCTCCAATGAGGCGCCAATCAGGGAAAGCCCGCCCAAAACGACAAGAAGTCCGGCCAACATACCCATTATTGCCACCGCCATTCCCGATGAGCGCACCAGCGCCTCTCCCTCTATCAGCCTCTGGAGCATCGCTTCAGGAACGCGCACCGCGGTAACTCCCGGCTGCTTCCTCAGCCATACTTCGGCATCACGGAATGCCTCGATTGAAGTCGGACACAGGGTTACCCGGATAGAGCGTAAAAACGGGTTTGACCCGTATGCCTCCAGGAGTGTCCGGGCCCGCTCATCCTTAACCGCCTCCGCATGGGCTTCATCAGCGGAAACAAACCGGACTTCACAACAGAACGGCTGGGTCTGCACCGCCGCCACCATGGATTCAACCTGATATGGAATGACGGTCTCGCCAACAAAAGCTTCCAGCATTACCGGGGGACGCCGTGAGGAAAGCCAGCCGGGCATACCCAGCTTCACCCACAAAGCCGCCCCGAAAATCAGCCAGCCGACCCCCAACAGGTATATTGCAGCCCGGCGCGCCTTGGAAGGCACAGGCGAAACAGCCCAGGGAGCAGTTCCCCCGCTCATGCGGATTCCCCCTTTGGCTCAAGTGAAACGGCACGGGCATGGACATCAGACAACTGGCCACCGGGTTTGCCGGTCATCAGGACTGCCCCGCCCTCAGTAATGAACTGCCTGAAATCGACAATCAGCTGGGGCGGGAAGTTCAGGTCAAATATGCCGGGCCAGTCAATCAAAACCAGGTGCGGTTTCCTCGCCAGGGAGCGGGACAAGGTCAGGGCAGCCCTTTGCCCGCCAGACAGGTCGCAAAAAGGAACATCCGATAAATCACGCAATCCGGCGCGGGAAACCGCCTCGCGGGCAAACGCCCTGGTCTGTTCGCGGTTCTTTCCCCCGCACCACAGGCCCAGCTCCATCCATTCCACGGTTGAGATGACATCAAACCGGTCATCGTCACGCACCAGCGAAATGCCCCGGCGAATCCGCTGAAGCGCCGCAAATCCCGACTTGGAAATACTGGCACTATCGACAAACACCGCACCGGTTGTCGGGACATCCATACCAATTGCCATGTCGACCAGGACACTTTTTCCGGCACCGGGGCCGCCTTCCAGCCAGGCCACCTCGCCACCGCGAATCTCGCAGTTAAAATCGGCAAACAACCACTTTTCCCCGGCCTTCTTCCCCACATGCAGGTACTGGAGCACGCCGTATTTCCCCTAAACTTCCGGCGACTGGAACATTCGCTTCATGTTCCGCAGCGCCTGCCGGATACGCTCCTCGTTCTCTACCATCGCAAAGCGCATATAGCCCTCGCCCTCGACGCCAAAGCCCGCCCCGGGAGATGCCGCCACGCCCGCCTCGGTCAGCAGAAGTTCGGCGAACTTAAGCGAACCCATGGCCCGGTATTTTTCCGGAATGCGTGCCCAGACATACATCGTGGCGCGCGGGTTTTCCATTTCCCAGCCCATCTTACGAAGACCCTCCACCATGATGTCGCGCCTGGCGCGATACACCTCGGCGATTTCGCGGCATGGCCCGCTGCCGGCACGCAGAGCCGATATTGCCGCAACCTGGATCGGCGTGAATATTCCGTAGTCGAGGTAGGACTTGATCTTGGTAAGCGCCGCCACCACTTCCCTGTTTCCGACCATGAAACCGACCCGCCAACCCGCCATGTTGTATGACTTGGTCATGCTGAAGAACTCGACCCCCACATCCTTGGCGCCTTTGGCCTGCAAAAAAGACGGCGCCTCATATCCGTCAA
>Ga0315272_10001298_pt1 | contig 12423 bp, 9 predicted proteins | sample C3_middle_MG_FD_203918 | JGI IMG/M metagenome (GOLD analysis project Ga0315272, IMG submission 203918) | Sediment microbial communities from Yellowstone Lake, YNP, Wyoming, USA - C3_middle | ecosystem: Environmental > Aquatic > Freshwater > Lake > Sediment | place: USA: Wyoming | collected...
TGTTTTCAAGTCCCGCTATAGACCCAACCCCGCACCGTGGAATTGGGTCAACCCGTGGTTTACCACGCGGGCTCGTACGACCATGATTTTTCACTCGATTGCTCTTGGCAAGGACATCTTGCATTCAGCCAGGCCGGCCATTTCAATGCCTTGCGCATCATCACGAAAAACGTATTGACCGTCTTGGAGGCCGAGCAACGCACACTGGATTGGAGCAACCAGTACTTGGTAGTGCCGATTGAAACGCCCCGCCCGGTAGTGCCGGGCCAAAGAGTAGGGGTGCGCTTTTCTTACCAGGCGGGCGACCCCATCAGCCAACTCCAACCAGAGATTGGCTGGCAAGCGTAACGAAAAATCAGCGCCAGCGACCGTGCCCGTGACGGCCATAGCCGCCCAGGTAGCCAACGCCCAGTCCCAACGCAAAAGGCACCACATAGTTGGGCTGGTAATACCCGGCATAAACGGGTGGTTCCATGACAACGTAGGTTGACTGCGCATACGCCGGTTGCACGCGCACGGGCTGAACGTATTCCGGCTGCGCATAGGAAGGCTGCGGTGCTCGCATGTTTGCGCCCACCGGGCTGACTTGCAGTTGGATGCTGGCGCCCGGGTCGTTGGGCATCTGCACCGTGTACTGTTTGCCGCCATATTCATAAACGACGTTGTACGCCACGCTGCGGTTCTCTACAAAATTTTGGGTGCTGCAACGCTGTGCGTTTTGGACTTGCGCCACCTGCCCGCCCTCGATCTTGTCGCCAAGAGCGGCCCCACCCACCAAACCCAGCATGGTCGCAGCGACGGTACCCATGCCACCGCCGATTGCATTGCCCATGGCACCGCCCGCGATGGCACCCATCAGCGCACCCGCGCCTGACTTGGGCTGTTGCACGGCCACTTGCTCCATACTGCAAACCCGGCGCGGCGCGTTGACCTGCTCGATGATGGGGGTGGCAGAAATCACGCGCCCCACCTCTTGCGCCGTGGCCAGTCCGGCTGCAAGAATTGCGGTAGACAAAAGAAAAAGTTTTTTCATGATTTCACCTTCGAAAGGTTCTGGTACTTTGCGGGACCGACCGCCGCGTTGCTTCGCGAGCCAGCTCTGTCCCCAACCCATACCTGGGTGTCGGAATTTCAGTTACGCCGACTCAGATCATGCTCTTTTGAAGCGCCGAATTGGTTCAAATTCGGTGAAAATATTGTAAAGACAGTAAGCGGATTTAACACATTCGGTGTGCCGGATTTAGCGCTTTGGCGTGAATGCCGGACAATTGGACTTCAACCCGTCGGAAAGTTTCAATGAATCGAATTGTCGAAGGAATGTCAAAGGCTTTGGGCGCCCTGGCCGTGATGCTGTGCAGCGGCTGCGCGGTGGTGGCTGTGGCAGATGCTGTCGTGACGGTGGCCGCGACGGTGGTCACGACCGGCGTCAAGGCGACCGGAGCGGTCATTGATGCAGTGATTCCATCTTCGAAGTAGTGGCAGAAATGGCTGCGAGTTGCGCTACCGATTTATCCAAACCGTCAGTACCATGGCACCGGACTGATTAGGACAAACCCCTAGATACAGCACGGTACCGGTGTTGCTAGTATTTGCTCTGAAAACTGACTAAACGGTCAGGTTTTAAAAAGGAGCTGTGAGCTTGTCAATTTCATCTTCGCCCGATGTTCGCCCCGGTCGCCTGAGCGCCGACGAATACGCCCGGCGCTTTTCCGACGCCAACCCGCGCATGACGCAGGTACAGGCGGTGCTGGAAGCGGAGCGTTGTCTTTACTGCTTCGATGCGCCTTGCGCCAGCGCGTGTCCAACGCACATCGACGTGCCTTCGTTCATCAAACGCATTTCCGACGGCAACCTGCGCGGCGCCGCCCGCACCATCCTGGCGTCCAACCCGCTGGGTGGCATGTGCGCCAGAGTCTGCCCCACCGAAGTGCTGTGTGAGCAGGTCTGCGTGCGCAATACGCAGGAGGGCAAGCCGGTGGCCATTGGCCGCTTGCAACGCCACGCGACGGATGCCGCCCTGGAAGATCAGGGCCGTCCGCTGTTCAGCCGCGCCGCCGCCAGCGGCAAGCGCATTGCCATTGTCGGCGCCGGTCCGGCGGGATTGGCTTGCGCCCACACGCTGGCACGCCTGGGGCATAGCGTCGTCATGTTCGATGCCCGCCCCAAGGCCGGCGGTCTCAACGAATACGGCTTGGCCGCCTACAAGACGGCGCAGGGCTTTGCCCAGCGCGAACTGGCCTGGTTGCTGTCCATCGGTGGAATTGAAGTGCGCAACGGCTGGAAACTGGAGAGCGCCGCCCAGCTTGACGAAATGCGTCAGGCGTATGACGCCGTGTTCCTGGGTCTGGGCTTGGCAGGCACCCCCAAACTTAACCTGCCCGGTGAGGATCTGGCCGGCGTGCAGGACGCGGTGGACTTTATTGCCACGCTGCGCCAAACCAGCGATCTCGCCACTTTGCCGGTGGGCCGCCGGGTGGTGGTGATTGGCGGCGGCATGACCGCCGTGGACGCGGCGGTGCAAGCCCGGCTGCTCGGAGCGCAAGTCGTTCACATGGTGTACCGACGCGGGCCGCAAGCGATGACGGCGTCAACAGCCGAACAGGACTGGGCGAAAACCCAGGGTGTGGGCATTCGTCACTGGCTGGTCCCGGTCGAAATCCTCGGCCGCGACGGCCACGTCAGCGCTGTGCGCTTTGAGCGCCAGGTGATGAGCAACGGCAAACTCAGCCCCAGCGGCGAGTTCGAAGTGATTGAAGCCGACATGGTTTTTAAGGCCATCGGCCAGCAAATGCTCAGCTCGGTGCTGGCGGCATCCGGAGTGCAACTCGATGGCGGACGCATCGCCACCCAGGCTGATGGGTTGACCAGCCTGGGCGGTGTCTGGGCCGGCGGTGACTGCCGCGTTGGTGGCCTGGACCTGACGGTGGAAGCGGTGGCGCATGGCAAGCAGTCGGCTGCGGCCATACACGCCCAACTCACCCGCCCACAATAATTTCCTCCCCGCACTTATGGGCACATCTTTATCAATTCATCATTGCGAAGTCCACCCTTCTCGTCACTGCGAGGCCGCAGGCTGTGGCAGTCCATCATGGCAGGCCAACGCTGTAGTGGATTGCCGCGGCGCTGCGCTCCTCGCAATGACAATCTATTAATTTGAAAATTCACCATGGCCAATCTGCACACCCATTTTGCCGGCATCCAAAGCCCCAATCCGTTCTGGCTGGCTTCAGCGCCGCCGACCGACAAAGCCTACAACGTCAACCGGGCTTTCGAGGCCGGCTGGGGCGGCGTTGTCTGGAAAACGCTGGGCGAAGCCGGGCCGGCGCTGGTCAACGTCAACGGCCCGCGCTATGGCGCACTGCTGACGCCGGACCATCGCTTGATCGGCTTTAACAACATTGAGCTCATCACCGACCGCGACCTCGAATTGAACCTGAAGGAAATCACCGAAGTCAAGCGCGACTGGCCGGACCGGGCCATGGTGGTTTCGTTGATGGTGCCCTGCGTTGAAGCCTCCTGGAAAGCGATTTTGGCGCGCATGGAGGACACCGGCGCCGATGGCATCGAGCTCAACTTCGGTTGCCCGCACGGCATGAGCGAACGCGGCATGGGTGCGGCAGTGGGCCAGGTGCCCGAGTACATCGAAATGGTGACGGCCTGGTGCAAGCACTACTCGAAGCTGCCGGTCATCGTGAAATTGACACCCAATATCACCGACATCCGCTTGCCCGCCCGTGCCGCCAAAAAAGGCGGCGCTGACGCGGTCTCGCTCATCAACACCATCAATTCCATCATGGGTGTGGACCCCGCCACGCTGACCATGACACCGGCCACCGGCGGCAAGGGTTCGCACGGCGGTTACTGCGGCCCGGCGGTGAAACCGATTGCGCTCAACATGGTGGCTGAAATTGCCCGCGACCCGCAAACTGCCGGCCTGCCGATCTCCGGCATCGGCGGCATCGGCAACTGGCGCGATGCACTGGACTTCATCGCCTTGGGCGCGGGCACCGTGCAGGTGTGCACGGCGGCCATGGTTTATGGTTTCAAGATCGTGCAGGAAATGAGCGACGGCCTGTCGAACTACATGGATGAGATGGGGTTCACTTCGTTAGACAATATCCGTGGCAAAGCCCTGCCAACGGTGTCCGACTGGCGTTACCTCAACCTCAACAGCATTGCCAAAGCGGTCATCAACCAGGACACCTGCATCCAGTGCGGGCGCTGCCACATTGCCTGCGAGGACACCTCACACCAGGCCATCAGCGCCATGAAAAATGGCGAGCGCCACTTTGAAGTCAAGGAAAACGAATGCGTCGGCTGTAACCTGTGCGTCACGGTATGCCCGGTACCGGCGTGCATCACACTGCGCGATCTGCGGCCCGGCGAAGTCGATCTGCGCACCGGGAAAACGGTATCTGCCGAGCACTCGGACTGGACCACGCACGCCAACAATCCCATGCGTTTGACCAGCGCGACTATGACGTAACATCTGGTGGCCAATTTAGCCCTGTCAACATTCATTTGATGGCGTGACTTGGCACAAAGACTTGAGTCGAATCGAGGAAGTTTTTTTATAACAACCAACCGGAGACAGGAATGAGTTCTTTAGCCAGCGACAACCCCCTTATCAATGACGATCTGAAGCCGACCACGCAAGCGCAACGACACTGGAAAGCGAGCGACTTTGCCGCCCTGTGGGTCGGTATGGTGGTGTGCGTTCCGACCTACACCATGGCCAGCAGCATGCTCGACCAGGGCTTCACCTGGCAGATGGCTATCTGGCTGGTGTTTCTGGCCAACTGCATCGTGTTGATACCCATGATCTTGCTGGGCCGGGCCGGCGCCCGTTACGGGATTCCGTTCCCGGTGCTGGCGCGTGCCTCCTTTGGTGTCAAGGGAGCCAATCTGCCGGCCGTCCTGCGCGGACTGGTGGCTTGTGGCTGGTTCTCCATCAATACCTATTTTGGTGCCTTGGCCTTGCACGGGTTTTTCAACGTGGTGGGCATGGGTCTGGCCGGCCCCGCTCCGGGCGAGTTCATCAGCACTTCGCAACTGGTTTGCTTCTACCTGTTCTGGGCGGTGCACATTTACTACATCTGGAACGGCGTGGAGTCGATCCGCAAGCTCGAAGTGGTGGCCGCCCCGCTCATGATCCTGGCTTCGCTGGCGCTGGTGGTGTGGGCCTTCATGTCGGTGCCGTCGGGCAAGTTGCTTGATCTGCCGGCCAAAGTAGTTGCAGGCGGCCCCAAAACCTGGGCGGCATTAACCGGTCTGGTGGGGTTCTGGGCCACGCTGGCGCTCAATATTCCTGACTTCACGCGCTTTGCCAAAAGCAATCGCGAGCAGGTCATGGGGCAGGCGATTGGCTTGCCGATTCCGATGGCGCTTTTTTCGATGGTCGGCATCATCGGCTTCTCGGTGTCCCAGATCCTGTACGGCAAGGCCCAGTTGTTCCCCGATGGCTTGCTGACCCAAATGGGCACTTTTGCCTCGGCCCTGGGCTTGGTTGTGATCTTGCTGGCCAACCTCACCACCAACGTGGCAGCCAATCTGGTGTCCCCGTCTTATGACTTCTCCAACCTTGCGCCCGACAAAATCAGTTTTCGCACCGGTGGTCTGATTGCTGCCGTGATCGGCCTGTTGTTTATGCCCTGGAGGTTGCTGGCCACATCTGGCAACTACCTGTTTAACTGGCTCGGCGGTTATGGCACCTTGCTGGGCGCCGTTGCCGGCATCTTGCTGGTTGAGTACTACTTGGTGCAAAAAGAGGACTTGAAGGTCGATGATTTGTATCGCCGCGGTGGCGCTTATGAATACAGCGGTGGCTGGAACATTCAAGCCTTGATCGCTTTCGCGCTGGGTGTGCTGCCGTGTCTGCCCGGTTATCTGGTGGTCTCGGGCGTGCTCGACAAGGCCTCAGTGAACCCCACTCTGGTCAGTTTGTTTGACTTTGGCTGGTTCTTCAGTCTGGCCGTGGCGGGGGCTTATTACTACATCACCGCCAAGAAGACCTGATTGCGTCATTGCGAGCGAAGCGCAGCAATCCATGGCCTCGGACTTCCTGGATTGCCGCGTCGCTGCGCTCCTCGCAATGACGATTGTTATTTCACATTAAGGAGTCATCATGACAAACCTTTTGATTCGCGGCGGCACGGTCGTCAATGCCGACCGTGCTTATCGCGCTGATGTGCTGTGCCAGGATGGCCGCATTGCGGCTGTCGGCGAAGGCCTGCAGGCAGGCGCTGGCGCTGTTGTGGTTGATGCGGGCGGCCAGTACGTGATGCCCGGCGGCATTGACCCGCACACTCACATGCAACTGCCCTTCATGGGTACCACCACCATGGATGATTTCTTCACCGGCACGGCGGCCGGCATGGCGGGCGGCACCACCAGCATCATCGACTTCGTCATTCCGAATCCGCAGCAGCCGCTCATGGAGGCCTACCACACCTGGCGCGGCTGGGCCGAGAAAGCCGCCTCGGATTACTCGTTTCACATGGCCATCACCTGGTGGGACGAGACCGTCAAACGCGACATGGGCACCTTGGTGCAACAGGAAGGCATCAACAGCTTCAAGCACTTCATGGCCTACAAGAACGCCATCATGGCCGACGACGAAACCCTGGTCAACAGCTTCAAGCGCGCGCTCGAACTCGGCGCCATGCCCACGGTGCACGCCGAAAACGGCGAGCTGGTGTTTTTGATGCAAAAAGAAATAGCGGCGCTGGGCATCACCGGGCCGGAAGGTCACCCACTGTCGAGGCCGCCCATGGTGGAAGGCGAAGCGGTGAACCGCGCCATTGCGATTGCCGATGTACTGGGCGTGCCGATCTACATCGTGCACGTCTCCTGCCTGGAAGCGGCCGAGGCCATTGCCCGCGCCCGTTCGCGCGGCCAACGCGTTTATGGCGAGGTGCTGGCGGGTCATTTAACCGTCGATGACAGCGTCTATCGCCACCCCGACTTTGCCACCGCCGCCGCGCACGTGATGAGCCCGCCGTTTCGGCCCAAGCTGCACCAGGAATTTTTGTGGCGCGGCCTGCAGTCGGGCAACCTGCACACCACGGCCACCGACCATTGCACTTTCTGCGCAACCCAGAAAGCCGCAGGCAAAGACGATTTTTCCAAAATCCCCAACGGCTGCGGCGGCGTCGAAGAACGCATGGCCGTGCTTTGGGAGGGTGGCGTCAACAGCGGGCGCTTGACGCCCTCCGAGTTTGTCGCCATCACGTCAAGCAACACCGCCAAGCTGTTCAACATCTACCCGCAAAAAGGCAGTGTGTCGGCCGGCGCCGATGCCGATCTGGTGGTCTGGGACCCGCAGGGCACCAAGACGCTGTCGGCCAAAACCCAGCACAGCAAAGGCGACTTCAACGTCTTTGAAGGGATGCGCGTGCGCGGCATCCCCAGCCACACCGTGAGCCAGGGCAAACTGGTTTATGTGCAAGGCGACTTGCGCGCCGAGCGCGGCGCAGGGCGCTACATCAAACGAGCTGCTTTCGGCCCAAATTTCGACGCGGTCAAACAACGTGCGAAAACACTGGCGCCCAGCGCCGTAGCACGATGAACCCATATCGTCATCGCGAGGCCGCAGGCCGTGGCGATCCATGCAGTTCTGGATTGCCGCGTCGCTTGCGCTCCTCACAATGACGAGCCAGGAGCGTCTAACACTTTTCGGAGAACACCATGAGCACCACAACCGCCATCGACATCAACACCCTGCGCATCAACGGAGCCCGTTTGTGGGACTCGCTCATGGAGTTGGCAAAAATTGGCGCCACGCCCAAGGGCGGTGTCTGCCGCCTGACCCTGACGGCGCTTGACGGCCAGGGCCGCGACCTGGTGACGCGTTGGGGCCGCGAAGCCGGCCTGACCGTGACGATTGACAAGATTGGCAACGGCTTCATGCGCCGCGCCGGGCGCAACAACAGCTTGCCACCTATCATGGCGGGCAGCCACATCGACACGCAGCCCAGCGGCGGCAAGTTCGACGGCAACTTTGGCGTGCTGGCGGCACTCGAAATTGTGCGCACCCTCAACGACCACAACATCGTGACCGAGGCGCCGGTCGAAGTGGCGTTCTGGACCAACGAAGAAGGCTCGCGTTTTGTGCCGGTGATGATGGGCTCGGGCGTGTTTGCCAAGGTGTTCTCGCTGGAGCTGGCTTATGCTGCGGTCGATACCGAGGGCAAGTCGGTCAAGGACGAGCTCACCAAGATCGGCTATGTGGGAGCCGAAGAACCCGGCGCGCACCCGATTGGCAGCTACTTCGAAGCGCATATCGAACAAGGCCCGGTGCTGGAAAACAAAGACATCACCATAGGCGCGGTCAGCGGCGTGCTGGGCATACGCTGGTTCGACTGCACCGTCACCGGCATGGAGTCGCACGCCGGCCCGACGCCGATGGCGCTGCGCAAGGACGCCATGCAAGTCGCGGCCAAGCTGATGCAGGAAGTGGTGGCGGTGGCGCTGCGCCACGCACCGCATGGTTGCGGCACCGTGGGCATGGTGCAGGTGCGGCCCAACAGCCGCAACGTGATTCCGGGCCAGGTCAAGTTCTCGATCGACCTGCGCAACAGCAGCGACGCGCTGGTGGACACCATGGCGAATGAGTTCAAAGCCTATGCCGCGCAAGTCAGCCAGGAGACCGGCCTCTCAGTGCAGATCGAGCTGGTGTCGAGCTACCCGGCGCAGGCCTTCGACCCCGGCTGCATTGACGCGGTGGCGCGTGCCGCCAAGAAGCTGGGTTACTCCAACATGCCGGTCGTCTCGGGCGCCGGCCATGACGCCGTCTATATGGCGCGCCTCGCGCCCACCGGCATGATCTTCATCCCGTGCAAAGACGGCATCAGCCACAACGAGATTGAATACGCCTCGCCCGAGCACATCACGGCCGGCGGCAACGTGCTGCTGCATGCCATGCTGGAGCGCGCTGGCACGTAACGTGCTTGGTATTTGTTGGCCAAATCTGGTGCTAGCCCCCGCTGCATAGGCGGGAGCCGCTGTTGTTTTTGTAGTCTTATCAACCTGGAGTCAGTATGTCGATTAAATTTCTTGACCGCCGTCAGGCGCTCGTTCTGGCCGCCGCGCTGGCCAGCCTGGCCCCTGGCCTGTCGTTCGCGCAAGCCAAGCTCAAAGTCGCTGCGGTCTACACCGTGCCCTTCGAGCAGCAATGGGTCAGCCGCCTGCACAAGGCACTCAAAGCCGCCGAGGCGCGCGGCGAGATTGAATACAAGGCCAGCGAAAACGTCTCCAATGCCGACTATGAGCGCGTCATGCGCGAATACGCCACCGGCGGTAACCAGCTGATCGTCGGCGAAGCCTTCGCAGTCGAGGCTGCGGCCCGCAAGGTCGCCAAGGACTTCCCCAAAGTCTATTTCCTGCTCGGCTCATCGGGCAAACCGGTGGCCCCGAATTTAAGCGTGTTTGACAACTTTATCCAGGAGCCGGCCTATCTGTCGGGCATGGTAGCTGGCGGCGTCACCAAGAGCAACAAGATCGGCATGGTCGGCGGCTTCCCGATCCCTGAAGTGAATCGCCTGATGAACGCCTTTATGGCCGGTGCCAAAGAGGTCAACCCAAAAGTGGAATTCAGCATCAGCTTCATCAACAGCTGGTTTGATCCACCGAAAGCCAAGGAAGCGGCGTTTGCCATGATCGACAAGGGTGCCGACGTGATGTACGCCGAGCGTTTTGGCGTCAGCGACGCGGCCAAGGAAAAAGGCAAGCTGGCCATCGGCAATGTGATCGACACCCAGCCCCAGTACCCGGACACCGTCGTGGCCTCGGCCCTGTGGCACTTTGAACCCTCGGCCGACCGCGCGATCAAGCTGGTGAAAGAAGGCAAGTTCAGCGCCGAAGACTATGGCCAGTTCTCGATGATGAAGCACAAGGGCTCATCGCTGGCGCCGCTGGGCACGTTCGAGAAGAAAGTGCCGGCCGAGGTCTTGGCCAAGGTCAAGGCCAAGGAGAAAGCCATTCTGGACGGCAAGTTCACTGTCAAGGTGGACGACGCTCAGCCCAAATCGACCGCCAGGTAATCGGCCAAGGCATCGGATGCCAGAGGCCGTCCTCAAGCTCTCCCATATCTCCAAGCGCTTCGGCGCGCTGGTAGCCAATGACGACATCTCGCTGCAGTTGCATGCTGGCGAGGTGTTGGCGTTGCTGGGCGAAAACGGTGCTGGCAAGTCCACCCTGGTGTCCATCCTGTTTGGACACTACACGGCAGATTCGGGCCAGATCGAGGTGTTTGGCCGGCCGCTGCAAGCGGGTGACCCCAAAGCGGCGTTGGCAGCGGGCATCGGCATGGTGCATCAGCACTTTACGCTGGCCGACAACCTGAGTGTTCTGGACAACGTGATGATGGGCTCGGAGTCGCTCTGGCAGCCTTTCACCCGACAGCATGCAGCACGCGCAAAACTGATTGCCATCGCCCGGCAGTTTGGCCTGGGCGTGGACGCCAAGGCCAAAGTGAGCAGCTTGTCGGTCGGGGAGCGCCAGCGTGTCGAAATCCTCAAAGCCCTGTACCGCGGGGCGCGCATCCTGATTCTGGACGAGCCCACCGCCGTGCTGACGCCGCAGGAGAGCGAGGCCTTGTTCGAAGTGCTGGCGCAGATGGTGGCGCAGGGTTTGTCCATTATCTTCATCAGCCACAAATTGGCTGAGGTGCTGCGCGTGTCACACCGCATTGCCGTGTTGCGCGCAGGCAAGCTGGTCGCCGAGGCCGACGCCCGGCAAAGCACGCAAGCGCAACTGGCGCAATGGATGGTCGGCCACGCGATTTCAGCGCCGCAGCGCCGGCCGGCGCAAGCGGTGGGCGAGCCGGTATGCGTGCTGCACCAGGTGAGCAGCGGGGCCGGGCGGGACCGCCTGGCGCAGGTGTCACTGACATTGCGTGCTGGCGAAATCGTGGCCATCGCCGGCGTCTCCGGCAATGGGCAAGTGGCGCTGGCGGAGTTGCTGTGTGGCACGCGCCATGCCAGCGCCGGTCGTGTCGAGTTTTTGGGTCAGGCCCTGCCTACCCAGCCGGCGCAACTGGTCGCCCTGGGCGTGGCACGCATTCCGGAAGACCGCCACGCAGTGGGCGTCGTCGGCGATTTGCCGGTGTGGGAAAACGCCGCCTCGGAGCGCTTGCACAGTCCCCATTTTTCACGTTTTGGCTGGGTGCGTCGAGATGCCGCACGCGCTTATGCGCAACGGGTCATCGAGGCTTTTGACGTGCGTGGCGGCGGCGCGGCAACGCCGGCACGCTCGCTGTCGGGCGGCAATATGCAAAAACTTATTTTGGGCCGCGCACTGACGCACCCGCAGTGCAACGCAAAGACCAAGGCGGGCAACCGCCCGCAACTCATCATTGCCAACCAGCCGACCTGGGGGCTCGACATTGGCGCCGTCGCTTATGTGCAGGAGCAGCTGATTGCCGCACGCGATGCCGGCGCAGCCGTGTTGCTGATCTCGGACGATCTGGATGAAGTTTTAACCTTGGGCGACCGCGTCGCCGTGATGCATGGCGGCAGCTTGAGCCCGGCCCTGGCGGCGCTCGAATGGACGCGCGAAAGCATCGGCCTGGCGATGGCCGGAGTGGGCACCGATCAGGCTGGCCACCGGTCTGACGAGATCAGCGCATGAGACTCGAAAAACGCAGCACCACTTCGACCGCCGCGCTGCTGCTGGCACCCATCGGTGCCGTGCTGTTCACCCTGTTGGTGGGCTCCTTGCTGGTGCTGTGGGCCGGTGCCCCGGTCGGCCAGACCTATGGCCTGCTGCTGAAAGGGGGCTTTGGATCGGTCTTTGCCTTGAGTGAAACCCTGACCCGCGCAGTTCCCCTGATGCTCACCGGCCTGGCGGCCACGGTGGCCTTCAAAGCGCGCCTGTTCAACATTGGCGCCGAAGGTCAGCTCTATGTCGGTGCGCTGGCCGCAGTGGCGGTCGGCGGGCTGCACGGCGGCACCGGGTTTGCGCTGCCACCTGCCTTGCTGTTTGTGTTGATGATGCTGGCCGCCGCGCTGGCCGGCGCCCTGCTGCTGTTGGGCCCGGCCTTGATGAAGGCGAAGCTGGGTGTCGATGAAGTCGTCACCACGCTGCTGCTGAACTTCATCGTGTTGCTGCTGGTGTCGCTGATGCTCGACGGCCCCATGAAAGACCCGACCGCCATGGGCTGGCCGCAAAGCGTGGCCCTGATGAGCGAGCTGGAACTCTCCAAATTGATCCCGCAAACGCGCGTGCACACCGGCCTGCTGTGGGCCTGCACCCTGGCGCTGGGCTTGTGGGCGCTGATGAAATACACGGTGCTGGGGTTCGATATTCGCGCCGTCGGCGCCAACGCGCGCGCCGCCGCTTTTGCCGGTGTCTCGGTCACGCGCACCGTGGTGCTGGTGGCGATGCTGTCGGGCGCCCTGGCCGGCCTGGCCGGTGCCATCGAGG
>Ga0315272_10001299_pt1 | contig 12416 bp, 13 predicted proteins | sample C3_middle_MG_FD_203918 | JGI IMG/M metagenome (GOLD analysis project Ga0315272, IMG submission 203918) | Sediment microbial communities from Yellowstone Lake, YNP, Wyoming, USA - C3_middle | ecosystem: Environmental > Aquatic > Freshwater > Lake > Sediment | place: USA: Wyoming | collected...
AAATACGCCTCGTTGTTGGGCAAAGAAATAACAGTGAAGAGGGTGGCCAAATTCAAATTATTGGCGCGGTGAGTGCTAATGCGGAAGGAATAAACAAAGGAGCAGTCAAGTCTATCGAAGATGTTACGTCTTCTATTTCGGCATGTTTGGAAAAAGCAGAACGATTGGTCGGTGTGCCGGTGGAGCGAGTTTGGGTTGGTATCAATAGTCCATATACAAAATGTGAAAAGAGTCGGGGGGTAGTGGCCGTTGGACGCAGTGATGGCGAAATAGCGCAAGATGATATTGAGCGTGCCCTAGAGGCCGCTCGTGCTTTGAGTGTGCCACCAAACTATGAAATTTTACACGTGATTCCAGTTAAGTTTACGGTTGACAATCAAGAGGATATTAAAGATCCGATTGGTATGACTGGGGTTCGACTGGAAGTGGAAACTTTAATTATCCAAGGTTTATCAAGTCAAATCAAAAATTTAACCAAAGCAATTTTTCGTACCGGTTTGGATATTGAAGATTTAGTTTTGTCGCCCTTAGCGTCAGCCGAAGCCGTGATTGGTTCCAAACAAAAAGAACTTGGTGCCGCTTTAGTAAATATTGGTGCGTCAACGACTTCGATTGCGGTTTTTGAAGAAGGCGAATTATTACACACCGCGGTGATTCCGATTGGCTCTGAACATATTACCGCTGATGTCGCGATTGGTTTGCGTTGTCCGATCAATTTGGCGGAAAGAATCAAAATTGAATTTGGTAGCGCCAACTCATTGTTGTTTACCAAAAAAGATGAAGTTGATATTACCGAGATTGTAAAACAGGAAGACGCTCAAGAGGAAATGAAAACTATCTCTTTGAAGTATTTATCAGAAATTATTGAAGCACGTGTAGAAGAAATTTTTGAAAAAGTTGATCAAGAATTTAGAAAAATTGAACGCTCAGGAATGTTGCCAGGGGGAGTATATTTAATTGGTGGCGGTACTCGATTGCGTGACATTACCGAAGTAGCAAAACGACAATTACGTTTACCAGTTTGTCTTGGCGTAAATAAAAAAGCCCGGGCGATTATTGATAAAGTTAATGAAACTGAATTTTTGAATGCCCTTGGTTTGGTGATTTGGGGTAGCCAAGTATCCGAAGGTGCACCAAGCAAGGGTTTTAAGATGCCGGGCGGCGATTCTATGGATAAATCAATCAAGAAAGTTAAGAAGTGGTTTTCATCCTTAGTCCCATAAAATTTTCAAAATACATAATCTAGTTGGGTGTATAAATTTTTTATACACCTAATTAATTTCTCGCTTGATTAAATTATTATAATAAGTTAAAATATAAAAGAATAAGTCTTATTTTTTTATTTGTCTCATATGGCAGAAGTTAAACCAGAAGCAGAAACATTTGCGAAGATCAAAGTGATTGGTGTCGGTGGTGCCGGCGGAAGTGCAATCAATCGGATGATTGATGCTGGAATTAAAGGTGTTGAATTTATTGCCGTTAATACTGATGTTCAAGCGCTACATTATAACAAAGCTTCAAAGAAATTACATATTGGAAAAAGCATTACGCGTGGACTAGGGGCCGGAATGAATCCTGATTTGGGACGACAAGCTGCGGAAGAATCACAAAATGAAATCAGAGATTTACTCAAAGATACTGATATGGTTTTTATTACCGCGGGAATGGGTGGCGGAACTGGAACTGGGGCTTCACCAGTGGTCGCAGAAATTGCTCGTGATTTGGGGGCTTTGACAGTCGCAATCACCACCAAGCCGTTTATGTTTGAAGGGCAACAAAGAAAAAATATTGCCGAACGCGGTTTGACTGAACTTACAGACAAAGTTGATACTATTATTACCATACCAAATGACAAATTAATGCAAGTGATTGACAAGAAAACTTCTTTACTTGAAGCTTTCTCAATTGTTGATGATGTTTTGCACCAAGGCGTTCAAGGAATCGCAGAATTGATTACTATGCCCGGTTTGATCAACGTCGATTTTGCCGACGTCAAAGCGATTATGTCAAATTCCGGATCAGCTTTGATGGGGATTGGTATTGCGAGTGGTGAAAACAAAGCGATTGAGGCAGCCAAAATTGCTGTTAGTTCACCCTTGCTTGAAATGTCTATTGAAGGCGCGCGCGGAATTTTATTCACCATTACCGGTGGCGTTAATCTTGGTATGAGTGAAGTTAATGAAGCGGCGAAGATTGTTACGGCGGCCGCTGAAGAAGACGCCAAGATTATTTTTGGTGCCGTGATTGATGAGAAGATGAAAGATGAAATTAAGATTACTGTGGTAGCAACTGGTTTTGATGGTCGAGTCGGAAACAATGGACAACAAAAACCTAACTATACGCAAAATACCTACATTGCCGAAAAAGAAAGAGAAGAGGCAATGACTAAGATGGAAAACGAACCAAGACGAAGCAAAGTCTCACCTTTAAAAGCTGCGCAAGCTGAACCAGCTAAGCGCAAAGAGGCAATTGCGGATGATTTTGATGACGACGATGGAGAATTGGGCATCCCAGCATTTATTCGGAAGAAGATGGGGTAATATTAGCCATTAAATTGAAATATATTGATAAAATCTGACTAAAATATACGTCAGATTTTATTTTTAGCAAAATTATAAATACATTAAAATAATATTTAATATTAGCAAATATTTATGACTTTACATTATAATCATACTATGGTATGTTTAAATTACTATTTTAATAGTAGTGTAATAATAACAAAATATGATATCACTTGAAGAATTAAAAATAAAAAATGATTGGTGGGATGGTCTAGAGATTAATATCAGGGAGGCAGAGCTGTCTAAACGAGAGTTATTCCAAAAGCTCGACGAAAACCTAGGTCACTCACTAATTTTAAATATTATTGGTTTAAGGCGAGTTGGTAAGAGTACAATGCTTAAACAGTTAATCGACTTGTTGTTAAAACGCAAAACAAAACCAACGAATATTTTTTATTTTCTATTTGACTATGCTAGCCAGATTAAGACAGCCGAATTTTTAGAGGAAGTTTTAATGACCTACTTTAATGAGGTTGTAAAAAAAACATACACCAACTTAGATGAGCGGGTTTATATTTTGTTAGATGAGATTCAGTACATAGATAATTGGCAGGCGGTACTTAAGAAGTTTTATGATTTGTCTAATAAGCAGATAAAATTCATCACCACCGGCTCGCAAAGTGTTTTGCTCAAGGGTAAGTATCGAGAGAGTCTGGCTGGTAGGATTTTTGACTATTATCTTCCGCCTTTGAGTTTTAGGGAATTTATTTTGATAAATAAAGAAAGCGTAAAGTCGCTTGACAAGTTTGATCTGTTTGGCTTGGCAGATAAGAATTTGGAACTGGTTGGCTATAATCTAAAACACGGCGGTGAGGTTGCCGCTTTAGCTCGCGAGTATATGATCGCTGGTCAGTTTCCGCAGAGTCGTGAGCTTGGGTCTGAAGAAGCAAAACATGAATATATAATGGAGTCGGTAATCGGCAAAGTGCTTGATGACTGTATTCGCATTTTTAATATAGAAAAGAGTGAGGAATTTAAGCTGATTACCTATCAGTTGATCAAAAATATCAGTTCGGTTTTTGAATTAAAAAATATCGGGCAAGAGATCGCTGTTTCTCAGGCAACTTTGGAGAAGTATTTTGAATATCTCAAAGAAAGTTTTATCGTTGATGTTTTGTATAAGTACCATAAAAGTATAATTAAGCGGGGACGTATCTTGAAGAAGCTTTATATCCCTTGCGCCAATTTTTACCCAGCCTTGAATCGATATAAGGAAAGGCACATCGAAGAAGTGCCCGATGCATTCGGGAAATTGATCGAGAATCTGGTTTTTAATGTGCTAGAGCAGAAATACAAAGAGCATGCGTTGTCGTCAAATGTTAGTTTTTTTAGACAGGGCGAAAAGGAGATTGATTTTATTATTGTGAAAGACAAGGATACTTTGCCGATCGAGGTGAAATTTTCAAATAAAATTGACAATAAAAATCTCAAGGTTTTAACTGATTATATTAAAGACAAGCAGCTTGAGTTTGGCGTGGTGGTTACGAGGAATGAACTAGATAAAAAAGAAGTAAACGGTCAGGTATTGTATTATATTCCTTACTACTTAATTTTAATGATGATATAAAAATATGATTACTTTAAATTCACTAACCAGTTTATTGCAGATTATTATTCTTGTGCTTGTTTTTTTTGCTTTCTATATTTTTAATATATTTTTCTGTCAAAAAAAGTGCTCGTAAATCAGTAGATCAAAAAGACTTGGAGGAAGTTGATTATAAAGTGAAGAAAAATGCAGAGCAGGAAAATGTTTTTCAAGAACAGCGGGCAAAAGAAAAGGCTGAATATGACAAATTGTATGTGGGTGATAAAGTCGAGCAGGAAAAAACACAAAAAGAGGCAGCTTATTTGGAGTGTCTAAACAAGACTTACAAAGAAGATAAGCCGAAGTACGATGAAGAATATAGTAAATTAATAATGGATGAGCAGTGTTAAGTGAAGCCGGACAAGCTATATGAACTTCAGGGAATTTATATGTTTGATAAAAAGCAGTGCGAAAAATTAAAAGAATAAATTTATGGCAACAGAAAAGAATAAAAATAATCGTATTTCAAGAAATGTGCTGATGATGGGGTTGGTCAGTTTTTTTAATGATTTTGCTTCAGAGATGGTTTATCCGATCGTGCCGATTTTTTTAACTACCGTGCTAGGTGCACCTATTAGTGCAGTCGGTTTAATTGAGGGTATTGCAGAGTCAACCGCAAGTCTCTTGAAGGCTGTGTCCGGTCGAATGTCTGACAAGATGAAGAAGAGGAAGATTTTTGTGATATTTGGATATTCATTTTCCACTTTGTCAAAAGTTATCCTCGGGTTTGCTAATGCTTGGCCAATGGTGTTGTTCGGCCGCTTCGTTGATAGATTTGGCAAGGGCGCTAGAACATCGGCTAGAGATGCGTTAATAGCTGAGAGTTCAACGGAATCAAATCGTGGGAGATCGTTCGGATATCATCGGGCGATGGATACTATGGGAGCGGTTGTCGGACCTCTTTCGGCTCTGCTTTTGTTGCATTATTTCAGTAATGATTTGCGGACGATATTTTTTATTGCTTTTATTCCGGGAATAATAGGGGTTATTTTGCTTTTAGCTTTTGTTAGAGAAACACCTATTTCGGTATTTCAAAAGCCAATTCAAAAACTCTCATGGAAAAATTTAGACACATCTTTTAAAATTTTTCTATTTATAAGTTTTATATTTGCAATTGGAAACAGTTCGGATGCATTTCTAATTTTGCGAGCGCAAAATTTGGGATTGTCAGTCACAATGGCTGTTTTGGCATATGTGCTTTTCAATTTTACCTATGTCCTGTTTTCTGTCCCAGCTGGGATTATTAGTGATAAGATCGGCTCTAGAAAAGTTTTATTTGCCGGCTTTGTATTATTTGGCTTGGTTTATTTATTTTTTGGCTTAACGCAATCAAGCGCAATGCCTTGGATTTTATTTCCAATCTACGGTTGTTATATGGCGTTAACCGAGGGGATCGGAAAGGCATATATCGCCAATATGGTTTCACATGAAAATTCAGGGACAGTTTTTGGAATTTATCAAACTGTTATCGGTTTATGTACTTTTTTCGCTTCTTTGATTGCCGGTTTGTTGTGGGACCATGTGAGCGTGTCAGCGCCTTTTGTGTTCGGAAGTGTTATGGCTTTTGTTTCGGCTTTTTTATTTTTCATTATGGAAAAGTTCAGAAAAAATAAATTGGCAATTTAATAATATGGCATATCCGATCATGCTATCATTTGGAATCTTTTTCGGACTAATCGCATCAGTCATGGCTTTTTTAATAACATATAATGAATACCAAAAACACCAGTTTACAAAAAAGAGGTTATGGAAGGCATCGCTTGAATCGGCTTTTGTTACATTTATTTTTTTTCTGGTACTATCAATAGTATTGGGATATTTATTTACTAATAACTTATTTTAATCATATGGCTACAATAAAAAAACTACACGCAAGAGAAATTATTGACTCACGGGGCAACCCAACCATTGAGGTTGATCTTTATTTGGATAATGGACAGATGACAAGAGCTTCGGTTCCGTCCGGCGCTTCAACTGGAAAAAAAGAGGCGGTAGAATTGCGAGATGGCGACAAGAGTCGCTTCAACGGTTTAGGAGTATTAAAAGCGGTTGAAAATGTGAACACGGAATTGAATGATTTGCTGATAGGCAAAGATGTGTTGAAGCAAGATGAGATTGATAAATTAATGATTGAGGCTGATGGCACGGCTAACAAAAGTAGACTCGGAGCTAATGCTATCCTTGGGGTTTCATTGGCAGTGCTAAAAGCAGGTGCATTGGTTTCTGATTTGCCACTTTATACTTATATTAATCAAAAATATAATCCTAACGAAAAGCCATTGATGCCGATTCCGTTTTTGAATATTTTGAACGGAGGTAAGCATGCCAATAAATCGTCAGACTTTCAGGAATACAAGATTGCACCAGTCGGAGCGCCGAACTTTGCTGAGGCAATTCGCTGGAGCTCGGAAGTGTTTCATGCTCTGAAGAAAATATTAAGCGACATGGGTCAGTCAACATCGGTGGGTGACGAGGGTGGATTTTCACCGAGTCTATCATCAAATGCGGAATACATTGAGGTGATATTATCAGCAATTGAAAAAGCTGGCTATGTTTCAGGTAAGGATATTTATATTGCCCTTGATCCGGCGGCCAGTTCGTTTTTCGAAAATGGCAAATATATTTTGACTTGTGACAAGTTGGAGCTGGATTCGGAAGGTATGATCAACTATTGGGCTGATTGGATTAACAAATATCCAATCATCTCATTGGAAGATGGCTTGGCAGAAGATGATTGGGATAATTGGATTAAGTTGAATTCTATATTGGGAGAAAAAGCGCAGATCATGGGTGATGATATTTTTGTAACCGATCCAAAAATTATTTCAAAAGCAATTGTAGAAAAACTAGCCAACTCATCCTTGATCAAAGTCAATCAGATCGGAACAGTTACTGAAACAGCGGAGGCGGTCAGGCTTACGAAACAAGCTGGGTGGACAGCAGTCTTTTCTCATCGTTCAGGCGAGACCGAGGACACCACTATCGCGGATATGGTGGTCGGCCTTGCCACCGGCATGATTAAGACCGGCTCAATTTCCCGCACGGAAAGAGTGGCCAAGTATAATCAATTACTTAGAATAAACGAAGAGCTGGGCGACCAAGCTATTTATCCCGGGATAAAAGCTTTTCACAATGTTAAAAAATATGTTGAGTAAGACAGAGTTGGAACAAACAATCGGATTCATTTTTTCTCGGGAACAGCTCGAAGGCGGTTTTAGCTTTGCCGGTCAAATGCCGCCAACTTTGGAAGATACTTATTATGCGGTAAGAGCTTTGAAGCTAATTGAGCTTGAAATAAATCGCAAAATATCTTTTAAAAAAGAAACTATCAATTATATCCAAAGAATAGATGAAGACGACATGGTTGATTATAGACTGCAGTATCAATCTTTTTGGCTTTGTGATCAGTTAAAATTAAAGCTAAGAGTTAGAAGCAGGGACCGTTTTATTACAGCGGCGAAAACTTTAGAGCAGATGTATTACTATGTCCTTTTAAATGGCAAAATAGACAATAATATTCTCAACAAATCTTTGGACGAATTAGAATATGTGTCAGACATCGCATTTATGGTTTTAATGAAGAAAAAATTGAAAATCAAATTTAACCACCGCGAGTATATTGAAAAAATTCAATCAATTCAAAATCCTGACGGCGGATTCGGTTTTAATGAAGGCAGTACTTCTTTTTTGGAAAATACTTATTTGGCTGTTAAGGCGCTATCGGCATTAAATCAAAAACCGCTTTTATTAAAAGAATGTATAAGTCTCATTGAGGGTGGCCGCGCTAATAATGGGGGATATGGCAGATCAACAAAAACAGTGCCAACATTGCAAGCCACATATATGGCAATCAAGTGTTTTAAATTGCTTAAAGTTTAATATAGTCAATTTGAGTAAAAATGAACTTGCTGAATCTGATTATTTGACAATAGATTTATTAAGGAGTATCATATCAGTATAAATTGATATATTATTTATGAAACCGTTTTGCCATTCAAATAAGGAGCTAACCAAAGAATTCGCCGATTTGGCGAAGTTTTTGCGTATTATCGGAGAGGATAATCGCTTAAAAATACTTTGTCTTTTAAAAAATGGCGAGTACTGTGTTTGTGAAATTGTGGATAATTTGGGATTGCCACAGAATTTAGTTTCCATGCATTTGAAAGCCTTGAAAGATTTAAAGCTGATAGAGGGTCGGCAAGAAGGGAAATGGGTATATTATTCAATTAATAAAATTATGTTTAAAAAATATAATAAAATATTAACTAAGTTTCTAAGAAATTATGAGTAACAAAATTGAAAACATCCAAGTTCTTGGTTCCGGCTGTCCGACCTGCAGGAAGCTGTTTGAGCTGACGAAGCAGGCGGTAGCTGATTTGAAGCTGGGAGTTACAGTTGAATATATCAACGACATTGAGAAAATCATGGCTCTAGGCGTTATGTCCAGTCCGGTGCTGGCCGTGAACAATAAGGCGGTTGTGGCCGGGCAAATGCCGAGTCTGGAAAAAATAAAAGATTTATTAAGCTCCGAACAAGGTACGGCACCAAAAGAAGAAGGCGGTTGCTGCTCTTGCGGAGGCCAATGTTAATTTTATGAGTATTTTTTATCCCGTGCAATTATTCGCCAACTGGCTTTCTTTCGATGTATTTGGTTTAGTACCAAAAACTTTAGCGGGCGAGGCGGTCAATTTTTTTGTCTTTGATACGATCAAGGTGTTTTTGCTATTGATTGTGATTATCTATGCGGTTTCATTTATTCGCACTTATTTACCGCCGGAAAAGATTCGTAACATTTTATCGCATAAAAATAAATATTTTAGCCATGTTTTAGCAGCTTTATTTGGAATTATCACCCCTTTTTGCTCTTGCTCGGCCGTGCCATTATTTCTTGGTTTTGTTGAAGCAGGCGTGCCACTAGGCGTAACCTTTTCCTTTCTCGTATCATCGCCGATGATTAATGAGGTGGCCTTGGTTTTGCTTTTAGGTATGTTCGGTTGGAAAATCGCCCTGCTCTATGTTGTGAGTGGCTTGATCATAGCGATTATCTCAGGGCTTTTAATTGGGACCTTCAATGTTGAGCACTTGTTAGCTGATTTTATAAATAAAAATCGAGTGCAGGCGAATATTATACCCTTGAATAAAATGACCACCAAGGAAAGGCAAGAGTTTTCTTGGAATTACACTAAGGATATTATCAAAAAAGTTTGGCCTTATATCATAATTGGCATCGGTTTGGGAGCTTGGATCCATGGTTATGTGCCGACAGATTTCTTGGCAAAGTATGCCGGAGCGGATAAATGGTATGCTGTTCCACTGGCTACTTTAATTGGTATTCCGCTGTATTCCAATGCGGCTGGTGTTATTCCATTAGTTAGTGCCCTTACTGAGAAAGGCGTATCAATGGGAACGACTTTGGCGTTTATGATGGCCGTTACTGCGCTGTCCTTACCTGAATTTATGATTTTGAAAAAGGTGATGAAGCCTAGATTGATTATTATTTTTGCGAGCGTGGTTGGAGTAGGTATAATAATTACCGGCTATCTGTTTAATTATTTGCTCAATCCCAGTAACTCAATCGCCAGCTTTTTTGTTAATTAGAAAGATCGGATTTCTTTACAATTACTTAACATGCGAATTATATTTAGATAACATTAAATTGCTATACTGGCTGTATGATGTGGATAACCATTTTTACTGTTATCTAAAAGTCGGACATCAAAATTATTAATTATTAAAAAAATTAAGTACATAAATTATGAAAAAAATATTTTTTTTATCAACATTTGCTTTGCTGTTGCTGGTTGCAACCGGATGCAGTAATCAAACAAATCAGACTAGCGATCAATCAACAACAAAATCACAATCAACAAAAACAGCGAGTACCATTCAGAATAAAAGTAGTAATGACTATCCAACATCTAGCGCTGAAAACGTAGCAGACAAAGTTCAAGTTTTCTTATTTCACGCTACTCAGCGCTGTACGACTTGCACGGCAATAGGCAGGTTGGCTGGAGAAACAGTAAACGAAAGATTTCAAGATGAGCTTAAATCGGGTCGTATCGAATTCAGAGAAGTCAATATTGATCTTCCAGAAAACCAAGAATTGACCAGAAAATTTGGAGCAACCGGTTCAACTCTTCGCTTGAACGCCATAAAGGGCGGGGAAGATAATATAACGGAAGATACTCGTGTCTGGAGACTGACAAGTGACCCAGTTGCATTTAAAGATTATCTCGGGGGTGTATTAAATAATATGTTAGGAAAGTAAGAAAAAGATATGGAAGAAAATAAATGGTATGGGATTCCTCGTTCCGAGATAGAGTGGTATCCGACGATTGACGAAAAAAAATGTATTGCTTGTTTGACTTGTGTTAAATTCTGTAAAAAAGAAGTCTATGCAGTATCAGACGGCAAGCCCAAGGTTATAAACCCGCAGAATTGCGTAGTCGGCTGTCGAGGATGTGATGGTAAGTGTCCGGTTGGGGCAATAAGCCACCCAAGCGATGAATATTTAAAAGAATTGGAGAACCGCAAAACTGATGACAACGTATCAAAATGTTGTTCATCTTGCAGTCTTTAATATTATATTTTATGGATTTTATTAACACATTAATCGACAATTATAATATCCCGTTGTTAACAGCATTTCTCTTAGGCGTGCTAACCTCTATCAGCCCTTGCCCATTAGCTACAAATATTACAGCCATTGCTTATATTTCTAAGGAAATTAAAACGATTAAGAACACTTTGTTAAATGGATTATTTTATACATTAGGTCGAGGTATAAGCTATACCTTATTAGCTACATTAATTTATTTCGGTATTTCTTCTTTTTCGATCTCCAGCATTTTTCAGGGCTGGGGAGATAAGGTGTTGGGCATAGTTCTTATTGTTATTAGTTTGATCATGTTTGGCGTTATCAAAATCAATATTGGATCAAATAATGAAAGATTGGAAAAAATAAAAGAATGGTTGGCGAAAAAAGGCTATATCGGATCAATGTTACTCGGTATGCTGTTTGCTTTGGCATTTTGTCCTTACAGTGGCGTTTTATTTTTCGGTGTACTTATTCCTTTGATATTAAAATCATCCGAGAGTTTATTATTACCACCTATTTTTGCATTGGGAACCGGGCTTCCGGTTATAGCATTCTCTTTATTGTTTGCTTTTGGTGTTGGTAAAATCGGCAAGATGTTCAATGTGCTACAAAAAATTGAAAAAGCAATGAGATACGGAATCGCTTCTGTTTTTATGATTACTGGAATTTATTATCTTCAGTTTTTGATAAAATATTTAATTAACCTCTCTTAAGAGTTTATAGATATTAATTTTTTTTATGAAAAAACCAACTTTAACAGAATTACTTAAAACTACTTTTTATGTTGGCGCTATCGGCTATGGTGGGCCAGCCATTTTAGCGCTGATGAAAAAGACTTTCGTCCACGAGAAAGAATGGATTTCGGAAAAAGAATTTATGAATGCTTTGAGCTTGGCACAGATTTTGCCGGGCGCGACTGGCGTTTCCGTAATGGGTTACATCGGCTTCAAACTGCATAAGCTTTGGGGTGGCATTTTGGCACCGCTTCTTTATATTTTACCAGCAACTATCGCCATGATTGTTCTGGCTTGGGCATATTTTGCTTATGGCGATATTTCTTTTGTTAAAGCACTGTTTGCCGGCTTAGGTGCACTAGTCGTTGCGCTTTTGGTTAATGCGACATACATTTTAGGAAAATCAGTTTTCAAAAAAATAACCTGGAAAGATTGGAAAGGTTTTGTAATTAGCCTGGTGGCTTTTGTTGGAGTTTATTTTTTTAAATTTAATGTCATCTGGATCATTCTCATGGCTGGAACTTTGGGTTTTCTTTTCTTTTATTTTACGCGCGAGTTTGAAGACGAAAAAGCCAAAAAAGGTGAAGCGCTTTTATCTGAACCAAAAGAAAATCGCACGCATCTTTCCGTAAAAGATTGGACGCCAGCCATTTTAATTTTATTGGTTTTTGTGCTTAGTTTTATTATACCTACCGTTCGTTCACTCATCACTACTTTTTTAGGGATTGGCGCGCTGGCTTTTGGCGGGGGATTCACAACTATCCCGCTGATTCAGCACCAAGTTGTTGATCTGCACAGCTGGCTCACTGTCAAGCAATTCATGGACGGTATCGCACTGGGTCAAATCACACCCGGGCCGGTATTTATCACTGCCACTTTTATCGGCTATCATGTAGCGACTATTTTTGGCGCACTGATGGCCACTTTGGCAATTT
>Ga0315272_10001300_pt1 | contig 12414 bp, 25 predicted proteins | sample C3_middle_MG_FD_203918 | JGI IMG/M metagenome (GOLD analysis project Ga0315272, IMG submission 203918) | Sediment microbial communities from Yellowstone Lake, YNP, Wyoming, USA - C3_middle | ecosystem: Environmental > Aquatic > Freshwater > Lake > Sediment | place: USA: Wyoming | collected...
GAAAAAAGACAGGCTAAACTTAATAGAATCGAAAATGCTCATCTGTATAAAACCAGAACATCTCATCTGGTATATTCAGTTATAGACTTAAGAAACCCACTTGAACCAATAACGTATCCGACAATAGGAGAATGTGCGTGGAAGTGCAAAGCCTCAATCAAAACCATAATGAGGCTGTGTCATGATGGCATATGCTTTAAATACTCAGGTAAGTCCTTACAACCCCTTAATATAAGCTATCCTGAATACGATGTGGAGATGAACTATGCCAGTACTAAAGAACTGTACTATCCCGACCCTGAGAAAGAGAAGGTGAAAACCTACGTCCATACACGTACAACTACTAGTGTGAAATTATATATTGGAGATATTCTAACCAGTACTTGGACAGACATTGATAGCTGTTGTGACGAACTAGGAATTAGTAATGGCAGTGCCAGATATATATTATCTGGAAAGGCATTAAGACCTAAATATGACCTTAGATATGGTCAGAAGATTCAAAAAACCTTATAAGTACTTGCATATTTAAAATTAATTAATGAGCCCATACAATCAAGGTTATATCATTTATGATATAAATAATATATTAATTGGAAAATATGAATCAACACAACTATGTGTTGATTCATTAAAATTATTGAATATTAAAGTAAGTAAATCTTCATTATAAAAATATGGGTTAATTAATAAATATGAAAACAATAAACAATTGTTTAATTATATCTATATTTATTATGGAGATAAATATTTTATAGAAAATAAAATTTATAAATGTGAACATTGTGGTTGTGATGATGTTAAACTATTTTATAAAGGCAATAAAAATATTTGTAAATCCTGTTTATCTGATCTTAATAAAATTAAATATGTTGATGCTGATAAGCAAAGTATTTTTGCTAAACAAAAAACTTGGAGAGAAAAAAATATTATTCATTATAGAGTTACTTCCGCTAAAAATAGAGCAAAAAATTTCGGATACGTTTTTGAATTAACTGATGATATTATTTTAAAACAAATTGAAAAACAAAATAACTTATGCTATTTTTCTAAACAAACATTAAGTTTCGAAGAAAATAATTGGTATTCGTTATCCATTGATAGATTAAATTCAGATATTGGTTATACAGTTGATAATAGTGTTGTGGTAACTAAATTTGTTAATAGAGCCAAATCAAATTTATCAATCATTGAATTTACTAAACTAATAAAAGAGGTTTCTGAAAATTTATAATTTTTTTTTGGAAAATTTTTTATCTTTGTAAATTACTAAAGAATTCTATTTTTTAGGAATTCATAATTTTTTTTAGGAATATTTTTTGTAAATATAAATTGCTCATGTCCCACCCCAACCCCTAGAGAGGGGGGGGTCTGGTAGGGGGGAGTGGGTCGGATACGCCCATGCGTAGCATTTGCTTGCCCATAGCTGAACGATCTAATTAAAGTCGATAGCTTACCTACATTTAAACTAGAGTGTCTTAAACGGTCTATAAATGGCATGATATGTATTTAGATGTTATTATGATTACTTATTAGTACTTAACTATATTATTATATTATGATAGGTATGGTTTTTAATCAGGACTGATATTATTATGTTAAGTAAGAGTATAGGCATAAAAAAAAGCTATCATTGCTGATAGCTTTTTTAATTTGTCTGGTCTGGTTAGATGTTAATCAAAACTTTGTTAATCTTTACGGCTTCGGTCTGGTCAACAATGAAGGTGCGAAATTTATCTGAACGCAAACCCAAAGATTTTTTGATTGCATTTTTGGCTAGGGTTTTGTCTGAACTGTTTACAGTTTTGTAAACACCTGATTCGATAACTGTTTTGCTTTGCACCATGCCAAAGATATGAACTTTCATTGAATCTTTGTGAAGTTTCAGACCGTTTCCCAATGAAACATAAGCATCTGTCTGTCCTTGACTTTGGTTCGAACGTTCTGAAATTTCAGCGTTAAGGTTTTTATCACTTGCAATGATCAATTCATTTAAAGCTACTTTAGCAACGGAATAAACCAGATTTTTCTTTTTGCAGATACTTACAAGTTTCTGAACTGAACAGGCTTTTAATAGCTTGTTATCGGTTTGTTTTGCAGTTTCGACACTAATATTAACATTCAGGCAATAATCAGCGATTTCGCCAGAAGTGCTTGAATAGTAACCATTCAAACCAATAAATTTTGCACCTTTAAGGTGACTGAACTGATTAAATAATTCTTTTGACATGATCTAAATTTTTAGTGTTTATAAATAACTCGATTAACAACTCTTCAAAGATCGGCATAATTAAATTAACGTGCAAATATTTTAACAACTATTTTAATTAAAAACGAAAATAAATTAAGGTAGCATATTTCAGCTACCTTAATTACTTGTTATTTAATTCCTTCGCTTGTTTCTGGAAGTTCCAAAGGTTGTGGCTTTGGCTTTGAAGTACTGATAATATACTGCAAAACTTTAGCATCTGTATTTTCCTTCAGTTCTGGTGCTTCTGCGGTTCTGTATTCGTTGTAAATATACCAGTTAATAGAGTTATAAATTAACCAGTCAGAAACTTCATCGAACAAACCTAAATACAAATCAAACATTTCAGATTCGATTTTGTTAGTAATGGCTTTGATGGTTGAATACTTACTGTTTTCTGTTATTGCTATGTTACAAGCCTTTAGAACCTCTTCGATACGTTTTTCAACGTCTGGTACTATGTTTAAATCCAAACGTTTAAAATCCTCAGTGTATGCTTCTGCATTGTTGATAAAATACTGAACTTTCTCAATCAATTCGTCAACGGCTGAATTGATTTTTTCAGTATGTTTACCAATGACTGAAAAATTAAAATCATCCATTTCATGAACAGGTAAAACCAGACCATTCGAACAAATCAAACGAAAGTAACCGAAATTAATTTTGTACTTTGTCGTTCCGCAATATGAATGTTGAACTTTTAAAACTGGTTTGATATGATCATTTTCGCCAATGGCAAAATCGAAACCGTCAATAATGAAACTACCATAAAACCTTGAATAATTGATAATTTCGTAGCTTTCGCTAAATGCTATACCAGAATCTAAAAGTAAGTTCCTGATAACTGAAAAGATCACTGAATTATGAACTAATTCGTAAACATCTGAACAGGTATTTACTTTTGTTTTAATTCCGTCAGGGTAAACAAAAGTCATATATTTTTGAGCTGAGATACATCTGTATTCAGTTGTTTCAACAACTTTAACAGGGTAAAGGATTGCATTGATATTGTTGGTCTTTTGCAGTACTTGTTTTTTAGTAGTGCTAACGTTAGGCAAATTAAAAACTGTTACCTGATTCTCTTCTGAATTGTTGTTTTCAACTTCTTCAGCAACTACTTCGATAACTGTTACAACTTCGGGCAATAAATTATTGTTTTCCATTTTTTTTAGTTTTTTATGGATTAAGAAACTATAATAATTAACACATATTTTTATCTTTGTCTTTTAAGGCTTTTCTATAATAATTGAGCAATGTTTTGTTTTCCAGAATGTCAATGAACTAACAACGGTGTAAAGATAGTTATTAGTTTTGATCTACCAAACTTTTTAATTAAAATCTTTCGATTATTTTTTAGGCCTTAATTAAGTAGTGTGTTTCAATGAACTTTAACAACGACTCAAAGATATTGTTTCTAATTAAGACTACAAAATAAAAACACAACTATTTTTAATTAAAAGCGAAAATAATTTGTTTTAATTAAAACCTATCATGTATAGGAATCTTTGAATAAAATAAAGTTCTGGATATATCCAAATATTTTAACAACTATTTTATATGTTTATGTCGTACAACATCTTTTGTCGGGCGTATTGATTAAAAACCTATATTTGTAAAGGAATTAAAACAAAGTTATTCATATTTAAAACAAACACAATGAACAAAGCAAATGTTAATCAGGTAGTTAAGAAATCGAGACCGTTATATGAAATAGCAATGGATATTTCAAAAGACTGGTCAAATCCTAGTGTATATGCTATTGACTATATACAAGCAATGCGAAGACTAAATTTAATTACTGATATGTTTTATCAGGATAGTGCTAAAGAGATTGTTTTGAGGTTTTTATCAAATGCTAGTTCATGGAGAGGTGACAAAGCCAAAGCGATCAAAGCCGAATTAAAACAGATTTGCGGAATTAAGTAAACATAATCAATTTGGGCAGAGACTATCTGCCCAAATTTAAATTAAAAATCATGACTAAGATAGTTAACTTTAAATTGAATGAGTTACCAAAAGATTCACTAACTACATTTGAATCTATTTACAAAAGATATTATCCGATTGTTTTGAGGTATGTTAAATACAAAGTCAGGAAAGACTATATTGCTGAAGAGTTAACCAATGATGCCTTTATTGCAATGTACAAACATTTCAGCGATTATGACCCGAAAAAATCACTAGTTACTACATGGTTGTACAATATTGTAAAGAACATAATTATTGACCATTATCGAAGCATGGCAAGAAAAAAACATACTGCATTTGCAAATTCCATATCAACATCTGAACAAATGGGAGATGAATCAGTTAGGTTTTTGATCTTACCAGATTTAGGACTTCCAGCCGATTCTCTTCATGATTCGATATTGGTTTGTCAAAATATTGGACATTGTATCGATGAGTTAAAAGGAGTATCTAAAGAGGTTGCAATTAAACATTTTTACGATGATCTTAGTTATCAAGAAATAGCAGATAGTTTATCTTTGTCAATGTCCAATGTTAAGATAACTATTTTTAGAATCAGGGAAAAGCTAAAGGTTAAGTTATCAAAAGATTATCAACTACTTTGTACAAGTTAAAACAAACAATGTCCTGATGTGTTAAAGAACACATTGTCCAATGTCAGACCTATTGAAATAATACCTATATTTGTATCAGTTAATAATCACTAATCAAAACACAATGGCAACAATAGCTGAATATGTTAAAGAAATCGAAGCTGCTCAATTAAAAGAATGGCAGTCGTTAAAGTACGATATGTCGAAAGTACCAACCTTTGAGATTAGCACAGGCAAAAAGTTTGCACGTATTGAACGTAAAAGTTATGGACAAACTTCTGTACATTGCTTTGTTGAAATCAGCACAGGTGACATATATAAGGCAGCAACTTTTAAAGCACCTGCAAAGGGTGTTAGAGGCAATATCAGCAACGAAAAAAAGCCTTTACTAGGTTACGACTTTTACCGTTAATGTTCAATGTACAAACCCTTTTAAATTAAAAACCATGAGTATAGAGAAAGTATTGATCAATGTTAGTTATTCTGATAACTCAAATAAGTTTTGGTCTGAATCAACATTGAGAAACAAAGTTGTTGAGATTGATACAAGTATTAATGTACATGATCAAATATCAAAGTTATGCAGTGATGCAGACTACATGGAATTTTCGTATAATAACAGGCCAGTATCAAACGTTTATAAAGATTGTCCTGATAGTTCAAAAATCATTGGTTATGTTTATCGATGTAAAACTGAGATCAACAATAAAAGAGCTTTGTTCGATGTTTGGGTTACCATGTATAAAGTGACTGATATGGATTTTGATGTTATTGATTAGATGTGTTAAAGAACATATCAGGTCAATGTACAACCTATCAAATTAATCACTATCTTTACCTAACAATTAAAACCAAACACAATGATTAAAGATACAAATCAAACTGAGGTTATTTTTAGAAAGTACCGTGATGGTGAAATCATTGCTTTGTTTCCTTATATGCCTGAAATGCAAAGAGCAACTTGTTTAAGCTATATGAAAATTGGTCAACATGGAGTTGCTGATTTACATTTGATTAGCGCAACAAAACCAGTTGATTCTGACGAATATCAGGATTTATTTATTGAACTTGAAAATCAAGGTTATAAATTAAAAATGATTAAAAGAATGAGTTGGAAAAAATATAATCGAGTCTATATTGGGTTGAATATGCTCAAAGCCAGAAGTGTTAAATAACATATCAGGTCAATGTACAACCTATCGAATTAATCACTATCTTTGAAGAGTTAATTACAAACACATTAAAACTACGATCATGTTAGACAAGTCAACACCTAGAGCATTTAATAATAGTTTAAAGAAAGCCGTTTCTGCAATGACAGGACAAAAGGTTAGAGTTGAGATCATTAACTCATACAAGTTTAATCAATGTACATGGGTTCGGGTTTATCCTGAGAAAGATAAGTCTTTCGACAACGATTTTAGATTAGCAGTGTTCGATGCGACTGGTAGAGATCGCAAAGATTTACTTAACATAAAAGATGTTTGTTATGGTAATATTTGTAGCAGATATATAAGTGCATACGTTAAGGATTGGGAAGTGCTTTTTAATTAAAACTATCAATGTACGGCAATGAAAACGATTAGAAAAATATTAGTAGGTAAACTATTTGAATTTTATTATAGTTCTGGTTCGGGATGTTATGTTATCCTAGATGTACGAAAATTCAATGGTATGTTACAAATCCTTTACGGTTATTATGATCAAAGGAAATACTACCGACATGTAAGGGTTTGTACATGGACAGGTTTTGATCAAAACTATTTGATCTTTATTAATCGAAGTACAAAGACTGTAATTAGAAAGTGTTTAAAGACTCATCCTGATAAAATCAAATATCATACTGGTTTGGTTTTAGATTTAAAATCGATTCATATTTGGGATGAGTACAAGCTTTTAATTAAAACCAAATGAAAAATCAATGTACGTGGTTTTGGGATACATGGTATATTCAATACAGTTATCAGCCACATAAGGAACATAGTTTGCATACTTGTGGGTACGCTAGAGTCAAAGCCGTTAATAAACGACATGCAAGGAAAGTATTGTTAAAGTTCTTACCTCAATCAGAAAAGAAAGGTCTAATGAATGTACACATAGACCTGTTTAAGTTTACACCTGAGTATGGTATAATGAATTTAGATTATGATAACTATGAACGAAAGTTAAATGATTTCTGGTCTGAGCAAAATTATATTGATTAGTTTTAATTAAAACCTAAAAATTGCGGTTACACATTCATACTTAAAAAGATGTTCAAAGTCTAATTAGTAACTTCTGAGGATTGGAAGATTCCCAAGAGCAATATCAGACAGAATGTGAGGTTTTAATTAAAACCTATCAATGTACGTTATGTGTTAAAGAACATACTCAGTCAATGTACAACTGATTAAAATAATACCTATCTTTGACTAACATTTAAAACAAAAGCTATGTATAATCAAATCTATGACAGAACACCAAAGACATTAAAAGAACATAATCAAAGTGTTTTATTAAGTACTGATATTATGTCAGGTAAAGAGTTCAGACGTATGCGGAGAAAAAAAATTAAAATAAATGTGTTAAAAAATTTGGTAGTGTAAAAACTAATATCTATTTTTGAAGTGTTGTTAAAGTATTAATCATTTAAAAAATCTGTTATGAACACAAAAGCTATTGACACAAAAGAATTATCATTTGAACAAATCTACAATCAGTTCAAAGGCGACGTTTTTAACTTCATGAAGTACAAAATTAAAAACAATGCCGATGCAGAAGAACTTACAAATGATGTATTCATCAAAGCATTCAGTAATTTATCAGGTTTTAACCCTGAATTAAGTCAAATTAAGACATGGGTTTTTACAATTGTTAAGAACACTATCATTGATTATTATCGTACCAGAACGTCACAAAAAGGCGTTGCTAGACGTAACAGTTTTACAACTGATACTTTTACCAAAGATGATGAAGAGTTTTTTTTCCAGATTCCAGACAAAGGTGTAAAAGCCGATTCACTACATGATCTTTCAATAGTTGGTAGAAACACTATGGCAGCGATCAACAACCTTAAAGGAAACGCAAAAGGCGTTGCAATCGAACATTTTATTAATGAATTGGATTACAATGAAGTTAGCGTAAAATTGTCTTTACCTTTAGGAACTGTAAAGGCAACAATCAGCAGAATAAGAGAAAGACTTCAAAAGGAATTGAAAAAAGAATATGAACTAATTTAGTTCATATTCTTGCACAATAAAATAATATTACTATCTTTGTTATATCAAATTATTAATACTTAAAAAATCACTACAATGTTAGAGTCATTAAAAAATTTCAGGTTTAATTCAAATCAGGATTTGTATGCAAAGTTTCAAGCTATTACAAGCGATTACGGAACATTGGTTGTAGAAACCAAAGGATTTAATATGAATCAAATTCATAGCGTTGGAAGTAAGTTAAAATCAAAACAGTACATTGTTACCAATGAAACAAAACAGGGTTTTAGCGTTGAATACTTATCGTATGTTGATGCAAATGCCTTATCCGTTGAGGTTATTACATACTTCGAAACTGAAATTGAAGCAAATAAAACCGTTGAGATACCTGATGAAATGTAACCTTTAAACGTTACAAACGTATAATATTATCTAAAGAGTTACTTATTATAAACCAATTAAAATTTCAAATTTATGAAGTATTATTAAGTTAACCAAAGAGTTTTTAATTTATTATTTAGAATGAGTATTAACAACTTAACAGTATGAAAAACAAAGCACCGCCCATAGGGTAACGATCTAAGTATTTTAATTTAAAACCTTATAGAAAATTATTAACCTCAAAACTTCTTGTGATGAACAGAATCAGAGACCAGTCTTAATTAAAATGGATAGATTTATAAAGATAAAATAGGCATAATTTAATACGGCAGCAGAATAAACCCAACATAAAAAGGTTAGTTCATAGACCGAAGTATTTGACGTAGAATGGACAATGAGGGTTTAAGTCCAAACAACAAATTAATATAACCGCCCTGAATGGGTTTAAAACACGGACATGAATAGAATAAGAGATCGAACCTAATAGGATTTATAATTAATATATGTATAAACCATTAGATAAAATAACGACTAAAAATAATACAATAGGGGTTGGGATTTTTATATCTTAGAGTATTTTTGCCCACCTCATTTTTAATTAAAGACAAGATATATAATAGAGAAAAGGTTGCATTACGGTGTAACCTTTTTTTTGATTGTACGTATAATATCATATAACGTTAATGTACACACTAAAACAAACACAATGAATAACGTAGGTGAACAAATCTATTTCGGTGAAATCGTAAAGAGTTGTAGAACTTTTGAACCAAAGGAATTGCTTGCTGTATTAAAGGCAAACATAAACATCTTCTTTTCTTGGGGTGTTAGTCACCCAACAGTTGATAATCAAAAGAATACCAGAATGTTCAGAATGAATGTACGTGGACACCACCACAAAGGTTATGTTTATATCTTCTTAAACGGTATGGATTTGTATGATGTGTATTTAACTGATTTTGCCGATAAGATTAAGATGATTCAAACAGATTTGTATTTCGATATGCTTGCGGATTGGATTGATGAGGCAATTGAAAAAGTACCTGCATATCGTTATTAACTTGTAACCTTTTCAGAGTTCTAACGTATAATATCATATAACGCTTTAAAACACCAGACAATGACTAAAAATGCAATTATTGAAGTAGATTCTGATAAAATCAGAGAGATTCTAAAGAGTTGGATTGATGAAGCTGATAATGATACTATTGAACGTATCTACAACGACAATTTTGATGAGTCAATTAACTACGATGTTGATGGTGAACATTTCGATGTTCCATATTCAGAAGCACAAAGAGTTGGAATCATTGAATAGTTTGTAACTTCTTTACAATTATTTCGTATAGTATTTAAAAACACTAAAAACACCAGATCATGAAAGTAACTAAAAAGATTATTTTATCTGCAATATCAAAACTCGTTATTGGCTATAAAGAAAATACTTTGTCACATAATTGCGGTGCTTGTCCATTATGTTTAATTTATCGTAAACATGATTGCAGTAAAAATTGCCCAAATAATGTTTTCGATGAACGTGAAGGTGAAAACTACCAATGTGTTGACAGAGTTTGGAAGTATGATAATTTGAATTGGAGTAATAATTTTAACAAATTGTCAGAGTATTGGCAAGATGTTTTCAACATGCTTGAAAAAGAAACCCCTAAAGACGTTATTAATTTAAAACCAAATGTTAGGGTAAAGATTCTTGAAATAGTTAAAAAATACGAGTAACCTTTTCAGAGTTCTAACGTATAATAACAAGAGAATTAGCATATATGGCTAATGTACAGAGCGATTATCTGAGATAAAATATTGCTACATGCAGCAGTACTTTGGTAGTCTAAATGATGTTATCTGGAAAGTTCGGTTCGAGTCCGTTCATTCTCACACTTGTTTTAATTAAAAACTTTATATCAATGTACGGAATGGAATACCCAAATAAAATATTTGTATGTGAATTTTCAGGAGATAATAATTTCCTTGGTAAATCACATTTTACAATCGTTGTTGCTGCAAGTTCTTCTGAGATTGCTAAAGCACATGTTAAAGAGAAGATTGGATTTGATTCTGAGCCTGTTTGGTTAATGAATGCAGTATATCCGACCATATATAATAGTATTGGTAATAAACCACTCAATGTACAAGTAAAGATATTAAGTAATACACATTTTCATACACATCTTAATTAAAACCCAATGTCAAAGAAACGCAGTAATAAAAACCCTGTTTACATTCCTAATCAAAAAGTATTTGAAGGAAATTGGGGTATGCCAATAGAGGGAACAATGAGAGAAGTAAATAAAGAGAATGAAATTCAAAAGAAATTATCTTTAAGAAATAAGAAATAAATTGTAACCTCTTTACAACTATTTCGTATAATATCATACACATTAAAACACAAGATCATGAAAACAATTGAATCTATTGAGTTTACGTTAATCAGAACAAAAAATTATTCACTGAAACCATTTGGTAAATTCAAAGTGAAATGGTGTCCATCTAAAGCTATGTTGGCAAAACCAAATGTATTAGGATTTGATCAAATTAGTTTTGATAGCAGAACAGAAATGCCTTATACGCCAGAACAATTTAAAGCCATATCAACGTACATGATTAAAAATAAATCAGATGTGCTGACAGATGGTTATGATTACTTTACTTTTATGGGTAGTGGATTGGTTGAAATTAGACACGATAAGTTAAGAAGATATAAAAACTATCTTGATCAAAGAGAACTTGTCGATAGTGAAGAGGTTTGGGAAAATTATTTACTGAGATTGTAACCTCTTTACAACTATTTCGTATAATATCAAACATAACACTAAAACTAAAATCATGTTTACATATCGTATTGGTAGTATAACAATTGTAAGTGAAAGTATTAATGATTTAAAAGAGTTTGCACAAGAACTACGTGAACTAGCTAAAGAAAGTGGTTCTGATTTATCAAATAAGGTTGGAGATGCTTGTTTTGGTATTGAGACTGATTATCAAACCCAACATGAATTAGACCAAGATAATTGGGAAATTGTTCATTAATTTGTAACCTAATTACGTTCTAAACGTATAATATCATACACTAAAACACAAACACACAATGGCAACAAAGACATTTAAAATCGGTGAATACGCTAAAGGTGGAATTATTACAGTTGAAACAACAACCAAAACTATTACAGTAATTGGAAAGGATTGGGATTGTTCAAAAGGTTATAAGAAAAGTTCTGATCAAAGCAACGCTAAAGAGTTCACACGTAAAACATTCAATGCTGACGCTGATAGTTGTATGAGAGAATTGGATATGTTTATCAATGACTTAACTACTAGCTATTATACAGGTCAAATCATTGAATGGATTGAGACAAAGATTAAAATAACAAGATCATTAAGATGGTAATGTAACCTATTTACATTTCCAACGTATAATATCATATAACACTTTAAAACACCAAATCATGAAAGTACTTAAAAGATCACAAATCACAGAAGTTGTAACAAGTAGGAATGTTTATCATGAACTTGAATTGAATGGTTGTCGTTACAGTAGGGTTGAGAGTTTTACATCAAGAATACCATACATGGATTTTGATGTTAAAGTATCAAAACCAACTGTGAGATGGAGCGTATATGTTAATCATAATACCATTAGCGTATTAAATCAAAAGGAAATCAAGGTGTTAAGATTGAATGAATTGTTTGCTGAAATCGATTTAAACAGTCGAAACGGTAACGGTTAATTGTAACCTTTTTAAAGCTCTAACGTATAATATCATATAACACTTTAAAACAACACACAAAATGAAAAAGAAACTTTACAAATCAATTATTCAGATCGAAGTATTATCAGAAGAACCTATTAACGGTATGTCATTATCAACTATTGTCGATGAAGGTGACAGCGGTTGTTTGAGTATCAGAACCAAGGATATTAAACTTGATAAAGAAATCAAGGGTATTCGTTGTGTAAGAGAAATGAAATTGCATGGCAGTGATGTTGAATTCTTCGGTATGGATGAAAAGGGAA
>Ga0315272_10001301_pt1 | contig 12403 bp, 21 predicted proteins | sample C3_middle_MG_FD_203918 | JGI IMG/M metagenome (GOLD analysis project Ga0315272, IMG submission 203918) | Sediment microbial communities from Yellowstone Lake, YNP, Wyoming, USA - C3_middle | ecosystem: Environmental > Aquatic > Freshwater > Lake > Sediment | place: USA: Wyoming | collected...
TGTATTCGGCTTTTACATTAGGATAACTGTCAATGCTCATTTTTTTAAGTCGGTATAACACTATATTATCTTAGGTGAGAGTGTGAGCTGGAGTATAGTTGATATAAGCAATTGGATCTCAATTGACAGCGATACGTATATAGCGAGTGATATGTATGGTTCAACACTAAGAATACTGAGAAGTGGGCTAATAGCCTATACTGTAGGAGGTTCAGATCTCAAAAACGCTGAGCTGGGTATACTAGACTTAATTAAGAACACTAAGACCGTGAAATACAAGTTTGACACAACGTTAGGGACAGGTCATATAAGGCTCTACGATAGGCAGAAAGGTAAAGTTATTACGCTTGGAGGCTGGGGTATGGCTGGGAGTGGGGCACCATGCGGTAATAATGGAAGCCTTTATATCATAGACCAAGACGGAAACATCACGGTTCAATGTATGCCTCAAGGTAATACGAGCGGTAATGTTGGTTTCTGTTTCTATGATACAAAAACTGGCTATATCTACTGTGGTCAATCAAACGGTGCGACAGGGTTATACAAGCTAAACCCTGACGGTAGTTATAATGATTTCTGGCAGAGTTCACAAACAGGTGGTGGAGCATACAATAAACTGTTTATCCCGCTTGATGAGAATAACATTATCTATGCTAGTGTCGGAAACGGGGCTACACAGTATTTAGGTAAAGGAACAGTATCATACTTGATTGACTCATGGAAGAGTAAGCAATACGTTGAGGACGGTCTTACAAGCCTTACACCACCTAATATAGAGGTCATGGGCTGGGATTCTGTCATTATATCAAAGACATACTATAAGACATTTGGGCAGAAGCTATATTCAACAACAGATTTCCAAACATTCAACACAGTATTAAGCCCGTCTACAACAAGCTTCTACCTTGTTGGTCAATACCTTGAGAGGATAGTTATATTTGACAACGCTAACAAGCAGATAACAATATACAACCCGGCTACAAATCAGGTTGAGGCTACGTTAAGCATAACTGATGCCGATATGATTAACCAGGATCGAGGCGAGGATCCACCATACTTTATCGTAGTCAATTCATCAGCGAAAACCTTTAAGGTGAAAGCCCTAGCATACAATGGTCAGGTGCCAATGATACAATACGATCCATCTACAAACATGGTTAGAGTAATAGACGTGTTGAGTGGCAATGTTTTGAGCGGTTTTAAGATAAAGGTCTACTATTCAAGGTTCATGTATCCGAATAGGTTTGAACCAATGAGGGATCCCGACTACACGCTAGCCCCGAGTGATTGGGCTAGTCTACCCAACCCGCCTGATGCGACTAGGATCAACGCTAACCTATACCTAACATTATAACGCTAACCTCAGGGTGATAGCGACGCCATTGTATTATAGCGACTTCAATAATCCTAATGAGCTGAGCAACTACTACTATCATAACGATAGCTATAGAGGAGCTCAGATAACAAACGGATACCTAGAGGCGTTTCTCGGTCTATACGGTAAGAGCACTCCATCCGCAATGACATGCTCAGCGGTATACAAGAACCCGTTTCCACCGTCTGGCATTAGGATAAAAGCGAGAGTATCGGCTATGGATGGTTCAAGCATGTCTAACTATAATGATGTGGTGAGCGGTATAAAGATACAGTCGGTAAGTGGGTTTAACCCTAGTGATCCAACGTGGAGTAATCAGCAGATACACTTTGGTTTTTCATCACCATACTTAACCGTAGTCTTTGTGAAGGGTAATAACCCTGAGAGAGTCTATCAGAGTGGATCGTGGAATGGATCGGATACGGGTTGGCACACGCTTGAGGTAGTATTATATAGTGATCACATTGACTTTTACGTTGATGGTGCACTAGTATACACGTTCAACTCTAACCCGTTTGCTGGTGGTCAGGTATATGTTGGTATAATAGCTGGCACAGTAGGGACAGGTGCATATGCTAGAGCTGACTACCTTGAGGTCGATCCAGTCCCTACTGTGGTTGATGCTATAGCCTACCCCAACATGACTACCCAGCAGAACTATGTCTACACGCCTGTAGACGCTACAGCATATCCTAGCTTAAGCACTCAGCAAACATATGTCTACACGCCTGCTGACACTACGGCTTACCCAAGCCTAAGCACTACTCAAACTTATGTCTACACGCCTGTAGACACGCTAGCATACACTAACCTAACAATACCGCAGATATACGTGTCTCCACCATCACAGACACAGATCACACCACTCCCATCCGTCAGCGAATTCTATCTACTAGTGTTCATCCTGTTCTTCCTGATGATGCTAGCTCTATCCCGCAAGCGTGGTTAAGCATAATATCTTTTTTTCACACATTCTTTTTATGGGGGTTTAATTGGTTTCATTCAGCTTTATCTGGGGTTATACTCAGACTGGGGCTTGGGCTAGTGTATCACTAGATCCTCAACCAGACTCAAGCCAGCTCCTAGGGTGTTATGAGGCAGGGTATATGCACTATGATGTAACGTATAATACTATCCCAGCCCAGTTAAAGGTAACCGTGTCTACAAACGTCTACCCGTTTCTCAGAGCGGTCTTACAGGACGCCTACGGTAATATCTTAGCTGTTATAGAGAATAACCCGTTCACGCTTACAAGCGATATTATAAGCAAGCTTGACAAGGGTACAATATACATATACGTTCAAACCAACACGATAACCGTTGTTATTCAACCACCGACCAACGGATCCATTAACCCATCACCCGGTAGATACACGATAAGACGGGGTATGGCTATAGCGTGGGTTTGTGAACGTGATTCAACCGTGATGACGCCTTATAGAGATAAGCTCACGGTTCAAGCCACGCCTAACCAAGGCTATATATTCTCATATTTCATAATTGGTGATCAAATAGTCTACGACAACCCGTATACAATTGATCCACCGTGTCAGGATATGACGCTTAACGTTCAAGCCGTGTTCACTCAACAAGGCTCATCACCATTGGGTTCAACATCTACACAGTCAGCAGGATATGGTGTATTGTTCATAGTAATATTTACAGGGGTGATGATATTATACTACGTGAAATCACGCTTACAATATTAGCGTTGATTAACATATTATCAGCGTGTGAAATAGCGTTTAACCTATTTGACAACACTAATCTGTCGTTTGCACTTGCATCACTAATTCTAATAGTTGATGCTTTCATAGGCGGTGATGAAGGCGTTATACTCATGTTGATTTGGGTAATAGCGTTTGTTTTCTTTGCTGGTGTAAGGCTTATTCAACTCACTAACACCTTAATCCAAGAAATGCTTAAAACCTATCCGGCTAACATAGATGTTAGGGGGGTAGCGTGTGAAAGTTATCAAAATATCGGATCAAGCCTATGAGCAGTTAAAGAATCTAGCCGAAAAGCGTGGTCTATCAATTAATAATGTCGTTCAAGAGATCATAAACGTCTATCTTGGTGGGACGCCTGAGGAGAAGCCGATTAAAAAGATCGTAGATAAAGATATAACGCTAATGTATGCGACAAAGTGCAGTCGGTGTGGTAGACCGCTTAACCCCGGTGATGTAGCACACTATGTTAGATACGAGTATGATGATGCACCTCCTAAGGTGTTCATTTATTGTATGGATTGCTGGTATCAATCCTCAGCTCTAGCCAAATACTACTTGAAAAAGAAAGAGCTTGAGGCAACTATCAAAGGGCTTAAGGAAATGGCTGATAAACTGGCTGAAAAGATCGTTAAGATGCGTAATGAGTATAATATTGCTCTAGTCAAAGAGGAGTTAATGAACATTAGGCGTGAGCTAAGTCTATCTTTAGTGAGGAACATTATAGGTGAGAAAAAGTCTGATGAGCTAGTGAACAGGATAACGTTAGTTGAGCAAAAGATAAGCGAAATCCACGAGAAACTCAATGAAATAGAGATAGCAATGAAGCTTAAGGTAAAAGGCGAGAAACGGGAGGTGGAGGTCTATGGAAGACACTACTAAGTGTATAAGTGTTGAAATAAAGAAGGGAGAAAGCGTTATAGCGTTCAATGTATCACGAAAGAGGCAGATGAAAGCCGTTGAAGAGCCTACGAGAAACAAGCATGAAAAGACATTCTGCTGGGATAAAAACGATAAAGTGCTGATAATAGTGCTGAAGAAAGCGACATACTATGTTCACGCTAACTTTTCTGATGACCTAGTTAAAAACATTGCTGAGACGCTGAGTAAAATGTATAGTTCAGGCAAAGACGTTGTAGGCCATGTTGAGAGTATCAGGGCGTTAATAGAGCTAATGATTAAACTGCGTGGTGAACAATGATCACAGCTGAAGAAATTGCTGAAACAGTCAACAAGTTATACGGTAGGTCATATGAAGGGAAGATGATTGTTGACATAGCGATCGTAATGCTTAAAGCAATACTGCCAGAGATCGACACTAGGTCGCTGGTTCAAATGTATCACAATACGGGTTCTCCGCGTCTCAAAAAGTTAATCGTAAAGGAGTTGATAAGGCGTAAGTTTGACAGGTGAAAGGTAATGTCAGCTAGGCCGTGTATAACACGCATTACTAAATTCAGCACTAATGTTGAACTACCCGGTTTCTGTGCGGGCTTGCTAGACGATAAATGCAGTAAGATTGCATCATCACACGTTACCAAGCAATTGGTCAAGATATATGAAAAGCTAGGTAGTTCACTAGAGGATCTAACGGTGTCTATTGATACATCATGGATCGGCATAATCGTATACGACAAATATTGGATGAAAACGTATTGGGAGCTTTACGTCTACAATAAGCCTAAGCTGGAGGTGTATGTGGTTGAAATCAAGGTCGACGACTGGTGTAAAGTGCCTATTCAATTCCTCACGGAAATGTGATGCTATGAGTGATCCAAGGCTGAAAGAATTATACAAGACTGACGTGATAAAATTCATTCAAGTGGTGTGTTCAATGTGTGTTAAGAAACAATACGCTAACGCTAAAGAGAGAATGTCAAAGAAAAAGTATGTTGTGGTGAACACGCTATGAGTGATGAAGAGCTTACTAAACGGGTTGATGAGATATATGATATTGTTCACAAGGTTGAAGTGAGGCTTGACAGTATTGTTGAAGACATCGACGACATTATCAAAATGATTCAGAGTGCTGTAGCAAGAAACGATCTAGCGAGTGTCAGCATGTTGGTAGAACACCTACAGACCGTGAAAAACTACATTGATAACATTATCGAGGGCTATATCTATGATATAGAGGTCAAGATTGCTGACGTCAGGTTAAAGATCTACCCTATAAGCAAATAGGTTTTTTACACGTTTTTGTATAATGGTCTCTCATTAGGTCGAAACCTTTATAAACCCCCTCCATCAAAATCATTTTCTAGGTGGGTGGCGTTATGGCGGAGTCCACAGTATCAAAGCAAATACCCCCTCAGTTGGAGAAGGTCATCCTCCAAGTCTCCCAGCGTGTTGAGTCGCTAAAAAGACAATATAAGAGCTTGGCGAACTGGGGCAGACCATACTTCTACGACCTAAAGGAAGTCGCCACCGTGTATTATCTCAACAAGAAGCTTAACGTGGGGTTAAACAATCTGGCGTTTAAGCTAGGCGTTGATAAGACCTCACTGTATAAGGTTATCAACAGAATTGACATGGAAAAGCGTGTAGCAATATACAATGAGGCAGAGCGGAAAGTAGTAGTAGTAGACGCCGATCCTAATGAACTCATCAACATCGTTGAGGCTGAGATCCTACAGGTATCGGCTAAACAGAAAATCACCGATCCCTTCAAGTCAGCGATCATAAAGGAGTTTTGGGAGAACCAGATTGAACGGATGACACGGGTACCGGGCCGTAGAACATACTATAATGAACAGGAGAAGCGGGAGACGATAAGGGTAGTCCAAGAGATAATGAACTACCTAGCCTCCAAGGATCAGCCCAGCAACCCCGACTACTGGAGTAAAGAGCTATTGCTGACAGCCCTAGAGGAGCTTTACCCTGAACCCCGTGTTAGGCGTGAAAAGATACTACTGTTGAGGAGAATACCGCAATTCCGTCCTTGGTTACAGGGTAAAGTTGGAGCTGTGAGACGTTATATAACGCCAAAGCTGACAGTCCTCTACTATGAGGATTACGTGAGGCTTAAGAGGCTGTGGAAAGAGGGTAAGGTTGAAGATCCAGTAATGTTAGTGATATGGCTTCACATAACCACAGGTGCTAGAGAGGGTTGGGGTAGTGAGGCGAGTGTGAACGTTACAGATCTCGATGACGCCAAGACCAGCCTAATCGGGCTGAAATGGGAGAATCTCAACGGGACTATCCTAAGGATCTACGAGCATAAAACCCTTAAAGAATGGACTGCAGACCTAACATGGCTAGATGAAGAGCTGTTCAACGAGTTCATCAAATACCGCCAGCCACGTGGATCAATCGTGAAAACACTAACCGGGCTAAAGACCGTGAAAGAGTTCAAAGCATGGTATACACGAAAGCTTAAAGAGGTCTCAGAACTCCTAGGTCTACCCTTCACATTGACACCCCATGACATGAGACGCTCACACATCAGCATTCTAGCCGAGCTAGGAGTCCCCTTAGAAAACGCCTTAAGCGGTCTACTAGATTTCGGCGTAGGCTGGGAGGATGTTACCACAGCCCTAGTATTCTACTTGAGGTTCAGCAAGTATACCAAACAGAAACTACACGAGACGATCAAGGCTAGAAAGACAGAGATCGAAGCCCGATCCACCTAAAGTTTTTCCCTATATATTATTTTTTTCGGGCTTTTATGGTGGTCTTATCCTCCCGTAGTCGTAAAAAACAAAAAAGCGACTGGAATCCACAGGAGGAGGGGGGGTTCATAAAAACCTGATTTCTGGAAGCCTAAAGCTCCGTAGAAGGTTCATGACTTTTATGGTGGGGGGGTAATTGAACCCCCCCTCCCGCGGTGGATCTAATGGTATACCTGATGGTATCCATCAATGACCCTGCCATGGTAACCTGATGGTATACCATGATACAAAACTCCTATACACCCCATTAGCCCTTCTTCTATGTTTCATCTATGTTTTCTGTTTTTACTCTTAGGCTAAACGACTACTGCGATCTACAAGCTGGAGATCGTTTAGGAGACTCCTAGTAGGATACCTAATGGTATACCATAATACAAAAAAGATGGTATACCATTGGGTTATTCAAGATCAGATAATGCTTTTACGTTTTTCTCATGGTGGTGGTGGTGGTATTTTCGGTGTATTCTGTTTCTTTATCTGTGTCTTAACGATATTCTCACGTATCTCTTTTGATACTTTTTCACTAGCTTTTTCTTGTGTTATTTCCTCATAAGACTTTATCGTGGTGTAAGCATCATGTATAATGTGTCCTATACATTGGGCTAACGGTAGTTCAAGCTTTCTGCAGATCTCTTCGAGTTCATTGTAGTATAACTCGTGAACTCTAACCACTCTCCACCTTTCACGTCTTACTTTGATTTTCACACGGGGCATTGTATCACCTCTAGCTCAACATAGATGTTTCACGCAATATTTATAATGCTTTAAACACTTATAAATAACCAGGTGGGAACGTGAAAGGCAAATTATTCAAAATCGGAGTCTCTGGTATAGTAGAGCTAGCAGTTAGAAAGATTGAAGCAAGCAAGGAGACGTGGGCGGAGAGGACTATAAACGGGTTCAGAGGAGACTGGGCTGAGTGGATGAGCATGGTTGAGCCAGCACTAAAGAAGAAGATATCAGAGCTACCTGCTAAGACAGGTGATATAGAGACCAATGTTAAGAACAGGGTAGTCCCGATAGCAAAGCTCATGAGTGAGGAATCTGCCAGATATAGGATGAGCAAGCTGGGGCCAATTCCACCCGTTCCAGCACCTGCCTATGCGAGAGCATATACTAGGTGAAGCTAGATGAGTCAGGTTATAGAGAAGCTTAGAAGCAAATTCGAGGGATCTGTTGAAGGCGGTGGGATTGGATCGCTAGCAATGGTAATTCACAGGTTAGCAAAGGAGAACCTTGGGCCATACTACAGGTTAGCCAGCAAGCTTGAGCTGGTGGATGACGCTATACTGCCGTCTATCTATGGTCTAGTAGGAGGGTTTGCTAGCGACAAGTTTGAGCTACCGGGCTGGGATTACAGCCTTAGTATAGGTGTAGCCGAGCTGTTCAAAGGGCTGTATGCTAGGTTTATTGAGAAAAAGCCGTTCATTGTAGTCCCCGATGCCTCTCACGTGAACGCCTACAACCTGACGCCTAACTCCAGCGTAACATTGATAGTCGATGGAACACAGCAAAACATAACTGCAACAACCGACGCAAACGGTAACGTGTCGATAACACTATCGAGTGCTCTACCCAGCGGTAAGCACGAGATTGTCGTAACCGCTGGTAAGAAATCAGCCTACGCTGTGGTTGTAGTCTAACCCTGATTCAATTTTTCTTTTTTTATAACAAACCCTTTTTAAGCCTCCGTAGACAGATTATCACCTGAGGTGATAGTATGTTTGAATACCTGAACTTGTTAAAGCCCTTCCTCGAGTTGAAGGATAAGGTTAAGATACTGGATATAGATGCTGACACCGATGAAAATGTTGTTGTCGTGTTCATAACAGTAGACTCCAAGGAATCAGCTAAACAGCTTGCTAACACGATTAACAGTGTCGTGAAGAATTTTATGAAAAAAATAAGTGGTGCTAGCTGATGAGTGAAAACACGACACCAGAGCAGAAGCCTGAGCAACCCGAGAGGGAGACGGCTAGAAGGCTAGGAGTTGAAGGTGTATTCGCACGTAAATACCCCGAGCTGTATCGAAGACTAAAGGATCTAGCCGAGAAGACCGGTCAAAGCTTCATAGATCTTCTAGCGAGCTATACGAATTGGGCTTTAGAACTAAGAGAATATTCGACGTATATAACTGAGGAAGACCTGAAGAATGTAACACCTCAATCACTGTATGCGGCCCTCAAGATGCTGTTGTTCTTTGAGGAGCGGTATATCAGGCTAGCCTCCTATGTGAATATCTCAACAGCGACCGCTATATTAGACTACGTTAAATCACTATACTACCAGTTCCCAACACAAACAAGCCCTAGCCAGCCACCACCACCTATACCGATAATACCACCATCACAGCCCGACAGGTTCACAAGACTGATGGACGCTATACTGAGAGCAATAGAAATGTTCAGTATGGGTTCAGAAGACATGAGGCGTAAGCTAGCAAACGATATAGCACAGGAGTTGATTAGACTATCACAACCCCAGTCTCAAGGTGAGAAGAAATGAGTAGAGAGAGAAAAGCACCGGTCAGAGAAGAGAGACCGATCGGTGAGATCCTTGAGACTCTAGTTGGAGCACCCCGTGAGACATGGCTGGAGAAATGGAGGCGTTGGATAGGAGAGATAATACAGCATTATCACGTTGATCCGTCAGAGATTGGTTATAATCCCGACCTGATCGAGGATTTCCTTGAGGAATATTGCTTAGACCTAGTTGAGTCAGAATGCTTAAAACGTATTGATCAACTAGCCCGTGAAAAAGGCGGGCATAAGACGGTAGAGGAAATAGCTGAAGAGTGGAAAGACTACTTTGACATGCACTATCACAACCCAAGAAGAATCTGCGACGAGTATGATTTTGACGCCGAGACCTGTCAAGCGGTTATGGAAATAAAGGAGAACCCGTGTAAAGACCATAAGAAGCTCAAAGAGGTGTTAGCTCAATACATCAAATACTACTTTGAAAGACTATATGGGGAAGAAATACCGCAAGAGGTTAATGTTGAGGCTGAGGCTGAACGTATAGCGAAAGAGATACTGCCGTCTATACCTAAGTGTGTTGATTGGACTCAAGCTCTTAGACCGATTAGACACAAACCACCACGTGTTATACCGATAACAGAGTATTTTAAGAAGTCTAAGCCAGCTGAAGCTAAACCCGTTGAAGCTAAGCCTAGTGAGGTTAAGCCTGAGGCTAAACCCGAAGCTAAGCCTGAGGTTAAAACTGAAGAAAAGCCAGCTGAAGCTAAGCCTGAGGCTAAGACTGAGGAAACTGAAGAGGTTAAACCTAGGCCTGAAGATGTGGAAAAGATTTGGCGTGAATACACGTTTAAGCGTCTATTTGACGCCAGCAAGATGCTTGATAAGTTGAAATACAACCTCAAGGGATATATGATTATAGCGACGGATCAGTTTGCTGTAGGCTACGACCCTGGGCTAGGCTTAAGATTCTACCTTGTAACAGACGCTGACATAAACAGCATAAAGGTATTAGAGTTTCATGGAACATGGATGAAGGTTCAAGTATTGCGACCGGTTAAACGCTTTATCGTAGTGTCAGATAAGACGAGATCGTATATTGTCTACGATATAGCGTAAAAATATTAACCTTTTTCACACAATATATTTTTAAGGTGGGTGTAATGGCGTATATTCCAAAGTATAGATATGACGTTGAGTTCGCCGATGCCAATATTGTGTCTGCGTTCGATCAACCGCTGTGGCTGTGGGTTAAAAACCCGCTGAACACTCAATACCAGCTTAAAGTCTATGAGAAAACATCAAGTGGTCAGATTATCTATATTGACGACACGGCTACAAATACTACCCGTCAGGGCGACCAGCTTATTCAACTATACGATAAAAACCCACACGGAGATCCAACATCAACAGAGCAGATATTCACGGTTATAGTTGAGATCTACGAGAACGGTAACATGGTCTACTCCAAGACCTTGAACTATCTATTTGTTGCTAACGACACGACTGTGTATTTTAAGGATGAAAACGGTAACACAATAATGGCTAATGCTACATATGTTGATCCTCGTGGATTCTTTAAGAACGCTTACGTGAACGCTTTCGGCTTCAAATACAACCCTAACGCATACATTGAGTTTTACACTGAATCACCGAAGAGATACCTTATATCAAGACTTGATCACGTTATACAAGGGCCCGGTACATATGATATAACGCTTAAAACTGTGTCTAAAGCCCAGTTCATTGTATACGTAGACGTGAACGCTTATATTCAAGCCTTTTACAAGAATGCCCCTCCATTACCCGATTGGCTTTCACTTATAAAGTCAATCTATCCATACGTGTTAGCGTCTCAGATACAGAGGCAAATGGGCTTAGAACACGCTACAATAATTAAAGCAGATTATGATAGCAATACCGGGCAGATTATGATAGTGTTCGAGACCGATCCAGTTCCTGCCCTAGTCTATCTCGTGATTGCTGGCGTGGTGGTTGCTGGCTTGATAATCGGCTTTATGATAGCTGGCGTCGTGAAAGACATATACATGTATCAAGCACAGATTAAATACTACGAGCTGGTTCAAACAATATACACACAGTATTATCAGGCTGTTCAGAGCAAATACGACTTTTGTAGTAAGCAGTCCGATCCAACCAAGTGTGCTGAGCTGATTGACGGCGTGATGCAAGTCCCAACAGTCCCAGCTCCAGCCGTCAATAATGCTACAGGTGAGCAAAACGACATCATCAGCCAGCTTAAAAACATAATATACATGATTGTAATCGCATCAATAATAACAGCCGCTATATATCTATTGAGGAGGTGAAACCATGTCAGCGGTTATACCCCCCGACCAGTTTATAACAATAGTAACAAACATTGGGTTAGGCGGTGCGGTGTTATATGTTTTCTACAAGTATCTTGACAAGCTTGATGAACTCACAAAGACTATTCAAGACCTGCGGGCTACACAGGAAAAGTTTATGACGCTCTTAGACCTACTGATTAACAAGGTGAAAGAATGAGCGACCTATGGAGCATGGATGTATATAACTCATTGTTAGTATTCAGCCTACTCAACCTACTCGATATTATCACGACATATAATGTCGTGAGCAAGCTCGGGGTAGAACACGAAGCCAATTGGTTTGCTAGATGGATATTCAAACGCCTAGGGATAGCTGGAGCCTTTATCCTAAAGTACTTCGGTATGGGCTTAGTGATATTGCTTGGCGTGTTCACGAATAACCTTACTCAAGCGGTTTGGGTAGACAATATACTGCTGGCTGGAGTAGTGGGCTGGAATTCATATGTCAATTACAAATACTCGCAAAAGAACCCGTCTTAAGCTATACCTTTTTTTAACTAATCTTCTTCACATCCTAACGGGTTTCTTAGCGGGGCTAATCGGCGGGGATCAGAGTATAGCGATCACGATAACGTATATTGCTTATCAATACTTCGAGTATCAGCAGATACACGATGATATTGTTCACGACATTTTAGTCTACCTAGCCTCAATGGTATTCGGCTTTTACATTAGGATAACTGTCAATGCTCATTTTTTTAAGTCGGTATAACACTATATTATCTTAGGTGAGAGTGTGAGCTGGAGTATAGTTGATATAAGCAATTGGATCTCAATTGAC
>Ga0315272_10001302_pt1 | contig 12398 bp, 13 predicted proteins | sample C3_middle_MG_FD_203918 | JGI IMG/M metagenome (GOLD analysis project Ga0315272, IMG submission 203918) | Sediment microbial communities from Yellowstone Lake, YNP, Wyoming, USA - C3_middle | ecosystem: Environmental > Aquatic > Freshwater > Lake > Sediment | place: USA: Wyoming | collected...
CGTTCCCTTGGGCTGGGCGATCAACCGCAATTGTTCAGGCAGCTTCGAATTGAGTATCGCCACATCCCCTTCGAACAACACACCGGATATCTCATTGGTGCTCCGGGATTCCACCGTCAGGTTCACATGAAACCGCGCCTCATTGTCAGTGACGCTTCCCTCGTAACGCACCTCGCGAAACAGCAGATTCGTTGCGGTGTCAACGGGAAGCAAGGGTCCGGCCGTGAACAATCCGGGTGGGCTGGTTCCGCGTGAGGCGATCTGCATGCCATTAAGCACCGGCACGCCATTGGGTCCTGCGGATACCGTCAGAACCACTGGGACCCCTTCAAAAACCTGCACATCCCGGAACAGCGCGTATGGATAACTTTCCGGCGATCGCACGGTTTGTTTGGAAATCCGAGGCTCGCCGATCCGCTCCTTCCATCGGCCCATTTCCGAAACCAACGGTCCAAATCGGTTTGTGAGGCTTTCTATTGTAAAAAGGCTGTTCTGTTCCCCAATGATGTCCGCATCCGCATGTCCGTATAAATAAAAGTGATACCGGCCTGCGGGCAGATTGCTGATCGTGGCCGTGATATTGCTCCCATTCATCGAAAACAGGTATGAATCGAGCATGGCATCCCCGCTGATGTTTCCCCAGACCCCTGGCGCATTCGATACTGTGATGGACACTGGCGAGGCGGAACCGTCGGAAAACTTGACCTCGGCCAGAAGCCCATTGGTCACCAGGGGCATCCCCGGAGAAAACTTCGGATCATAGTGGCGATAAAGATTCCAAAAATCGTTGCTGCTTTGGCCCGTGGCGGCCCAACCCGTCTTGGGGCTCGACTTGCCAGCGCCATAATCGACGTTGATGAGAGTTTGAGCCATGGAACGTCCCGGTAAAAGCAGCCCCAGGAAGAATAGAGCGCAACAAATCAATCCGCTTGCCTGACCGGCGTAAAGAGGATGAAAAAACATGGCCGAACTTGCTTCAATCTTCCCCGCGCGCCGTTGAGTTTTCGGTTTCATCACATGATTAGACGTTAAGAAATATTCTTTGCTCCATCCTCGCCGCAATCACAGGATTATGCCTGCAATGCAGCCTGCCTGATCGTGCCTCATGAGCCATTGTCTCCCTTTTCTTCTTTACGACGGCCCTCCGACAAACGACTTTGCCCTGCGCGTGAAAGTATCGATTGTCATTCCGGCATACAACGAGGAAAAACTGCTGCCAGAAACGCTGCGAAGAGTTCAGGCGGCTTGCGCCGCTTTTGACGCGCGCGGCTGGGAACGGGAGATGATCGTTTGCGACAATAATTCGACCGATGGCACCACCGCAGTGGCCCGGGCCGCCGGGGTCAGCGTCGTTTTTGAACCGATCAACCAGATTTCACGCGCGCGAAACACGGGTGCCGCCGCCGCCACAGGCGACTGGTTGATTTTTGTCGATGCGGATTCGTTTCCCAGCAAGGAATTATTCGACGATGTGGCCAATGAGATTATCGGCGGGCTGACCCTTGCGGGTGGATGCCTGCTTAAATTTGATAAAAACAGGAGACTGGCGATCCTCTTTGTTCCCGTGTGGAATTTGTTCAGCCGCGGTATCCGATGGATGGCGGGCTCTTTTATCTTTTGCGAGACAACCGCCTTTCGGCAGATTGGAGGATTCAGCCTTGAGCTTTTTATATCTGAAGAACTCGACCTGAGCAGAAGATTAAAAACATTAGCCCGACGGATGAATCGCAGAATCGTCATTCTGCACAAGCACCCCCTGGTCACATCTTCAAGAAAACTCGAGCTTTATGGCGTGGGCGACTATCTTTCTCTTTTCTGGAAAGTCATCGCACACCGCGGGCGAAGTCTTAAAGACCCCAAAGCCTGCTACATCTGGTATGACGGACGCAGGTAATAACCGCATTTCCACCATTTCAGCTCACTTGCTTAATCCACGTTCGCTCGATCGGGCAAACTCCACGAGATGTTTGATTTCCGGCAAAGGCGGCAGTTCGGCCTCAATCCGAGTCAGGGCATTGGATATGGTCAGTCCTTCGCGAAACAGGATTTTGTAGGCCTGTTTCATCGTTGACTGCGCTTCATCGGAGATGCCATTGCGCTCCATCCCCACTTTGTTAACCGTCCGGGTTTGCGCGGGATTGCCATCGGCAAGCATGAAGGGAGGCACGTCCTGAACCACTTTGGAGCAACCACCAATGATCGACATTTTTCCAATGCGACAGAATTGATGCACTGCGGCCAACCCCCCGACTATGGCGAAATCCTCAACCGTCACATGCCCCGCCAGAGTCGCAACATTGGACATGATGACACGGTTGCCCATGGTCACGTTGTGGGCCACATGGCAATAGGCCAGCAGGTTGTTCTCCGAACCGACGCGCGTCACCTCGCCATCGCCCGTGGCGCTATGAATGGTCACGTATTCACGGAACGTGTTGCGCGCGCCGATTTCCGTGCGCGTCAGCCCCCCCTTCCATTTCAAGTCCTGCGTCTTTAATCCAATGCAGGCAAAAGGGTAAACCTCGTTCTCCGGTCCCAGGACAGTATGACCGTCGATCACCACATGCGAATGCAACCGGCAACGATCCCCCAGGACCACATTCGCCCCAATAATGCAATAGGGTCCGATAATGCAGTCCCGGCCAATTTGCGCCTGGGAATCGATGACAGCCGAAGGGTGAATTTCGCTCATAGCGTCAGGAGTCGCCCAGCATAAACGTCACCTCCGCCTCGCTGACCACCTCGCCATCGACCTTGCAGGCCCCTTTGGCCTTGCCAATCCTTCCGCGAATCTTCGTCAGTTCAATCTCAATGACCAATTGGTCGCCCGGTCGCACGGGCTTGCGCCATTTGACACTATCAGCGGCCATGAAATAGGCGAGTTTGCCGAGATATTCCGCCTGGCGCAGCATCAGGATGCCCGCCACCTGGGCCATGGCCTCCAACTGAAGCACTCCAGGCATGATGGGATGATTTGGAAAATGCCCCTGAAAATACGGCTCGTTCATACTGACATTTTTAATGGCCGTAATTTTATTGCCTTCCACCTTGATGACCCGATCCACCATAATGAACGGATAACGATGTGGAAGGATCTTGAGCAACTGCAGACTATCGAAGCGGGCGCCATCACGCACAACCAAGTCTTCCTGGTTCGTCGGTTTGGACGACTCGGATGGCGCAGCAGGCGGCGGGGTAAAAGACTGCGCCGCCACCAGCGGTTTGCGCATCTGCGCGGTAATCTGGCGGACCAACTCGCAATTGGCCGCATGGCTCGGTTTCACCGCCATGATGTGTCCGAGAACCGGCAGGCCAAGAAGTGAGAGGTCGCCCAAAATATCCAATATTTTGTGCCGCACAAACTCCTCGGGGTACCGCAGCGGTTCGGTCGTCAGGATCGCGTCATCGCGAATCACAACCGCATTTTCCAAACTGCCACCCTTGATTAAACCGTTTTTTATCAACAGTTCGATCTCTTCATAGAAACAGAAAGTCCGGGCCGCGGAAATTTCCTTCTGCCATGTTTCCGGATTGATTTCCACGCTGTAATGCTGGGTGTGTTGCCCCCGTTTATCAACGCTCACACAGGAAATCTTCAGCCGGTCGTGAGGAAACACCGACATGACAGTCTCCCCCAGATTAATTTCAATGGGCGCTTCGATTTTGAACACTTCGCGCGCGTCCGGCTGAACCTGAATGCCTGAAGTCTGAATCAGCTTGCAGTATTCCCGAGCACTCCCATCCGCGATGGGGGGCTCGTTTGCGTTAAGTTCCACAACGGCGTTATCAATCTCGAAACCCGCAAGCGAAGCAAGAACATGCTCCACGGTGTGTATTTTGACATTCCCCTTGGACAGAGTCGTCGAACGCGTGGTGTCACTGACATTTTCAATGCGCGCCTCGATCTCCGGTTTTCCGTCCAAATCCACGCGGCGAAAGCGAATGCCCGTGTTGGGGGGAGCGGGAAGAAAGGTCATTTCCACCCCATTACCACTATGGAGGCCGATGCCGGCAAAACTGACCGGCTCACGAAGCGTTTGTTGATTCAACACGCGGGGATTAAAACAAAACGGACGATCCTTTGGCAAGCCTGCGGTATGAGGGCAGCCGCGCGGAATTCGACCCGAGCAAATCAGGTTTTTTTCCGAAAAATCTGCGATGTGTCGCTCAGGTTCAGCATGGCCATATCGACGCCCTGTTCCGGCGCGCGTTTGCGGGCCTTTTCCATTTGGTCAATCACTTTAAGGATGGTGTCGCGGGCATAATACTTGACCGCCCCCACGCTTAATTTCGCGCCAAAAATAACCACCAACAGACAGTGCTCGTCCACATTGTTGACGAGCATGCTGTAACTCTCGCCCTGCTGATATACGCTCGAAAAATTTGTCTCATGAATCAGATTGGCGATCGCCTGGTTGGCGGTATAGGAAGCCGCGGCCAGGGCGGCCAGGGTGGTCAGGTCGTAGGATTCCAAGGATCCCCGGGATGCCACAATAAACCCACCCTTGTCAAGGATGGCCGCGTTGGAGGATTCGCTGCGGGCGATCAGCTCGTCCAATGCGCCCTCCATCCGGTCCATGTCCTCCTGTATTAAGCGAGGCAGTGTAAACATATTAAACGACTTTACGGGTGCTTTCTGTTAAAAACTTTTGCAGCAAGAGACGACTGATCACATTCAATGTCTCAAACACGCCCTCGCACTGATGAGCGCACGCGCTAAACGACGGCACCTGAACCTCCCGGTTGTTCAGAAGAAACTCCATATACTCGATCGGCGCCACGTTGGGCAAATCCCGCTTGTTGTACTGGAGAACGTACGGAATATCGGACAGATTCATTTTCAAAACCCTGAGGTTTTCCTCCATGTTGGAAAAACTCTCCACGTTTTCAGCCATCATCTCGTATTGCGAGTCCGCCACAAACACAATTCCATCCACACCGCGCAGCACGAGCTGGCGCGTGGTATTGTAAATGACCTGGCCGGGCACGGTGTAGAGTTGGAACTTCGTTTTGAATCCCTTAATGGAAAGAGATTCAATGGGCAAAAAATCAAAAAACAAGGTGCGATCCGAACTGGTGGCCAGAGAGACCAGTTTGCCTTTGTTTTCAGGCTCGGTCCGCACATTCCCATGCACCTGCTGCAAATTGGTTGTCTTGCCGCAAAGCGCTGGACCGTAATACACAATTTTAACCTGCAACTCTTTTGTGGCCTGATTAATGATTGCCATAAGCCTTAATTGGGTTTGGATTGACGTTCCAATTGCGCCGCCATTACACGCAGTTGCTCCAAAGGTGCCTGCTCCCCGGCCCGCCCCATCACCAGAAAATAAACATCGCCCGTCTTGTATATATGCAGTGAATAATCCGGGAGACCAAGCCCGACATAAGAGGGTTCGCCAAATTTCAGTTCCCGGGTGTAATGCGCCATGCGCCCGAATACCTGCGGCAGAAAAGCCGCGACCGTCTCCCCGTTCATTCCGGCAGGCACCCGGCCCGACACCAGAAGGCCGTCCTGAAGGGAAATAAGCGCTCCGACAATGCCAGGCAGATTTGTCGTTTCGGCCACGATTTCCGCGGGTGTCCACGATGTCTTGCCCGGTTGCCCAAAGACCTCCCCCGCCTCCCGCTCCACCGCAACCTCCGCAGGTTGCCCTGCCTGTGAGGAAATCGGAGGCTCTTCCGGGACTTGCGCAATGCTGGTCGCCACCACTGATACCGGCACGCCACTGGCTGTGAGTGCGGGAACTGCAACTGCGGGACTATTGCCAAATGACGATGTGCCAAATACGTCAGGAATATTATAATCCAGTGCAACACGCTTCTGAGATCCTGCCGTTCCAGCGCTGCGTTTTGATAAGAAGAGAGGAACAATCGTCTGCAACGGTAACGTTACCAGCGCATCCTCATTCACATCACCCGCCGGAGGCGCGGGTTGTATCCAGGCACGCAACTGTTTCCAGGAGAAAACCAGTTTCCCGTGCTTGAGGCCCGCCTCCAACTCGGACACAGGAATACCAATCTGGCCCGCGGCAAAGGCCGGATTTACCAGGACCGCTTGCGCCTCAGGCGGCCAGCAGGCTGATAAAAGATGCAACGGAACCCACAAGCTTTCGGAAAACCCCGTCTGGGCTGGAGACATCGTAATGGCGGCGGCCTGTGACATGGTGCCGGGCAAAGGCGCTCTTGGAGCGGGTGACACCGTCGGACGCAACGGTGGCAACGGCGCATTGGGACTGGGCGCCGCCTTGGCAAACGGCAGGGAGGTGGTGGACATCGGAATGGGCGCCGACGCGGACGGCGTGATTGGCGTGAATGGGTTTGTAACATTCGTATGCACAGGTCGCGCGTGCGGTCCAAGCCCTTCTGCCAGCCCTACCTGAGACCCAACCCGATTCGATCCGACCCCTGCGGGAGAGTTCTCCAAATGCCCGGCGCGGGCAAATACCGCCTCAAATGAGCCGGAATCGACCCTGCGTTGCTGGCCGGAACGCCTTGTCAGAAAGGCCGGATTAATCCGTGGCAGAATCAATGCCAAAGGCAACGTAACGACCGTTTGATCGTGAGCCGGGGACTCAAGAAAAATTCCCTTCGGACAGGCAACCCGCAACTGGCCAAACGGCATCTTCACCACGCCTGTCGCCACTTGGGGCAGAATAATCGACAAGGACAAGGGTATTAAAGCGTCTGCGGCAGGCTGCCGCACCACACCGGCCCGCAAAACATCAGGCAGCCCCTTTAATAATTCGGGCAATGGCAGGCTAACCACTTCCCCCTCTCCAGCGACAGGGGTGGGTGTCCCGTAGTCAGCCGTGGACGGCGCTGGAACAAAAGCGGGAGGAGCAACCGCGGCTCCGGGGAAGGCTGACGGCACCGGCGCAAATTTATAACCCCCATGCGCGGCCTCCGGAGAGGATGTCCGGAATGGCGCTTCGCGCGTGATCGGCGGTGAAACAAGCGGCGGCGGCGCGCTTGGACGCATGTGCGGCGCGACAGGCGGAATCCCAGGCCGTGCCGTGGTGGAAGTTAAGCGCTGAGACGGAGGCGAGTGCTGAGCAGGCGGCGAGGGCGCCGTTTCACTCGTGCTCGCACCTCTTGAAAAGAACTTTTTAAGAGCGGCAAACATCGGTTTTGCAGCAGTCTGCCTGAAATCCCTGGCTGAGTCGATATTTTTATGCTGGCTTGCATTCTTTTGAGCGGGTGTATATAAGGAACGGCAGCCATTATTGTGATTGCCATGGTCCAACACCCTAAAGTTCTCCTGGTGGACGACGACCCGGACCTGCTTGAACTCTATCAGGAAATGTTGTCGCGGCTGCCCAGCCAGCCAGAGGTGCGCACCGCTGACAGCGGTGCCCGGGCCATTGCCGTGCTCGAATCTGATAATTTTGCCCTGCTTCTGTCCGACCTTAACATGCCCATGATGAACGGTTTGGAAGTTCTTTCCATCGTGCGGAGGAAGTTTCCGCAAATGCGCACGGCAGTGATGACCTCCACGATCGATTCTCAGTTTCGAACCCGCGCCTATGCGATGGGACTCGATTTGTATTTGGAGAAACCCAACACGACACAAGCAACCCAGTTGTTTTTGGATTGCATCGAGGCCCTGCTCGGACAGGAAAGCCACGTCGGATTTCGGGGCATGCAAAGCAAGAGTCTCGTGGACATCGTTCAACTGGAATGTCTCTCCCAAAGCTCAGCCGTCTTGCGCATTAGCAACGGCTTCCGGGAAGGGCGGATTTGGTTCCAAAATGGCGAGATAATCGACGCCACGACCGAGGACCTTGCGGGAGAATCGGCCTTCCGGCTTATTTTATCATGGAGAACTGGCAATTTCGAGCTCCTTCCCGAAGAACCAAACCATCCACGCGCCATCTTCATCTCCTACCAGGGCCTTTTGTTGGAAACGGCTCAGGCACTGGACGAAAACCTGGCGGTGGCCGGGTCAGGGCCATCCTCCTTCCATGCCGCTGAGAAAGAAAGCGCTGAAACCGTGCCCGCGCCTGCTCCCTCCAAAGTCGAGGAGTTGGGCCGCCACCCGGGTGTGGAGTTCATCATGGCCCTGGATCCCTCGGGTCAATCGCCCCAGTGCTGGGCCGCCGAAAACCCCGAGTCCCTGGCGATTTGGACCCGGCAAACCCTGGATGGTTTTGCCAGATTAGGCGACGAGATGGCCTGGGGCCGGTCGTTTGAACTTCTCGCCCTGGGCATCCAGCGCCACGTTGCCATGAGCGGAGAGCCATCCGCCAGGTTGTGCGTTGGCTTCGAGAGATCGATGACGACGACTCAAATCCGGGAAACCATGCTGGAGTTAAAAACAAAATGGGCCTCCTGACCGGCAAATCCCAGCATTTGGAAAAAGCGGCGATGGCGCCACCCGCGGGTTGCTTTACCGTGGATCGCGTTGGGCGTGTGATTTCCTCCACCCTGCCGCAGACCTTTTCGCCTCAGAGGCTCAGGCAAATCGCCCAATCTGTTTTGATCGCCTTTCAAAGCGCGCACCAGGCGCAATTAATCTTTAACGAAATTCAGGTTGCCTTTCCCGCCATGAAACTGACCGCGCGCGAGCTGAGGGGGGGCGCGATTATTTTTCTGGCGCCATCCCCGCCGGCTCAGTTCGGCGCAACGAACGACTCCTCCGCATTATGAGCACCAAAAATATCAATCAATTAATCCTTCAAGTGGAAAATTTTTTGGAATGCTGGAAACAGTTCAATCGCTATCTTAACATGGCCAGAGGAAAAACATTCACGCCTGAGGACGAAAACCAGTTTCTGGAAGTCAAAAGCGTCATCACCCAGGAACTGGAACTCATCCTGGCCTCCATTGAAAGCGGCGCGCCTGGAAAGGATGACATGCACAATCTGCTCAGCAGCGCGCCATCCATACGCTTTGTCAGCGAACTGGCCGATTCCTCCCAACGCGGCCTGGAAAACCAATGGCACAAACTGTTCATTAGCTGGCAGTCCATTTTGGGTCAGCTCAAAGTCCAGCAACGTCAAAACCAATCCCGATCGTTTTGGTCCCGTTTGTTCGGCAATTCCAATTGATAACCCGTCAAACCAGGCCTTGACAAGAAATTGAAAAAAAACACTCAGACTTCCCGTGTCCCGCAATTCAATATCAGCTCCGGGATGACATTCGCTTGCGGGTCGCTTGATAGTATGAAACGTTTGGCGTGATAACTTATGTGGCATGTAATCGAACCATCTAAAGCATTCGCCCGGGGAATTGTCTCGGGGCCAGCTCTGAAAAGATGCGCAATTACGGTCCTGGCTTGGGGAATCGCCATGGGCGTTCCGCTTTTCGCGCCGGCCCAGGCCGCGCCCGCCAATCCGCCGGTGACCATCATCACGCCTCGTGTGATTTTCTCCAATCCCACTCAGCCGGCCCGGGTCAGAGATCCTCTAAACGCGCAACCCGCCGGTCCGGAACCTCTCGCCTGGGATGCCATAAGGAAGGAACTCAATGTCAAACAAGGCGACACGGAAGCCACCGTCGTTTACAGTGTGACGAACATTTCCTCCTCTGAAGTCATCATCAAAGCCGTAAGGCCATCCTGCGGCTGCACCGTGGCCAAATTGCCCAAATCGCCCTGGGTCCTCGCTCCAAATGAATCGGGCCAACTGGAAGCCACCATCGATCTGCGGGGAAAACGCGGCACCTTGAATAAATACCTGGCCGTGGATACTTCGTCCGGAATGAAAATGCTCACGTTTGTGGTGATCATACCGGAACCGCCCGCCGCAGCCGCCGCCGACATGCGCACGCGCAACGTCATGACCTCCATGGCGGATCGTCAGGCTGTTTTCAAAGGAGACTGTGCCCGCTGCCATGTCCAGCCCACCGCAGGCAAACGCGGCGAACCCCTCTTTCAAACGGCGTGCGCCATCTGTCATGAATCGCTTCACCGGGCCACAATGGTGCCGGATTTGGCGTCGGTCAAAACACCAAAAGACCGCGACTATTGGCGCTCCTGGATTACCCGGGGCAAGCCTGGCACCCTGATGCCCGCCTTCGCCTACAACGAAGGCGGCGTTTTATCGCAGGAGCAGATCGAGTCCCTGGTCGCCTATCTGACATCCGATTTTGCCAGTCAAAGGCGGGTCATCGTACAGCCCGTTCCACGGCCCACGGCATCCGCCGGCCAACCCAAAGTGCCCACCGCCACAAGCGCGAATTCGCCCCCCATGCCGCCCCTGCCATGAATCAGGGCCTGTTTATTACTTTTGAAGGAACTGAAGCCAGCGGCAAGAGCACTCAAATTTCCCTCCTGGCCGGTCATCTGCAATCTCTGGGCCATCAGGTTAAACTCCTGCGCGAACCGGGTGGCACACCGATCGGCGAAGAACTAAGGCGCATTCTGAAGCATGGCGAAAGAAACCGGCCCATGACACCTGAGGCGGAATTGCTCCTAATGAGCGCCAGCCGCGCCCAATTAGTCCGGGAAGTTATTCAACCTGGATTAAAAGCGGGTGTCACAATCCTTTGCGACCGGTTTTTTGACAGCACCACCGCTTATCAGGGTTATGGTCGCGGACTGGATCTGAACATGATCCGGCAGATCACTCAATTTGCCGTGGGGGTGACGCAACCCGATTTAACGCTCCTTTTCGTGGTGCCCATCGCCATCAGTGAACAACGACGCCAAACGCGCCAGACCGGCCTGGCATCCGAATGCGACCGTTTTGAGGAGGCAGGCCGTGAGTTTTTCACCAAAGTAGAGCGTGGCTATAATGCCATCGCGCAACAGGAACCCGACCGCGTCAAACGGGTCGATGCCACACAAACAATCGAACAGGTGCAAACCCAGGCTTGGGCGTTTGTGGAGAGCTTCTTACAATCCCGTGGCGTCATTTGACGGCGCTCAGCCGCGCAATGGAGGGTTCGTTCCCGAGTTGCCAGCCGCAGATTTCCCGTTATATTCCAGACATTCACTGCCCGGCAGCGATGTCGGCCGTGATTTATAAAATGACGTTCATATTTAATATTGTTTATGTTGCGGTGGCGGTAGTCCTCCTATTTGGCGCCGCGGTCTTTGTGCATGAATTTGGGCACTATTGGGTTGCCCGCCGTCGAGGCCTGAAAGTGGAGGCTCTTGCCATTGGATTTGGCCCGAAAATCTTCTCGTGGACCCGCGATGGCATTGAATATTCCTTTCGATGGATTCCAGCCGGCGGCTTCGTAAAGCTGCCGCAGATGCAAACTTCAGACGCAATAGAAGGGGCCGCCGATTCAAACGTGCCGCCCGCGCCGCCCGTGTCCAAGATGTTGGTGGCTTTTGCCGGTCCATTCATGAATCTGGTTTTTGCCTTCGTCATTGCCTGCCTGATCTACGTGGTCGGCCTGCCCGTGCTGGTTAATCCCTCCGTTATTGGATATGTCGATCCTGCTTCGCCTGAATCTTCACTTGGCATTCGTGAAGGCGACATGGTTGTGGAGGTGGATGGAAAACCGGTCAAGTCCTGGCAGGATGTTCAGATGACCACCGTCCTCGCCCGCACCAATATTCTGCCCGTTGTTCTCGAGCGCGATGGAGTCCGTAAAACTTACCAACTCAAAGCCAACATCCACCCCACTCTCGAATGGAAGATGCTGAATCTCGAACCACGGGATCATCCTGAAATTATCGAGGTGATGGCGGACGGAGCGGCCGAACAGGCCCAGTTGAAATCCAAGGATGTCATCCTGGCATTGGATGGTATTCCTGTGGCCAGCAGAGAGCAACTCATCGGCTTGATCCAAAAGCGGGGGGGCAAAACGAGTGAGATTCGCATCGAACGGGGCGCGGAGAAACTTGCGCTCTCCATTACCCCAAAACAGGATCCCTCCACCAAAGTGGGGCGAATCGGCGTAAGCTTGGGGAACCGCTCCGCCAATGTCTATCAGGTGCAACGCCCGGGTCCCCTGCCCTGGGACCAAATTTCCGATGTCTGGACCCAAACCGTGGATACTTTCAGCGCTTTGATCCACTCCAAACAAACCGGCGTGGGCGCAAAGGATTTAAGCGGCCCGGTGGGCATCCTCACCATGCTCGCCGTGCAGGTGAACACCGATTACCGGCTCGCTTTAAAATTTCTCGTGCTGCTCAACATCAATCTGGCCATTCTCAACCTGCTGCCCCTCCCTGTGCTGGATGGCGGCCACATTCTCATGGCCATCATTGAACGCATCCGAAAGCGTCCCTTAAGCACAAAAATCGTGGAATACGCCACCACGGGATTTGCGGCGCTCCTCATCTCGTTCATGCTTTATGTCACTTTCTTCGACCTCAAGCGCTGGTCGCTTTTTCGTTCAATGTTTAAACAATCCTCGCAGATTGAACAGGTCGATTCCCCGTCCGCTCCGTCCCCCGCCACAGCCCCAGTCAAACCATGACCTATTGCGATTCCCCCTATTCT
>Ga0315272_10001303_pt1 | contig 12394 bp, 9 predicted proteins | sample C3_middle_MG_FD_203918 | JGI IMG/M metagenome (GOLD analysis project Ga0315272, IMG submission 203918) | Sediment microbial communities from Yellowstone Lake, YNP, Wyoming, USA - C3_middle | ecosystem: Environmental > Aquatic > Freshwater > Lake > Sediment | place: USA: Wyoming | collected...
CTACTACATCGACATTCGCGCCATCGACCGCTTTGAGGATTTCTACCAGATGGTGCAGAAGGACGCGACTGTCAAATTCGTCAAATCCAAGGTCGCCCGCATCGCCGAGAACAAGGAAAACGGCAACCCCGTATTGCATGGGGTCGACACCGAGGGCTACCACCGCTACGCCACCGAGCATGACCTCGTCGTCCTCGCCATTGGCATGGAGCCGGAAGTCACTGGTGTCAAGCTGCCCGACGACCTCATCCTCGATTCCTCGCACTTCATCGAGGGTTCCAAGGATGGTGGCATGTTCGGTGCCGGCGCGGCCTCCAGCCCGCTAGACGTCAACCGTTCAGTGCAAAGCGCAACGGCTGCCAGCCTGCGCGCCATCCAGGTCATTCACAAATCTGCTTCGACGGAGGCCGCGTAATCATGGCCGATAACAAGTTTGCTGCTTATGTTTGTTCCGGCTGCGGCATCGGCGACGTGCTCGATGTTGCCGCGCTGGAAAAAGTCGCCACCAAAGAAGGCAAGATGGCCGTGGTCAAGAACCATCCCTTCCTCTGCAACAGCGAGGGCGTGGATCTGATCAAGAACGACATCGCCAACGAGGGTGTTACCCATCTGTGCATCGCTGCCTGCTCGCGCCGTTCCAAGGCCGAGGCCTTCATGTTCCCGACGGTTGCCATGTCCCGCGCCAACCTGCGCGAAGGCGTGATCTGGGCCGTGTCGCAAGGCGCCGAGCACGATGAAGTCCGCCAGGAAATGGCCGAAGACTACATCCGCATGGGCTGCGCCGAAGTCAAGAAAATGAAGTTGCCCGAGGGCAACCCCAAACGCGACCAGGCCACGAATCAGCGCATCCTCGTCGTCGGTGGCGGCGTCTCCGGCATGACAGCGGCGATCGAAGCGGCCGAGGCTGGCAACGAAGTGGTACTGGTCGAAAAGACCGGCGCACTCGGTGGTTTTGCCGCCAAACTTTGGAAGCGCGCCCCTTTCAAGTCGCCCTACGATGCCCCGCAGGCAACCGGCATTGAAGAACTCGTCGCCAAGGTCAGCGGCAGCTCGAAGATCAAGGTGCACCTGAACTCCACCATCGCCGAAACCGGCGGTGCTCCCGGCCGTTTCAACATCAAGGTGGCACAGGAGTCCGGCGCGGTGACCGACGAAGTTGTCGGCGCCATCGTCCAGGCGACAGGTTTCGCGCCCTACGACATCAACAAGCTGCCGGAACTCGGTGGCGGTACCAACCCCAACGTCGTCGACCAGGCCGGCCTCGAAGTCATGGCCAAGGCAGCCAACGGCAGCGCCATCAAGCGTGCCGACGGCAAGGAAGTCAAATCGGTCGTCTTCGTGCAGTGCGCCGGTCAGCGTGACCCTTCGGGCACGCACCTGTCCTACTGCTCGGGGCACTGCTGCGGCACCAGCATCAAGCAGGCGATGTACTTCAAGGACCAGAATCCCGACATCGACACCGTGGTCATGTACGACGACCTGCGCGTGCCGGGCATGGGCGAGGACTTCTACCGCAGCGCCCAGCAGAAGGGCGTCATCTTCACCAAGGGCAAAGCCTCCAAGGTCGACGCCAACGGCGCCGGCAGCAAGGTTAATTTCAAGGACCTGATCCTCGACGAAGAAACCAGCATCGACGCCGATCTGGTGGTGCTCGCCACCGGCCAGGTTCCGAATGCCGGCGTCGATCTCGACAAGTGGACGGCGGTCAATACCGCGGCCGAGGGCGGCAACGAAGAAGCCAAGGTGCAGCGCGAGGAATTGAAGACCATCTCGATCCTCAAGATGGATTATCGCCAAGGCCCCGACGTGCCGCAGTTCAAGCACGGTTTCGCCGACTCGCACTTCATCTGTTTCCCCTACGAGACACGCCGCACCGGTATCTACACCGCCGGCCCGGTGCGTCGTCCGATGGACATGTTCCAGGCCCAGGAAGACGCCACGGGCGCCGCGCTGAAAGCCATCCAGGCCGCCGGCAACGCCGCGCAGGGCCGTGGCGCCCTGCCCCGCGCGTGGGACCTTTCCTTCCCCAGCGCCCGCCTCGAAGGCTGCACCCAGTGCAAGCGTTGCACGGTCGAGTGCCCCTTCGGTGCCATCGACGAGGACGAGAAGCGCTTCCCGGTGTTCAACGAGTCACGCTGCCGTCGTTGCGGCACCTGCATGGGCGCCTGCCCGGTGCGCATCATCTCCTTCGAGAACTACTCGGTCGTCACCGTCGGCATGCAGGTAAAGGCCGTCGAAGTGTCCGAGGACGATGACGAAAAACCACGCATCCTGCTGCTCGCCTGCGAGAACGACGCCTATCCGGCGCTCGACATGGCCGGCATCCAGCGCCTGACCTACTCCGCGGCAATCCGTGCCATCCCCGTGCGCTGCCTCGGCTCAGTCAACACCATCTGGATCACCGACGCGCTCAACCAGGGCTTCGACGGTGTGATGATGATGGGCTGCAAGAAGGGCGACGACTACCAGTGCCACTTCGTCAAGGGTTCCGAGCTCGCCGGCTACCGGATGAGCAAGATTGGCGACACCTTGAAGCAGCTTGGCCTCGAAGAGGAGCGTGTGCAAACCTTCGAAGTCGCCATCACCGATCATCAGCGCATCGCCACCATGATCAATGACTACGCGGCCACGTTGTACGATCTCGGCCCGTCGCCCCTCAAGGGCTTTGGTTGATAGAGGAACAGACGACAATGAGCGATCTGAATACACAAGCCGTTGCACGCTACAAGAACAACTTCCTCAAGGAAGTACAGGAGCAGGTTGAGGAAGGCGACTGGGTCAAGATGTGCATGCAGTGCGGCGTCTGCGCCGGCTCCTGCCCGCTCGGCTCGGCCTGGGAGCACTCACCGCAGAAAATCTTCATGATGATCCGCGCCGGCAAACGCGAGGAAGTGTTGAGCTCCGATTCGATGTGGATGTGCACCTCCTGCTACAACTGCATCGTGCGCTGCCCGCGCAAGTTGCCCATCACGCACATCATGCATGGCCTGGCCAACTATGCTCACCGCCTCAACCTTGCCCCCAAGGGCCAGCCGACGCGCGAATTCGCCAAACTGTTCTGGAACAACCTCATCAAGAAGGGTCGCACCAACGAGCTCAAGCTCACCCTGGCGCACTACTTCAAGGACGGCCTGGTTCAAGGCATCAAGACGTCACTGAACATGCAGGGCGTCGGTTTGGGCCTGGTACTGGCCGGGCGCCTCAACCCGATGGAGATCATCGGCGGCCACAGCCTCAAAGACCTCAATGGCTTCCACGCCATCCTGGCGAAAGCGAAGGAAATCGAGGACCGCAAAAAAGGTTTCTCCAACTGACAATGTTGGCCCCCCACGCTCGCAAATTCCGCTCGCTGCCCCCCACGGGGGGGTGCATGCCGCCTTGGGGCGGCCCGGCGACGGCATGACTCCACGGAGAGACGAAATGTCCAAAAAAGAATACGCCTACTACCCCGGTTGCTCGTCGCAGGCCAAGGCCTCCGCCGCCAACTACCAGACCTCGGTCAACACGATGTGCGACAAGCTCGACATCAAGCTCACCGAGATCCCCGACTGGAACTGCTGTGGCGCCTCCATCGGCTATGCCGAAGGCGGCGAGCTGCCGCGCCATGCCATCAACGCCCGCAACTTTGCCCTGGCCGAACAGCACCTGCCGGGCCAGGACATCGTCGCCACCTGCGCCGCCTGCTGGCTGGGTGCACGCGAGACCAAGGAGCGCCTTGATCACACCTCGCAGTTGATGAAAGAGACCAACGAGGCGCTCGCCGCCGCCGGCCTGCATTACAAGGGCGAGGTCAACATCCGCCACATGGTCGAAGTGCTGGTCGAAGACATCGGCTACGAAGGCATCGCCAAGCCCGTGGTCAAGCCGCTGGAAGACATCAAGATCGCCGGATACGTTGGCTGCCAGACCAACCGGCCGTTTGGCATCCAGGGCGAATCGTTCGAGAACCCCAAGTACCTCGACAAGTTTGTCGAAGTACTGGGCGGCGCGCCGATCGAGAAATACGAACAGAAGGTCACTTGCTGCGGCGGTGCACTTGCCTTCTCTGAGCCCGAGAAATCGCAGAAACAGATTCGCGACATCGTCGAGTCCGCACTCGATGGTGGCGCTGAGATGATCGTGACGCCCTGCCCCCTGTGTCAGGCCAACGTCGAGGTTTATCAGTCCGAGATCAATCGCAAGCACGGCACCAAATTCAAGGTACCCGTGGTGTATTACTCGCAATTGATGGCCGTAGCCTACGGTAGCACCGCCAAAGAAGCCGGCCTCGACGGCCAGTTGATTCGCGCTGAAAAGCTGGAAGCCATTGCCAATAAATAAGGCCAACAAGTAAGTCGCTGCAATTTGCTGCCCCCCCAAGGGGGCGAGCCGTGCCCGCATTCCGCGGGCCGGCCTATCGGGAGACGTAGCCATGGAACGCGCCAACTACAAGCCGTTGCCGATGCAGGTGATTCCGCAGCACACCAGCTATATTCCCCCAGGCGGTGGCGTTCCACGCCAGGTCAAGTATGACTCGCCGGCCATTTCGGTCATGACCGACTTGGCCCAGGTGCCGGCCGCGACCATCCGTCCCGATGTCACTGCGGCGCAAGCCAGTCAATCCATGATCGCGCGCGGCGTGCGCCTGTTGCTGGTCGTCGATGCAGCTGCCTATGTAGAAGGCGTCCTCACTGCCCGTGACACCATGGGCGAAAAGCCCATCAAGATGCTGGAAGAAAAAGGTGGTCGCCACGACGCCTTGCTCGTCTCCGACCTGATGACCCCGCGCGAGAAGATCGAAGCACTCGACATGGCCGCCGTGGAAAAAGCCGAAGTCGGCCACATCGTCGCCACACTGCGCGACTCTGGCCGCCAGCACGCACTGGTGACCGACGCTGACCCACTGACCGGCGAGGTCCGCATCCGCGGCATTTTCTCCGTCACGCAGATCGCCCGCCAATTGGGCATCGCCGTCCAGGTCTTCGAAGTCAGCCGCACCTTCGCGGAAATTGAAACCGGCCTTGGGCGCTGGGAGTTCGGCGCCACCGTCATCAAACGCTGACAAGCGTGTCCCTGACGCCGACTTTTCGGCAAACATGGCGCCTCCGGGCGCCATCTGTTTTTGGTCGAAGAGCAGACGATGGAAGATCTCGTTGACGTCGACTTCGCGCTCCATTGGCGCGATGACCAAATAACTCATTGTGATCGACGCATTGTCGCGGGTGTCTCGCCGACAAGTGACCACCTTGGTAGTACGGTGCTCACGCCGCTTCTCACTGCCGCTCCGGGGGCAACGATTATGCTGGCACAAGGAGAACTGCTTGGAACGCATCACCCGGCGCAGCATGTGCACATCGCCACGACGGATTGGCCAACGCAGATCAGCGGCAACACCATCGCGGCGCGCCGGGGTCGCTGGTTTCCACAACAGGTGCTGGCAGGCAAGGCGGGAATTGCCGGACAGGGGCCACTGCGCATCACCGCAGTAGGACATGGCGACATCGAGATTGACCTGGCCCCGCCATTGACTGGGGTACATCTCACTGTCGAAGCCATGATTCGAACGCGAACCCGGGGTGATGCCGGTCCACCGCGCGACCTGCAAGCACTGCTGACGACAAATGGCCCCGGCATGCAGGCCGCGTTGCCTGGCGGCTGCGATTTCCTGACCGGCGATGCGCTAACGCGGCTCGATGAGGCCAGCGATAGCCACTTCTACTCCAAGCCACGCCTGGTGAATCACCTTGACACTTCAGCCCTAACGGTATTGGCTGCACTACACCGGCGTTTCCTGCGACCAGGGCAACGGATTCTTGACCTGATGGCAAGTGGCAATTCGCATTTTCCGGAAGATGCGCCGGATGTCGAAGTAACCGGTCTCGGCATGAACACCACCGAATTGGCTGCGAATCAGCGCCTCCGCGAACGCGTACTGCATGATCTCAATGTCCAACCAACCCTGCCCTTCGCCGATCGCCAATTTGATCTCGTGCTCTGCGCCCTCTCGGTCGAGTATCTGATCCGGCCGATTGAGGTATTCCGCGAGGTTTCGCGAGTACTTAAGCCAGGCTGCATCTTTCTGGTCACGTTTTCCGAGCGCTGGTTTCAACCCAAGGCCATCAAGCTATGGGGCGAACTTCATCCCTTCGAGCGCATCGGATTGACGCTCGACTTTTTTCAAAGCTCGGCCGCTTTTGAAAATATGCACTCAGAGTCGATGCGCGGCCTGCCTCGTCCAATTAATGACAAGTACATCAAGATGACAGGCCTCTCAGACCCGATCTACGCAGTCTGGGGCGTGCGCAAGGCGCTGCACGAAATGGGGTAGCGGGAAAAGTTCCGCAGCGGACCCTACAGAGGCACGCCAAAGCATGCCAACGGGTCGCACACCAAGATCAGAGTCTGGGATAGGATTCGCCTCGTCAGACCGCGCATGATCGGAGTGAACATAGGCGCGTCGCCAACCATGATGCAAATCATGCTGCGATGCTAGATGATGCCTGCCAATTGGGTGACAATTGCCTTCACGGTCGATCTCACCATCGGAAAAAACCACCGGTTTTTGGAGCCGGGTTTAGGCGCCAATACCATCGAGCGCTGAGGCATACTTTCATCTAGCTGACTAAGTTGCCATGGGCGCGGCACCAGCAGCCGTCAACAATACCGCGAATAAGTTCCCCAATATATAAATGCCGGGGTAGCATCGCCACCTCCGGGGCGAGGCGAATGAATCGTGTAGCCCGGGCTTATCACGACACCATCGAGAGAGGGAACCCATGAACAAAATTTTCGTCGGCATCGCAGCCGCGTCGCTGGCCAGCCTGGCCCTGACAGTCAGCGCGCAGCAGCCTCAAGCCAATCCATTGTTGAAATCCAGGATCGCCCATCAGCATCTAAACTGCGCCGCCGAGATTGCCCAGGAGCGTGACAGTTTCCAGCGCAACATGCAGCGGGGCCTGCAGAACGGCTCCATCAACCCCGTCGAGAAAGTCGCCCTCGACAAGACCCACGCCGAACTGATGGCGATGGAGAAAAAGGCGAATGAAGATGGCAAGTTGTCGGCGCAGGAGTGCCAGGCAATCCACAGCAAAATGGTCGAGGCAAGCGGCAAATTGAAGCAGGCCATGGCCACGGGTGGCAAGATGGCGCCGCAACAGGCACTCGCCCATTGCAAAGCCGAAATCGCCCACGAACGCACCAGCTACGTTGCCAGCGTCAAGCGCGGCCTCGACGCCGGCCTGATCGATGCCAAGGAGCGTGCCGATCTGGAGAAGACCCACAATGAACTAACCGCAATGGAGAAAAAGGCAGCGGCCGACGGCAAGCTCTCATTGCAGGAATGCCAAGGCATCCACGGCAAGGTTCTCGAAGAAAACCGCAAGCTGAAGCTCGCCATGGGCCAGCGTCCGCCACGCGGGCCGGTTCAGCAAGTTGCGGGCGGTCAACCTGTTGCGGGCGGCCATCCACCAGCGCGGGGGCATCGCCGCCAGATACCGCATAAGCACGCGAATTGCGCCGCAGAAATCGCCCAGGAGCGAGACAGCTTCCAGCGGAACATGATGCGCGGCCTGCAGAATGGCTCCATCAACCAGGCCGAGAAAGCTGCCCTCGACAAGACCCACGCCGACCTGTTGGCGATGGAGAAAAAAGCGCATGAGGATGGCAAGTTGTCGGCACAGGAATGCCAGGCAATCCACGGCAAGATGATCGAGGAAAGCAGCAAGCTGAAGCGAGCCATGGCAACCGGCGGCAAGATGGCGCCGCAACAGGCCCTCGCCCACTGCAAGGCTGAAATCGCCCACGAGCGCACCAGCTACGTTGCCAGCGTGAAGCGCGGCCTCGACGACGGCCTGATCGACGCCAAGGAGCGTGCCGATCTGGAGAAGACGCACAATGAACTGGCCGCAATGGAGAAAAAGGCAGCGGCCGACGGCAAGCTGAGCTTGCAGGAGTGCCAGGGTATCCATGGCAAGGTCCTCGAGGAAAACCGCAAGCTAAAGCTGGCCCTCGCCACTCGTCCGGCGGCTGCCGGCAAGTAAATTCAAAGGCCGGTTTTCAGGTCGCCAACGCCCTCGGCATCGCCGAGGGCGTTTTTCTTTGGGGCGTGGCTTACACCGTCAACCGTCGATAGATGTCAGCGACCTTGAACGGCAGCCGCGCAACATCGTCGACCACCGTATAGCGCGCCACGCCATAGAGGTGCGGCAGATAGTCGCGTGCCTCCTGATCCAGCGTGATACAGAAGGGGCGGATGCCGGCACGGGTAGCTTCCAGCAAGGCGCGGCGAGTGTCTTCGATGCCATACTTGCCACGATAGTTGTCGTGGTAGTCATCGGGCTTGCCGTCGGACAGGGTGATCATCAGCCGCGTCCTCGCCTCGATGCCGATGAGCAAGTCGGTCGCGTAGCGAATGGCGAAGCCCATGCGCGTGTAGTCCTGCGGGCGCACGCCGGAGATACGGGCACGCACATCGGCATCATAGGGTTGGTCGAAGCGCTTGATGCTGAAGATCTCGCATTTCTTGCGCGTCATGCCGGAAAAGCCATAGATGGCATAACGGTCGCCCAGGGCCTCGAAGGCCTCGCACAGCAGGATCAGTGCGGCGCGCTCGGCCTCGTTGATCCAGCCGTTGGTGGAGCCACTCATGTCGACCAGGAACAGCGCGGCGATGTCGCGCTCGCTGCGATGCAGCTTGGTCATGACCCGATCGGAAAGTTCCTGGCCGGCACTGTGCTCGGCAATGGTTTCGACCAGCGCGTCGAAGTCGATGTCGTCGCCTTCGGTCTGCCGCTTGTCGCGACGGTCGGCATCGCGCATGGCCTCGAAGGTGCGGCGCAGCTGACGCGCCTGCCCGGCGTAGCGGCGCATGACACCGGCAACAAAGTCGTCCTCGACGGGTTTAACTTCCCGCTCGCGCACCACGCACCAGTTCTTGCGGTAGTGCTGGCGGCCGTAATCCCACTCGCGGTAGAAGAAAGCGCCGACTTCGTGGTAAGTCCCCTTCCACACGTCTTCGGGGTCCTTCTCCTCGGGCTGAATCAGTTTTGGGTCGTACTCACCGGGGCCGGCCGGCACCAGGTACTCGGGCGGGATGTCGCCCAGATCGAGCTGGATGGAGGTAAGCAGCTGGCGCACGTCGTCGGGAATGGGCACTGGCGCGCCGTCGATGGTCATCTCGAAACGGGGCAGTTCCAGCACGTCGGCTTCCAGCGGCTTTAGTTCGATTTCGGGTTCAGCAGCGGGTGCATCCGGCCGCGGCGGTTCCTTGCGCCGCTCCTCCAGCAGTTCGTTCAGCTTCACCTTGAGCAGAATTTTCTCGCGAGCGATGCGCTCTGCCATGTGCGCCGCCACTTAGGCAGGGCGCAATTCGCCCTGCCAAGGAATGTCAGGAGCACTCTCGGCGTAAGCCAGTTCAAGCAAACGAACACTGTCATTGACCGTAGCAGAGGCGTCGGCAAGCACTTCCCCGAAGCCGGTCCAGGCTGGATTGGCGGCCTCACCTGTGGCGGCTTTCAGGCGTTTCATCTCGCGCGCGAGGCCCGGCAGTTCGCGTTCGATGCAGGCCTCGAGTCGCAGCGTTTCTAAAGCGTGGAAGGCGCGCTGGGCACGAATCGGATCCGCAAAACCCGCACAGGCGGCACCAATGTCGGCGCGAAAGGTGCCGAAACGCGTTTGCGCCCACAGCATGGTCACCATGATCTTGGCCAGTTGAAAGTTGTCGGCCGCGCTTTCCATCTGCGCAGTCACCGGCAGTAGATGCAGGGTTTCGCCGTCCGTCCATACGCCATCGCCCTGCTCCAGGCGCAGCGCTCGTCCGGACAGACCGCAGACGAAATTGCGCATGATGCCGGCGATGTCGTCGAACACCGCACCCACGGCATGCTCGTGGCCGAGGCGAACAAAACGCTGCGGATCGCGCAGGATGTCGAGCGCCGGCTTGAGTCCATCGCGGTCGCGCGCATCCATGGCCTGCAGAATCCAGGCTTCGATCGTGCGCTCGTCCATGTGCCCCAGCATATTCGGCACGTGCCGCGCCACCATGTGGCCAATCTGGATGTTGGCGGTGGCGGCACGCCGCACCCAGTCAAGTGCAAATGCACGCTGGCCATCCGGCAGCGCAGCGATATCCTTGGCCAGGTCGTCAACGGATACCCGCGTAAACTCCGGCTCGAGCCATTGCTCAAGCAACAGCTCGATCTCCTGTGCCGTTGCCGGCGCAGCCATCAGAAGATGGAGGAGGACATTTCGTGGATGGCCGCGAGCATCTCCGGCTCGTCGGTGACGGCCTGGGCAATGGCGGCACGGCAGGCGGCAACCGCGGGGATGCCGTCCTTTATGAGCGTACCAGCATGCACCAGCAAGCGTGTGCTGGCACCTTCGTCAAGACCACTGCCCTTGAGGTTGCGCGTCATCGCGGCAAACTTGACCAGTTTGGCGGCGATCTCGGTGGATACACCGGTCTCGCGGCTGACGATGGTTGCTTCAAGTTCGGCATCCGGGTAGTCGAACTCGAAGGCAACAAAGCGCTGCCGCGTGCTCTGCTTCAATTCCTTGAGCACGCTCTGGTAGCCGGGGTTGTAGGAGATAACCAGCATGAAGCCGGGTGGCGCCTGCACTAGCTCACCGCGCTTTTCGATGGGCAGCACGCGGCGCGAATCGGCCAATGGGTGAATTACCACCATGGTGTCCTTGCGTGCCTCGACGATCTCGTCGAGATAACAGATCGCACCAGCACGCACGGCAGCGGCCATCGGCCCGTCCATCCATACCGTCTGTCCGCCGACGATGAGGTAGCGGCCAACGAGGTCTGCTGCAGTGAGGTCATCGTGGCAAGCCACGGTGACCAGCGGCCGTTTCAGCTTCCAGGCCATGTGCTCGACGAAGCGCGTCTTGCCGCAGCCGGTCGGACCCTTGAGCAGCACCGGCAAGCGGTTGCGATAAGCCGAATCGAACAGCGACATTTCGTCGCCGACCGGATGATAGTAGGGTTCTTCGTCTATCTGCGCCAGTTGCGGCGCAATCAGTTCAACGTCTTGCATGAGTCACCCTAGTTTGTTGAGCAACTACCCTCGGCGGGTGGCTCGCCTTGATCACTGCCATCCGTGTCCGCCGCCATGTCGTCATCGAGACGTGCGCGTCGCTCGGCAGCTTCACGCTCGATTTCGGCATTGCGCTCCCGCCAGGTTTCCAGCCGCTGTTTTCTGGCATCCTCGTCAAACGGGATGCTTTGCTCGCCAAACAGCACCTGGCGCAGGAAGCGGAAAGAGAACTGCATGAGTTCAATGTCGTCCGAGAGAATCATCTTTCGCTCGTCGTCGCCCAGTTTGAAGAGCTTGTTGAAGGCATCGCTCTCGACAAAACTGTGGAAGGTGTCGATGTCGTACAAGGCCATGAAAAACAGTTGTCGACTCTTGATCGACGGGCCACCAATTGCCGGGCCTGCCGATTTTTTCTTCAGGATCAATTGGCGCCAGCCGCGGCTGAGTTCATCACCCTCGGTAATGCCCTGCTCAGCGCGATATGCATCGACAGTAAGTTTGCGGTTGACCTCGTGGCCCTTGCAATGCGGCTCCTGCACCAAGGCATAAGACTGGCGATCGACGTACTCGTCGGAACGGCGCATCGACAGCAGGGCGACCGGGTAGTAGCGGCAGGCCGTCGGACGGTCTTCGTACACGCCACAGCCTTCCGGCTTCATGAAACGGCACGCCGAGCCACCATCCACCGAGCGCAGCTTGACGCCGGCCATGCCGTCCTTTTCCATCTCGTAGGGCACCGTGTACTCACGCAGGAAGTCCGTGGAACTGGTGCCCAGCCGCTTCTTCAGGCGAATGATGTCCAGCGGCGTCAGGGAGATGTCGATGTTGGCACAGCAGGCATTCCAGCAGGAGATGCCCTTGTGGCAGGAGAACTGGATCTCCTTGTCGCCTTCCATCGTGGCAGGGACTACCGGACTCTGCGGGAAAGGAACTTCTGGATTGAGGGGATTGCTCATTGGATTACCTCTGGATGTTTAACCTGGTTTGCAAAGGGTGCCACTAATCGTGACCTCTTTGCAAACGAGGCTTTGCTGCCTCAGAAAGCAAAAACCGGACACCTCGCGGTGTCCGGTTTTCGGGTGCTACAGAAAACCGCTTAGTGAGGAGCAGCGGCCTTGAACAGCTTCGACTTGTCTACGAGATCGACGTGGGCACGGCGGAAGCAGGTCCACTTCTTCGACTTCTTGTCGTAGATCGAGTTAACGAAGACATGCCAGTTCTCTTCATCGACAAAGTTCTTGTCGGTGCGGTAGTAGAAGCCGGGGTAACGGCTTTCCTGACGGAACTGGATGTGCTTCATGTGGGCTTCGGCCGTGAGTATGCGATGGTAGTTTTCCCAGGCGCGCAGCAGTTCGTGCAGGTCCTTGGCACGCATC